>Ga0315905_10001364_pt1 | contig 26212 bp, 29 predicted proteins | sample LakEriMetagenome_5_FD_203522 | JGI IMG/M metagenome (GOLD analysis project Ga0315905, IMG submission 203522) | Freshwater fungal communities from buoy surface, Lake Erie, Ohio, United States - Buoy 4 MA121 | ecosystem: Environmental > Aquatic > Freshwater > Lake | place: USA: Lake Erie, Ohio...
ATTTTGGCGAGACAAAGTTAAGTACCGCTTTAACTTTCGGACTTCTAGATAAACATCGCCATTACCTGGGGCATACGCTGCGCCATTTTCAATCAACGTCTGCATCAGATCAATCATCTGGGTGATGTGCCCTGTTGCCCGTGGTTCATAGGTTGGTGGCATCACATTAAGTGCTGCATAAGCATCGGTAAATGCGCGTTCGTACTTCATTGCAACAGCCCACCACGGCATGTGTTCGTGAACAGCCTTGTGCAAAATCTTGTCATCAATGTCGGTGACGTTACGAATAAAGGTTACGTCGTAGCCATTTTTGATTAACCAGCGACGCAAAATATCAAAGTTAACGCCGCTTCGAACATGGCCTATGTGTGGTGCGCCCTGCACGGTCGCACCGCAGACATAGATGGAAACTTTGCCCGCTTCAAGTGGTTTGAACTGACTAACTTCGCGCGTTGCTGTGTCGTATAAATTCAAACTCATGGAACCTGTACCAGTGCATTTGCGATCACATAGATTCCTTCACCACGACCGGTAAAGCCCATTTGATCAGATGTTGTTGCAGATACTGAAACAGGTGCGCCAAGGGCAGTGGATAAAACCTTTTGTGCTTCATCGCGACGTGGCGTGATCTTTGGTTGATTACCAACAATTTGCAGCGCAACATTGTTGATGACAAAACCTTTAGCAGCTACAAAATCACGCAACTTTTCAATCATTGCGATTCCGGATGCGCCAGCCATTTCAGGAGTATCGACGCCAAAGAAAGTTCCGATATCGCCTAGTTGGCAGGCAGATAAAACCGCATCGCACAGCGCATGTGCTGCAGCATCGCCATCGCTATGGCCCACCAAACGAGGCGTATCTGGCCACTGCAATCCAGCTAATGAGCATGGTCCGCTATCGCCAAATTGATGCGCATCTACACCCACACCAGTACGAAGTTGAGAAGCGTTCATTGTCTAAGCGTATCGGCTTCTTGAGTGGTGTTTAATACGCATATCGGCTTTATCAATGGAAAAGAGTTCAAGTGACCTACACATCTCGGCTTCGAGATCATGCACAGAAGATCGGGCGAGATACACGAATCGCATTGGTCGGGGCAGGCCAGATGGGTCGCGGCTTTGGAAACCAGTTAGGCCGCAAAGAGGGAATTTCGCTATCCATCATCATTGATACTGATTTAGAGCGAGTAAAAGTTGTCTATGCCGATTTAGGAATTACCGACATCGTGTTTAGCGATGACAAGGATGTTTTAGCTAAAGCTATTGTGGAAGGCAAGCACACCGGTAGCACCAATGCCACTTTGGTATCTGAACTTCCGGTTGATTTAGTTGTTGAAGGAACCGGTATTCCAGATATCGGCGCACAAATCACTTACACATCACTTCTTGCAAAGAAAGATGTCGCCGTTCTAAATGTTGAAATGGATGTCACCATCGGGCCGCTGCTTCATAAAGTTGCAACCGATAACGGAGTAATTTATGCGGTCTGTCATGGGGATGAACCAATTGAAGCCAAGGTTCTAGTTGATTACGCCCGCGATCTAAACTTTGAAATTATTTGTGCAGGTAAAGGAAAGAACAATCCTTTCGAGCCTCTAAGCACCCCAGACACAGTTCGCGAAACGGCAATTGCCAAGAAGATGAACCCAAAGATGTTGTGTTCATTTACTGATGGTTCAAAGACCATGACTGAAATGGTTGCCTTGGCTAACACCACAGGTTTACAGCTTTCAAAGCGCGGGATGTATGGACCGGCATCATCAGTCAAAACTTTGCAGGACACCTTTGCACTTGCCGCTGACGGCGGAGTTCTAGATCGCCCAGGTGTTGTTGATTACTGCACCGGCGATGTTGCACCCGGCGTCTTTGTCATTGTTCGCCACAATGATCCTTACATCGCACATGAAATGAGTTACTTGGCGATGGGCCCTGGTCCTTACTTTGCTTTGTATCGCCCATTCCATTTAGCCTCGATTGAAGCGCCAATCACTGTTTACCGCGCAATCTTGGATCGTGAATCATCACTATATGCCCCACATTTAAATGCTGAAGTTGTCACGATGACTAAGAAAAACCTAGAAGTAGGCGATGTAATTGATGGCATTGGTGGATTTACTGTGCGCGGCTATGCCGATAACGCACTAGATGCCCAGCGCGATAACTTGGTTCCCATCGGTTTAGTTGCTGGAGCAAAGATTGTTAAGCCAATTGGCGTTGGCGAGCTACTTACTTACGATCATGTTGAACTGAACCAGGATTCATTCATCGTTGCTTTGCGCAAAAAGCAGGATGAATTAGGCCTTACCTACGCACCAGCCCAGAAGTAATCATGTCTACAGAGTCAACGGTTGCATCTATCGTTCTTGCCGCAGGCTCTGGATCCCGCTTTGGCCACAGCATGAACAAGGTGTGGTTGCAGCTAAATGGCAAACACATTATTTCTAGATCCCTTGCAAATTCAGCCGCCAGCTTTACTAATGTGCGAAGCATCTTGGTGATTAACCCTGATGATGAAGAATTCGCTCGCGAAGCGTTGCGCAAAGATGGCATGCCGACAAGCATCGAAATTGTCCACGGCGGAGCAAGCCGTCATGAAAGCGAATACAACGCTTTGCAGTACTTAAAGGGCGAAATAGTGGCTGGAAAAATTGATCTGGTTCTGATCCATGATGGCGCTCGACCTTTAGCCACACCACAAATCTTTGCTGCGATTGCAGAAGGTGCGCACAAACATGGCGGCGCGATTCCGACAATTGCTTTAGATCCGCACGAAATGGATGCCGCGCGGGATGAAACCGTTTCGCGAGTTCAAACGCCACAAGGTTTTAGAGCAGCTCAGTTACTAGAAGCTTACGAAAAAGCTGCGGTACAAGGCTTTATCGGTACCGATACCGCGGCATGCATGGAGAAGTTTTTCCCAGAAGTTAAGACTGTGGCGGTTCCGGGCGATGTTTTCAATATCAAGATTACATACCCGCAGGATTTAGCGATCGCCGAATTACTTGTTCCGGTCCAGTAAATAGCTCATTAATTCAATCTCTTTTTCAGAATTAATTCGGGCACTATCGGTATCTGCGTCCACTGTTGTCAGCTTTGCGCTTTTCTTAACTGGAACAAACCAGGTTGATTCTTGTGAATCAAAATCAATTGCGCTGAAGCGAATTACTTCGGGGGTAGAAACACGCATCATGGAAGTGCGATCAATCGTTTGGTCGATGAAACCATCTGCCGTAATTGATTTAAGGGTTTCAGTAAAGGGTGAAACCGGGCGAACCGCATCAACATCGGCAGTTAGCGCGGCATAGACCCGTTCAAACTGTGCCAAGCCAGTTAGGGGTCTTTGGCAATCCTGAATCATTACTAGCTCGGCAGTAGTTGCTGACTTAAGTGCTGCGGCAAGATCTGCTGGCTTATTGGGGTCACACTCAATCTTTTCGCAATCAATGTCACCGGCTTTGGCTAGATCCCCCGCGGTTCCGGCGATTGCAAGATGTGCACCACTAACCGATGCCACAAAGCTTTGCGCTGCCTGAATGCAGGTGTGCAGAATTGTTTGATTCTTTAATTGATGGAAAGCAATTGGCGAAGTAATCGCCACAACAACCTTCAGTGAAGGTGTGCTCACGAAATTAGGAAGCGAGAACCTCGTCAAGGATTACTGCAGCCTTTTCTTCATCAGTGCGCTCAGCGAGAGCAAGCTCTGAAACTAGGATCTGCTTCGCCTTGGCGAGCATGCGCTTTTCTCCTGCTGAAAGACCGCGGTCTAGATCGCGACGGTAAAGATCACGAACAACTTCGGCAACCTTAATAACATCACCTGAAGCAAGCTTTTCTAGATTTGCCTTGTAGCGACGAGACCAGTTTGTTGGCTCTTCTGTGTATGGCTGGCGCAATACGCTAAATACGCGATCAAGGCCGGCTGAATCAACAACATCACGAACACCAACTAAATCAACATTGTCTGCAGGAACGCGGACCGTTAGATCTCCTTGAGCAACTTTTAACACTAGGTAGGTCTTTTCTTCACCCTTGATCACACGAGTTTCAATAGCTTCGATTAATGCTGCCCCGTGGTGAGGATAAACAACGGTTTCGCCGACCTTAAATGTCATGTGATGCCCTTCGCTAGAGGGTCAATTCTACCAGCAATCCGTGGCTGAGAAAACCCGAAAAAAGTGGCGTTATTGGCTACTTATCTGATGTGAGAGAATTACGCCTATGCGTCGCATACTTTCTGCAGTTGTAATTTCAACTCTTGCGCTTTCACTGACTGGTTGTGCTGCTGGATTTAATGCATCTACTCGCCAAATTGCACAGGTAACAGATGGCGCTGAAGCTTCAATCATTTCAACTGAAAACAACATCCGTGTAGTTAATCTGCTAGTTGTTGCCGCAGAAAGTGGAACCGGAGTTTTGGTGGGCACGATTGTTAACGCACAAGAGACTGAAGATTCCTTGCTTGGCGTAGCAATTAACGGCACAGTTTTGACCTACACAGGCAAAAACAATCTGCCTCAGAACTCACCAATTATTTTTGAAGGCGACAGCGCAAACGCTAAAGCAGTTATCACTGGCTTTGGCGCACGACCTGGAACGCATGTAAATGTAACGATGTTCTTTGCTCGTGCTGGTGAAATCACTAAGGATGTAATCGTTCGCGATAACACCGACGAGTATGCAGGGATTACTTCTTCCCCTGCGCCGCAACCGCAGCCATAGCAATTTTTGCTGCTTCTGGATCTAGATACTCTCCGCCTGTAACAACTGGCTTAAAGTTTTCATCTAGCTTGTAGTACAAAGGAATTCCAGTCGGAATATTTACTCCTGCAATATCAGCATCCGTTATTCCATCAAGATGCTTTACCAATGCACGCAAAGAGTTTCCGTGAGCTGTAACAAGAACACGCTTGCCTGCTTTTAGATCTGGAACAATTGCTTCATCCCAATAAGGAAGCATGCGAGTAATAACATCCTTTAAGCATTCAGTCTTTGGCGCAGCCGCACCTAAATCTGCATAACGAGCATCGTTGGCCTGGCTAAAAGGATCGGCATCATCAATTGCCGGAGGTGGAGTATCAAAGCTACGACGCCACAATTGGAACTGTTCTTCGCCGTATTGGGCCAAAGTTTGGGCTTTGTCCTTGCCCTGCAGGGCGCCGTAATGGCGCTCATTTAAACGCCAAGAACGCTTAACCGGAATCCAATGACGATCACAAGCATCTAGTGCTAACTGCGATGTATGAATTGCTCGGCGCAATAGCGATGTGTGAACTACATCTGGCAACAATCCGCGTTCTGCCAACATGGAACCACCGTGGCTAGCTTCAGCTTCTCCCTTTTCAGAAAGGCGAACATCAACCCAACCAGTAAAGAGATTCTTGGCGTTCCATTCAGATTCGCCGTGGCGCAGCAGGATGAGTTCGTAGTTAGTCATGGTGACAGTCTAAACCAAATATTTCAAATTAAACCAAGTGCTTGAAGGCATCTAAATTGGCTAAGGATTCTCCGCGTGATACTCGCCAAGCCCATTCACGACGAATTGCATTTGCAAAACCAAGTTCAAGCAATGGATTAAATGAATTATCGCTGTACTGAAGCACTGAGCCAATCAGTCGATCTAGTTCGCGATCTGTGACGGCAAACAATGGCAAGCGGCCGACAAGAAAGATGTCTCCGGCTTCGTTAGTTGCAAAAGCGATTCCATACATGGATGCATTTTTGGACATACACCAAGCGTGGACATCGGCGGCATTGTCATCGGGTTTACGGATAACAAAGGCGTTGATGCTCAGTGAATGGTCGCCAACAATGAGCGCACAGTGGGTTTGTAGTTTTTTCTCGCCCGGCAGACTGACTAAAAATGTATTGGCATCTTTGCGTTCGTATTCCAGATCATGTGAATCTAGAAATTCTTCGATAGTAATGCGTGGGTCGATCGCAGCCATTTATGCTTCCAAAGCTTTGCGGGCTTCGCTAATCACTTGATCGTAAATATCTAAGGTTCCGCGGGCAGTTACATCCCAACCAAAGTGCGATGCATGTTCAATCGCACCCATAGAAAGCAGCACGCGGCGCTGTGGCTCCTGCAATAAACGAGAAATAACTGAAGACCACGCTTTTGGATCGTGGCCATCAACTAAAACACCTGAAATACCATCGGCTACCGCGGTGCGAAGTCCACCCACAGCGGTTGCTACAACTGGTGTGCCGCAGGCTTGTGCTTCAAGTGCAACTAAACCAAAGCTCTCGCTATAGCTGGGAACAATCACTAAATCTGCAGCTCGGTACCACTGTGGCAATTCTGCACGCGGAACCGGCGGTGCAAAACGAACAACATCATCGATTCCAAGCCATGTCGAAAGCTCTTTCAGGCGATCAACTTCTTCGGTGTTCGCACCTGATGCTCCGCCAAAAACATTGACGATTAACTTGTGACGCAAGAGCGGTGAGTGCTTTACCAATTCACTGGTCGCACGGATTAAAACTTCTGGACCTTTATGTGGCTGAATTCGACCAACAAATGAAACTACTAATGCATCCTGTGGCAAGCCAACTATCTCGCGTGCTGCGCTGCGACTTTCACCCGGTGTAAATGTAAATAGATCAACCCCTGGACTTACAACATGGACGATGTCCGGACAAGCATCATATAAAGAAACCAGACTTGCACCTTCGGCATCAGTGTTTGCAATCAAAGCATTTGCAGCTGCTACAACTTGTGTTTCACCCTGCACGCGGATCATTGGTTCAGGTGTTTCACCTTCGGCCAAGTTCAAGTTCTTTACTCGTGCCATCGTGTGCATGGTGTGCACCAATGGAATACCAAGCTCTTTAGCCGCAGGCATCGCAACTTTTCCAGATAGCCAATAATGCGAGTGAATCACATCGTAATTTTCGGTGCGCATGATTCGAGAAAACTCTTGAGACAGTCCAGAAATATGGATAGGTAACTGCTCTTTAGTTAATGTTCCGTGTCCGCAATCAAAGTGGCGCACGCGAACACCCGGTGAAATTTCTACAATCTCTGGTGCAGCTGGATCAGTTCTGCGCGTGAAAATATCAACGCTCACGCCCATCGCAGCCATACGCTGAGCAGATTCCAAAACATAAATGTTCATGCCGCCAGCATCGCCAATACCTGGTTGATCCAGGGGCGATGTGTGCACCATCAAGGTTGCAATGCGGCCATTCATAGGCTTTAAGGGTACGGGGTGTTAGAAGGTTGCGCGAATAACGCCGACTGGCAAGCCTGCACCAAGGGTATTTATTGGCACTTCGTGCGCATCAACACCAAACTTTGCAAGGGCTGCTGCAGTTATTGCAGACATTGCACGTTGGTTTCCATCGCTAATTTTAATTGCCAAAGTTCGACCGTCTGGCAGTGATGCAACGTTGACCGCTTCTGCACCTTCTTTCATAAACAATCCCGGAACATTTTGCATCATCCGTGTTCCTAGGCGACCTGGGCCTGCAACCATTTCAGGAAAGTCACGACAAGCTTGAGTAACATCTTGATGAATTGGATCGGTACTAATTGTTAAGTTTCTAATTGCGCGAGCAAGGCCAAGTAATGAAAACAAGAACAGCGGAGCGCCACATCCATCAACAGTTGTAACAACTACCTTTTCACCGCTCATTGCTTCGACCTCTGCCTTAATCGCAATCTGCAAAGGATGCGTTGGTTCTAAATAAGTTTCAGTGGGCCAGCCATTGATCACACAAGTTGCAAGCATTCCTGCATGCTTTCCGCTGCAATTCATGGCCAAACGTGTTGGTTCAGATGTACGTCGAAGTTCTTCATCTAAAGGTCGATCCAAAATGCATTTTAGTGAATGCTCATCTAGGCCAACTTTTGCCAAAATGGCTTGGGCGCCTTGTTGATGCATGGGCGTACCCGAATGCGATGCACACACCAAAGCAAGCAAACGTGGCTCAATATCCAACCCTGCACGCACCATGGCAGATGCCTGAATTGATTTCAGCGATGAACGCGAATAAATATTTAAAGTCGGATCGCCCAGCTGAAACAGGATTGATCCATCAGCGTTTAACAAAACAATGTGGCCAGCATGAACAGATTCAACAACGCCGCTGCGTGTGACCTCGGCTAAAACTTCACCTAACAAATTTGTAGATTCCAATTATTCGCTCTGACGTTCTAGCGAAGACCACAGGTGGGCTTGTAATTCGTGACCATTGGCTGCCATGTCATATGCGCTAAATAACTGTCCTTCTACAAGGCCGTACAAACGAACACCTTCGTCAACAGTTTTTGCAGTTGGCGCGGCATACCCGCGATCTAAAACAAGTTGAATCTTTGGACCATCAAACTGTCCAACCCAACCTTCAGTTATTCCGGTGTTGTGCGACATCACTACTTCTAAAACATTGTTCGGCTTAGGGCGCCAGAAGCCAGCTTCAGATGCACCTGGACGAACAATTTCACCTTCGGCATCCAAAATCCAGGAACGTGAAAAATAGTTAAGAAAATTGCGACCATCATGGTTAAAGACAACCTCTTGTGCGTATTCAAAGGCTGGAACACCTGGATATTCGCCGCGACCTTTACCGCGCCACGTACCAACGATCCACGCCAATGGATTGAGTTCAGGATGCAAACCTTCAGGGATTGTAAAAACCATTACGGACGTTGCCTCCAGTTAGTGGTGCGTCGCGCCTGTGATTGGCGACCTTTAAATGCATAAATGATGAGCGCTACACCCAGTGCGATGGCTACAAGGCCAAGGATTACCGATGTGAACAACTCCATGGCTTAAGAATAGCGGTTAAACAATCACCTGCTGCGAGGCTGGAATTCCATCAACGCTCAGCGTTGCATCGATCGGCGTATTTCTTTTCACGATCGCAAGAGCAATTGTTCCTAATTCATGGTGACGGGCAACGGTGCCAACAAATCCAACTGCAACGCCATCATTTTCAACCTTGGTGCCCGCAGCTGGAAAACCAACATCGCTGCCATCAAGGTGGAGCATTACTAAACGTCGCGGTGGGTTACCTAAGTTATAAATCTTTGCCACGGTTTCTTGACCGCGATAACAACCCTTTTTCATATGAACCGCACCATTTAAAACGCCTAGTTCGTTAGGAATTGATTTGTGGTCTGTTTCAAAACCAATACGTGGGCGGTGTGCCGCAACTCTTTCAGCATCTAACGCCCATGTTCCGACCTGTGTTGCTACTCCACCAAAGGTTTGTTTCATTTCTTCAAGCTCTGTTCGTGGAACCAAAGCAAAAGGTCCACCGATTTCTGTTGGCGCACCTGGTGCACGCAAAACCGCATATACATCGCTGACATCTGCAACATCAACGCGCAGCATGAATTTCATCTTGGTCAAGTATTCAACTAAATTGTCACTGTAACCAGGATCTAAAACTAAAAATGTTGCAGAACCGTCATCAACTAAATTGAATTGATATTCCACATGGCCTTTGGCATCCAAAATCATTGAAGGCATCCACACACCAGGTTGTAAATCGCTGACAAACTGAGTTGTTAAATCATGTAGCCATTTCAAACGATCTTCGCCCGATACTGAAATCACTGAATAATGTGAAAGATCTGCCCAGGCAGTTCCAGCTTCTAGTGCGCGTTGTTCCTTTACTGGTTCCCCAAAATGCCAGATGGCACCTTTGTCAGGACCATCTTCAACTAGAACCGCGCTCATACTCCCAGTCTACGGCTTAACGCAAGCAGCGCAGGTGCCAGTAATTGCAAAGTGCGTTACATCGGTCTTAAAGCCGTAATCATCGGCCAATGAGTTCACAAAGTTAGCTGCGACTTCGATTGGCGCATCTCCGATAGATCCGCACTTATCGCAGACAAGGTGCAGGTGAGTTAACTCTTCAGCTGCGTGATAGGTCGCACCGCCATGGCCCAAGTGAGTGTGTTGAACCAATCCAACATTTTCCAGGGTTTCCAGGTTGCGATAAACAGTTGAAAGATTGATTCCGGGATGTGTTTGGCGAACCTTTTCAGCAACCTCTTCAGGTGTTGCATGTCCCAACGCACGAACTGCAGACAAGACTAATTCGCGTTGCGGGGTTAAACGCAATCCTTTTTCATGAAGCTCATGTTTTCCGGCCATGTGAGAACTCTACCTGTCTGCCCTGTTAGGGCTTACTTTGAGCGTGCGCGAAGTAGCAGAAGGTAGATCTCGCAGCCCAGGCAGAAGTTAAATGCTGCGTTCAAGAAAGCCGCGCCTAGCGCGCCAGCAACTGCGATTGTGAAAACAAGATCTAGACCAGTTACCGCACCAACGATTGCAACAACTGCAAAGAGCAAGCCAACCTTTTGTGCAAACTGTGGTGGCTTAACTTCTTCAGTTGGGACTTCGCCCTTAAGGCGAGGCTTCACAATTGTTTTGTACACAAATGCATACGGTGTGAACTGCGGTCCCTTAAATGCACCGATTGCAAAAACCAATGCCTGCACAGCAATGAACCAAACATTGCCTGTGGCGAGCGCTGCTGCCAATACAACTGTTGTGATCGCCGCACCAAAACGTGGGCCCCGTGCATCGATAAGAACTGTGCTCTTTGCTGAATTTGTTACCTGTGTCATTTTTAATCCTTTGTGTTGTTTAGTGTGTTTGGTAAAACGGCATTAATTGTTGGATGAAGAAACAATTAAGCAATACACAAGGAAGCAGTCATACGGCCGTAATCAATTACACGGCGCTTAGTGGCTGCTAACAACATGGGTTAAGAGTAAACAAGCTCGCACGCTTTCGCGAGTTGCAACTAATTCGCATTAACCAATAGCAGCGATTGCCTGAAGAACCTGCTCGCGCTTTGGCGCACCCATTGCTCGGCCAATCTCATGCCCCCGTGAATCCAAGAACAGCGTTGTTGGGGTGCTGCGGATATCTAGCTTTCGCACTAATTCCAGGTTTGCTTCGGCATCGACTTCAACATGGGCCACATCAGACATGTTGGCGGTGACATCTTCAATGAGCAAGCGGGTTGCTCGGCACGGTCCGCAGAACACGGTCGAGAACTGCAAAAGGGTTGCTCTAGAGCCCAGTTCGGCCCCGATCATCGCCGAAGTTATGAGCCCCTTATCGGACTTAACCACAACCTTGCCCCGCGAGCGGTTATGCCAAAAACCAAAGGCTGTAGCGATAGCCAGCACGATGACAATTGGAAGCAAAGATTTCACGGGAGTAGTCTGTCTCAATGGCGAAGGTTCTGCTACTTACGAACACTCTTGGTGCCAGCGCAGAGGTGCTTCCAGCACTGGGTTTACTGCAGCACCAAGTAAAGATTCTGCCTGCCGAAGCTAGCGTTCTAGTTGATGCTCCAGAGGCCGACATTCTTTTAATCGATGCTCGTCGTGATCTGCCAAATGTTAAATCTTTTGCAAAACTTCTTGATTCAACCGGTGTTAGCTGCCCCATCATCGCAATTACAACTGAAGGTGGCTTAACAGCATTTAATGCAGACTGGGGAATCGATGATGTCATTCTTGATACCGCAGGTCCTGCCGAAATTGATGCGCGTATCCGTATCGCTCTAGGTAAGCATGCAATTGAATTGGTTGCATCAGATCCACATGCTGGTGAAATTAGAACTGGTGAAGTAACAATTGATGAATCAACTTATACCGCTCGCCTAAAAGGAAATGTTCTCGATCTAACTTTTAAAGAGTTTGAACTTTTGAAGTACCTTGCACAGCACCCAGGCCGTGTTTTTACACGAGCTCAACTGCTTCAAGAAATCTGGGGCTATGACTATTTCGGTGGAACAAGAACAGTAGATGTTCACATCCGTCGTCTGCGTTCCAAGCTTGGCCCAGAATTTGAAGCAATTATCGGCACCGTGCGAAACGTTGGTTATCGCTTTACTGTTGATGCGTAACCATGCGTCACATTCTTAAGCTACATCGCGATCTAGATACCAATTCACTTCCGCAAGCCGATCACGACTACACAATCGAAACCTTTGACCCAGCAATTCACAAACAACAATGGCTTGATTTAAACAATTTAGTTTTTGCTCACCACCCAGATCAAGGCAATTGGGCGATGCAGGATCTTGATAACCGCATGCAAGAGCCATGGTTTGATGAAAAAGGTTTCTTTCTTGCCACCGAAAACGGCAATATCGAAGGCTTTGTCTGGACCAAGATCCACCAAGATTTAATCAACCAAGACCCAGTGGGCGAGCTATATGTCGTTGGAACCCACCCAGATCACGCTGGCAGAGGCATAGCTCGAGCTCTGTCTGTAGAGGCCATTAATTACCTTGTAAACAAAGGACTTAAGCACGCGATCCTGTATGTCGATGCCGACAACGACAAAGGCTTGAAACTGTATGACTCGTTAGGGTTTAACTAACGCTCCAAATAAATTCTTGAAACTGCTTTAGCAAGAATTGGTGCAGCCTCTTTCCAAGTAATCCCGTAAGCCGCAAGGAAACTGCTTTCAAAAGTATTTCCTTTGCCAACGCTTACTACGAGATCCATAGATGCTTGAATTCCCTTGATTGCGGATAGTGCTTCGACTGTAAAGTACCCGATGTCATAAACGCGAAATCTGACACTTTGATTGCAAACACCAGTTCCAGCACCACCAGTTTGTTCATAAAATCTAAGGAAAGATTCTGGGCTGTAATCTCCAAGAACTCCAGCAGGTTGTGAAATCCACCCATTTCTAGATTTTCCGTAATCAAGCAGATTTTCAAAGCCCAAAGCTTGTCCAATAACTTGTGGTTGACCTTCGGCAAACCAGCAAGGAAGTTTCATATTTGCTGGTGCATTTAACTGTGTGTACTGAACCGTGTGAGTGTATTCATGTGCAAAATTTCCACGAATAAATCCAAGATTAAATAAAGGCTTTTGCTCTGTGCTCAAGCCAATGAAGAGTTGGCCTAATCCCTGGAAAGCGCCTCCAAAAGAACTACAGTTGTTAGTGCTTGTGCAGTTACTTGCGAGGTCTTCAGGCTTATGCCACGAACCACCCAGCGCTCTGTTCTTATCTTGGACCCAACGAAGGTCTGCAAAATTATAGAAAAAGGCTTTAGTGTTCTTTGGTTGCGAATAACTGGTCCATAATCGAGATGCCATATTCAAATGAGTGAGAGGTGAACCAACTTCGGTTTGCAGCTTTGTATTAGGCCCAAACTCAAGTTCAAAAGTAGTTTTCTCTGATCCTGAAGAAGCAAGTTTCTGTGCTTCATTCCAAACAACCGATGGAATGCCACGGTAATTCTCAACTAGATCTGCAAAGCCGGTTGGAGCTTTTTCGACAATCGGTGCTGGAGTAGGAGTTGTTATTGGTGTTGGTGGCACGTAAACCGTTGGGGTTGGGCTCGGTGTTGGAGAAACCGTAGGTGTTGGTGTTGCGACAGGAGTTGCTACTGGTTTTGGTTTTGCAATTGGAATGCCTTTGTTCCAAACAAGTTTCTTGCCACTTTTAACACAAGTGAATTTCTTTCCATTTGCAGTTGTTGTACTTCCCACTTTCTTGCAAAGATCACCCGCCTTTACTGCAGCAATGGCATTAACGGGTGCAAGGATCAGTGCCATAGCAACGAATGAGCCGAGCCACTTCTTCATGTCAAAAGGTTAATCCAGAAAAGCTTCAAGTAATCGAGTATCGGTGGTCAGGGATGTACTAACTCAGCACACATGATGTTAAATGCCTTGGTATGGGCATCCACATCTGCCACAGTTGTGTCCGGGCACATCAGCGCCATGTTGTGGAATGGCGTGATCAAGAAGCCATCATTCAACATACGCAAATGGATGTACTGCTCTAGTTCGAAATCCCCAGCGTTATTAGCATCGGCACCTGTCACGGGAGCAACCTTGCCGAACATGTATTCACCACGTGCACCCAAACGGTTACAGGTCCATGGCAAATCAAATTCTGTAATCGCAGCGTCGACACCATCTGACCAACGGGTTCCTAGATCAATCATGCGATCAAAGTTTTCTTGAGTTAGAACCTGAGTCAAGGTTGCACGCATCGCAGCTAATGACAAGGCGTTGCCCGCCAATGTTCCACCGACTCCGCCGGTATCAATAATTTCAAGTTCGACCATTGATTTAATCTTGTCTGCAATCGCCTGAGTCATTCCGAAAGTTCCGGTTGGAATTCCGCCACCGATTGCTTTACCGATCGTCAGGAAATCGGGCTTTAATCCGCGATCAGCAGTCATTCCACCAGGACCCACTGAAATCGTGTGAGTCTCATCGATAATCAAGATGACCCCGTGCTTCTTGGCTAATTCGGCAACTGCTTCTAGGTAACCAGCTTGTGGCAAAACGATTCCAACATTTGTCATCGCAGGTTCCATCAAGATCGCTGCAACATCACCATATGCCAATGCTTTTTCCATGCCAGCAATATCGTTGAATTCAACTACGCGGGTTGTTTGATCCAAAGCAACAGGTGCTCCAATATTTCCTTCGCGGGCCACGGTATTGCCAAGCGCGTTAAGGGTTGCGAAGGTTTCATCAACAGATCCGTGATAGCAACGATCGATAACAACAATCTTTGAACGCCCTGTAATCATGCGGCTATAACGAATAACGTGGCGGTTGGCATCGGTTGCAGAGACCGTAAATTGCCATAGCGGCAAACCAAAGCGGGCCGCTAATTCTGCCGACACTATTGCGGCATCTGCAGTTGGCAGCATTGCGGTGATTCCCTTACCTGCTTGCTCGCGAATCGCAGCAACAGTTGCATCAGGTGAATGGCCGGTCATCGACCCGGTATCACCTAAACAAAAATCAATATATGTATTGCCATCAACATCGGTAAAGCGCGCACCTTTAGCCTCTTGCACGAAGACTGGATATGCCCCAGGCCATTTAGCCATCCATGACATTGGGACTCCGCCAGGCATGTTTTTTTGTCCGGCCTTAAACATTTCACCGCTCTTTGGATGCAGAGCCAAGAAACGTTCATCTTCGATTTTGCGTAATGCAGCTAAACGGTCGCGATTAATCATTGGCAAATCCTATTCGAGTGATTCGAAAACAAATAAAGCTTCGATGTAGTTCTCGCCACTAATTCCTAAATTCTGCGCATCGGGTGGCGCCGTTTGTGGCTCGATACAAACGCCATCGGAATCTTCGCTGTAAACAACCCACCACGGCGCATCGCATTCAATAGATATGCGTGCCACATCTTCCCAAAGAACTGCAGGGGTTCCCTTAATGCCAGTAAATGCATCATCCCAAGGCGGCTGCGTTGGTGCACTGCGCTTTCCAGTTGGAATTCCATCGCTGCCGCGGATCAACATTTCGGTTGCATCAAATTCAATTTCAGCGCTGCCACCGCGCTCTAGATCGCGAGCAAACCACGGGTGAAAACCAAGCCAGGCAGGCAAATCGCAACCATTTGGTTCGTATTCCAGAGACCAGCGAATCGCATCATCTAGAACTTCAATTTTTTGTTCAACTGTTGCATCTCCATACGGTGATGGCAGGTGCAGCAATGAACGGCCTGGACCGATTTCTTGCCAAGAAGATATGAGCCCAAAACCATGCAACGCATGTGGAGGATCAATAGTTGCTGGTAACTGAATCTGTTGCCCCGCGCTATTTGTAATCAAACCCTCTTTGATACGTCCAGCCCACGGAGCCATGGAATACCAACCTGATGTATGAACCTGTCCGCGGAAAGGAACTGCAAATTCATTTTCACGCCATTTCAGCGAAGTAATTCGCGCACCGTTGTCGTCATCGATTGCGATCTGAAATTCGGCATCATCAATAAATTGCATTAGGCATCCAACGCTTCTACTAGTTCGTGCAATCGCGGTGGCTGAGCGCCAGCACGTGAAACGGTAATTCCGGCAGCGATCGCTGCGCGATGTAGAACGGCATTTAGAACCTGTCCTTGTAAACCATCAACAGAATGTTTGATGATCCCTTCGACCAAGATCGCACCAACTGTGTCACCTGCACCGACAGTGTCGACAACGGTGACTTTTGCGCCATCGACTTCTTCGAAACCATGATCGGTGTAGCCAATAATTCCGTGAGCACCGCGAGTAACAACTACGAGCGATGTACCGCCAGCAATCCAACGCTTTGCAACTTCATCCATCGCTTCATCTGGATACAACCAAGAAATGTCATCATCGGAAAGCTTTACGACGCTTGAAATTCCGACCCATTTTTCAACGGCAGCAACGTACTTATTGCGATCGCCCACGACAGATGAACGCACATTGGGATCAAATACAACGGGTGCAAATTCAGCGGTTTTTACTGCCCAGTCGTATAAAACAGTCGATGCCGGTTCAACGATAGTTACTAGCGTTCCGATGTGTAAAACGCTTGGTTTTAAGCGTTCTGGGTCAGGTAGCCAAGAAGCATTGAAATCAAAGGTCGCGGTGGCATCGATTAAAAATTCATAGCTGGCAGAACCGGCCATATCCAAACTAACTGTTGCTGTGCATGTTGGCTTATCGCTACTAAGCGCCAATGAAAGTCCAACGCCATCTTGCTCTAATTCTTTGCGCGCAGTAACACCGTAAGCATCACTTGAAATTCCATCTATGAAATCAACTTCGTACCCCAAACGCGCTAACGCTTTTGCAGTATTTGCTGGGCCTCCGCCAACAACTGGACCAGTTGGCAAAATATCGATTAGAACTTCTCCGCACACCCAGATGCTCATAGCAGCTCGCCTTTGCGCGCTAAAAATTCAGTCAACACATCAACGCCTAATAAATGATCCTGCACTTGTGGCAAACCGCTGATCAACAAAATGCCAACACAACCCATGCCCTTAACATTTAATGGCAACCCGCCACCATGAATCGCATGTGTCTCTTCAGGCAAACCTTTAACGGCATACCAATCGATGCCTTGTTCTTCAGCCAGTACGCGTTCATACATCGTTGAATTTCCAGTTGCTAAAACAACTCGAGCTTTGCGCGCAATCCATGAATCATTTTCAGTGTTTGACCCAGGCAGTGATGCGTGAAAAACAACCCACTCTTTCAATCGGACTTCGACGGCAATGCCTAACCCGCGTTGAAAACCAAAATCCATCGCGATCTCGCCGATTTCAATCGCCTCTTTTTGCGACAACGATTCCAGTTCCAGAGTCCGCGCCTCTAGCGCCAACCCTTCACTTGAAAATCCACCGGTTGTAGTCGCCATGGCGTTAATTGTGCCTTAATCTGAAGCCATGATCACTATCCCAGAATCCGACCTTGTCGTTCACGAATTGTGCCTAGGTAGCAATATCTTCGGCGGCAATGCCACTGAAGCCGAATCCCACCTCGTTATGGATGCCTACAAAAGCCATGGCGGCAACTTCATCGACACCGCAGATATGTATAACCAGTGGGTTGAAGGCCATGTCGGCGGAGAATCCGAAACAGTAATCGGCAATTGGATGAAATCTCGCGGAAACCGCGCAGAGATGGTGATCGCAACCAAGGTTTCAAAAATGGATCGTCGCCCAGGTTTGTCAGCAAAGAACATTTTCGCCGCCTGCGAAGAATCGCTTAACCGTTTGCAAACTGATTACATCGATTTGTATTACAGCCACGCAGATGATGAAACAGTTTCGCTAGAAGAAACCCTTGGGGCGTATGCGCAATTAATCGCCGAAGGAAAGGTGCGCTACATCGCAGCATCAAACTTCACCGCGTCTCGCCTTCGCGAATCAGTCGCCTATAGCGAGAACAACAACATCCCTGCATACATCGCGGTTCAAGATTTGTATAACTTGGTTGATAGAAAGACCTACGAAACAGACTTGGCTCCGGCAGTTGAGGCTCTTGGAATTTCAAATATTCCTTTCTACGGAATCGCTCGCGGATTCTTGTCTGGTAAATATCGCCCAGGAATCACGGAAGTAGATTCAAAGCGCGCAGCAGGTGCTCGCGAATACGCAACCGATAAGGGTTACGCAGTTTTATCGGCCATGGATGAAGTGAGTGCTGCTCATAACGGTGCTCCGTTATCTGCGATTGCACTTGCTTGGTTACGTGCTCAATCATCAGTCAGTGTTCCGATTGCATCAGCACGCACAGTGCCGCAATTAGAAGAGATCGTTCAGGTTGTTGAGCTAACGCCAGCAGAGGTTGAAAAACTCAACACTGTTAGCGCTTAATCCGCGCATATTCCGACATTAAATATGGGACAGCTTTTTCCTCGTACCACTTATCCAAATCGGTCTTGTAAACAGCAGTAAATCCTTCCCGCAAGGACTTGCCGTTAAAGGATCGCCAAAATTCAACCATTGGCTCAACGCCATAGTCAGCCACTAATAATTCTGAAAGCAATAAACCGCTTCCATATGCGAACCTATTTACGTAGTCGCAACCCCCACTGAAATTTCCTTCTAGATCTTTCAAGTGCTTGAGCCATTCGGCCGCTGTGAAGGCTGCAACATTTACTCCGCTGCTTCCCTGCGAAAAGGCGTACATCTGATCGCGCTTCATCCGTTCATAATCTGCGGAGTAAAACTCTTGTGCAAGAAATACCCCAAACACATTTGCACTCCCTTCACGAAGCCAGCAAGGAAACTTTGAAGTATTTGATCCTGATAAATTTTGTTGAATAATATGAATTGATTCGTGAGTCATGAATGAATAATCAGAAGAACGAATGCTCAGTGATGTGTGTCTTAAAATAGATAAATGACTTAAGCCGTTCTCACTTGGAACCGCCCCTGCATTTAGATTGTTTCCTTCTCGGGCTATTCGTCCTCTTAAATCATTTGCAAATCCACCACTGGAGTCATGACCATAAGGTTTCCAAGCATCAATCATCCAATTCAGATCATCTTGCGTTCCATAAAAGACATTAAACAGTCCAGATGGTTTTAGATAGTTTCTCCAATAATCAATTGACCTGCGCAGATCCTTTTCAAGAAATTCGATAAATACTTTATCTGCGCGTGGTGAGTAATGGAATTTAAAGAATTCTGGACCTTTCGTTGGAGCAAGAGACTTCTTCATTTCACCCATTGCCCTACCTTGAACAGTAACCACCGGTGCAATCGGAGTAGGTGAAGGCGCTGGAGTTGGCATAGGAGTTGGCCGTGGTGTTGAACCCGGCGCAGGAGGCCAATCACGCCGAACCTTCTTAATCTCACTCATGAGATAAGGAATAGCCTCGGTCTTGTACCAATCATCAATTTTCATTCCATAGACAGCTTCAAAAGCACTCTGCCAATTTGTTGCTCCTGATTGTTGCATCCAGGCTATAGCTTTGTCTTGCCCGTATTTTAAAAGCAATTGCTCATAAAACAGTAACCCGAGTGAATATCCCAGCCTGTCCGGGAAAGTACATTCACTTGCATTCTGCTTCTCGCTTAACTTAGCCCAAGTGAATAATTGTTCTGCAGATGCAGTCCATAGATCGAACTTGCCCAACTGTGAATCACGGATATTTGAATTTCGAGTGATGTATGCATCCGCTTTAGTTCCCTTCATGAATAAACCTAGAATCAATGAAGCGTAAACATTTGCTCCACCTTCTCTGGCCCAACATGGCATAGCTTCTACTCGACCATTTAGAAAATAATTTTGGGCCGCATGTGAATATTCATGGGGACTAGTTCCATATTCCCCTGGAAGAATTGTAGTTCTACCGGGTCCTCGCAAATACTGCATCAAGTAGGTTCCATTAACGGAGGAAACCCCAGCTAGATTTGCTTGATCACCTTCCATCGCAAGACGTCGATCAATGTTTTCCAAATAGAGTGGAGAAGAATGTCCGTAAAAAGCTATTCGACCAAGGAACCAATTCTTATCTTCAACGCCAGCGTAAATAACAGGAAACTTTATGGATACCTTTATATCTGCAGACCAAAATTTTGCCGCTGCGGTAATCCCAGAAGTTATAAGCTCTTTGTATTCCGGATCTGTTCCTTTACCAAATTCAAAAATTGTCTCTGGTTGAAAGTTCCCAATTCCTTTAACTCGTTCTGCAAAAACGGCAAGTAACTGATCTAACTTATCTGACTCATCCCAACGCTGTAATGGTTTCGTTGTTGGGGTAGGAGTGGGAGTCGGCGTAGGAGTCGGAGTTGCTTCTGGTGTTGGAGTAGGTGTTGGAGTCGGGGTAGCAGTTGGTTTTGCAACAGGAACAATCTTTACGCCCTTGTTCCATACCAATTTCTTTCCAGATTTAATACAGGTGTACTTAATTCCTTTGCTAGTTGAAGTTGCTCCAGCTTTGCTACAGCTTTGTCCGGCCTTTACTGCCGCAGTTGCAACAGAGAAATTTCCAGCAATCATTAGGGCGGTCGATATCGCGATTGCGATGATTTTCTTGCCCAGCATGAATCAAGGATTCACGATTCCAGAAAGAAAAGTAAGTACTTTGGAAGGAGATGACTAGTCGGTTTACTTAATTACTAAAATTAAGCGGCTTTGCCCTGCAGGCGTTGGCCCATTGTCGCTGCGACCTTGAGCCACTTTGCAACTTGGGCATCACTAAAGCCATCAGCGTTCATCACATACAAACCGGTAAAGGTATCGCCGTTGAATTGGTAGAAACCAAGCAAAGTACGGGCACGAACACCGGTATCCATTACTGCGTGAACAAAGACTCTATTGCCATCAGAGACAACACCTGTTGGAACTGCAGGTAACTTCTTAAAGTCGTAAGGCACCAAAGTGTCAGTTGAATCTTTGTATCCCTTATCAATTTGGCACTTGGCCAAAACTTTTACTAATTCTTTCTGTGCAGCACTTGCCGCAGCAGCTGATGAGTACTTCACAACTTCAGTTGATAAGAATGAAAATGTTGATCCGACCTTTGTCGCCATTACCTGACGACGTTCTACGCGATCTTTTTCTGATGCATATGTTCCGCTGCACAAATCAAGTGATGGGTCCAGCAAAGTTGTTCCGTTAGCCATAGGCAAGACGGTCCATTCCTGGCTGAAATCATCGGCGCGGAAACCTAGCTTGGCCAAAGCAACCTGCTTGGAATCAGTTAATGATGGGTCACTAATTATTGGTGCTCGCTCAACTTCTTCTAAGGACCCAAGAGTTGTTGTAACCGATGAAAGCCCAATTAACACAAAGTTAGAGCCGCTGATGCGCACAACTTTCTTACTTAGACCAACATCAACGGTTGCACCGATTCGAAGCTTGGCAGCCTTGCTATCTGCAATGGTGGCAACTGTTTTATTGGCAATAGAAACTGTTGCAGCACCTGTCCCGACCAAAACATCATTCTTGCCAGAAACGGTTAGCGATGCGGTGCACTTACCAACGCACTTAATCGCACCTGCGCCATACGCCGCACCTGCTGGGCTCCATTTACCGGTCTTTGAACTTTTATCTGCTGCAACCAAGGTGCTTGCAATGCTGATGTCGCCAACTAAACCGTTACCGATGCAATCAAATACTTGAGCGGTTCCAACTAGTTTCGCACCAACTGGCACCTTTAGAACAGGTGCGTTTTTAACCGAGCTAGTTGCAACAATCAAGCCATCTTCATCGACAACATTTGCTTGACAGATTCCGCTGCCCGCATCGGTTGCACCCTTCCACTGCAGCGAAACTTCACCCGCTGCAACGCCTGTCAAAACAAAATCATTTGTCACAACGGGATTGGCGCGATCGATAATTACTTTTTGTGTTGTCGACCAATCACTCTTGTTACCAACAATGTCGATCGCGCGCATTGCGAAGTTATAGCTACCTTCAGGCAGATCACGTAAGTAGAAAGTCTTTGGTGCAACAAATGGTGACAAGTACGTTGGCATCCACCCTTCAACATCTGAAGCTTTCAACTCTTGAACTTTGCCATCGATCTGACCTTCAAAGCCAACAATTGCAGTGTCTGCATCTTCACCGCCTGGTCCAAGGATCACCATGCTGGGTGAGCGCCATTGATCAACGGGAAGCACATTAGGTACTGGAGGCGGCGTTGTATCTGCCTTCTTGGTAATCGTTACAACTGCGCTAGTTTCAGATGCAACTGTGCTTAAGGAAACGTTGCCCGAATAGAACTTTGCACTTAGCCCCGTCATCGATCCGCTTAAGAAAGTTGATGTGTTGTAGGTGTAGTTATCAAGGTTAAGCATCCAAAAATCCGTGCCCAGCACTGATGGAAATTCAGATGCCGTGCCATCTTCGGGATTAACCGAAACAATTGCCGAAACAGGTGGTGGATCTAATCGATACACCGCAAGGCCTGGCTTGTAGGCAACACCATCGGTCTTGCGACGGTATTCAATCCAGTACCCAGCTTTTCCGTCACGAATAAAGATTGCCTTAATTCCTTTTGAAAAATCGCTAGGCGATAACGTAACAACTTCTGATTGCCACACCTGTTTAACTTGTGAATCATCCAGTAAACCCATACGCCACTGGTGATAGGTACTTAGTGGGGAAGTTGTATCAACATTTCCCATCACATCAATTGTTCCGCCGTATTCGACGCCCTTGCAGTTAGTTCCCCAAGGACCATCGTTTGCTTTATCGTCACAACGCAAGAAGTTTGAGTGCCCTAAACCAAAGGTGTGGCCTAATTCGTGGGCAATAACAAATGACGATTCACTGTCATGCAAAATCATTGTGCCGCTTTTACTTTTTGGCCCACCCATTTGTGCCCGGCCCGACCACACACACCCAGCGCGAGGGGAGACAACGACTAAATATCTATTTGAATAATCGGTAATACCTAAACGCCGATAGGCCTCTGGGCGAATTGAATTCATAAATTCACTAGCTGGAAAACCAGTACACGCCATTTTAGACACCAAGGTAATCGGCTTATCCAAAACTTTGCCGGTCTTAAATGAAACCGTGCGGGCACCATCATCGCCAACCATGGTTGTGTACTTTTTCCAGTCGGCATTTACTTCTTTATCAATTACTTCGGCAACAACTTTTGAATCACCACGAAGTGCTGGTGCACCGTTCCAGGTGACTTCAACAACATCGATTACACGCTCATCTAATGCGTAAGCAGGTGCCAACCCAATAGATACAAAGCCAATAACAATGGCTACAAAGGCGGTGAGCTTGTTTTTCACATGGACCACCCTAGATGCTCCATGCACTTTGCTCATGTCGATTCACTGCGAACACCTGATACCCAGCAAGTTCTGGCTGCCCAAACCATTTAGCCGAATCCTGACCAGCAACCAGAACGGCCGTTGCCATCGCATCACACAGCCAACCATCCGGTCCGACAACAGTTGCCGACTTTGCCCCGACCGCTATCAAGCCATTGAGCGGATCATGAATATGCGCGCCGCGTTCATACGTTCCAGAGGTTGCAATCGCACCATCAGTAATTTCAAACACCTGCACAATTTCAGCGCGGTTATCTGGATTTACAACACCAATCGACCACGGCTTTACAACACCAACCAACGCATCAAACCAACCACCGCGCAACGCAAGATCACCGGCAGCATTTACTTGCACATGCCCAACACCTGCTGCAACTAAAAGATCTGTGCACTTATCTGCTGCCCAACCTTTTACTAATCCCGACGGATCAAAGCCACCAGCAACCGCCCACGGATCAAAAGCCCCATCGCTTAAATCTTTCGCAGCAGCGCATAAATCCCACACAGCCCGCACATCATCCGGACAATCTGCAATCGCAACTTCACCGCGACGCAACCGCGAAACCCACGACCCATCTTTGTACGTAGAAAAATCCCGATCCACATCTTCGCAAAATTCAATAACTGTTTCCATAGCGCGATCTAAATCCGCACCACCGACAGATTGCGAATAACAATCCACATCCACAATCGTTCCCCACACCGGAAACTGTTTACGCAGATGATTCACGCGCCCACTGTACCCGCGGCCTTACAAACCAGCTTGTGCGAGCGCTCCCTGCAGCGATGTATGCCAGCCATAACTTGTGTATGACGCACCAGATGCGCCTTGAATATTTGCACTCTGCGCCTTTAATGTCTGCGCCTTCAAAATCGGCACCGCCATATTTGTCCAGCGATCATTTCGCCCACTTGGAGCTTTGACTGCAACGGCGTCAGTAATGCGACCATTAACAACAGTGATCTTTACTTGAACATTTCCGTAGTTAACAAAAACTGATAGACCAGTAAATGTGCCGTTAATGCTTGTTTTTGAATTCGTCGCAGGTGCTGTAGTAGCCGCAGCAGTAGTTGCTTCAGCTGTTGCAGCTGGTTCAGTTGTCGCAGCCGCCGTTGCACCAGAACTCTTACTTGCAACTGGCTTCGCACTCTTTGTTGCAGCCGCAGTCGCCTTAGCCGTCGCAGTCGCACTGGCAGAAGAAGATGATGATGAAGCAGACGCACTTGATGTTGCTCCCAGCCCCGTCACAGGTCCACCGGCGATGTTAATCGCGCTAGTAGTTCCCAACTGAGGCGGAGTAATTGCCAACACCGCACCGAGGCCCCCCACAGTGCCTCCTGCGATCAATAGCGCCCGCTTCATCTCATCCTCACTTCGTGCTCTTTGTTTCTCGCGTTTAACCCCTCGAATGGTTCAACGAGCTCATATAAGCCCACCAACCTGAAAGGTTTCTGTGAACCACCGCAATGCCCCCGCAGAGTATTCACCCATCACATCTACCTCTGCTGAAGGAACCGTTCCTGCAAAACTTCCCGCACTACTGTCGAAGTCGTCTCGCCTCGGCGCTTGGCTTCCTTTTCAATTGCCTTTTTCAGCTTTAAAGGCACACGCACCTTTAATTGTGGAGACTCCACCGAAACCCCAGTCAGAGAAGGCCGCCCGCGCACCTGTTTGATTGCATCACGAGCCATCTTGGCAGCTAACTTATTTGTTAACCGAGTTCCATCTGGCAATAAAACAATTTCGGAATTTAGATCCACATCTGGACCAACTACAAATTTAGATTTCACTTTGGCCCCCATGTCTTTTTTCTCCTTCGAAAATTTGCCGGCATCACATGCGTGACTAATAAATACTCTTTTAAAACAACTGCAATTACTTCTAATTCAACTCCGCGATCATCTAGCCCTTGCCATACTCGCTGAACTCTCCCAACTTCGTCTGTAACAACAAAGAATGGATTGTTTTCGATTACGAATAACGCATGTGCCTTACCTATCCGATGTTTTCGTGCCGCTTGAGTGAATTTGATTTGCATTTCTGCACAGTAAATTACCCAACTGACCTATTTATTTGTGTACCCCACAAATATAGCACAAATTGTGGATAAAGCTATTCACTGTGGAACGCGAAAGCTTCATCATGGAAACGATTCTTCGGCACGCCAAGATCCTCGGCAGCCTTGCGCACCGCGCTCACTAAGGCTTCCGGCCCACAAATATAAATATCGCTATCGGCAAAGTTTGGCACCAAAGCCTTCATCGAACGCGCATCCATCGGATGATCCTTACGCGATCCCACCAAGTAATGAATCCGCATCGAGCCGTTACTGCGATCAGCTAAATAATCCATCTCGGCCTTTAGCACTAAATCCTCTTCACGCGAAGCTCTAAAAATCACATCAATTTGTGCCCCGCCATTGAATTCATCCATCAACGCTCGCACCGGAGTAATTCCCACACCACCGCCAATTAAAACCACATGCGGGCTCGTAGAACGCCCCGCAGTAAAAGCCCCATACGGACCCTCCACAAATACTCGAGTCCCCGGACGCAAAAACGCCAACGACCGCGAATGATCTCCTAAATCCTTCACCGTAATTCGCAAATGATTTTTTGTAGGAGCCGCCGACAACGAATACGGATGCGACATCAACGCATGCCCCCTAGTTAAAAACCGCCAACCAAAGAACTGTCCGCCTTGCGCAGCCAACCGATCTAAGTTGCGCCCCTTCATAATCACCGAGATCACACCAGGTCCTTCAACAACAACTTTTTCAACTCGCAAATTAACTTTCAGTGATCGCCAAATAGGAACCCAGAATCGCCAATACCCAATTGATAACGCCATCACCACATACAAACCAATCCAATACGCCTTGTTTAATGGATGATCTATAAACATCGATCCATTAACAATCTGGTGCATAAACGATGCAGCAACGGCGGCATAAGTCAGAATGTGAACCAACCACCACGTTTCATAACTCATCTTGGCCCTGGCCTTTTTATATGAAGTCACACCCGCCATCACCATCAACACAAAACCAGCCAGTGCAAACCACATCCAGTCATACAAAGTTAAGAACTGCCACATCTCTTTATACAAAGGAATCTGATCTTGCCCCGCAAAACCCAACACAATCAAAAACACATGGGCCCCAATTAAATACA
>Ga0315905_10001367_pt1 | contig 26199 bp, 38 predicted proteins | sample LakEriMetagenome_5_FD_203522 | JGI IMG/M metagenome (GOLD analysis project Ga0315905, IMG submission 203522) | Freshwater fungal communities from buoy surface, Lake Erie, Ohio, United States - Buoy 4 MA121 | ecosystem: Environmental > Aquatic > Freshwater > Lake | place: USA: Lake Erie, Ohio...
CACACACGATATCCTTCACATCTTGCTCTGGTCTATCCATTAGCCGGGCAAGTACCTCATGCAGTAGATCACTTGCCTTTGTTTTATCGTGAGTAAGCCCTGTGGCTTTGTTCAGCCACTCGTTGTAGTGCTTTCCTATATGGATACTTACACAGTCGATTTGTTAAAAATAGTTAAAATGTGGTGTAACTTCTTGCACATTCCAAAAAAGGGTGTACATTTGTACACGTCAAAGATAAACAAAAACACACAACATGAGCTATTTCACTTTTGAACACGACTGCAGCAATGCACCACTCACACTTACTATCGAAGTTGAGTATTCAATCTACAACTTTTCAGGCAACTATTATGAGCCAGCAGAAACGTCTGTAAAAGACCACAAAACCAAATTCATTTGTGGTGGCATGGACTTAACCACATGCATCATGAATAGCAAAAATGATAAGTTGATTGCCGAATTAGAAGAAGCAATCATTGATGCCATTTGGGAAAACGAAGACAATCAGTAAACAATTTACAATCTCAATACACATGACAAACACAATCACAGTACCACTGTTCGCCAACAAGGTAGTTGGCACAACCGAAATCAAATTACCTTTTTACTTTACAGCAGGTGACTACACCAAAAGCTATTGCTGCATGAATGAGAATTACATTCTTATTACTGTATATCGCATTGGTGGTTCAATCCAAATCGAAAGCAAGCAGTATGAAGATGAGCATGAGGTAGCATTTCGCTTAGAACGCGAAAGCAGAGATAAGCACTATGCAGCTATTGACCAGTCGGTATTCATGCATAAGTTCAGCGAAGCGCATCGCGAATTGTTTTACCGAGCCAATCCACAATTAAAACCAATCGAATGAAAAAAGATAATCAGCTTAATGGGTTGATTGCACGCACGCTGGGGAGCAAAGCCGCTCTCCTTCGTGCGATGCAAAGAAGCAATACACCCATAGTCAAAAAGACACTGCATAATTGGTGCGCAGATCCGGGCAGCATTAGACTTCGACAGCTAATGAATCTAAGCCATGTGATGCAGATACCACTTTGCGAAGTAATCAATGCAATAACCATTAAACACGAAGGAGATGAATAAAAGAAGAACCACAGAACTACCAACACGTAGTGATATTTTGTACATCATGAAGCATTTTGACCGCATCAGCTTTGAGCAGATGCGCAAAGACCTGAATGTGACCAATGGCAAACTCATTAGTTGGTGCAAGCTGGTATTCAGCAATGACGATAAGGAAAAAAGGTGGCGCGAAATAGAGCAGAACCTGAACAACTTAGAATTCCATGAAGAATTCACTGACTCGATGCAAAGCGAATACGATGTGCATGATGTTAGACGTGTAGGCGATAAGCAATTCTATACCGTTAAGCGCAAGATTGTGAATGAATATCGCATGTGTTACATGGTTACACTTGACTACACCACCAATGTGTTAGTTCGTTTCGATATTCCTGTCGAACGCAACAGCATAAAGTATTGTCCTGTAGCACTTGGCTGCGACTATGAAGTGCATTCGGTTGGTGGTTGGGAGTATTTGCACCTTGAAAGGCATCTACCTGTGGTTACCATTCAGGCAGATGAAGACTACGTGGGTAAATTTTGGCTAGCAATGTCAAACATGTTACCAGCATGAAGCATGACGAAAGCAAGATGCAGCAGCGTTGCGTTGAATGGTTCCGCTATTCATTCCCACGCACATTGATTGCATCATTCCCAAACGGTGTGTTCATTGGTGGTACACCAGTGCAACGTGCTAAGCGGTGGAATATCTTGAAAGCGGAAGGTGCTATGCCCGGTATGCCTGACCTAATGGTTTGCATGGCATCAGGTCCATACCATGCCCTGTTCATTGAGATGAAAACCGAAAAGGGTAAGCTATCCGACACACAAAAAATCGTTCACGCGCAGCTTATCAATGCAGGATACTGCGTTAAAGTCTGCAGATCATTCGAAGAATTCACACAAACAATTAAAACCTATTTAGAAAAATGAGCAAGACCAAAGAAAAGTACATGAACGCGATGCTGTATGCATGCGCACAGCCCGAATTTCAATCAAGGGAATTTGCAAAAGCATTCAAGATAAGTCATAACGTAATAACTGCCATGCATGAACTGGGTTTGATTCTAAAGGTTGGCAATGGCAAATACTGTTGGATAGTTAGGCGCGAACCTTTAGCATCCGATGTAGTAGCTATTCGCAAAAGATTAGCTGCATATAATGCAACTGCGCGACAAAGCAATGGGCAGCTAACTATCAAACCTGTACGCAAAGCACCTATACCCACACCAACACCGATTGTTCATGAAGCTGAATGCGACAACAGCAACAGCAAGATGCTATTGATCATGGCTGTTGGTGCCGTAATCGGATTCATGATTGCCACAGCAATTTGGAAGTAGAGATATTTTGATTATCTTTGCAACGACTATCCGTATGAAAACATTTTTAAATCCCACCATTACCGCATTGCCATAGCACTTTCGTGCGCGGATAGTCCTTTGCGTGTAGTGGTGGGTATTTAGTTTATGAAAGATCCAGCTTTCCTTTTTTATTCATCCGATTTTTTAGCGGGTGTGCAAGATTTAACTATGGAAGAACGTGGGCAATACATCACATTGCTTTGCTTGCAACATCAAAAAGGCAGACTTACCGAAAAGATGATACGGCTATGCTGCGGCAATGCCACGGCAGATGTACTGGCAAAGTTTCATCAGGATGAAGATGGACTTTTTTTTAATCAACGTCTTGAAATAGAAGTTGGTAAGCGTAAAGCACATGCTGAAAAGCAACGCACACGTGCTATTGATGGATGGAAAAAAAGAAAAAATCAAAACTGTGATACAGATGCCACGGCATCTACTACGGCATATTCCACGGCAATGCCTTTAGAAAATGAAAATAGAAATGAAAATGAAATTATAGTTGAAGATGCAAATGAAAAAAAAGTAACGCGGAAAAAGTTTGTGAAGCCTGAAGAACATGACGTGTATAACCTGATGGGAGAACTGAACATGAAAGGTGGAAGCTTCCTTGCAGAAGATAAGTTAGTTAATTTCGCTCGTGTATTTATGGATCACTACGAAGCCAATGGTTGGATAGTTGGCAAAGTGCCAATGAAGGATTGGCAAAGCACAGTCCGTAACTGGATGCGCAAAGAATGGGATAAAGTAAAAAATCAAAAATCAAATCAATATGGAAAACCAAAGTTTGACAACGTTGCACACTATCAAAATGTGGCAGCCCAAGTCGCAGCTGACATTCGGAGAGAGCGTGAAAGCTAATAAGATTGCAGTGCTGCGCAAGATTGACCGAAATGAAACAAAGATGAAAATTGCAATGCTCATTAGCCGGTGCTGTGCAATGATAAACATCGACAAGAACATGAACGCTGACCAAATTAATTTTGCAGCCGAACACTTTGTGCAGCATCATTGGAAGTATAGCCTTGAAGATATCCAGCTTTGTTTAGATCGTGGTGTTGCTGGTATCTATGGCACCATTTACAATCGATTAGACTTGTCTATATTGAATGAATGGGTAAATAAGTTTGAACAGGAACGAGATACACATATCACAGGTATGCGAAGTGAAGAACAAAAGCAGAATAATATCTACGAAATGTTCCAGCACCCGCAAATCATGGAAGCGATGCAACAGGTAGCAGATAAATTAAGCATCAAAGAAGAACCGGTGCGCGAAGTCAAAAGGGAAAAACCTGCGCAGATTGAAATAGCTTTGATGCGCGAATACGATGCACTGCCGCAATGGGATAACGACATGCGATTCCGGGTGTACAAAACAAAGCCGTATCAATTTACCGAATACAGGCAAGAGCGTTACAGGGAACTAATCGAAAATCAAAACGAATACTGATATGAAAAAGCAAAGAGCAGTAGATTATTTTTATAGTCAATTAACTGTGATACCATTTATGGAAAAAATGAAAATGAAAGGGATATTTATTCCATTAGAAAAGTATCATGATATTTTGGAAAAAGCTGAAGCAATGGAGAAGGAGCAGATAAGAGATTCATATATAAAAGGATATCAATATCGTGACACTTTTGGGTGGGAAGGCGAGGTTTATTGGGAAGATGATTATCATTTTCCTGAAAATGAACAAGCATTGAAAGATTACTACAACGAAACATACGGAGGTGACAAATGAAGCAATACGATAAGCAAAAAGAAACCGACCTGCTCCGTAAGTTGTTCGTGCTAACAGCAAAGCGAAGTATGCGACCAGCAATGAGTGATAACATTGCAATGCGCCTTATCTTTGAGGAGTTACATTTGCTAACCGAAAAAGACGAATACAAGTTATGACAGTAGGCGAATTGTGGGATAAGCTTGCGCAGTATCACGACGATACTGAAATCTATATTGGCTTCATCAATGGTCATAGCATTGACCATGAAACATTCCAAGTGGTAGAAACGCAGGACTTCTATGGCAAGACCACAATTAGCCTAATGATTGAAGACATCGGAATAATCAATAATTAAATACAATGAGCAACTATCAAATGCAAGAAGGGCAGTTTACCCTATTCAAGAACAACAACGTGGCTAACAATGGTCCACAGTACACAGGTGAAATCATGGTGAATGGTAAAAAGATGCGACTGGCTGCGTGGGTTAAGGAAGGAAAGAATGGCAAGTTCTTTTCCGGTAAGATGAGCGAGCCAATGGTGAAACGTGACGAACCACAAGACGAACCATCAGGTGACCTGCCATTCTAATGAACCTGCCTAACCTACCCCAAGACAAAGCAAACCATGCGCTGTATGGTGTTGTTATCTACGCTGCTTCTGCTTCGATATTTAGCGCACCATTCTCAATGATTGTCGTGTTCGCGTTTGCAGCTGGCAAAGAACTATTCGATTCGGTACTGAAGGAAAAATCATTTAGCACACTTGACATGATAGCCACACTATGCGGTGGATTGGTTGGAATGTATATCGGATTGTTTACATGATTGAATACCTGCCTAAACAAAAGGAAGCATTGCGCGTGCTGGGCAACTCACACCCAGCACGTGTGGTGCTTTTCGGAGGAGCTGCAGGGGGCTCAAAATCTTTTATTGGTTGTGCATGGCAGATAAGCCGAAGGTTCAAATATCCGGGCACACGTGGGTTGATAGGCCGAAGTAAACTTGACACGCTAAAAAAGACCACGTTAAAAACGTTTTTTGAAGTAGCGCACATGTTAGGGCTTGCACCTAATGAGCACTACACAATCAATAATCAAACTCACGTTATCACTTTTGCCAATGGCAGCGAAATAATCTTAAAAGATTTATTCGCCTATCCAAGTGATCCTGAATTTCACTCATTAGGTGGTTTGGAATTAACCGATGCGTATGTGGATGAAGCTGCGCAGGTGAGCAAACGAGCTATTGATATACTGCAGTCACGCATTCGTTTTAAGCTACGCGAATACGACCTGCCACCAAAGATGCTACTGACATGCAATCCGTCTAAAGGATGGCTGTATAATGAGTTCTACGCACCATATAAGGCAGATAATTTAGCACAGCACCTTGCATTCATTCCTTCTTTGCCTACTGACAATCCGCACCTGCCTGAAAGCTACATTGAAACGTTGGAACGTTTGCCCGAAATAGACAGGCGAAGACTGTTATATGGTGATTGGGAATATGACGAAAGCGTAGATAATCTATATCAGTATGACGATTTGGTGCGCTGCTTCCGGGAAGAAGAAGCAAAAGGTGAAAAGTATATCAGTGCCGACATCGCGCGACTTGGAAAAGACCGTAGTGTCATTTGCGTGTGGCATGGTTTGCACCTGATTGAGATTCACGAACTGCGAAAGCAACCTATTACAACAGTAGTATCTACCATTCGCCAGCTATGCGATAGGCATGGCATCAAACTTAGCAATGTGATCTGCGATGAAGATGGGGTTGGAGGGGGTGCGGTCGATGCGCTCCGTTGCAGGGGCTTCCTTAATGGTGGTCGTGCTAAGCAAGCAGATAAGTTCACCAATCAAAAGGCAGAATGCTATTTCAAGCTTGCTGAATTGATTGAGCAGAACAAAGTAATCTTCAAAGTCAATCAGTTCCGCGATGTGATCGTGCAGGAACTGGACATGATACGCAGGCGGCAACCGGAAGCAGACGGCAAACTCGCTGTGATAAGCAAAGATGAAATTGCCCGGATGCATGGCAAGTCACCTGACTATGCAGATGCAATCATGATGCGCATGTACTTTGAACTATTCCCGAATTACGGCAGCTATTCGTGGGCGTGAAGGCGTTACAATTTGTAACCGTTTCAAATTTTAACAATTTTTAACTTGCGTGTGTAAATACTTACACTACATTTGCCCTATGAATTAAAAACAAAACACATGAAAACAGCATCTAAAATCATTCGCTACATTATTGCAGCAGTTATCCTTTACGCAGTGCTTAGCTACTGCCAAGAAATCAATGATTGCCTCATGAAATACTAATCAATAAACAATAACAACATGAACAGTTTTCACAAAGACAACTTAGAAGCATTGCAGAAGTTCCAGCAAATGCTTAATGCCGCACCTGATAAAGAAGGCATTGAAAAGACACCCGATGGTAAAGCCGTCACGCTGGTAGTTAGCCATGTAGAAACCACACTTGACGAAATGTTCTTTGGGCATTGGCGCACTGAGAACTTTAAGTGGGAACGCATGGCGAATGAAGTTGTAGGTTCACTTGACCTGGTTGTGATTCATCCAATAACCGGTTACGAATTGCGTAGAACAGGTGCTGGCTCCATTGTGATCATGGTAGATAGAGCACCGCAGAACCTTGACAACATAGAACGCAATAGATGGGCATTGAACGCAGATAATAAGAAACCGAATGCTTTGGACCTTGCGTTCCCTAAACTCAAGACAGAGTGCCTTAAAAACGCAGCTGTATCATTTGGTAAGCTGTTAGGCCGCGACTTGAATAGAAAGAACGTGGATGTGTACAAGCCATTCAAGTTAAAAGGCACGCTGGCATCAGCGAATAAGGATGTGCAATACTTACACGAACTGATTGAAAAGGCACATAGCTTAGACGATTGCGACATCATTCTGCAGGCATGCCCACCTGAACTACTGAATCAAATCGAACCGTTAATAAATGTTAAAAAGCAGCAGCTATCCGGTTTGCTGTAATACATTCGCAACAAATAACAAGAACACAATGGAACAAGTAAAATTTAGAGCATCGCAGCTGGGTAAGCTTATGACTGATGCACGCACCAAAACAGGTTTGTCCGAAACTACTAAGAGCGCATTGCTTGAAGTCTACGTGCAACAGAAGTACAAACGCTACAAAGAAATCAGCAACAAGTACATTGAAAAGGGAATTGCCGTAGAGAATGATGCCATTGACCTATGGCGCAGGGAACGTGGCGCAATCGTGTTTAAGAATGAAGTAAACTTTCAAAATGACTTCATCACAGGTACACCTGATTTGCTTATCAAAGATGGCAGCGAAGTAATCAATGTGCCGGATATTAAATCTTCATGGGACATCCACACCTTCATTGATGCAAAGGTGAATGAGTTGAGCAAAGATTACTATTGGCAAGGTCAAGCATACTGTTGGCTAACAGGTGCGCCTAAGGCAACGTTCTGCTTCGTACTGGTCAATGCGCCAAGCCAAATGATAGATACGGAAAAGTACCGACTATCCTTGCGCATGAATCTAATAGATCCACAAAGCAATCCTGAATTCATTAAGAAGGCATCGCGCATTGAAAAGAACATGATATTCGATATGCCTACCTATTTGAATGAAAATCCAAACGCTAACCTTGAAAGTGATTTGTCAAGTTGGGAATACGACATACCAGTGCAGGAGCGCATACATGAAAAGGTTGTGGAGTTTGATGCAGATGCAATCGCAAAGCTTCAGGAACGTGTACCCATGTGGCGCGAATACCTTAATACTTTAGCACTATGACACACGGATCACTATTTAGCGGTATAGGTGGATTTGATTTAGCAGCCGAATGGATGGGTTGGGAAAACAAATTTCATTGCGAATGGAATGAGTTTGGACAACGTGTGCTGAATTACTATTGGCCTGATGCAGAACTATTCACAGATATAACCAAAAGCGACTTTAAAAAATATGCAAACCAAATTGATGTTCTCACCGGAGGATTCCCATGCCAACCATACTCCAGCGCAGGAAAGCGACTTGGCAAAGAAGATGAACGCCATCTATGGCCCGAAATGCTTAGATGCATACGAGAGGTTGCCCCGCGTTACGTTGTGGGCGAAAACGTTCGCGGCCTTACTAATTGGAATGGAGGATTGGTATTCGACGAAGTGTGTGCTGACTTGGAAAGTCTTGGCTATCAAGTCGCGCCCTTTATTATACCTGCGTGCGCAGTCAATGCGCCACACCAACGAGAACGAGTTTGGTTTGTTGCCTACTCCAACCACTCAAGAACCAACATCGGAATGCCAAATAAACGAGCATGGGAGGAGATTGACAACGAACGGAAAAAACAGCCATTCGTTAAACATAGGGCGAATGGCATCGAAGGGAATGCTTCCAACACCAACAGCAATGGATTCAACCAATGCGACAGCGAACATGAAAAGCTCGCAAGTGAAACCGGGTTCGATGCATTCAATGACGTTAACGAGAATGATGAGCGACGGAATGTTGCCAACTCCTCAAGCACAGAATCACAAAGCATCAGCGAATCAGAATCAGAATGGAATTGGCAAAATGGCGAAAAACGGATTATTGCCAACACCGACAAGGAGCGATTACAATGCGCGAGGGAATCAACCGAATTGGGAGGGATCAGACTTAGTCAGTGTGATACACAAAACTACAAATCAAACTGGCAAAACTTCCCAACTCAATCCCCGATTTGTAGCGGAGATGATGGGCTTCCCACCGAATTGGACGGAATTACCTTTTCAAAATGGCGCAACGAATCAATAAAAGCATACGGCAATGCCATTGTCCCACAAGTAGTATATCAAATCTTTAAAGCAATAGAACAATATGAAAGCAAAGGATAAAGCATGGCAACTGTACTCGAATTATTTTGATATAGTCGAAGGTGAATCGCAACACGGCGAATTAGCACAGGTGCATTTCAAAGCTATCAACTGCGCTTTGTATTGCGTGGATGAAGCAATCACAAACGCACCCAGCGACATCATGCAGGACTTTGAAGGAACCGGTGAATACTATTCGGTTAAAGCTTACTATCACCACGTTAAAAACGAAATACTTAAACTCAATGCCCAAAAGAAACCTGATGCCGCTTGACGAACTGAAGGAAGAACGATTGGTGTTGCTGAACATGTATATCAATGCAAAGACACGCTACGTCAAAGACAACCTATTCCACAAAATCAAAGCGGTCAATAAAGACCTTTTTACCATAACCAAAGACACAAAGTATTTATGAAAGCAACACTAACATTTAATTTACCCGAAGAACGTGTGGAATATGAGTATATGCTCAATGCCGCCCGGTATAAGGATGCACTCAAAGACATCATGGATTTGATGCGCAGAGAATACAAGTACGGTGAACACGTTGAAGAAGTAAGTGATAAGATTGCAGATTTGTACGATAGGTTTATAGAAATCACTGAAGGTCTGATGGATGAATAACTACTGCTGCACCTTGCGATAGCCATGCTTCCAAAGAAACCGACCAAGTGCTTCGCCTTCAGCATCCACCTTTTCTTCGCTCCACTCCGGTTGAATGTGATGCAAGTATTCGTGAATGAGAACAATCATGTAGCGCATTGGCGGTAACGTTGGATCTATCTCAATCACGTTATCGCAGTACAATCCATCCGCACGTTCCCTTCCCAACTTTCGATGGATAACTTTTGGATGTTGCTTACGTTTCATGTTTATATTTTCCGCGTTTGTGTACTATGTTAGTGTTTTTGTTATTTGATTGAACAATGCCCTGCAACGGTGGGGCATTTTTCTTTTACCGAATCTTGCCGTTTACTATGCGGTAATTGCTCACTTCGAATTCGCCAGTATCTAACACGCGCACATGTGCAAAACCATGATGATGTTTATTGATGGGCATGTAATCAGGATGCAATTCACATAGACATGCAACAGACCAGCAGGTAGTAATCTTGCCGTTGATGTTTGGCTCGGTGTGTTCGCTTGCTTGGTGGTGGTGTCCGCACAATGCACTGTCTTTTGCACGTAGGAACAAACCACGTGCGATATTTACCGGGCTGAATACCGATGCGCCAAGCTCATGACCATGTAAAATCGTAAGCTTACCTGCATGAATGATTTGCTTATCCGGAATGAAAGTGATATTTAATTCATCCAGCTTCATCAATGATTCAAAATTGAATTCATCCATACCCAAAAGGTCAGGAGCATTGCGCATGATGTAGTGGTCATAGCGCACATCATGGTTGCCACACTTGTAATAGATAGCAGCATTTGGGAACAGCTTGCGTAATGTTTGCAGAAACTGTCTGGTCATTAAGACTTCATGCCCAAAGTTCCGTTTGCGTGGATCCTTTTCAAATCGGCTGATTGCATAGAAGTCGATAATGTCACCATTGAGCAGAATAGTATTGACATCGTTGTCAAGTCCATACTTCAATGCCAGTGTCAATGCCTGAATGTTGTGATACGGTACGTGAATATCCGACAGCAGCAGAATGTTGTTGTGGTTTGTCGGTAGCTTGAAAGGTTTGTAGTTTGCTTCCTGCGATGGTGGCAGGTCAAGTGGATTCGCTTCTTGTGGAATCAACTCATTCATCATGTTGGTGAAGTCACCAATGTGGTTATCCAACTTTTGAAGCTGTGGAGTTGGTTTGACCGGTTGCATAGTAAGCTTATCTACATACCTTCGATAGCTTTTCTCTAATGAATTGACCGTAATATCTAAGCCATACTTCTTTATTAGCTCGCGAACACGTGGTATAAGAGGTCCTGTTCCATCATGCAATTCACGATGTAGCTTTTCGCGGTCTATTGTATGCATAGTATTTACTTATTTGCTTTCAAGTAGCCATTCAGTTCAGCAAGCGAGGTGCTGATTTGAGCTATGTGTGATTGAATCGAATCAATCTTCCCTTCCAGCTTTGCGTTCTTTGAATTCAACTCAGTCTTTTGTTCTTTGATTGCATCATTAATCATTTCAATTTCTCTTTTGTGGAACGTTTCAATACTGGCAACATGACCAGCTAACTTATCAACACTGCGCTTCAAAGCAAAATAAAGGGATGCAAGTGATACACTCGCACCTATTAAAGTAATCAAATCACGTAGTTCAAACTCCATAGCTATAGGATTGCAAAATATATAGTAGAAAAAGCCAGTCCTGTGATACCAAGTGTCAGTGCTGTGTTAGTAATTATTAACCGTCTGTTCTTCTTTTTCAATTCACCTATTTCATTATCCTTTTCAACTGCAATAGCCTTTTCAATGCTCTGCTTATTTTTATATATCTCGGCAAGTGTTTCATAACTCGTTGCCTGAATGCCTGTTATCTTCGAATAGTATGTAACCTTCAACCGTTCCATTTGATACAGCGAATCAATCTGCATTGCCGTATCGTACCAATACAGCATGCTATTGAAATTGAGATTGAAAAGTTGCCTGTCGTAGGTTGTAAGTTCGGGTATAAAATCCTGCTTTGAGTAAGCTGTCCGATTTTTTGATGGTTGAGCGAAACTTGACATCGTTATCAGTAGCAGAAGCAGAGAGAATGTTATATGTTTCATTGCGGTAGATTTCATTTGTGATTTGTTGCTTTGTGATAATGGTATCTTGTTCGACCTGTAGCGAATCAATTTTTAAGAATAGACTGTCCGTTTTTGCGTTATTGGTTTCAATGATTTGATAGAGCGAATCATTGATATCCTGTAACCTTTTTATAGCAGGATTTGTTACGGGCTTATTGCACGTTTTGAATCCGGTTATAATCATAACACCTGCGATTGTGATTGCTGATAAGTACAGCACAATCCTTCTTAGTTCGTTTTGCCCCATCGTGTGATGTGTAAGTTTTTGGTTAATGGTCGAATCTTGTAATATACTCCATCGCGTGAACGTGAATCACGCATGCCCTGATCATTAGTGTTGCCTTCAATAGTTCGCACTGAATACTTGCCTACCCTGTCCACGATGCCAGTGTGACCAATGCCTTTGAAACGTTGTTTGCGAAAGTTTGGATAACTCAAAGTCATGACAAGCACATCGCGGTCGTTGAATGCTTGCACAAACTTTCCATCCGTAAATATCACATCGCGCTTGTTGTATGCAGTCGGTGACCAACCTGTGATGGTATTAGGTATGCCACACTCATTGAGCATAGCCATGACAAAGAAACTGCACCACGCATAACCGGGCAACCAACCTTCCTGCTTCATCAACACCTGCAATGCAGCATCGTTGAAACCTTTATTGTTACCGCCCTTCTCTTTTACACCGACAAATGATGCAGCCGTAGTTCTTACGCAGTAGCCATCATCAGCATGCGTAAGATAAACAGGAATGCAGCAAAGTAGAACGCATATAAGAGCAGGTATAAGACAACCTTTTGCCATGTGGTTAGATAGGTGTTTAGTTCATACTTAATTTCTTTGCTATAGACTTCGCGCTGTAATGCCCTAAAATTGAAACGAATTCCCAAAAACGTAATGAAGTTAGCAAACACCATGATGAGTGAAGCTAACACGATGTATTGCACGTATTCGGTAGATATAAGCGCATCACCAAAGTATTCGCTACTCAATCCACCTGCAATTAGGAACATTGCAAACGCAATCGGTATCGACCACAAGCCATCGAACAACTGAAGATTGTACCGGATGAACTTGTAAGTAATACTTGACTGTTCACTTTTTGGTTTTGTCTGCTTCTTTGTTGCCATTGCTTCGTAGTTTTAGTGAAAGCTCACGCTCATACTTGCGCAAGCGTTCAGTGTAATCTTGTTTCAGTGTCTTCTTTTCACTCATGGTATACGGTTAATGATATTGCGTGAGTAGGTAGGGCGGTAGCTGGTCGATGTGTTGCCCGATGAAAACTGATAGTTGAGCGTGTTAGTTACGTCTGTACGTGGTGAGCGGTCAGGCCACTGCGCTGTGCTGTATTCGGGAAACAAACTGCTATTGGCACACAAGTAATCGACCAATAAAGTAGTGTAGTGTTCGGCATTTTGACGTGCGCGGTCTATCATATCCTTCATAACCAAGTCCGAAACAGGCACAGTGTCTTCACTTTGACGTTGTACCAGCGTCCCGTTATCCATGCGGTAGCATAGATTTGGAGTTACATCCACCATCACCCACCAAAGCAGCATCTTTTGGATGTAATCTTCTAATAGTATTTGGTAGTTACCTGCAATCGTATTGTTTGCCACATCATTTTTTATCTTATTCAACAAGTCAGTTCCCAAAAAGGGAAGCAGCCATTTGTCCTGCGCCAAATAGATTGATGGGTAAAGAAGATTCGGATCTAAACTGCCATTGACAGTTGTGTACTTCTTGACGTAGTTTTCGGATATAAGTAATACTTCAGCCATAGTTTTAATTATTGATTGCCGTAAATAGGATTTGTAGGAAGGAAGCCGCGATGTGGCATATCTTCAGGAAGTTGTGCAACGTATTTAGGATTGCGCACTTTATAGCCCATGCGTTCAGCCATTGCTACTGCGATACGCTGTGCATCAGGATCATTAGGATTAATCTTCGCGCCTTTAGCATCAACGAACACCCTTTTTTCGAAGAAATGTTTGCAGTTCCCTCCGCCCTTCCACCTTTTAATGTCGTAGAAATCAGAGCCATTAGGCCCCCATCCAGGATTCACATCGATGAATTCCATTGCTTCAATGTCTTCCATGCGGTAGAGCTTACCTGCTTCAAGCATCTTGCGGCAGAATGGGCGCATATTATCATGCCTAAAGTCACCTGCATAAACGTAACGCGTAATAAAGTATTTGCCATCGATAATAGCATCCTGCTCACTCTTTGCACCCGGTCGTGCCGCACCTGTGCGCACCGCAAACGCGTGTTCGATTTCTTCATCTGCATTGTAAGCATCGATTAAAATCATATCAGCTGTTGCATCTTCACCTAATTCGATTAATGCTTCAGCTACGTGTACATCTTGCAGTTCTTCTTTGCTTACACGCTCAACAATTCGTGCTGCCCAACCTTGACCAGCATCGCCACCCCAAAGCTGCCATGCAATGCGACCTGCGGTAGGGAATCCTTCTTCGCCCTGATTCCAACCGCTTGCTTGCTTATCTACTTCATGTCTTGAAAAGTAGCTGTACATTCTTTTGACAGTATCAAATGAAAGATTGCGTTTGTTGCTAATGTCACGCGCACGCGCCACACCTACTTCAGTACCACCGCGACCGTATTCTTCGCGCCACTTTAAACCGAGTTCAGCTTCAGCAGCCATTTCATCAGTTGGCTGATAGCTTTCTTCAGCAGCATCTACTTTTTTTTTTTCACTCACTAAGTGAGGCAACGCAGCAGAAAGAACGGTTTGAACTATCGAAGTGATTTGGTCAGTATTTAATGATGTAGAAGAAGCTTCGACTACTGTTTCAGTAGCTTTTGCTGTTTGTACCTGCTCAATAACCAAAGGTGTGTTAGGCACAATCTCAAAGGTTACACCCGGAAGCTGATTGCCCAACAATTCTTCAATGCTGTTGTTGATTTTCGCCTGATATGGTTCTACCACTTGCTTGTTGAATATCTCCAAACCAATAGCCATTTCATCTTTGTTGCTACCGAATCCTGTGTTCTCGCGAATACCAAAAAGAAGTGGTGTAGTTACACGATGCGCTGTGATAATCTTTTGCGTCGCAGTATCATTCATCAACTGATATTGCTTATCGGCATCGTTTACAGGGAATGGTGTTATTTCGGTCTTAGGTTGATCACGTTCATTAAAGAACATAACCACTTTGCCAGCGTTACGCGCACCACTCATTTTGTTTTCCCAATCCAACATCATTTGCTGCTTTTGTTCAGGTGTTGCCTGTCCATTGTAGAAGTTAATGATAGTCGAAGGGAAAAGACCGTTTGAGATTTGGTTGATATGGAAGATTGAAATCTGCTTATCTAATTCGATGTAGTTAATCGCACTCCAGTAATCAGGTCGTGGGTATGAATCACTACCTGTGTACGTAAAGCACCAATAGATTTGACGTGGTTCTTGTTCGCGTGTTAGGTAGTTGTATTTAGGAATGAATTCAGGTGTGTTTTTCTTTTTGCGAATGTTTGACCAATCGTAGCTGTGAAAAATTCCTATCTCGCTTTCGTCTTCCTGACTAATAGCAATCCGGCATTCTTCGAATGGTATAGCGTTCAGCTTTGATATGACAGTACGGTCATTGCTCCAAATCACTTCGATGAAGAAACCACCAAATAATTTTAAGTCATGCGCAGCCGCATAAGTCAAAGTATCGATGTGCAGCGCATCTAATTCCGCTTGGTATTGCTCCGACTGAATGCCCTTGCCTGCTATCATGTCACCAATAGCCACAACGAGTGAACCATGCACTGGTGATTCGTGCGATAAGTCACGTAGGTATTGCGGAAAGTCGTTTTGATCTCCGTAATTTACCCAACCTTTGCGGTCTACCTTTTCTGCATCACTCTTAGCTACATATTCACTAAGCTTCAGCGAAACTATATTTGATTCGTTATGGTTCATAGATTATATCGTTTGGAATGGTATTGACAGGCACGTCAAACCAACTTGTATTGTCATTTAAAACAGCATATCCACGCTCAACAATGCCAACAACTGCGGCATTGGTAGGATTGATATTAACTGCAGAATTTTGTCCGTACACTATGTAGCGGTATCTACCTGCCAAAGTTAAACCAACTGTGGTAATTGTCAGCTGTGTAACACGCACCGTTTCATTAACAATCGTGGCAACCTGTGCAAGGTCACTTCCGGTCGTGCTATTTTCTTCGTGTGTTAGAATGATTAGGTAGTGCGTGAATGCTGTGCTGTAATACTGTCGCGCTTCGTCAAGTGATAGATACACTTGCTGGTTGGCTGTATTTGTAGTTAGATATATCATTAGCTTCTTTAATTAAAAAGGGCAAGTCAAAGATAACCTGCCCTTTTCTTCAATACAACAAGACACACAGAACGGAAAACAAAGCTTAGTAAGCAGGACTTACAGTAATGCCCGGAAAGTTAGCAAATGGTGTTTCAGTTGCTGGATTGTAAGGTTCAAGGTGAACGGCTGGAGAAAGTTCTTCAGCAATCAAAGTAACTTGGTATCCCATCAAATCAGCTTTTTGCGCACCTGATTGAACAGTACCTGCAGTCATTTGCGCTCCTTCACCAGCACCCACAAGAAGTATTTGATCGTCATTAGTACGAACAAACACAATCATTTTTGCTTTGGCAACGTTCAAGAATTCGTTACGCATTTCCTGATTCAACTTACCAAAAGTCCACCCAACTTCCTGTGAGAAAAACAGTGTACCTGTTTCCAAATTCTTTTGCACCGTTTCTACGTATGAACCTGAGTTACGGAATGGAACGTAACGGTAGATGGTTGCAGTAGGCAATCCATCAACTTCGCCATTAGTACCACCGTAAGTGATTCCTGTTTCGAAATCTTCGTAGTTAGCAATCAATACTTCTTTAACACCACCAATACCCTCAAGGCATCCAAGTGTAAAGCCGGTTGTTAATTCACAAGCCATATTATTATTTATTTAATTGGTTAAAAGGGGGCTGTTACACCCCCTTCTTATTTTATTGATTATGCACCCCAGTAGGTGATGTCTTCGGCAACAGCAATCTGCGCACCCAAGTAGAAACGTGCACCGTAGCGAACGTTCTGTGAGCCGTCAAGATTCTGCATGTCCAAAATGAACACTTCGTTCATTTGGTTTTCCTGCCAAGTACCAAGCATCAAATTGCTCTTTTGAGAGAATACGATGTTATCAGCAGCCATACCTGGACATACGTAGATTTCGTACATACCTACGAAACGCTTAGCTACTTCAGGACCACCTGTCAAGTACCAACCGTTACCATCAGCAATCTGCGCTTGCATGTAAGCTTCCCAAGCAGCTTGTCCCATGTACAAAGCTGGCTTTTCAGCAGCACCTTTAACAGCTGCAGGAGCAGTGTTGATGATGTCCCAAATGGTAGCAATGATGTTAGCAGAAGTGATAGCACCTGAACCTGCAGATACAGCACCTGAACCACCTGCCTTGATCAAAGTCAAGAAACCGTCATACTGACCAGCGGTTGCATTAACACCATTCCACATTACAGATTCGTTAGCAGCTGCGATACCACCTACCAAACGCTCAATGATAGCATCTTGGATTTGAGTGTTTACGCGACCTGACATTACATCGGCAGTAGACCAGTCTGTGAAGAAGTCCTTCTTACAGATTTGACGCTGAACTTGGAATTCTTCCAAAGTCAAAATGCGCTCAGTCAAAGTGATTGTTCCTGTTGGAGTGAAATCACATGTACCAGCCGCAAATGATACGGTGTCATCAATTTTACGTACTACTGATTTGTAAGGTACGTTTGGCTTCATTGTTACATATCCAGCAGATACGTTCGACAACAAAGCTTTAGCTACGATTTCACCAGCTAATTCACCTGCATAGGTGGTGGTGAGTGAAGTTGTTGTTGGCATTTTAAATTTAAATTATGAGGTGAATTAATTTACTTTTTAGAACGAATGCTTTCCATGAAGTCGCTAAATGAGTTACCATTTGAGGCAACAACAGGTGCAGCGTTTTTCTTAAACTCTTGTGATTTAACTGAAGGAACAGCAGGTGCTTTCTTAACCGAAGCAAGTTCAGCTTTAACTGTTTCAACTTCATTCTTTGCAGATTCAACGGCTGCGCTTAGTTCAGTCTTTTCAGTTTCAAGTGCAGCAATGCGCTCCGACAATGAACCGATAACGGCAACAAGGTCTTCGCTGCTCATTTCAGTTGATTGTTCTTCGCGTTCGATTTCGGCAACAAGACCATCTTCGCCTACGACTACTTTGGTCACACCGTCTTCAAGGATGTATTCGCCTGCAGGAACCGGCACTGGATTACCTTCAGCATCCTGTGTGTAGATATCCACACCTACTACCCACTCATTAGCGGTAGAATAGATTTTTGTACCATCATTCAAAGTACCTTCTACAGCAAACTTTAATTCCGTTGCTGCAGCTTCTTCTTCGAACTTGATACCAACGCTTGAAGGATCAATGCCGTATTTGCTGAATACGGATTTGATTTGTTCTTTTATGTTTGACATCGATTTATATTTGGGTATAGTAGCAAAAACGCGATTTTGTTACATGCCAAATCCTTCTTACATTAGCCGTATAAATAAATACACCTATTATGAAAAAGCCAGCAGAAACGTTTACTAAGAAGATTTCAGTGAGATTAACCGATAAGCAATACAAGGCAGTGGTTAGAAATGCCAAAGCATCAAAGATGTCAATGGCTGAATACAGCCGCGCATGTATGCTGTAGTAGATTAGTTTAGATTGTAAAAAAGAAGGGGCTCGTTTGCCCCTTTCTTTTTAGTTAAAACCTAAAACCAATTTTATCACGATAACATGGCGAAGATAAACAAAATTTTACTTCACCAAACCACTAATGAGATTTTCTAATTCCAGCACTAATTCTGCTTCGTAGTTCTTCACACCACTCATAGCCACACCTACTTCATTAAAGAAACCTTCGATGCTATAGCCACGCACTTTTCCTTCTTTAACATCATTCCAAACGTGATCTTCATCAACCTTTGTTCCTATGAACCATGTACCATCAGGTAATTCAGGCAATCCAAGTTGGATGCTCTTATCTTGCTTACCTTCTTTGATCCATGATTCGACAACTGTCACACCTGTTACTGGTATCTCATGCTGCAGATTGGTAGTGTGTTGCAGGTTCTTCTTAAAGAACTGATGCGCGATAGCACTTACCGTTGCCTTTTCAAAGTACACATAGTATGGCTCACCCTTTTCGTCATAGCGAAGTATCTGCTTATCCGGTATCAATGCAGGACCATACAGCATTCTACGTTCATCATCCACTTTGGCAAGCTGCATCTTGCTTAATGCTATCCAATTTTCTTCGATAGCTGGACTATCAACAAGCCCCATTGCGGTTATACCTAAACGACCTTCTTCGTCGATTACACACTTAACGATTTTTCTCTTATCCATTTTGCAAATTTAATTTAGTTTATCCTATACGTGACAGGTCTTCTACGTTCTCGCGAATTTCTTGTTGGCTTGCTACGTCACCTGCTAACACATAAGCGCGTGGTAGGTATTGGTCAGGTCTGTTGTTTATGAACTGCGAAGCAAGTGGGTTGAATTGGGCAGGTTGTGTGGCACCACCTGTACCAGCTCCACCTGCTTCGATTGAACCTGTAGGTATTTCACCTGTTACCGCAGGTGCTTCAAATTTAGTAGCTGCAATCTTCGCAATAGATGCTGCTCCTGTAGTTATAGCTAATGCAAGTGATGCAATACCAGCAGGATTAGGTACAGGACCAATAGCGACTGGCGCAGCGGCAAGAGATGCAGTTATAGCTTTAGCAGCATCAATTACTGCTCCAGCTAATTGCATCTTCTTCTGCGATTCAAATTGTTTTTTAGCAAGTTCTACTTGCTTTTTTTCATTTCGTTTTAATATAGCTTCCTTTTCTTTTTGTGCAGTTTCAGTTAACTTTTTTTCAGCTTCACTTCCTTTCTCTACTGTGGCAAATTGTTTAGCATAAGATTCTTCAAATGCCAATAATTCGGCATCTTGACTTGCCTTTAATTCATTTTGTTGTTTGGTAAACTTGGCATCTACGAATCCTTGTAAGGCATTCAATCCTTGTTGTGCAAAATCAAGTGTGGACTGAAACGTTTCAAGATTTAGTTGTCGAATCTTTTCCTGCTTCTCGCGTTCAATTTCTACTATTTTCTCGGCATCACCGAATGCGAGTCGTTCCTTTTCAGCATATTCAAGTTCAAGTAATGCTTTGCGTTCATTATAACCGGTTAAGTCATTTTGCGTTCGCAATAAGTTAAGTTCATTTGTACGCGCTATTTGAGCATCATTCAACGCAATAGCATTAGATTCCAAAGCTTGATCTATCTCTTGCTTTTTTTGCGCATACGCTATTTCAGCATCAACTCGCGCTTGTGTACCTTCCGCATATTTATCAACTTCACTTTGTAATCTTTGAAGCTGTATTTCTTTTTCTTGTTCTAATACTGCACGCTGGGCATTTAAACGGTCTAAATCATTCTTAATACTATCAGCATTGAACTTTGCCTGTGCTATTGCTAAATCGGCTGCACTTGCAGTTTGTGATTTTAATAATTCATTGAGTTCTTTATTCAGCGCGATCTCATTAACAAGTTGTTCTGACTTTAAGCCCGCAACCTTTGCTCTTACTGCATCAACTCCAGCCAGTGCCTGTGTTAATGCTACCTGATTATCGATGGTTTTATTGTGTTCGAATGTTGCCTGTGCTGCTGCAACCTGCGCCTGCGCTGCTGCTAATTCCGCTTGCTCTTGCTTGGCTAATACTTCGCCTAATTGAGTATTAGCATTAATTCTATCTTGAATACTTTTACTTTCATCGTCACGTGTTTGGCGCAACAATTCTGCTTGACGATCATACTGCTCTGCTAAACGAGCTTGTTCTGCCGCTGCAAGTTTTGCATTGTTTTGTAACGTCACCAATGCTTCATTTGCTTTATAGGTTTCAGTAACATAGTCAGCGAATGCTGTTACACCTTCTGCTACAGCATCAGTTACTTTGTTTACAGTATCATCTACACCTGTAAGTACATCGACCATTTCAAGACCAGCGTTCTTTACTTCGTCAAATGCTGCCTGAAATTCACCTGTAAAAAGGTTGAGCAATGCCTTACCTAAACTGCCTGCTACTTCTAAGGCACTATTGAAACGCTCAATGATATTATCGCGAATCAAGTCACCTAACTTGCTTACATATTCACCGGGCTTTTCGAATACATCTTGAAAGAAAGTGGAAACTGTTCCGAAGTTATCAATTACAAGATTCACGAAATCGCGAATGATGTCTGTAAATGTTCCAAATCCAGCACTAAAAGCATCGGCAATCGGCTGTGTACTTTGGATAACACTTTTAATTGTGCCGAATGCAGCACTAAGTAAGGCAACAACACCTGTTGCTTTTCCCAAACTACTTAGGGTAGCACCTACCTTCTTAAATCCACCTTCCGCAGACTTCGCATTATCAGCTAACTTTTCGGTGTTTTCACCTGATTTATTCAGCTTAGCATTTAAGGCATCAATTTGCTTTTGTAGATCAACTAAGTTTTGCTCCGATTGGTCGGTATCAAGTAAAAATTTCCTAACTGTAGGTTCAGCCATTAGTAAATAAGTTTAGATAGTAAATAGATAAGTCCGAAAAACAAGATAGTGCGCCATACATACAGCGTGATAAACCATAGAACACGCTGCCACTTGCGAAGTGAGTAGTTGTGTTCCTTCTTTGTTGCGATGCCAAGCTGGATGTAGCGCATTGAGTTTTTGATTGAATCCATTATGTTGTTTTTGATTGTTGGTATTGAAGTGATGAAGTAATAAAGAACGCATCCGGATAAGTGCCACCTGTAAATGTGATATTTATGCGATGTTCGTCGGTATTGGTTGCAGTATCGATTCCAAATGTGAACACGTTTGCACCGACTGCACCTATCGTGCTTAGTGTAGTGATTGCACTGGCAATGGCAACACCTCCTACTTTTTCAAGTGTGAAGTGATGCAATGACGTTTCGCTTGCGCCTGTGGAATCTTTAATGGTTACATTCCAAAAGCAACTCCATAACGTATCGTCGGGCATTTCAATATATTCATTTGCCACACCTTCAATGTATAGGTTTGCAACCTGTCCTGATGTTGCAATAGTTGGGAATCGTTGCAGCACAAAGATTCCAAACTGCGCCCATCCATAGTAAGGTGCAGTGCTTAAGCCATTGCGATAACCACCACCGACGTGCAAGCCCGGTAGATTGGTCACAACGTTTCGACCTAATACGTTACTACCACGCACATTCTTAGTTAAGGACAAATCCTGTCCAACCATCAACATGCTACTATTTGCGCCTTCAATAACTAACTTAGTTCCATTTATGACTGAATTAGGTATAATACTTAAGCGTTGAACTTCAGCATTAACAGGTGCCGCACCACCATTTGACACAATCGAATTTCGGAATTGACCACCATTATTGAATGCCCAGCACACACCATTGATTTCATCCCAAAAATATCCATAACGTGAACAGCAATCTTCAGTCGGTTCTACAGCATCACCTTCGCTATTCTCAAAATTGACTTCACCATTTACGGTTGTTCCAACAGGAGTAGATGCGCAGTCACTTATTTGATCAAGAAACTTAATAAGCTTAACCTTTGTACTTTCATTGTAACCAACTTTGTAGTCGGTTATTTCAAGGATTCTCCAATAACTATCTTGAATCCATATCTTATCAGCAAATGAAAAAGTAAGTATATCCTTCAAATCAAGCGCAAAGAATGCTTCCATTATTCTACCTTCAGGCGAATAAATTTCATTCATGTAATTGCGCCAATACAGGTTGAATAGATTGTTGTATGGATTAGCGTTTACTGTCTGTACGTGTGGCGGTACTTCAGGCGCCCAGTTCAAATCGTAATCGTCAACATTCACAAAAGTAGCATCACTATAATGGTTCAATATAGGAACGGTAGTGGTAGGTGTTGCAGTTAAAGTGACTTCATTATATAAATTGACATTCTGTGTACCAGCGTTATACAAGCATCGCGGACCAGGTGCAACATATTCTAACTGCTCATTGTAGAAGCATTGAATTGGACATGCTGTTCCGGGTATTACTGCAGCAGGTGCGCTACGTGTTACCAATGTAATCTTTTGGTCACCTATCGCGAAGTCACTTGGAGCAGTCGATGGATTGATTGTATAACCTTCCGATTTAAAGTCACCATACACGCGATTAGCATCTTTGTATAGTTTACTATATGCATCTTCGCCTGCTGTATAGGTAAACTGAAATGTTGCTTTTTGAATATCTACAGTGCTGCCCATCATAACGTCTTTGGATATGTCAAGCTTGCCTGTCCAGTCTACTACATCCCCTGTACCTAAATAGTTGTTTTGTGGAATTATTCCAATTTGATTCGGCACGATGCGACTGGGTACGATTGCGCAGTTGTGCATTTTGATAACATCATTCAAAAAATCTATTTGACGCATATCAGGTGCGTTCAATGGATAAGAAATGATTTGGTTTGAACTTATGGTCGCACTATTAATACCAATGATAGAAGCTGTTTGTGATCCATTGCCTGCTGAAATTTCCACAGTCACAAGTGGATCAAAACCTATTTGCGTATTATTGTCAAACTCGAAATTTACATAAGTAAAGCCAAAATAGACAATATCACCCGGAAGCAAATCTAAAGTCAATGTTCTATTTAGTGTTCCTGTTCCTGTACCTGTAAGTCCTATTTGATATGTTAAGACGGTTAATGAATCATTGAGAATAACACTACCACCACGAATTACTAAATAACTTGGTGTAATGCGTGTCCAATAAGTAGGAACTCCAGCTCCAGCAGTTGTAAATACTAAATTCATATAGAATGTAAACTGCCCACCTGCGGAAGCTGTCCAAATACCAAGCGTACTATCAAATGCGTTGTCATTGTCAAATACTTCGGTCATATTAATCATGGTAGGATTGTAATTCCAAATACCATAAGAAACATTCACATCCGTTGGCGGATAAGCCGCAAAGAAGTATTGATTGCTTCCACCTTCATTAATTATTTGTGGTGTATTAGAGAAAGGCATCCAGTAATCATTTAGGATGTTTTCAAGTGATGATGCCACAAGTTCAAAACCTGCTTCGGTTACGATGTTGCGAAGTAGAAACCACCAACTAACTGCAGGTGTTAAATCAGCCGGGAAAAGTGGTGCGCTTGAGTTAAGTATAGGTCGGGAACCTGCGCTGTTATCATTGCTCCACTTTTGCCCACGATCACAAAGCGACCAAATGCGGTCGGCTGTTTCGGTTGTTACATTTGCGTATGTTACCGCTTCGTTCAAATCAGCAAGCGCAGCAATGTCACTCAGCTTCTTTTCACCAATAGTGCGAACAAGGTCAGGTGTTTCAGCGTAGAAAGCAACTTCGACTTCGTGAAGCTTGCCCATCTGCTTATAGACCTTGCGAACACGCAAGTAACCTGTAGCAATGGGTAGGGTATCTACGCGGATTTCAGCAGGTAGTTTGTAAAAGAAATAGTTCTCCGCACCTTGCTCTACGTTGTTGTCGAATAATGCCCCTAATGCTTCCTTATTTGTTTCGCTAAATGGTAAGCGGAACTCACGACTGAATGCACCCTGCGCAGTGAAGTTGGATAAATCTTGAAACTTCCAGTTTTGCGAAATACTTTCGTTTTCGTATAGGTCAAGATAGGCATCTGAAACTATTAGTGTATATATGTAAATGGAAGTACCACCTGTAGGAACATTTGATGTGAATGGTTGATTTACTGTTACTTCACCTGTTATCGTGTCGTATGCCGTCACATAACGTGTAAACAACACAACTTCAGGTGAAACACTTTGGTCTACAATTTCAATCTTGCTGCCTATTGTGTAACCACTTGCTCCAGCCGAAGCAAAGAAAAAACTATCTCCTGAAACTATCGCGCTTGCTAAATAGTCAGTTCCACTTACTATGTTAGGTAGCTGCTCGCTTCTTACTATTAATTGTACTTCGCCGTTCATGTTATGTCCAGTATTCGTTTGCCATTCTTACTTTCAAAGATAGGTTGTAAAGCTTACCATCGCGTGTCTTACGTTCAGTGTATGTGGTATCGTCTAAATTCACAGGCAGGGCAATGTTTTCACCGTTGCGCTGGGTTATCCATACAACCTGATTACTCACCAATAATGAGCGAAGAAATAGAAATTCACCTTCCTGAATATAGTCGCTGGTTACTGTCAACACCTGCTGCACTAAGTTTCTACGTTCAAACAATCCGCGATCATCTTTGCTGAACACACTTGTTGTACTATTGAACAACACCTTGCGGTACTTCTTGCGCTCAATCTCATCATTCATTTCGGACTTCTTTATAAAGTTGAAGTAGTCCCACCCACCACGACTGTTTACCCATCCCAAACGAATCACATCATTGTGGCAATCCTTCTGCCCATAGTAAGCTGCATTGTAAAAGCGATACTTAACACTTGACTGCGTGCTGCCTGTTCGTGCAAATACTTCGTAATATCTCCAACCGGGATTGTCATTCTCATTTGGTTTGATTGTCCATGCACCTGTCCAATCATTTAAGTTAGCTGGATAAACAGGCAAAGCTTCTATGTCATAGCCATTCAATGATATGGTTTCAGTAGCCGTTGTTGCGTTTGCCTTATACAATACGATGCGTACATTGTCCACAAGGTTATTGAACATGTAGGTTGGGTTGCCCGGTATGCTTAATGTTCCATAGTCCGTTTCGTATGAAGGTATCCAAATGATATTCTGCGCTGTTGGATTGCCTGCTGCCCAAGTCGGTGCTAAATACCATGAATGCGTGCCGTACTTTCGGTCACTCATTCCGTAGTTAAAGCTAACTTGCAGCACGTACTTAATATCATCAACACCAATTTCAGGGTTTGGCTTGTAGCCATCAAACACTTGATATGCGCCATTGATTACAATGCGCCCATTCATTGTTACTTCGCTACCTGCATTCTCAGTTAAAACAAGTCCCTGTCCCGGTACATTGACTAACCACCATTCAGTGATTGCTGCGCTCAGCGAATACTTGCTCAAATCATCAATGGTGTTGTCCGTTCCAAAGTGATACTGCTGGTTGCGTAAATCATCGACAAGTGGCGCAATGTCAAAGTACATGTTATCATCCGGAGCAGGTGATAAATAGAACGTGTACGTCTTAGCATCAACGGTAATGTTCAAGCCATAGCGAAAACCTTGTTGCGCTACTTCTGTGCTTGATGCAATCAGCATAATCTTTTGACCACGCACCACCCAGTTGAAGGGTTCATCTACGATTGTTAATGCCATTATCTTTTATTTAATAGTATTCTATTTTCTACGGATTTAATG
>Ga0315905_10001368_pt1 | contig 26198 bp, 21 predicted proteins | sample LakEriMetagenome_5_FD_203522 | JGI IMG/M metagenome (GOLD analysis project Ga0315905, IMG submission 203522) | Freshwater fungal communities from buoy surface, Lake Erie, Ohio, United States - Buoy 4 MA121 | ecosystem: Environmental > Aquatic > Freshwater > Lake | place: USA: Lake Erie, Ohio...
ACAAAGCCTCAAGCACGCCGCCCGCGGCCTGCCGGCATTCAAGACCTTCCGCACGCGCGTCCTCTTCTTCCTCGGCAAACTTGATCTGAATCCTGCATAAAACTCCCCGCCAATTCCCGCTGCGCCTTTTTTCAATTTCAACAATTCAGCGCAGCGCAAACAAGAAAAAGCCCGCTGCCTCCGGGGGAGACAGCGGGCGCGCGGGAGTTGGAGGATCAGCGGCTACTTCATGGGGTGCTCCTTGAGGAGTTCCTCCACGGTGTAGAATGTCGCCTTGGAATCCGCGGCCTCGCGGACCTTCTTCACCTGGTCGAGGGTGATGGGCGGTGCCTGGTTGCCGAAGCTGTTGCGCACGAAGGTGAGCACGGCGGCTATTTCCTCGTCCTTGAGCAGACCGCCGAAGGGCGTCATGGGGACGGTGCCGTCATACTTCTTGCCGTTCAACTCGAGGGGGCCCATGAGTCCTTTGAGCGTGAGCTTGATGAGGCGCTCGTCATCGCCGGTGACCCACGGGCTCTTTTCGAGTGAGGGGAAGGCGGGATCGAGTCCCTTGCCTGTGGGCTGGTGGCAGGTGGCGCAGTGGGCATCGCGGAAATAGACTTCCTGACCAAGGAGATACTGCTTCTTTCCGGCTTCATCGAGATGCGCGGGAGCCGGCAGCACCGGGTGATCCATCACGACCTGCTCCGCCATGCCGGCGAGGCGGTCGGCGGCGGTCTGCGCGGCTTTTTCGCTCCAGACGTCCACGCCTTTGGCGGTGGCAGCAGCGACGATCTTCTTGGCGCTGGCGATGTCGCTCATCCAGGATGCGGCAACGATGGCCTCAAGGCGCACGCGACCGTGCTCGTCGTTCGCGGCTTTTTCCAACAGGGCGGCGTGGTCCGGAGTGCGGTGCATGTTATATCGCAGCACACGGACCGCGGCGGAGCGGGCGTGGAAATCGGGCGACTGCAGCAGTTGGCGCAGCAGGGCGTCATCCGTCATATTGAGCCCCCAGGTTACCCAGAGCGCTTCCAGCTTTGCGTGCTCCTCCGTCTGCTTTGCGGCCCACGCTTTGGTGGCGGCGAGGACTTCTGCCGCATCGCGGCCGCGGAGTTCGCGGCGGGAGCGGCAGCGCACGCGGTCTTCTGGCAGCTTCAGGTTTTCGAGCAGCTCCGGAATGGTGGCGCCAGCGACTTTCGCGGGCTTCACCAGCGGGCGCGAAGGATAGGTGATGCGGTAGATGCGGCCGTGCACGTGGTCGCGCAGCGGGTCGCGCGCATTGTGCTGCATGTGACCAATGAGGACATTGTGCCAGTCGATGACGTAGAGCGAGCCGTCCGGCGCGAACTCAAGGTCCACCGGGCGGAAGTTGCCATCGCCCATGCTCTGGAGCAGGTTCTGGCGGAACGTAGTCTTCCAGCCGGTGCCGTCGTCCTCAATCTTGTGCTGCTTGATGCCGAGGAAGCCGATAGCGTTGCAGAGAATGATGTCGCCCTGCACTTCATCCGGGAAGTGGCGGCTGCTCACGATTTCCAGGCCGCTGGTGGGACGCACGGCCTGCCCCTGCGGGATGAGGTCGGGCGCGCTAGGGGTTTTGCTGCCAAAGGTGGGCTTCACACTCACAGGCAGCATCCAGTTCATCGTCGGGCCGGAGGTGTGGAGGAGGAAGTCCTGGCCCCAGCGGTCGAAGGCCACACCCCAGGGATTCGGGATGCCCATCTGCACCGTGCGTTCCAGCTGACGGCGCTGCGGGCTGTAGCGGTAGAAGCCGCCATCCACGCAGCGCACCGGACCATAGGCGGTCTCGATGTTGGAGTGCAGGAAGACGCCCTCACACATCATGAAGGCCCCGGAAGGATCGGCCCCAAAAGCACTGATGGCGTGGTGGGTGTCGTGGGTATCAAAGCCGCCGAGGATAATCTCCCTGCTGTCGCATTTGTCGTCGCCATTCGTGTCGCGGAGCAGCACGAGATTCGGCTCCTGCGCTACATAGACACCCTCGGGCGCGAACTCAATGCCAATGGGCATGTGCAGGTTGTCAGCCCAGACGATTTCCTTGTCGGCTTTGCCGTCGCCGTTGGTATCCTCGTAGATGAGGATCTTGTCATTCGGCAGCGGATCACCTGGACGGTAGTGCGGATAGGTGGGCATAACACCGACCCAGAGACGGCCCTTGTTATCGAAGCTCATCTGCATGGGGTTCGCGAGTTTCGGGAACTCCTTCTCGCTGGCGAACATCTCGACCTTGTAGCCTTCCGGAACGACGAGCGCCTTCACGGCATCCTCGCCGTATTTATACTCGGCAGCGCCATTCTTGCTATTGGTCGGCGTGTAGTTGGTCGGCACCGGAGGTAGCTGGTGCGTCTTGCTGTCATCCACCGCGAGGTCCTTCTTTTTGCCCGTGGCGACCGCGTGAATGAGATCATCGCGCAGCGCCATCATCTCGCGGGCCTTCTTCACTTCGTCCGGGTAGTTCTGCGGGCCAAAGGGATTGTAGCGCTGACCGTGGGTGTGGACGCCGTTGAGAATGTGATAGTCATTCTGCCAGAACCAGTCCTTCTGCTTCACGGCTTCGTGAACGAGCTTCGGATCCGGCTTCGTGTCCCAGGCCTTTTTGCCGAAGAGTCCGTCGGCGAGCCACTTCGCCAGCTGCTGGTAGCCGCTGTCCGTGGGCATGAAACCATCGGCAGTGAACGGCTGCTTCGCCTGTGCGTAGGCAGCTTTGGTGGGCGTGAACAGGTCGATGAAGGTCAGGCCGTGCTTCTTCGCCACATTTTGCATGGCCTGGGTGTAAAGCAGCAGGCTGGCATTCTCCGCTTCACCGTTGGGCAGGTCGCGGGTCTTGCTGAGGTCTTCAAATGCGATAGGGGAGACGAGAACAACACGCGGCGCAGCCTTTCCGTTGTAGGCCCTGCTCAGGGTGTGCTGCACCCAGGCATCGAGTTCCGCCTCGAAGTTCGCGGCCTTCCCTGCCCCGTCGAACGACTCATTGTAGCCAAAGAAAGCGACGATGGTGTCCGCTTTGAGGTGCGCAAGCCACTCATCCGGCATCGGAAAGAAGCCCTTCCCGTTGTGCGTCTTTTTGTTAGAATGGAACTTGTCCGCACCCGGGAATGCCCACTGGGTATTGCGTGAAGGATGCGGCCGGAAGCCCGGCGTATCGCCCATCCGGGCCATGTTGCGGACATAAAGTTCGCTGTCCGGCCAGCGCAGATGCAGTTCCGTTTCAAGGCGGCTGTAATAGACATCGCGCTCCGCGAGGCCATTACCGATGAAGACCACCCGCTCGCCTTTCTGGGGCGTTGCCACAGCCTGCGGACGCTTCTCCGTCGCGGGACCTGGCACGGGCATCTTCGCATGCGGGGCATTGTCAGGGGCTCCATTCATGGCCTGACCGGGGGCCGCGGCATCGGCTTTCTTTTCCTCCGGTTTCGCTTTGTCCGGAGTGCCGGTGGCCGGGCTCTTGCCCAGCGCGTAATCCTCTGGCTTCAGATTGCGGTTCTTGTAGAAATCCTTGTCGCCGATGGCGCGGAAGGGTGTGGGTTCGAAGGAATCGACATAGGCCACGTCCGCTTTGTCAGGCACCGGCTGTCCGGTGAAATGCAGCGAGACATTCACCACGAGACGGCGCAGGTCTTCGTCGGCAAAATCACCGGACGATCCCATCGTCGTGCAGAAGGCTTTGCCCTTCGCAGTGCCGTTGGGTGCCGTGTATTCCCGCAGCCATGCCAGCGGCATCATCGGATTATTCTTGGGGGTATTCGCCGGCTTGGCCGACGTCATCGACTCCGTCACAGCACCGCGCAGAAGCAGCGTCGCCGTATTCAGATCGAGATTCTTGACGGTGTAAACATCCGTCGGGCCAAAGATTTCGCCCACGCCCTTGAGCACCACATGCCCGGCATTGGCGGCCTCCCCGACGCTCACTGTGCCGTCGCGACCATGCGCCCCGTGGTGGGCCACCCAGCGCTCGCCGAGGATCTGGAATCCGAAGTCATTCCACTTGAAGCTGCCGGTCTGTGCGTTGCCGCGGAAGGCGTGCGTCGCGGTGCGGAAACCGACCACCGGCTTCCCGGCATCGAGGAATTCCGCGAAGTTCTCAATTTGGTCCGGTGGCAGCTGGCGGAAGCGCGTGCCGATGATCATGAGGTCTGCCGAGTCCAGGGCCTCAGAGCCCGGGATATTCGTCTGGCAGTTCGGATCGACGAAGCCGCCGTCCGGATTCTGCGAGAAAAGCACGGTGCATTCGAAGCCGTGCTTTTGGCTGAGGATCTTCGCCAGCATGGGGCAGGATTCCTCGCTCCGGTATTCTTCATCGCCGGCGACGAGGACGACTTTCTTGCCATTGGCTTTGCCTTTTGGCGGCAGGTGCAGCCGGTCGGCGGCTGATGCCGTTACGCTGGTGATGGCCAGCACTGTCAGTAGGGTGGTATAGCGCATAAGTGAAATGGAGGGCGTGACCCTAGTGACTACCTCGCCGGGCGCTCCAGTTATTTCACGGAAACCGCGTAATTTTTGCCAGTCCGCGGCGAAAATCTGTCCGTATAAGCCAACAATCTATGGGAAACCCCGATCAAAACGGGCCGATGGGGAAAATCACCGCCTCACGCGGGCGGATTCTCCAATGCATCCAGCAAACCCTCCACCGCGGAGAGCGCAGCATCCACTATGATGCCCGCCATGGTTCCGTCCGGTGAAGCCACCACCCGGTGGGGGTGCCAGGAGCGCCCCCACTTCTGATGCACCGTGGGGCCAAAGAGACAAACCGTGGGGCAGCCCACCGCCGCAGCGATGTGGTTGAGTCCGGTGTCATTGCCGATGTAAAGGCGGAGCTGCGCCATGATGCCGCAGGTCTCCGGCAGCTTCTCACCCGTCGTATCGCAGGCCACCGGATACTTCATGTGGCGCAGCAGAATGTCTGCAGCGTTCCGTTCATCCGGACCGCCGATGATCACAATGCGGGCGCGGTGCTTCTCAATCAGGGCATCCGACAGCGCCGCCATGCGCTCAATCGGCCAGCGCTTATCCTCGCCAGACGCGCCAGGCTGCACCCCGATGAGCGGCCCCTCGCCGGACGGAGGAAATGTGGCGGTAGGCGCAAGGTATTTCGCATCGAAGTTCAGCACCGGACGATGGGGATAAGGTGCATCCGGCTTTTCCGGCACCAGACACTGGAGCAGTCCAAGAGTCGATTCCCACTCCGGCTTCAGCTTATCGAAGAGAATGTGATGAGTCAGGAGAAAGCCACGGCTGTCATGCTTGAATCCCACCCGCTGCCTGCCTTTGCACAGCCACGCGGTGAGCCCTGCACGGAAGGACCTGTGCACGACGAAGATGATATCGAAGCCGCCTTTGCGCCGCTCGGTCATCGCATAGCGCAGCGACTCCATGGTTAGCCGGAATGAACCGCCTAACGTTCGCTGCACCGTGCGCGGGCCGTAGGGCTGGAACTTCACGTTCGCCAGTTCCGGGTCGATGGGCAGCAGCTTCGACGCGCCCCCGCCGGTGAGCACCGTGAGTTCCGCATCCGGCCAGAGACGGCGCACGCCTTTGATGAGCGGCAGCGATACGATGGCGTCACCGATGAAGTGATACTTGAGTAGAATAAGGATGCGCATGGCAGTGCGGGAAACCGGCTTACAGAGACGCAATCAACCGGCCGCGCAAGCCGCGGCACCGCATTCGCTCGCGATAGCCTCTTCCAGTGCCGCCCCCGCCTGCCGGAGACTGCTCGCGGAGATGCACAGCGGCGGCATAAGCACCAGGCTATCACGCACGGGACGCGTGAGCAAACCGCCAGCGCGGGCAGCCAGACAGACCCGGTGCCCGATTTGGGCCGCTGCAGGCCAGGGAAGGCCGCCGGCTGCGTTCTGCACCAGATCAATCCCCGCGATGAAGCCGCATTGCCTGACTTCTCTGACAAATGCACTCTGCCGCGCCCGGAGACCAGCGAGAAGCTCCTGAAGCAGCCGGATTTTGGGCTGCAGCTGCGCCAGCGTATCCTCCTCCGCAAATACCTCCAGGCTGGCCAGCGCAGCAGCGCAGCCGGTGGGATTCGCTGTATAGCTGTGACCGTAGTAAAAGGTATTCTCTCTGCCCAGAAAGGCACTAAAAACACACTCGGTGGTCATGGTGGCTGCCAGCGGCACCGTTCCACCAGTGAGTCCCTTGGCCAGACAGAGGAAGTCCGGTGTCACCTCCTCCTGCTGGCAGGCAAACATCTTTCCCGTGCGGCCAAACCCGGTCATCACTTCATCGGCGATGAGGAAGACGCCGCGGGCATCGCACCATTCGCGCAGCGCGCGCAGCATTCCCGAAGGCCAGGTCTTCATGCCGGCGGCACCTTGAATGAGCGGCTCAATGATCACTGCTGTGCAGTCTGCAGCATCTGTATCACGCAAACCGTCCATATCCCTGACAAAAGTCACCGGCAGCCCCAGTCGCCGGAAGCGGTCGTGATACAGCGGCACTCCACCGAGCGAAGCGGCACCCATCGTGTCACCATGATAGGCATGATCGAAAGCAATAAACCCGCAGCGCTGCGACTCGCCTGTTTGCTGGCGGTACTGCACCGCCATCTTCATGGCGCACTCAATGGCGGTGGAGCCGTCATCAGTGAAGAACACACGCGGCAGTGCCCCGGCTGGCCACAAGCCCGCCAGGGCAGCCGCCAGCCGGATGGCGGGCTCGTTGGTAAAGCCCAGCGCCGAGACGTGGGCAATGCGCTGGACCTGATCGACAATCGCCTGCGTGATGCGCGGGTGGGCATGGCCGTGGATGTTCGTCCAGATCGTCGAGTTGCCATCAATGTACTCGCGGCCGTGCTGATCCATCACCCATTCGCCGCGGCCGCTGACGATGAGCAGCGGCTCGTGCTCCGGAGCGCACCATTCCTGCATCGGCGTGAAGGGATGCCAGAGGTGCGCCTTGTCGAGGCGGATGAGATCGTCAGCAGTCAAAGTGTTATTTCAATATGGCCAGCCAGGCAGTGGGGTCGCGGATTTCCCGCGGTGTGAGCAGCGCCGCCGCAGAGGGCATGGGACTCACCGTGGTAGTCATGGACTGCACCGCCGCCTCATTCAAGCGCAGCAGCACACCAGGCGGCCGGTTTCATAAAGCTTGCGGCCTTTGTCAGGATCGCCACCGGTTTCACACATCCGCCAGCGTGCGAGCGGGTCCTCCGCCTCGTTCAGGGCGGCATCAGCAGCTTCCAAAATACGGCGAATGCGGCCGCGCGGCGAGATATCGCGCAGTTGCCGGCCTTGGTAAACCTTCGGTCTTATTTCCGTCTCCAGGGTTCCCTCCAGATGGCGTTTAGCCAGATCCAGCCAGAGGGCCTCACCCTGTTTCGAATCGAAGCGGGACGCCAGTTGCAGCACAGTTTGCTTTTCCTGCGGAGATCCCGCTGCCATGACCTCCGCGATTTGCATGTAACTAGCCGCAGCATCGTATCGCATGATCAAGGCGCGGGCCGCGGCACGCAGGACAGCAGTGCCGTTTCCCGGCATGAGGCCGCGGGCGACTTCCAGAGCATTGTTCGCATTCAGCGAGCCCAGCTGACGCAGCGCATCAATGCGTTCACCATCCGGCTTTTCCCCGCCGGCAACCAGGGCCGTAAGGCTCTCAATGGTTGCCGGCGCGGCGGGATCAAGCGACACAAGGAAAGGCCGGGCCATTCCAAAGGGCCGCGGCAGGGCTTCATCGTGGCGGCCATGTACGGGATCACCGGGCGGAGGCGCATCCCACTGCCGGAGCAACTGGAGCGCGAAGTCCTTGAGCACCCGGGCATTCGCCTCCACCGGCAGCGCCGCGAGAGCCGGGTAGTTAGGATGGATCATGCCATCATCCGCATGGACTATGGCCGGTTCGCTGGCCTCCAAAAAACCAGCCGTCTCCGGCGCCTGCCGCAAAATGACAGACTGCAGCAAGGCCGCACGCACCGCGGGTCTCGGATCGCTCAGGCCCATGCGGCCGGCGGCCGGCGGCGCGACCGTGAGGCTCAACGCCCACACGATGGCCTGACACCAAAATAGATCGCTTTCGCCGCAGATAGCCGCAGCATCCAGCAGCTGCTTTTCGGCACCAGCCGCACGCAATCGTCCCGCAGCCACGGCGGCCTCCAGCCGGACTGCCGGCGAGGGGTCGCGCAGAAGATGCAGCACATCCTGAACCGGCCCGAGATAATCCAGTTCCCGGCCAGTCGCACCGCAAGCGTCCGCACTGCAGGCTCAGTCGGAGTGAACAGCAATTGCATTTCGTTCAGGAGCACCGGATGCCGGGCAGCGAGCGCCGCCAGACCCCGCAGGGCGTTGAGCCGCGCCGGAACAGCCGGGGCACGCCGCGCTGTGCGGGACAGAGGCTCCTGCGCTTCATGAAATCCCCGCGCCACTAACCGATCCCGGGCGCGCCGCCGCACCGCGGGATTCCCATGCTCCAGAAGTGCCGTGAGTTCCCCGGCGGTAAAGCTTACGGCGGCCCGCTGGAGCAACACCTGCCCGTCTTTCCATGGCCCCGGCTCCGGCCCTGGAAGCCGGAGCAGGCGCGCCGTGCCCCCTTCCCTCATCGAACGGCCCCAGTCTGCCCAGTATAAGGCTCCGTCAGGACCGGCCGCGACACGGCATTCCAGCCAAAATCAGCCCCAGGCACCACATAGAGCAGGCGCGTCGCACTCCCACCCGCCCCCACATCTGCGACAAAGACCCGGCCGCGTTCATCGACCACGATGCCTGCGGGATCCCGCAACCTGCGGGCGAGCGATTCCAGACCGGTGCCGTCTGCCTCGCAGCGAAAGACGCCGCCGGTCGCCTCAAGGCTGATCAGTGTGCCATCACCGGAAACCGCGGCGGCACCACGGTTCCCCACCGTAAAATAAATACGCCCGTCCGGCCCGCAGGTCACCGCCCGGCATCCGGGCCATCCCGCGCCGGTGCGAATGCCCAGCCCCTGGATCAGCGCTGCCGGCGGTGCCGCGGGCGGCTGAGCAGCTGGCACGGCAGGAAATTTCCACAGAGCCGGTGTGCAGGCGAAGAACACGCTGTCTGCCTGCAGCACCGGCCCGTCCAGCACGCCGCCCCACGATGGCACCACCTGCGTCCTGGTGTCCGCTTTTGCGCCCCCGTCTGTATCTGTCAGGCAGATGACCGATTCCACCGCATCCTGCGGCGCCGGTTTGAAGTGCCCCGCGCGAATCCATTCCTCAGTTACCCGCTGCCGGTCCTCCAGGGGCATGACCGTCCGGTCCTGTTTCGCCAGCGCCTCCCGCTCACTCACATCATAAACGCCGCGGCCAAAAGAACGTCCAGACAGCGCCAGGAACTCCCTGCCGGCTTCATCCACCGCGAGAGCAACCGCAGGCCCGGAGAAGGCACCGTCCGCAAACGTTTCCACAGGGCGCGCCTCCTCCGCCGCCCCGCACAAAGACAGTGAACCAAGCACGGCAGCGCAGCAAAGAGAACGGTTGAGCCTTGGCATGATAACGGTGGACGAACACTGGAGGCGGCTCTTTACACGAGAGCCTGCCCCCTCTTCAATAAGGCAGCTATGAAAACCAGTCTCCCGGAATCCAGAAACCGGAACCTCCCGCCCCCTCCAGCGGAAGGCGCCCCCGTGCGCCGGCGCATGCCTCCTGGCCCGCCTCCGGAGCCGCGCGAAGGTCCCTCGGCGCTCCGCTCACTGATCGTGCTGATCATCATCGTGGGGCTGTTTGGCAGCGGCATTTATTTCTACATCCGCAGCGCCCGGAACGACGCCAAAGTCCAGGAACAGCTCGCCATCACCCTGACTTCCCTTGGCCATGCCATTTGGGTAAGCGGCATGTCACTCGACCTCGCCACGACCACGGAGGATGAAGCCAAAGACCTTGCCGACCTGCCCCGCATCATTGCAGAAATCAAAATCGCCGCCGGCAAACTAACACCACGCGTCAAAGTGATCGAAGGCGACCCGCCGCCAGGAAAAGGGAACGCCACTCACCAGATCATGTATTCGTTCAATGATCGGCCGCTGCTCATCATTCGCGTCCGCTGCTTTCCTGACAGCGGCCGGGTGGAATTCCTTGGCGAAGTGAACCGCGTCGTGCCCTCCCGGCGCGAATATGAGTCCCAAAGTAAATCGACAGAGGATACGCCGGCACCTGCCGCCACCATTCCTGCTCCTCCAGCCCCAGTGGAAACACCAGCCCCCACAGGGGCCGGGGAAACTGCCACCCCGAAGTAAAAGTATCAAAAGACCCGTGAAATCCGCGGTAAACTGCTCCTGATCCACCCGTTCCTATCAGCCAACCAAACTCATGAGTTCCATCATCATTCCCAACCGCCGCTCTTTCCTGAAAACTGCCTCCGCCGCGGGGGTCGTTTCCGCCATCAGTGCCCCGTCCATTTCCCTCGGACAGGGCACTCCGGATAACCGCAAGCTCAAAGTCGGCCTTGTCGGCTGTGGCGGCCGCGGGAGTGGCGCGGCTTCGGATGCCATGACAGCAGATTCGAATGTGGAACTGTGGGCTGCAGGTGATGTGTTTCAAAGCTCCATCGATGGCAGCCTGCGCAACCTGCAGAACCAGTTCAAGGACCGCGTGAATGTCCCTGACGCCCGCAAATTCGTCGGCATGGACGCCTATCAGAAGGTCCTCGAAAGCGGGGTGGATGTGGTGATCCTCGCAACGCCTCCCGGATTCCGGCCGCTTCATTTTCAGGCTGCCGTGGAGGCCGGAAAGCATATTTTCTGCGAGAAGCCGGTGGCGGTGGACTCCACAGGCGTCCGCATGGTGCTGGAGGCAGCCCGCAAAGCGAAAGAGAAAGGCCTTTCCGTCGTCTCCGGATTCTGCTGGCGCAAAAGCGCGTCCCGCGTCGCTGCCATTCAGCGGATCCTCGACGGTGCCATCGGCGACATCATTCACTATTACGCCACCTACTACACCGGCCCGGTAAAGCCCATGGCACTCCCCGCGCAACGCAAACCGGAATGGAGTGATGTCGAGTGGCAGGTGCGGAACTGGTACAACTTCTCCTGGCTCTCCGGCGATGGGTATGTCGAGCAGGCCATCCACAGTGTGGACAAAGTCGGCTGGGCGTTCGGGGATAAAGATCCGGTAAGCTGCATGGCCAATGGCGGCCGTCAGGTTCCCTTCGAAGGCGCCGAGGGTTACAACATCTACGACCACTTCTCCTGTGTGTACGACTACGGCGATGGCCGCCATGCCACCATCTCCAGCCGCCAGATTCCCAACTGCGACAATGAAAATGCCGACTACATCCACGGCACCAAGGGCACCTGCGTCATCAGCGGTGACCGTGTCATGATCACCGGCGAAAACCGCTGGCGCTTCAATAAGGAGGAGGACAACAACATGTACGTGAACGAGCACGTGGAGATGTATCAGGCGCTCCGCAAAGGTACTCCGGTCTATGATGGAGACTGGATGAGCCACAGTACCTTCCTCGGACTGATGGGACGTATGGCAGCCTACACCGGCAAACGCCTTACCTGGGAACAGATCGCCAATTCCAAAGAGGATCTGGCACCTGATGACCTCAAGTGGGACGCGTCCTTTACCCCCACCCCAATGCCACGGCCCGGCATCACCAAGGTGGTCTAAGCAGCAATCGTAAGCCTTCCATGACGGCGTGCTGTTTTGCGACAGCACGCCGTTTTTCGTAGCAGCGCCCTCTGAGATTACTGCCAGGTGGTCAATGGGTGGATAATTCAGGGCATCCTGCAGGGTGCGCACCGCAGCACGCTTGCGTTGCCCCTGGCGTGTGTCAGCAGTCCCGCAATGACTGCCAGACACATTTTTTACACCGGCCGCGTTCAGGGCGTAGGGTTCCGCTACACAGCCAAGCAGCTGGCCTCGGGATTCGATGTCTCGGGCTGGGTGAAAAATCTGCCCGACGGCCGTGTGGAAATGCTGGTGGCCGCATTCGATGCCGAAGAGCTGAATGCCTTCCTCACTGAACTGCAGGAAAACAGCGTGCTGGCCAATCACATCAAGGAAACCGAGACGCACACGGTGCCGGCACCGGCGGGGCTCACCGGCTTTACCATCATTCGCTAGGCGAATCCCTTTCCTGCGTCATGAGCGCCTGCCATCCATCCGACGCCGTCGTAAGCCTCATCGGCGGGACGCCGCTGATTCCGCTGCATTTCCGCCCCGAAGGCATCACGCTGCTCGCCAAAGCGGAATTCGTGAACCCCAGCGGCAGCGTGAAGGACCGCCTTGCCCGCAGCATCATCCTGGATGCCGAATAACGCGGCCTGCTGCATCCCGACTCCATCATTCTCGAATGCACCAGCGGCAATACCGGGATCGTCCTCGCCATGCTGGGGGCCGCGCGCCGCTACAGGGAGCGCATCGTGATGCCCACCACCGCGAGTGCTGAGCGCCGCAGTCTGCTGCACAGGCCGGGGGGGGGAACTGCATGCTTTTGTCAGCGGCTACGGCTCCGGCGGCACCATCACCGGAGTGGGCCGGGCTTCTCAAGCAGCGCTGGCCCGGAGTGCAGATCATCGCCGTGGAGCCGTCCGGTGAGGTCGTGCCCGGGGAATTGCCGTGCTGTCACCGCATCGAAGGTGTCTCTCAGAACTACGATCCCCCACTGCCGGCCGGGGCTCCCATTGACCGGCGTCTCGCCGTGAACGGCGTAGAGGCCATGCGCATGGCACGGCGGCTGCACCGGGAATTCGACCTCCTCGTTGGCACGTCATCAGGGGCGAATGTCGTCGCTGCCCTGACTGCGGCGAGGGAACTCGGCCCCACGCCCGGGTGCTCACTATCCTCTGCGACCGCGCTGAACGCTATTTCATCACTTCGCTCTTCGGCGACTGATCCGCGATTACAGACGGAACGTGATGCGGCCCTTCGTGGTGTCGTAGGGGGACATTTCCATCCGCACGCGGTCACCGATGACGAGCTTGATGAAGCGTTTCCGCATTTTGCCGGAAATATGAGCCAGCACCACGTGCTTGTTGGCCAGTTCCACCTTGAACATCGTGCCGGCCAGCACCTGAACAATGGTGCCCTCCACTTCGACGGCACCTTCCGGATCGTCGCTCACCTGAATGGGGCGCACGGTGCGGGGTGTGGAGTGCCGGGGACGGTTACCGCCGCCGGAAGAGCGTCGTTGAGGAGAATTGTTTCCTTTTGCTGGCATAAATCTTGGTGAATCGCAGGTTTCCCCGGTTTCAGACAATGACAAGCGGTTTGCCGCTGTGGATGCAGAAAATTAACGAGGCGTTCCGTCTGCCAGCCCCAGGCTACTTGAAGTATTGCTTCAAAACCGCTTTCTCCGCAGGTAGCAGCGACTCCTGCCAGACAGCTTCCCCCCCTTTGCCCGCATCCGCTGCGCCCGCAGAATTCTGCGGCCCCACGGGCGTCTGATCCAACTGGTGCTCGGCTTCGGTGGTCCCGATGGCATCTCCCGGGCGCGTGCGCGAGAAATCCTCGCTGTTCAGCGATTCCGGGCGGTTGGTTTGTAAATCGGTGGGCGACTGGCTCAATGGCAGCGGCGCTACCCCCGGCCCGTGCTTGATGCCTCCGGATTGCGGCTCATTGCCGGGCTCATCGCCATCCTGTTGTTCCGCCAATTCTTCGCCCTCCCCTGCTCCGGAACCTGGCTTCTTGCGGCCGGAACCATTCCCTGAGCAGTTCTGGCAGGCTCCTGCGGCTTTTTTGAGTCCCTCCATCATCTGCTCCAGCGCCTTCGGATCCATCGATTTCATCGCCGACGGATCCATTTTCGACAGCGCTTCCATCAAGGCTTCATTGGGTGCCGGATTGGATTTTTTGAGGGCGTTGACCGCATTCCTGAAATCATTCAGCAATTGCTGCTGCGCTTCGGCTGAGGCTCCGTTCCCGGCGGCGGACTCCAATCCAGCCAGCGCATTCCGGGCCTGATTGAGTTCACTGGCGAGCGAATGGAGTTTCTCCTGCATTCCAGATTGAAGATTATCCGCCGCCTCAAGGCTGCTGTGCCGGTACCAATCCGAAGGAGCCTGCTCCTGGATGGCCTCAAACTGCTTTTGCCACTCCTTCAAATCCTCTGGCTTTAACACTGCGGCCTTTTCCAGCTCTGCCAGTGTCGCCGCAATGTCTTCGTGCGTGCGTGGCGGAGGCATTTCGGCAGCACCTGTCGCCGTAGCCGGCTGAGGCAGCCAAATAGCAGCAAGTAAAGCCGCCACCGCTAAAAGCAGAGGAGAAAGAATTCGCACCCACTGCAGCCGAAGCCGATCTCCGGCCCCTGCTGGCACTTCCGGCCATTTCCCCACCCCCTGATGGGCCGCGATGAGGGCATTGTTGAGCTTCAGAACAGCATCCAGGCGGGTAAAAGCGGCCTCCATCCGGCCAAATTGCTGCCAGTCCCGCATTCGCCACCAGCAAAGCCCCAGCAGCAACAAGGAAGAGGCCCCCGTCAGCCACATCGTCTGCTCAATACTGGCCCCAATGCTGCGGCAGATGTAAACCATGCCGCTAATCAGGATAATCCCAACAACCAGCAGCGGAAGCGCACGTGCAAGACAGTGACCGGCAATCATGCGCCGACAAGTTGCTCTCCCTAAGACTTCCCAGGCTGTTTTCGCAGTCATCTTGTGCATTCTCTGCCACAAATACGGCAAAAGAAAAGGGGACACCTTGCGGTGTCCCCCTCGTTGAAATTATTGTAACTTCAGCCAATTAGCGGCGACGGCGGGCAACAAGGCCCATTCCGGCGAGCAACGCCATCAGGCTGGTTGAAGGTTCTGGAACAACATTAAGCGGAGCGAGACGAAGCGAGCCAATTGCTCCCCGATACGCTTCTGCGGCAGTATCAATTGATGTTGTAGCCAACGACACATTCGTAGCAGTAGCTCCAACTGTCCAAGTTGATGCACTGAACACACCCAATTCCGTAGCAGCATCGGCTGTAGGTGCATTGTAGATCAGCAAAAACAGTCTTGTTCCCCGAGCAAGACCACCAGCACTAAGACTGTTAGCTGGATTACTGGTGAGTGTAACACCGGTGGCTCCACCAGTGGCTGTTGGAACAGCAGCAGCACCTACCGTACCGATTCCAAAAGTGTTGATGTCACCATAACCCGCAGACGCGATAGCATTCGACGCAAAAATTGGAGCACCAGGAGCACCAAGAGGCACAAAATTACCACTGATGTAACTGTAAACGTCGGCCTTGTCAGCATCGCTAAGTGAATCAATTTGTGTTTGACTTGAAGTCCAGCCTTTGAAGAAACCGACTTGAACGAGCCAGCCGGCCTGCCCGGGCTGCCCGCTACTAGTCAGAACATTAGCGTTAGGCGAAGGCGTCAAAGACACAGTGGCCGCACTGGCAAAAGCGGCAAAGCCAAAAAAGGAAGTGAGTAGATATTTTCTGAAGCTCATAATAAATAGAATAAGAAATTAGTTGGATGTAAAGGACTGCGGAAGGGTGACAAGGTTATCCTCAAGTGGCTGGATCTGAATCGCCGATCCATTTCTGACGGCATCAGAATCACCGATTGCACTACTAACAGAGTTAATAACGTTTACACCGTCGCTGTAGTAAACATTAACAGTATTAAACAACCCGTCTGTAGAAAACACGGCTACAGAATCAGCGAAAGGTTCGATACCTGTAGTCTCGTTCGAAAGACCGTAATTACCCAGAGTGGTAAAATCAGTTGCTGTAGCAGATGGCGCGGTATTCACCAAGGGATTAATTACCCCCACAAAGTTATTTGCCAGTGCATACACTGGAACAATGGTTGGGCCAGTTTTAACGTAAGAGACTTCATTGCCACCAAAAGTAACAACACGGTCTGCCAAGGCTGTAATCATTACACCTTGCCCAGGGTAAACAATCGTGTCATCAGCAAGTTCCGCACTCAACTGATCAACCCAGTTTACACCATCGAAATATGCAACAGTTTGTGTCCCATCGGAGTTTTCAAGTGTGATACTATCTTCAAACTCCGCCAAACCCGACCCAACCGGGAACAGCGTCTTGAAGGTCGCATGTTTGCGAACAGCATAGGTTTCAGTACCAGTAAGACCCAGCGAAGCAGTGTTCCCATCTACAGTAATGGAATTGCCGGTGTTGGAAACAATATCCAAAATCAATCCAGTTTTTGGCCCAGAAAGGATCTCAACGTAGTGCAACGCAAAAGAACCAAATGAGGCACCTGTTTGATTAATGACCGAAGTAGCTCCTGCCGTCATTGACGTCGCCGCCCCTTGAAAATCTTTCTTAGAAACAAAACCGGAGACCCAAGCTGAATTCCCAGCTTTGACATCGAACTTGTAGTATCCGATTACCGGAGTGGATGAGGAGGTCTGAGCAGAAGCGACCTGAGCGAGCATGGTCGAGGCCAGCAGGATGGGGAGAGCGATGCGTTTCATGGTTTGGATGGTGACGGGTTGGATGTTCAAAGGTAATTTCGGCAATTCAAACGAAATATTTCGTGATTGGGAAGGTTTTTTTTCGATCTGGGCGATTTTTTTGGCCGGGACGGCTGTGGATTAGGCGGAGGAACGGGGGGGATTTCGGTTAATTTACGGAAAATAGAGCGGATTTCTGAGCGGATGACAAGTTTCGATTTGTAACCTGAGAGTTAAATCCGGGATGCGGTTAACGGGCTTTCAGGGCCGGGTTTGCCGGTCGAGCCACTCCCGCAGGTGGCGCACGGCGGCATCGCGGTCCTTATCGTGCAGGATGAGGTGGTAGCTTTCCGGGAAGAAGACCTCTGTTTTATCCCGGGAAGCGAGGTTGGCGAAGAAGTGCTCCACGCCTTCGCGGGAGGTGAGGACATCGTTGGGGGTGTAGAGGACGAGAGCCGGCACATCGACGGCGGCGGCGTCCGTTGAGGAGCGGAGAATGAGCCGTTCGATCTGAGCGAACAGCCTCACAGTGAAGTCTTTGACGTAGTGCGGGGTGTGCTGCATTTGCTCCCGGTGGGTGGTGCCGCTGGTGACCTGCACTTCGCTGTCACCGAGCTGCTCCAGCGAGATGCGCTTGCGGGGCCAGAGCCGGATGGCGGTGCGCAGGGCGAGGTTCTTGAGAAACGGTAGCTTCAGGTTGTCGCGCAGGGCAACGACCGGGGTGGTCAGGATAATGCCTGCCACGGCGTCCTGCTGCCGGGGGCCGAGTTTTGCCGCGGTGCTGACGGTAATGAGCGCGCCCATGCTTTCCCCGAACCAGAAAACCGGGACGCCGGGGTGCCGGGCGCGGACTACAGTGGTGAAATCGAGCAGATCCTGCTGCCATTGTTCGGCACTGCGAATGTCCCCGCGGCGCTTGATATCCGGGTCGTATCCCTGCCCCCGCACCTGCATGCCATACACGGCGTAACCATGCGAGGGGAAGGACTCGCCCACCGGCCAGAAATCGCTGGCGGCGCCACTGAGTCCGTGGATGCAAATGACGACCGCGCGCGGCTTCGCCGGGGCTCCCGGCCAGTATTTACAGGGGAAAATCCGGCCGTCACCGGCAGTCCATTGGGTCAGGGAGGAATCCATAGAGGGAAGCGTGGCCGGCGTCCGGTGAGCGGCGCAGTGATTCAGGAAAAGGGCAGCGAAGATTAGCCCAAGCAGTCCAGCCCGGCGCGCGGCAAGCTGCCCCGGGCTGCGGGCGGGAAATCGCAGAGACGCTGAAAGGTCCGGGCACATTCCGCCGGTGATCAGTTCCCGGTTTTGTGAATTTCGACGCGACGGTTGGGCTGCTGCGCGGCAGCATCACCATTGGCTGGCACATCCGGAAGCGGTTCTTTTTCGCCGCGGCCTTCGACAATGATGTGAGAGCCGTCCAGCTTGAGACTGTCCACCAGCCAGTCCTTCACGGCGGCGGCGCGGGCTTCGCTGAGCTTCTGATTCGATGCTTCATCACCGATGGTATCGGTATGCCCCACGAGGCGGAACTGCGCACCACTGTTCGTTTGAATGATCATGCCCAGCTTCATAAGGCTGAGGCGGGCCTCACTGCGGAGCTGCGCAGAGCCGAAGTCGAACAGGAGGTCCGTGCGCAGCATCGTTTTGAAGTCCTGCGTGATCGGCCCCTGGTAGTTGACGAGATCATCCAGACTGGTGAATCCATCGAGGCCGTTATTGCCGCCATCCCCCTTTTTCATGGAGCGGAGGATATCGCCTTTCGCGTCCCCCTTCGTACTGTCGAGCGCATTGACATCAATCACCATCTGGTCGTCATCCGGCTTCATCGCCGAAGGCTGGATGGTGGTCGATTTGGCGAGCAGGCTTTTGGAAACATCCACATCCAGCGCCGATTTCGTGTGACTCAAGTCATCCACAATGTCCCCGGCGGATCCCGAAGCCGGCTTGCTGAGCGTGACATTGACCGCCATGTCCTTGAGTGAAGGCGAGAGTACCACGGCCTTGTCCTTCAGCTCCTCAGCAATCTGCGAAATGTCCGGCAACTCCAGCGGCGGCGGGGCCTGCTGCATTTTCCGGGTGAGGTCCGGATCCATATTTTCCATCGGCTGGAGCACCTGCTGCGGGATGGTGATTTGTTCCAGTTCCGTTTCAAAGACTCCGGTGCGTAGTTCTGCCGGCGTCTGCGCCGCTTCCGGGATGCGGTAATTACGCATCCAAACCAGCAGTGCGGCGTGGACACCAATAGAGGTGCCGACAGCGGCGATGATCCACCACCGCAAGTCCCACGCGGTGGTGGTGGAGCGGAACCCCTGCCCGGAGGCGGGAGCGTCCCAGCGGTTGCCATAGGAAGAGGCCATGTTGGTAGGGATGGGGGAAGAAAGACCACATGAATAGCACGGGCCGGGAGCCTGAAAAGCAGAGATGCAGGCGCCCTGCAGATTCCCGTTTTCAGCAGTGCCGTCCGCGTGCAGCGGTGGGGCAACGCACTGCCGCACCGCCTTTGACCACAGAACCCAGCCTACCGTTCGATGATCCGCCAGCCCGCCCGAAAATGGCGGCCCGGGTACTCCTTGATGGTGCCTCGGACCTGGAATTCGACTACGCCGTGCCCGAAAAGATGGAGCAGACAGTGACCGCGGGGTCGCGCGTGCAGGTGCCGCTGCAAAAGCGCACCATGACCGGCACCGTCCTCGCCCTGCACCCGGCGGAACAGGCGGAATCCACCCGCCTGCGCCCGCTGAGCCGCCTCTATGACGAGCGCCCGCTCATCACGCCGAAGCTCCTCGAACTCGGCCACTGGGTCAGCCAGTATTACTGCGCCTCCATGGAGAGCGTGATGCGCGCCATGCTACCGGAATCCGTGCGCACCGACAAGCACCAGGAAAAGCGCCGCCGCTTCGTGCGCCTCGCCACTGACATACCCGATCCGGAGAAACTGGCCACACTGCAGCGCAAGGCCGCCCGGCAGGCGGAAATCGTCGCCGCCCTCCAGTCCGCCGGCGAGCCGCTCCCGGCCGCCCTCTTCCCTGCCGCCTCGATTAAGGCCCTCGAGAAAGCCGGCTGGATCGTCATCGAAGAGGAACACATCGAGCGCGATCCCTACGCCGAGGAGGAGTTCATCGCCACGGCCCCGCTGGCCCTCAATAACGAGCAGGCCGCGGCGCTGGAGCGTATTCTGGAAGCCGTCGCCGATCCCCGGGCGCGCAAGCCAGTGCTGCTGCACGGTGTCACCGGCAGCGGAAAGACGGAAGTCTATCTCCAGGCGGCGCAGCGCGTGCTGGAAGGCGGCCGCGGCGTCCTTGTCATGGTGCCGGAAATTTCCCTCACCCCACAGACGGTGGACCGCTTCAAGAGCCGCTTCGCCGTCATGCAGCGGGAAGTGGCGGTGCTGCATTCCAGCCTCAGCCAGGGCGAGCGATTCGATGAATGGCACCGCATTCAGCGCGGTCAGGCGCGCATTGTCATCGGCGCACGCAGCGCCGTCTTTGCGCCGCTGGAGAATATCGGGCTCATCATCGTGGATGAGGAACACGAGAACTCCTACAAACAGGACAATCCGCCGCGCTACAACGCCCGCGATGTCGCCGTGGTGCGCGCCAGCATGGAACCCTGCGCCATCGTGCTGGGCAGCGCCACGCCCGGTCTAGAGTCGTGGTTCAATGCCCAGCGCGGCAAGTATTCGCTCGTCTCCATGGACGAGCGCGCGGACGGGGCACGGCTGCCGCTCGTCCGTGTCATCGACATGCGGCTGGAGAAGCGCCGGGCAGGAAAAGGCGCCCCCGCGGTGCTCAGCGAAAAGCTGCGCATTGGCATCGACGCCCGCCTCGCCAAAGGCGAGCAGACCATCCTCTTTCTCAACCGCCGCGGCTTTGCCAGCAGCGTGCAGTGCCTCGCCTGCGGCCATGTCGTGAAATGCAATCACTGCTCGGTGCCGATGACGGTGCACAAGGAACTCGACCGCCTTGTCTGCCACATTTGCGGCTTCCAGCGGGTGCCGCCGCGGAAGTGCCCGGACTGTCAGGATCCCGGCATTCTGCTGGCCGGATTTGGCACCGAGCGCGTGGAGGAAACGCTGCGCAAGGTCTTTCCCAAAGCCCGCATCGCCCGGGTGGACACCGACGCCATGCAGCAAAAGCACCGCCTGCGCGAAACCCTCGCCGCCTTCAAGGCCCACAAGCTCGACATCCTCATCGGCACGCAGATGATCGCCAAGGGCCTGCACTTTCCTAACGTCACGCTCGTGGGCATTCTCAATGCCGACCTCACGCTCCACATACCCGACTTCCGCGCCAGCGAGCGAACATTTTCTCTGCTCACCCAGGTCGCAGGCCGTGCGGGCCGCGGCGAACTGCTCGGCGAGGTCGTGGTGCAAACCTTTACGCCGCATTCGCCGGCCATTCAGTTTGCCCGGCAGCACGACTACCGCGGCTTTTCCGAGCAGGAGTTGGAGATGCGCCGCCAGTGCGGCTATCCGCCCTACGGCCACGCCGTGCTCATCACCTGCCGCGGCGAGCACCAGCGCCGCACCGAGTTCAGTCTGGAAACGCTGCACAAACGCCTCGTGGAACAGCTGCCCGCCGACATCCTCATGGGCGACCCGGTGCCCAGCCCGCTGGAGCGCAGCCACAATCAGTTCCGCTATCAGCTCCTGCTCCGCGCCCGCCAGACGAAACCGATCACGGCACTCGTGCAGCGCGTGCTCCGCACGACCAAACTCGACCGCGACGTCTTCGTCGTCGTGGATGTGGACCCGGTTTCGCTCGCCTGAGCTTAGCGCCCGAGGATGATGGAAACCTCCGACTTGCGCAGCAGCGTCTGCGCCTCCTTGCCGCCGTTGTTACAGACGTAGCCGGGGCGGCAGGTGGTTTCGATGCGCGTCTCGTTGCCGCTGTCTTCGCGGCTCTCCACGATCTGAATGCGTTTGCGCGCCGAGACATCGACGACAAACCCCGGCTCGAAGGAATACGGCTCCACGCTGTATTCGGTGAGAATATCCATCAGCCCGGCGCGGAAGATACTCATCTGCTCAATCGCCTCGCGGGAACTGTTGTGGGACATGAGATGCCCGATGAGATCATCCAGCAGGTCCACCTGCCTGATGATGCCTTTGGAAATCGCGTGCACCGTGCCCCAGGTCGGGTCCGGAGCGTCGGCGAATGTCTTCTGGCGCTCTTCAAAGATCTCCACGGCGCGCTCCATTTTCGCCGCCTTTGCCGTCAATGCCGCGGCTTCCGCGCGCAGCGATTCCTGCCGGCTGCGGCACGCCCCTTTTGGGCGACGGCACGTCTCTTTGGACCTCCGGCACGGGGCCGCCGGCGCGGGGAGCAGGGCGGCATCTCCGCAGAGCAAACACGGGGCAAACCGCCAGCCGTCCGCGCGGCCTACTGGAGTGCCTGGGCGAAGGTGAGGGCGGCGCGGGCGGGGGTTATTTCGTCGGGGTTGGTGAGGGTGGAGATGTAGCGGGTGAAGGCGGGGAGGTCGGCGAGGGCCCAGGCTCGGAGGATATCGAGGCGGAGGAGGTCTCGGCCGACGGCGGGTTCCCAGGTGAGGCCAGAGGCGGCGCGGAGGGCGGATTCGGCGGCACCGTGGGCGGCGGCACGGCAGAGGGCGGGCCGCCAGAAGATGGCGGGAAGTTTTTCCGTGTGGGCGAGGGCGATGATGGGGCTGCCGAGTTCCTGCCGGAGGATTTCCTGCCCCGGGGGGCTGAGGAAGTAGCTTTCCAGGGCGTAGCGGCGGGCTGCCGAGGACTCGATGGCGCGAAGGGCAGTGGCGAGGGCGCCGGGATTTTCCACCGGCAGCGGGGGCGGGCACACGGCGGGGGCGTGGCTGGCGCGGAGGGACTGGTTGCCGGTTTCGGTGGCGAGTCTCGCGGCGTCCGGCAGGCCGGCGGTGGCGGCGCGCATGAAGAGCATCCAGCCGAGCCAGTGGCCGGGCTGACCGGGGGCGGCGGCCAGTTTTTCCGCAGCGGCGGCGGCTTCCTCCGGCGGGAGGGCGCTGACGGCGGCGTGGAGGGGAAAGGGAAAGCGCCCGCCGTCGCCAGGGACGGAATCGAGGGCGAGGAGGCGGCGGAGGGTGCGGTCGGCGGGCGGCGTGAGGGTGCCGGGCAGGCCGCCTTCGAAGGGGGGACGCTCTTTGAGTTCCCGGAGCATGGCGGCGGTCTGTTTCCGGAGGCGGTCGCTGCCAGTGGTGGCGAGGGTGCGCTGGGTGGCGCGCCAGCCGTGGGCGGTGACGGCATTCCACACGGCGGGAAAGAGGGCGCGCTCCTGGGCGGGGCCGGTAAGGCTGCGGTCGAGCGCGGGGAGGAAGACCCGGAGTTGCTCCAGGCTGAGGCGGTGGCCGGCGGCGGCGGTTTGCCAAAAGCGCGGGACGAGGGACTCGCCGGGGACCTGGGCAAGGAGGGTGCGGGCGGCTTTCCAGTCGCGCCGGGCGAGGCGGTTCCATATCTGGGCGGCATCGCGCTCGAGGGCGCTGCCGGCCCCGGTGGCGGCATCCTCGCGCAGGAGGGCGATGACATTCTCCGCGGCGGCCTGGGGGGCGAGATCGGCGTAGCGGACGGTGACGAGGGACTCGGCGGCGGGATAAATGGCGTCGCGCCGCGCTTTCCAATAGCGCCCGGCAGTGGCCGCGAGGTCCGGTAGCGGCAGGGCGGCGACGCGGTTGGCGGCATGCCAGACAAAGTTGGCGCCAGGCTCGGTGAGTTCCAGCAGCGCGAGTTCGGCCGCGGGTTCCGCGTGGGTGCGGGCGGTCGGCATGAAGAACAGAACGGCGAGCAGGAGTCGGAGCATGATGAGCGATGCACCCGCCCTTCCCTGCCGGGCAATGCGGAAGCCGATACGCATTCGGCGCGGGCTCACGCAGCGCCGGCCGGCGATCCCGCGGCGGCGGGGATCGTGACGGCGACGACGAGGCCGCGGGGCTCGCGGTTGGCGGCGGTGACTTTGCCGCGGCAGGTCTCGATGCTGGATTTCACAATGGCGAGACCAAGTCCGGCGCCGCCGTGGCCGCGGGTGCGGGCGGCGTCGGGACGATAGAAGGGATCGAACAGGCGCGGCAGGGCCTCCGGCGGGACACCCGGCCCGGTGTCGGTTACGGTGAGGCGGACACTTTCCCCGGCGGCGTGGGCGGCGACATGCACGAGGCCATCGCTGCCGGCGTAGCGGAGGGCATTGCGCAGGATATTGCCGAGGGCGCGGCCGAGGAGTTCCGGTTCAGCGTGAACAATGAGGCCGGACGGAATTTCCACGGCGACGCTGCCCTCGGGATACCCGGCGGCTTCGCGGTCCACGACTTCCTGGATGAGGGGCGCGAGGGGCACGTCGCGCAGCACGATGTCGCGGTGGATGCTGGCTTTGGAAAACTGGAGCAGCTCCTGCACGAGGTGGCCCATGTGCTGGAGTTCCACGCTGAGCGTCTGGATGTACTGCAGCTGCTTTTCGTCGGCGGCGCGGACTTCCAGAATGCCGAGCGCGGCCTGCATGCGGGAGATGGGGGAGCAGAGTTCGTGCGCGATGTCGCCGGTGAAGCGGCGCTGGCCGGTGACATAGCCGCCGAGCTGCTCCGCCATGCGGTTCACGCCCTGGGCGAGGCGGCCGAGTTCATCGTGACGGTCTTCCTTCACGCGGACATCGAATTTCCCCTCCGCCATCTGCTCCGTGGCATGCATGGTTTCCTTCACCTTCCCCGTGATGCCCCGCACCACAGGCAGCCAAAGCAGGGCAGAGAACGCAAGGGCGGCTCCGGCTCCGATGAGCCACGGGCGGATGTCGAAAAGCAGGTCGCCCGTGAGGATGGAGGGAGCGACGATGACAAGCACCAGCGGCTCAGGCGGACCGGCGAGCGTGGTGGGCGGCGGCATGACAGCGAGCGCCCAGTACCGCCTCGGCTCGCCGGTGTGGAGGAGGGACTTGGCATAACGCGCCGGCACCGGGGCGTTGCTGCTGCGGCGCGGGCCTTCGCCGGGTGCAGGCCCCTCGGGCGGGAAACCAGGCTCCTCAGCGCCTGGCGGCGGGCCGTTTTGGAATTCGCGAGGCGGAGGCGGGGGCCGCATGCCGTCCGCGGGCCGGGGACGGCGACCATCGAGGCGGACGCGCAGTTCTTCCATGACCTCCGGCGGGAGGTCCAGCTTCTCTCCGCCAAAGTGACGGCCAGGCGGCCGGAACAGCGAGGCGGTGACGCCGTAGTCGCGCGCCAGGCGGCACACGGGTTCATCCCAGCGGCTGACAGGCAGCGTGGAGAGTTCCTGATAGACCGACTCCGCCGTGGCCTGGAGCCGGGCGGCGATGAGGTTCCCCATGAAGCTGTCCAGACCGTGCTGGAGCTGCTGCCGCATGACGAGCGCGAGCGCCGCGGCTAGCACCGCCACATTCACCATGAACCACAGCAGGATGCGGGCGTAGAGGGGCACTCTCATAGCGGGTCATCCGGATTGATGAGCATGTAGCCGGCACTGCGGTAGGTGCGAATGTAGCGCGGCTGCTTCGGGTCATCGCCGAGGCGGCGGCGCAGCGCGGAAATGTGGACATCAATGCTGCGATCGAAGACTTCCCACTCGCGGTCGCGTATGTGCTCCAGGAGGTGATCGCGCGAAAGCACGCGGCCCTTGGCTTTGGCGAGACAGACCAGCAGATCGAACTCCACGGGACGCAGCGGCATGACTTCCCCGCGGATGGTGGCGACGCGCTTGGAGGGACAGATGAAGAGTTCGCCCACGGTGAGGTCGGGCACGGAGCCATCCTCAGGCGCAGCGGGCTGCAGCGAGGCGCGCCGCAGCAGGGCCCGGAGCCGGGCGAGCAGCTCGCGCATGGAAAACGTCTTGGGCACGTAGTCGTCGGCGCCGACTTCCAGGCCCACGATGCGGTCAGTCTCATCGCCGCGGCCGGTGAGCATGAGCACCGGCACATTGCTCGTATGGCGGATGGCCTTGAGGACTTCAAAGCCGTCCATGCCCGGCAGCATAACATCGAGGATGATGGCGTGCCATTCGCCGGCGAGCGCGTGCTTCACACCATCCGGCCCGCTGTGCACGGCCTGCACGTCGTAGCCCTGGGGATCGAGATAGTCGGCCAGCAGCGCGCAGAATTTCCGGTCGTCATCAACGAGAAGGAGCCGCGGGCGGTGAGCAGTGGAAGTGGCGGAAGGCATGAGGCAATGGAAGCGGCGGCACCATTACCGCAAGCCGCAGCTGTGTGCGGGAAGATTTACACCGCGTTCACAAATTCCACGGCTCAGAGCGACTCCACGAACTGGACGAGCGCGGCACGGCCTGCTTTGGGCAAAGCGAGGAAGGCATCGCGCGCGGCGGCGGCTTCGCCGCCATGCCACAGGATGGCCTCGGTGATGCTGCGGGCGCGGCCATCGTGGAGAAAGAACGCATTGCCATTCACCGCGCCATTGAGCCCGATGCCCCACAGCGGCGCCGTGCGCCACTCGCTGCCCGTGGCCTCACCATCCGGACGGCCGTCGGCGAGACCGGGCCCCATGTCGTGCAGGAGGAGGTCAGAGTAAGGGTGGATCTTCTGATTCCGCAGTTCCTCCATGGGATGGCTGGCGCCGGTGGTGAGTTCCGGCAAATGACAGGCCGCGCAGTTGAGCCCGCGGAAGAGCGTCTCGCCGCGCCGCACGACCACATTATCCAAATGACGCCGGGCCGGCACCGCGAGACCGCGCAGGTAGGTCTCCATGCGGTCCATGATGAGCACCTCCGCCTCCGGCTGGCCACCGTGGGGAATAGACGGCCACCGGGCCAACTGGGCTGCGGTGTGATTTTCCTCCGGATGCTCCGGCGTGGTGATCCCGATGTCGCCGTTGAACGCTTCCGCAGCCTGACGCCGCAGGGTCGGCTGATTCGCCTTCCAGCCAAAGCGGCCCG
>Ga0315905_10001369_pt1 | contig 26181 bp, 10 predicted proteins | sample LakEriMetagenome_5_FD_203522 | JGI IMG/M metagenome (GOLD analysis project Ga0315905, IMG submission 203522) | Freshwater fungal communities from buoy surface, Lake Erie, Ohio, United States - Buoy 4 MA121 | ecosystem: Environmental > Aquatic > Freshwater > Lake | place: USA: Lake Erie, Ohio...
TCCACCTGGTATTATTCTGTATGTCCCGTTTCCATTTCCTATGAATGTCTGGTATCCACCCAAACCATATGAACTTACATTGGTATTGGTTAATTTAGGATCCCATACATAATAGGCATCCAATACACCCCCTGTTTTATTAAGTTTAGAGAAATCTATAGCCGATGCATATGGATTACCAATAGATTCGAACTTACCCGTAGGCACAATCGCAGTTGATGGCGGATTGTCAATTGGGGTATATAGCTTTCCTGTTGTTCTTATGGTGGTTGCTGTTGGCGCCTGACTTGAGGATACAACTGAACGATCTCCTCTCACAAAAACCATGTACCCTTTAAGGTTATCAATGTTGTTGAATGTGCTTGAAATGCCATCCCAATTTCCTGTTTGAATATTATAAGTTTTAATAGAAGGTGCAGAGGGAGTATAAACATCAAAACCCAAACTCAATGCGTTACTGTTGTTGCTCGACAACATTATGCCATATCCAGGATTGTTGACATTGGAACCGATTACATTCCCTTCCTGCCAAGTAGCATTGATTGATCTACCAGTAGCTGGTGCAGCTAAAAACTGCCATGCTTTTGCGTGCATAGGAATAAAACGCTCAACGGTAACATCACCTATTATTCTGTTACCAGAGTATATCCCGGTTGAAGTACCATCAGATGTCATATCGGATAAGCTTGCTGTTCCGTTTGCATTTGATGCCAATACTAAATTGTTGTTTGTAATGATCTTACTGTTACTTGTGCCAAATGTTATTTGATCCGTTACTATTACTGTATCTCCGATGAATGCACCAATGCTAATACCATTTGGATTAGAAACTTTTAATTGTTTTATGGTTTTGTTATTGAAAAAACTACCTGAAATGGTTTGTATTCCTGTCGTTGAAGAAAAATCAATTTTTCCAAATCTTGAATCAACTTTTCCAGCTCCGCTGATATTACCATAAAGACTTAAGGTCTGACCCTCTGCAATTTCAACACTTGCTTGAAGAGGTAGACTAAAATCTCTTGCAACTGCATTCGTAGCTCCTATTATAGGATTACCATTGGGAGTGTTTGGCGTAATAAAAACATGTGTGTTGCTATCAGGTATGAAGCCACATGACCAGTTCAATGGATTGTGCCAGTCGTTATTGTCAACACCGGTCCAAATACCTTTTTGCGCTATACCCACCCTGAATGAAGCGGTTAAAGCAGAAGGACAAACACCATTAGATACTAGTGCCCTATAATAAATAGAATCAGCAACCATTTGCGTTGTAAGCTGAGCTGAATTTGCCCCAAAAATGTCACTAAAGTTTAGGTTGTTCGAAGAAGACTGCCATTGAACAGAACCGGTATAGTTATTCAACTGTAAATCAACTGATGTGCCGGAGCAAATCATTGATTGACCTGTAATTTCCCCTGATTGTGAAGGGCTACTTACCAAAACAGGCGCAAAAGAGGTGTTGATATTAGAATACAATGCGCTGCATCCTGATCCGGTTGAATTGGAAACAGAAACCAATCTGTAAGTAGTAGTATCATTTGGACTAACAATAATATTAGACCTGCTGGTATAATTGTTTACGGAAAAATTATTTACGCCATCAGAATAAACGATGTTGAATGGAGATACTCCACCAAAAACCCTTACCTGCAAAATGGTAGAATTACCAGCACAAATTGAGGCAGGATTACTTCTTGTGTAAATAATTGCAGAACTAGGCTTCGCGTTTACATGAATTTTAGTTGTATCTAAAATTCCGGTGAGCGCGCAACCTGTTTGATCAGTAACAGATAAAAGTGTATAGACATTAGTTACACCAGGTTGTACAATAATGTTTCTTCCTAAAGTATAATTTGCAATAACACTATCTGAGGTTCCTGTATTGATTAAAAGTCTGTAAGGTGCAGTACCACCGGTTATGTTAACCCTTAAACTTGTTCGTCCTCCTGAGCAAATCGCATTGATGTTGTTTGCTGCAAATAAATCGGCTGAGACAATTGGATTGCTGCAATTGGTATTGCGATTCGAATTTTGCGCCTTAACAGCTGCAATTTGAAAAATTAGCAGGGCGAGAAGCAACATACCCAAACGCTCAAAGCGAATGTTGGTAAGTGATGGAGTCGATATGGTACTTCTTCTTATCATTTTTAAATAAACAAATCAATAAATGATTTATTTTTTAAATTTAGGAGTTAAAATCAAGTGGTTCAGACTCAAAATCTTAATAAAATTAAGCTAAAATGCTTAGTCACACAATGATTTGAGCCAAATAGTTGGATTTTCGGAAGAAGTGGATTAATTGAAATTGGTTTATTTCAATAAGATAAGAAGGATTAATACTGAGAAACAGCGGTTTAATGCTGTATGAGTTGATATAACGCTAACCTATAAATATTATTTTACAAATGCAAGATTTTTTAAGTAATTCTACAATAAAAAGAAAAAGATAACTTTATATATTACTATATTTGTTAATTAAGAGTCTAATTCCATAACTATTATCATTAGTTTTATCCATTAAAAAGAAAATGCTTTGAATATGTATCCTAAAATAAATCCTACCAATACACCAGCCTGGAAAAAACTTAATGATCATTTCAACAATAATCACCTAACTACACTGCAGGAATATTTTGAGGCCGACCCCAATCGCTTCAACTCCTTTTCTCTTTGCTTTGAAGAAATCTTGTTTGATTATTCCAAAAATCATATCAGCAAGGAAACTATGTCTCTTCTCACAGAACTCGCCCAAGAATGCAAATTAAAAGAAGCTATCACCGCCATGTTTGCAGGTGAAAAGATCAACGAAACGGAAAATCGTGCCGTCCTTCATACTGCTTTGAGAAACTTTAGCGATACAGACCTGATTTTGGATGGCTTGAATATAATACCTGAAATCAGAGAAGTATTGCAACAAATGAAATCTTTTTGCAACGAAATTCACTTTGGAAGTCATCTTGGATTTACAGGTAAAAAAATAAAATACATTGTAAATATCGGAATTGGCGGAAGTGATTTAGGACCAGTGATGGTTACAGAAGCATTGAAGCCTTATTCGCACAAAGACATCGAAACCTTTTTTATAAGCAACATAGATGGCTCACATATTGCTGAAACTATCAAAAAAATCAAAGCTGACGAAACACTTTTTCTGATTGCTAGCAAAACTTTTACCACCCAGGAAACCATGACAAATGCTCACACCGCGAGAAAATGGTTTTTATCACAAGGAGCAACAGAAGCAGATATCTCAAAACATTTTGTGGCTTTAAGTACCAATAAAGAGGATGTTGTAAAATTCGGCATTGACCCTAAAAATATGTTTGTGTTTTGGGATTGGGTTGGAGGACGTTACAGTGTTTGGAGTGCTATTGGTTTATCAGTAGCCCTTACCATTGGGTACGAAAATTTTGAACTTTTACTCAAAGGCGCAAATAGTGCTGACCAGCATTTTCAAAACACAACATTTGATAAGAATATACCTGTAATAATGGCTTTGATAGGCATTTGGTATCGTAATTTTTTCGATGCTCCCACAGAAGCCATATTACCTTATGATCAATACTTGCATCGTTTTGCCGCCTACTTCCAACAAGGAAACATGGAAAGCAATGGAAAGTATATTGACAGAAATGGAAATAAAATCAATTACCAAACAGGCCCTGTTATTTGGGGTGAACCCGGAACCAACGGCCAACACGCCTTTTATCAACTCATTCACCAAGGAACTCAAATCATTCCATGCGATTTCATTGCTCCTGTACAAACACACAACCCCATTGGCGATCATCATGAAAAATTATTGAGCAACTTCTTTGCTCAAACAGAAGCATTGATGAGGGGTACAGCACATGAAAATCCATACAGGTTTTTTGAAGGCAATCGTCCTACCAATTCTTTTTTAGTTAGAAAAATAACTCCTTATACTTTAGGACAACTAATAGCATTGTATGAACATAAAATATTTGTTCAAGGAGTTATCTGGAATTTATACAGCTTTGATCAGTGGGGAGTAGAATTGGGAAAGAAATTAGCTAATAACATCTTACCTGAATTGATGCAAGATGACAAAATAACAAAACACGACAGTTCAACGAATGGTCTTATCAATGCTTACAAAAAAATGAGAAATTCTAATTAATGTAGGCAAAAAAAATGCCTTCGGTTTCGAAGGCATCCAATAAGGTTTAGTTGTAAAATTCTACCAGTTATCAACTTGCTCATCTCTCCCATTATCTCCTGAAGTAACATCATAAGAAGGTTTTTCAGCAGCCGGAGTATCATTTGATGGAACATCAGAAACTGCTCCCTCTTCTCCCTCATATGGATTATCATGATTGAACGCATCAAAATCAAAGTCAGGCATCAATTGCGTCTTTACATGATCTACTGTTTCGTTAAGCCCTTTAACGAACTTATTGAAATCTTCCTTGTATAGAAAAATTTTATGACGATCATAACCATCAGAATCAAAACGCTTTCTGCTTTCGGTAATGGTTACATAAAAATCGCTTCCGCGTGTTTCTCTTACATCAAAAAAGTAAGTTCTTCTCTTTCCTGCTTTTACACGAATACTGTAAACGCTTTCCATTTTTTTGTCGTTGTTTTCGTACGCCACTTGAAAAAGTTTTTATTTGTGAATAGTTGAATAAAGCCCAACAAAGATAAATTTGTTTTTGAAATAACAAAATTCAGCGCTATTATTATACTTAATAATAATAAGTCTATCAAATACTATCCTCTTGCAACTGTTTTTCCAGCATATCAGCATATAGTCCCTTTTGTGTTTGCAATTGATCCGGGCTACCTATCTCCATTATTTTACCATTATCCATTACAGCCACCCTATCAACTTTTAGCAATGAGAAAATTCTGTGGGTAATAACAATTGCTGTTCTGCCTTTTAGAAAATCATTCAATTGTTCAAAAATATACTTTTCCGTTCTGGAATCCACCGCGCTGAAGCAATCATCAAAAATCAAAATGTCCGGTTTTTTTACCAATGCCCTCGCTATAGATATTCTTTGCTTTTGTCCGCCACTAAGGGTTACACCTCTTTCTCCTACTATAGTTTTAAAACCGTCATCAAAGGAAAATATCTCCTCGTAAATGCCTGCATATTTTGCAGCCTGAACAACATCCTCAAAGCTAGCTTGCTCATTTCCGAATTTAATGTTATTTTCTATAGTATCACTGAATAAAAATACCTCTTGAGGGACAAACCCAATCCTATTTCTAAGTGCATCAATTTTTATTTTTGTGATTTCCTTACCACCGAAGTTGATAGTACCTTGCTCAGCATCATAAATTCTTAAAAGCAGTTGAGCAAGGGTTGATTTACCGCAACCTGTTTTTCCTGCAATAGCAATTTTTTCTCCTTTATTAATTATTAATTCAAGTCCATTAATAGCTTTTATCCCAGTATTTTCATAGGTAAAAAAAAGGTTTTTTATTTCGATATCTCCTGAGCCATTAAATTCCATAGCATCTTCAGTATCACTTATTTTTGGCACTGTCAATAAAAAGTCATTGATTCGTTTTTGAGATGCTGCCGCACGCTGAGTCATACTTGCCGTCCAACCAATAGCACTAACAGGAAAAGTAAGCATCTGAATATACAACACAAATTCTGCTATTCTGCCAACGGAAGCTCCTTCAACACCATTGGCAACATCCAAACCCCCAACCATTATCGTTAGGAGCGTACTTAAGCCAATGAGCAAGCCCATGCTAGGGAAATACAGAGCTTCTGTCTTTGCCAAACCTAGTGCAGATTTCCTGTATTTTTCACTACTTTGATTAAAGTGGTCAATCATGGATTTTTCCTGAACGAAAGATTTTATCACCCTTATTCCCGAATAGGTTTCCTGAGCATTAGAAGTTAGCGAGCTTAAAAGAGATTGTATTTTTTCACTTTTTCTGTTGATTATAGCATTTACAAAATAGATGATGACTGCCAACAAGGGTAAAGGGCATAAAGCTACCAAGGTAAGTTTCAAATCGGAGGACAACATGAAATAAACACTAAAACCAATTACTGCAGCCAAGTTGACAAAATACATCAATGCTGGTCCGGTGTACATCCTTACCCTGCTAACGTCTTCGGATATGCGGTTCATCAAATCTCCGATGGATTGCATTCGGTGAAACGACATATCCAGCTTCTGGTAATGTTTGTAAATCTCATTCTTTTGATCGTATTCAATATGTCGGCTCATTACTATAATGGTTTGCCTCATCAAAAACATGAACAAGCCACTTACCAATGCCAATCCAAGTAAAATCAAACCCGAAGTCCAAACCATATCGGCAACATTTTTACTTTTAAAAAGTTCTACAATAAGCAAAACGGAAGCACTGTAGTTGGTGTGCGAATTTTTATAGAGCACCTCCCCCTTATCATGATTTGAAATAGACTGTACAACAAAATCAATTACAAAACCCGTAACCTGAGGAGCAAGAATCCTGAAATAATTGGTCATTACTACAAATAAAATTCCCAAGAGGAATATCCATTTGTACTTGATAAAATACTTATTTAGAGACAATAGTGGCTTCACTAACTAACTTCTTATTTTTAAATTTTACTTACAATAATTAATTATTAAAACGACAAAAATAACTTACCCATCTGACTCATCAAATGACATGTTTACTAATCCGCAAAAAACAATTCCATTTTATTTACTTGAAGAAAAGGTAATAAAAAACCGGCATTAAGCCGGCTTTATGATTTGATGGTTTTATTTATGATTCCGTAGATAAACCTGCTTTTAAAAATTCGCTGTTTAGTCTTGCGATATTGGCAACTGATATGCCTTTTGGACATTCCGCCTCACATGCGTAGGTATTGGTGCAATTACCAAAACCTTCTTTATCCATTTGCGCAACCATATTAAGCACCCTGGATTCCCTTTCAGGACCTCCTTGTGGCAACAATGCCAATTGAGAAACTTTCGCTCCTACAAACAGCATGGCACTTCCGTTTTTACAAGTGGCCACACAAGCACCGCAACCAATACAAGCAGCAGCCATAAATGCATCATCGGCATCTTTCTTGTCGATAGGTATAGCATTGGCATCAACCGCATTACCTGTATTTAAGCTAATATATCCTCCGGCCTGAATGATTCTGTCGAATGCAGAGCGATCAACCACAAGATCTTTTACTACCGGAAAAGCAGCACTTCTCCATGGTTCTACAACAATTGTATCGCCATCTTTGAAAGCACGCATGTGCAATTGACAAGTTGTATTCTGTTGCCAAGGACCATGGGCCTGACCATTGATGTACATGCTGCACATACCACAAATTCCCTCGCGACAATCATGATCGAAAGCAATTGGCTCCTTACCCTCAGCAATGAGTTGTTCGTTCAATACATCAAACATTTCGAGAAAACTCATTTCAGATGAAATGTCTTTTACCTGATAGGTTTCCAAATGACCGTTTGATTTACTGTTTTTCTGACGCCATACTTTTAGTGTCAAGTTCATATTATAATGTTGCATGAAATATTTTTTTAGTTTAACAGATAAATATTCAGGTTAGAAACTGTTATTTATAACTTCTCTGGCTTGGTTTTACGATTTCAAATTGAAGCTCTTCCTTATGAAGCTCCCATGCACTATCGCCTTTGTTTTCCCAAGCGGCAACATAGCTAAAATATACATCATCGCGTTTTGCTTCACCATCCTCTGTCTGACTTTCTTCTCTGAAATGTCCGCCACAGCTTTCATTTCTGTTCAAGGCATCTAGACACATCAACTCACCAAGCTCAATGAAATCAGCCACTCGGCCTGCCTTATCCAATTCAGTATTAAGTTCATTGATTTCTCCGGGGATTCTCACATCGCTCCAAAATTCTTTTTTCAATTGTTGGATTTCTGCAATAGCTTGCTTTAAACCGGCTTCACTTCTGGCCATTCCGCATTTGTCCCACATAATTTTTCCCAATCTCTTATGGAAACTTTCAACGGTTTGATTGCCTTTAATACCAATTAATTGTTGCAATCTTTCATTCACTTTTTGTTCAGTTTGAACAAAAGCTTCATGATCGGTAGATATTGAGGATGTTCTGATTTCTTCAGCGAGGTAATTTCCCAAAGTGTAGGGAATCACAAAATAACCATCTGCAAGACCCTGCATCAACGCAGAAGCCCCGAGTCTGTTAGCGCCGTGGTCACTAAAATTGGCTTCTCCCAATGCATAGAGTCCGGGCACTGTAGTTTGCAATTCATAATCAACCCATAAGCCGCCCATAGTATAGTGAACAGCCGGGTAAATTCTCATTGGCGTTTCGTAGGGATTTTCACCGGTAATCTTTTCATACATTTCAAAAAGGTTGCCGTATTTTTCTTCCACTACTTTTTTACCTAGGGAGAAAGCAACCTCAACTGATGCATTATCTAAACCAGCCTTACCTGCTTCTGTTTTGCCGTATCGCATTATGGCGTCTTTGTAATCGAGATATACAGCCATTTTAGTGGTTCCAACACCGTAACCTTCATCGCATCTTTCTTTGGCAGCGCGTGAAGCTACATCCCTTGGAACAAGGTTACCAAAAGCGGGATACCTTCTTTCCAGATAATAGTCTCTTTCATTTTCAGGAATATCTTTTGGATTTCTATTGTCGCCTTTTTGTTTAGGAACCCAAATTCTACCGTCATTTCTTAAACTTTCACTCATCAAGGTTAATTTACTTTGATGATCTCCGCTTACAGGAATACAAGTTGGATGTATCTGGGTAAAACATGGATTTCCAAAGAATGCACCTTTTTTATGGGCTTTCCAAGCAGCAGTCACATTGCTTCCCATAGCGTTAGTACTTAAATAGAACACATTACCATAACCTCCTGAACATAACAGTACAGCATGGCCGAAATGTCTTTCTGTTTGACCGGTAACCAAATTACGCGCGATGATACCTCTTGCTTTACCGTCTATCTTCACAACATCAAGCATTTCATGGCGGGCATACATTTTCACATTACCCAAAGCCACTTGTCTTTCTAATGCGCTGTAAGCTCCCAATAACAATTGTTGGCCGGTTTGACCTGCAGCATAAAAGGTTCTTTGAACTTGTGTTCCACCAAAAGAACGGTTGCTCAACAAACCGCCGTATTCCCTTGCGAAGGGAACCCCCTGTGCAACACATTGATCAATGATGGATGTACTAACCTCTGCCAAACGATGCACATTGGCTTCTCTTGCACGGTAATCGCCACCTTTTACAGTATCATAGAAAAGACGAAAAACGGAGTCTCCGTCGTTTTGGTAATTCTTTGCCGCATTAATGCCACCTTGAGCAGCAATACTATGCGCTCTTCTTGGACTATCCTGAAAACAAAATGCTTTTACTTTATAACCCAGTTCGCCTAAAGACGCTGCTGCAGATGCACCGGCTAATCCGGTACCTACAACAATCACTTCTATTTTTCTTTTATTGGCTGGGTTGACCAATTTGACATGCCCTTTATAATCGCTCCACTTTTTATCCATTTCACCTTTTGGAATCTTTGCATCTAAAGCCATAGTTGGTTATTGGTTTATTGTGATGATTGAGAATTTAAAATATGAATATGATTTATTTAATCCATCCTAAATGAAGTGCAATTGGCATTAAAGCAAAAAGCACACAAACAATAATAGCATAGCCGGTACCAAGAGTTTTTAATAACGGAGTGTATTTTTTATGATGTATGCCAAAGGTTTGAAAGGCACTTTGAAAACCATGAAACAAATGCCAAAACAATGCTACCAATCCTAACATATACAATATCACCACCATTGGCTCTGCAAAAACGTTTTTCATTTCTTCAAATAAAGTATGCTTTGCCACTTCCCCACCATACAATTCCATTTTGGTACCAACATAAAAATGTTTCAAATGCATAACTATGAACAACAATAAAAGTGTCCCTAAAATACCCATTGATCTGCTGTACCATTTGCTGTTTTTAGAAGGCTGATTGAAATGGTATTGAACTGGCCTTGCTTTGTTGTTCTGCGACCATAACATCAATCCTTGAATGATATGCAGTATGAGACCGGCAAATAAACCGATTTCCAAAAACCTCATTATCCAGTTATGACTCATAAATCTCGCTACCTGATTAAAAGTTTCACCATGGTCATCTAAAAAAATACAAGCGTTAATTCCGGCATGTACTATCAGAAACAAAATCAAAAAAAGACCGGTAAGGCCCATGAGGAATTTTTTACCAATCGAAGAAGAAAATAAGTTTTTCCAGGTCATAATAAGTTGATTGTAAAATGAATACGCAAAAATAAGTCAGTATCGCCAAAACACATCATTTTTAGTCAATAATTGATAATTAAAAACAATCCGAAGACCAATTGGTTTACTTGATATTGACTTTAGTAAGGTATCCGCAAAAAATAGATTAAAAAAAACGCGCCTTTTAAGTCAGGCGCGCTAAGCATTTGTACAATAACTGCAGAAAAAAAAGGGCAAAAGCTTAAACCATATTAATACGGTCTGGCATAATAGATGAATTTGGCTGCATTGTCTTCCACTATAATAAGATCATTCAAATCAGCAATGCCATTACCGGTACAATCTGCCGTTTGGTAACCTGTAAGTGCCTGTGCAGCATCATTTTCAGTTTCCGACAAATCAAGCATATCAATACCACCATCCTGATTTAAATCGCCACTAATAAAGGCAAATCTTCCATCCCCTAAATTCCTCATAGGTGGATTAACGCCATTATCGTAAGCTTTAGATTGAGCAGTTGTAAAATCATAGTTAGTAACAGCAGTAATCAAAACGGGTAATTTACTCCATGTTTCAATACTGTTTCTATGTTTTATTGCAATATAATAGCTGTTGCTAGTTGTCCAACCCGGAAGGATAAGCGAAGTATTTCCATTATTGATTAACATGACCTCAGCAGAATAATCAGGGACAACGTTTTGCAAGTGATCCGCTCGCCATAATGCTACCTGAATAGAATCTGTTGCGAGCGCGTTAGTACTTAAACCACTTTGATAAAGCAAATTACGCATCAAACCCGAACCCAGATAATACCCTTCAATCAAAAGCTTCAGGTTTAATGTAACAAAACAGGAATCGACTTTCAGATGCAAAATAACTAGACTATCACAACCGTTAACATTCGTGAATGCCGATGTATATATCCCTGATGCTGTAAAGTAGTTTCCATTCCAATTATAAGGTAATGAACTAGTACAAACTGTATCGTATACATGCGTGCTGACAGATTGATATAAAGTCAGATTCAGCATTGCAGTAGAATCGCAACCCAAATAAGATGTTGTGTTATAAATGACCCCATTTACAGAATTTCTATATACTACCCCATTCCAAACGAAAGAATCACAGGCCTGTATATTTTGAATCGAATAAGGATTGGAATAATTTACTGTAATATCCGCCTGCGAAATACTTGAATTACAACTGTTGGAAATAGTCCAGCGATAAGTATACAATCCAAATGTACTTGCTGTAGCACTTGTGTTCCCATAATTTACATTGGTAAAGTCTGTAGTACCAGGACCAGAAACCTGTGTCCACTCTCCAACGCCTACTTGAGGAATATTTCCTCCCAAGGATGTTGAAACAAGACTGTCACAAACTAACTGGCTGTTACCTGTAGCCGAAGTTGTTGCATATGTACCGGATACCGCAAAACTTAGCACAAGATCATCAATCCTCCAATTAGCTGTATTTGCAGCTGCAGAACCTGTACCATTTGAGCCATAAATTCTGAAAGTTACAGAAGTACCGCTTATATTTAAGCCTGCCCTTGATTTAAAAATCCATGATCCGGTGTTAAGTAAAAAACCAGTATCAATATTTGAGGCATAATTGTCAATGCTGCTTCTGAGGGAATATAACTGAGGACCAGTTGTTGTACTCCTTGATCCAAATGAAATTCCTGTTAATGTAAAGCTACCACTGTTTGATCCATTCACGGTAAATGTAAAATAGGCTGAACCTGAAGATCCTGTATTTAACGCACCTGTTCTTGCAGAGAGTCCGGCATTATTACCCCCAGAAGCACCACTATAACCCGATGATGCTGCCGTTGTGGACAGCAATATAGTAGTCCCATTATTATTGCCTTGGGTTAATTCACTTATGTTAGCGAAAGCTACCGACGTTGGTGATGCTGTATTGAAATTCCATGTCACGTTACCGGAAACAGTTCCTATGGAAATCGTAGATGAGGTATTCAAATTGACTGAACATCCCGAAGTCGAATTTGTCACAGCAATTAAATTCAGTGTTTGCGCCGATTGCACATTGCTGATTTTTATTAACGCACTTTCAGGAGTTAACAATAATGTATTTGTAATACCTCCATTGATATTGTAAGTCAAGGAACTGGAATCTGTTCCTGTTAAATAAAATACTGCCGTTCCTCCAGAACAAACTGCTGTGTTGCTGTTTATTAGAGCCGTAGTAGGAAATGGATTTATTGTTAAATCAATTTGTGCTGTACTGTCACAACCAAGATAATTAGTTAATAACTTGCTGTATGTTCCAGATTGCGAATAAGTTGTTCCATTCCATGAATAACTACCACATGCTGTAACCTGTGATGAACTTAAAGAAGGCTGAGCAATAGTTAAATTCAGGTAAGCCACACTGTCACACCCCGAAGCTGTTGTTGTTGAAAAAGAATACAATCCAGACTGATTATAATTGACACCATTCCAAAAATAACTTCCTCCGCATTGGGTTACATTAATCGTACTTGACGTTGAATTAAATACTGTCAACTGCAATACCTCTGTACTGTCACAACCTAAAGAATTAGTTCCTGTCCACGAATAGGTTCCTGATGTAGTATATACCACTCCCCTCCATGTATAGGAGTTACATGAATTTATAACCAATTGATTTAGGGAGGAATTTTTAATGGTAAGCTGCAAATTTGCTGTACTATCACATCCTACTGCATTTAAACCCAACCAACTATACAAGCCCGAAGCAGAATAAACAATGCCATTCCAAGTGTAACTGTCGCAGGCAACTACTGATGAGGTTGATGCAGTGTTTTGTTTGATGGTAAGTATAAGATTTATGGTGCTATCACAACCTGCAGCATTGGTTCCTGTCCATGTGTATGTCCCGCTAACAGAATAAGTACTTCCATTCCAAAAATAATTACCACATGAAGTTTGGATTAAGGTTTGTGAAGAACTGTTATTAATCGTTAGTCTTAACGTAGCGACAGAATCTAAACCGCCACTGCCAATTGTATTGTATGTTTTATCGCCTGAGGTTGTATGAGTAACTCCATTCCATAAATAACTATTGCAAGCTGAAGCAGTAATATATGAAGTACCCGAAACAGCAACATTTTTGGTAGTAGCACCACTTGAAACGTGTGTAATATTATTAGAGTAAACATTTAAGCCTGTAGGTGAGAAGCGAACATAAATGATTGTTGTACTAACACCTCCTGAACTATTAGGCGTAAGCGTTATCGATGATGAAAATCCGCTTCCTGAGTTAAGGGATAGCTGAAAAGACGTTGGTGCGGTTATGGTTAAATTTCCTGTTAAACCGGTAGCAGATACTGTATATGTTTTTTCGGATGATATAGTGTTTTTCTGCACTTTTCCAAAATCAGTAATACTACCTACTGTTATTACAGGATTAGAAACAGCTGTTGTTTTAGTATACCATATTGGTGCAGTTATGGAACGTCTTCCATTGATGGTAATATCTGCATAGTAATAGGCGCTAGATCCTGTAGTTAAAGCTGTATGGGTAAAATTTAATGTGCCGGTTGAAGTGCTTGTAAGCTGAGTTGGTGAAACCCCACTACCAGGAATTCCATACATTATTTTTATAGACTTAGTTGCATTTGCAGGAGCGGTTGGATCTGAAGCAGTAATACTTATTGAAGGCGCTGAGCTTCCGGAAATGATGCTGCCCATAACTTCATTGTTAAGGGTAAATGAAATCCTAGTGTCTATATCCTGTGTTGCGTAAAATCTTCTTGCCCTGAAAGCTGCAAGCAAATTTGATTTGGTAAGTGATGGTGCTAGCACTACAAGCCTATTCTCATTTGCTCTTCCAAAATTGGTATAGTGTGTATCATGATCCATCAGTGGACCAAGGTGATATCCTTTTGACAACATCTTAGTATAATAACTAAGATAGCTCATTGAGGATGGATAATCATTGTATGTAGTGGCTGTTGACATGGCAGGTCCACTTTCAACTGCGCAACCAATAATTGAACTGTCGACAGATGGATTGTAGGAAAGGTTTGAAATATTTCCATAGTCAGATGAACCAGGATGTGCGTAAGTGGTAAATGCACTTCCGTTTCTGTTAAGCCTTTTAAACAATCCATTGTTTCCGAGATAATCACTCTGCGCAACATAAATCTGGTAATTGTTGGTTTCCCAACCTATCAATGAATCAATGCCATAAATGAGTACATGCCCCCCATTTGAGATTACGCCCCATTCCTGACCATACAATGCTACGAAAGAAGATGTTGTTGCGGCCTGTGCCTGAGAAACGCCCTGTGGCCAACTGCTCAAGCTCATACCTGCCCCACTGTGATTGTGTTCAGAGATGCCAAGAAAATCCATACCCAAAGAATTTTTAGCATATGCGTAATCGTTAGCAGGAGTATAAGTAGGGTTATCTTTGTTGCCATCAGAATAACCGGAGTGCGCATGCAGGTTACCGTAATAATAATTGTATGTAGCTGATGCTGAAGTTGTAAATGTTTGTATTAACGGATTAACGGTATTGTATTTAGGACCCCCTGAGCATAAGCTGTTTTGAGCAAAGACAAAAAAGTAATAAAGTGTACCTGCATTCAATCCGCTTTGAAAAAAAGAGGTGGATGCTCCATTGGATACTACTGTTGAATTCCCCAATACTGAACCAATTGCATACGAAGTGCCGTTAACAGGAGAGGATGTCAATGCGGAAGAAGTTGAATAAAGTACAATATAGCTGTCAGCATCTGCACTTGAAGTAAAAGATCCAGAAGCAGTGATATTTGTACCGGATACAACAAGTGATGTTGGCTGTGAAACAGGTACAATACACGAAGCACCCAACGACAATGTTGTTGCGGAATTACTCAAAGGACTTGCAGTTAAATAAACAGGGCCGTTGCTGCAGTTTTGTGAGTTTGCCGCAAATATGAAATAATAGTAAGTAGTAGATGGGTTAAGGGAATCTTCAACAAAAGAAGTGGCAGCACCTGTACTAACTACTACACCACCACCAAGATTATCCTTCAAGTTATAGGTAGTTGCATTTGAAGGTAATGAAGTTAAAGTAGATTGTGTGCTTCTGACTACAAGATATTCATCTGCTGAAGCAGAAGAAGAAAAATTACCCTGAAGACCCCTAGCTGAAATACTACTGAACGTAAGCCCTGTTGGTTGCGCAACTGGTAAAACACAAGGCAAAATGCCCGATGTGGTTGTGAAAGTACCTATCAAAGGGTCAACCTGGTTGTATAGTGGGCCATTCGCACAAAACTTATTTTGAGCGAACACAAAAATATAATATACCGTTGAAGGGTTTAATCCGGTCAATGAATAGGAATTACCGCTTGAATTATCCACGACAGTAGCATCATCAATACTACTACCAATCGCATATGCGACACCATCTACGGGATTTGATGTAAGCGTATTACTCAAACTCAATAAAACCAAATAGGAATCAGCCGCCGGTGATGAAGCAGCAAAGGAAATAGTTGCAGTTGTACTACCTACAGCTGAAGATGCAAATGATGTTGGTTGAGCCGAAGGTTCAACACATGGAGTTGAATTATTGATTGCTGTAACAACTAAATTATCGATACTAATTTTAGGTTGACTTCCTGTAGGAGTAGCACCTGTTGTAGTACTGTGTTCATAAAATCTAAGTCTAACAGCTGACGCGTTATTTAAGGCTGAAGGTAGCGCAACAGAAACCGATGCGCTGGAAGAAACATTGTTCCTTGCAGTAAAAGGAAGATTAGTTGAAGTGATTTCCGTAAATGTAATTCCATCTAATGTATAGAAAAGCTTGAGCTTGGAATCTCTGTCTCCTGTACTGTTGTTTACCTGTGCCAAATCAAAACTTATGTTACCAGCATTAACTCCGCTAAAATTGAGATACAAATCAATAGCGCATGAATTTGCGGTAGAGGTTGAGAGCAGCTGAATAACACCACTCCCCCTTTGCACACCCCCGGAAGTTCCGGTGGTAAATGCTGCCGTTGAAGTGCTTATTTTTACTCCATCGCCAACTATTCCTGAACTATTTACCGGAACACTGCCCCAGCAACTTGCTCCGGCACCTGAAGCAAAATTGTTTGTCCAATTTGTAATGTCTGAAAAATTCTCTGTATAGCTATATCCACTTTGTGCAGACATAAGCACAGGTGTTTGTGCATTTAATTGAAAAGAAAATACACAGAGGATAAAGAGTAAAAAAGCAAGTCTCATTAAAGTTTCTTTAATAAAAATCATCTATAAATATAGATAACTAATTACAAAAGACATAAAAAAACAAGCGTTTCCTAAACCTTTATTACTTTTTAGCGAAAATCAATAAGGACGGGCATATATGATAAGCATTGTTCCGTTGTTTTCAATAATCTGCAAATCGGTTAAATCTGTTGCGCCATCACCATTACAATCATTTGAATTATACCCCCTTTCAAATGCTGATGCACCGGTTTCAGCAGCCGATAAATCTATGGAATTAATAATGCCATTTTGATTCACATCCCCACTGTAAATTCCATAAACCCCTGCGCTAAGTTGTTTCATTGGAGGGTTAACACTATTATTGTATGCCGCATTCAAATTAGTGGTGAAATCATAATTATTTACTGCAGAAAACAATACTGGATTTTTACTCCAGGTTTCAACACTATTTCTATGTTTTACAGCAATATAATATGTGTTGCCATATGCTGCTCCTGGATACTGTAATGATGCATTCCCATTGGTCAAAAGAACTCCTTTCTTGGAATAACTTGGAAGAGTTGCACTTAATCCTGAAGGACTCCACAAATCCACTTGAATAGAATCTGTCTCATTTGTTATTGTACTCAATCCCAAATTATACAAAGTAGCTCTTTGATTTCCGGCACCTGTGTAATAGCCTTCAAGGTATAATTTCAAATTCAAATCAACAGTAGCGCCGCAATAGTTCACCGTTAAATTTAAAATAGCTGTACTGTCGCATCCCTTAGCATTGACGAAAGTTTTGGTATAAGTGCCCGATGAAGTATAAGTACTTCCATTCCAGGAATATGGCAATGCTGATGTACATAAAGTTGTATCCTTTGAAGAAGTTGTTGGTTGATTAATAGTAAGTACCAGTGTAGCAACAGAATCGCAACCAACTGCATTGGTAGTTGTATAGTTGTATGTGCCACTTGCTGAATAGGCAGTGCCATTCCAGGTGTAACTTACACATGCGGTTGCAGAACTTGAAGTAGTTGTTGAAAACTTAACCGTTGCAACAACTGCAGTTCTTGTGGTTGAAACACAGCCTGAAGTTGTATTTCTAGCCTCTGCATAATAGGTTGTGGTAGCAGAAACTGAAGGTGAATAGCTCGTTGAACCGCTCAATAATGCGGTTCCTCCGGAAATACCTGCATACCAATCTATAGTTTGACCTGATCCCGGTGTTGCTGTTATTGAAATGACGCCTGCATCACAACGGCTTGAACCTGTTCCTGTTGGTGCGGCAGGCTTGGTAGGTTGAGCGTTTATAGTAACCGAAGTTATCGAAGAAGTACATCCACTTGAATTTCTAGCTGTTAGAGGATAAGTACCGGCACCGACACTTGTAAAAACCCCCGTGCCATTTGTATAACCAGAACCTGAAATACTGAATGTTAACCCTGTAATACTGGAAGTGACTGTAATTGAACCAGTGCTTATATTACAATTTGGTTGAGTTATGCTTGCGGTTGGCGCAGATGGTGGAGTTGGTTGTACATTTACAGTTGCCAATGTAACACCTGAAGTACAGCCCGTTGAAGAATTTCTGGCAGTAACATTATAATTACCCGCACTCAAAGTTGAGAAAACTCCTGTTGTATTGGTATAATTCACCCCATCAATACTGAAAGTCAATCCCGTAACTCCCGATGTAATATTTATGGTTCCTGTTGCAACAGAGCATGAAGGTTGAGTTACACTGATGGATGGAGCAACGGGAATTGGATTGGCATTAATTGTTATCGAAGTTGCTGTGGAAGTACATCCGGAACTGTTTCTGCAAGTGAGGTTGTAATTACCCGAAGCTACACCGGTAAAAACCCCTGTAGTATTGGTGTAGGTAGAATTGTTTATGCTGAACGTAAGACCTGTCAAGGCGGAAGTCACTGTTATCGTACCCGTTGCAGATGAACAGCTTGGTTGTGTAACTGTAGCTGTAGGGACAGCAGGTGTTGAAGGTTGTACGTTAACGGTTAAAGACAAACCCAACGATATACATCCGCTTGAATTACGAGCTGTTAAATTGTATGTGCCTGCCGTCAACCCAGAAAAGACACCAGTTGTATTGGTATAGGTAGAGCCATCGATACTGAAGTTCAAACCAATGATGGTTGATGTGACAGAAATGGTTCCTGTAGCCAAAGAGCAGGTAGACTGAGCAATAGATGCCGTTGGAGTTGAAGGAGTTGCCGGTTGAGTGTTTACGGTCAATGATAATGGAGAAGAAGTGCAACCATCTGAGTTGCGAGCAGTTAAATTATAAGTTCCCGAACTCAAACCCGAAAAAATTCCAGTGGTGTTGGTATAGGTAGATCCATCAACACTAAAATTCAAGCCGCTAGTTGAAGAGGTGACCGTAATTGTTCCTGTTGATAGGGAACATGTTGGCTGAGTAACTGTTGCGGTAGGTGTTGAAAGAAAAGACGTTGAATTATTTATTGTGACATTATTAGAACCTGACACACAACCACTGGCATTTCTTGCCGTCAAAGAGTAACTGCCCGGAGCCAGTCCTGTAAATATTCCTGATGTATTCGTATAGGTGCTTCCGTCAATGCTAAATGTTAATCCGCTTAATGTCGATGTTACCGTTATTCTACCTGAAGCAACTGTGCAAGTTGGCTGCGTTAAAGTTGCAGTAGGAATTGAAGGGGATGCATTAATAACAAAATTAGTTGCTGTTCTACATCCTGAATTATAAGAACAAGTTGCATAGAATACTGTTGTACCAACAGTATTCGTATTAGCCAATCCCGATCCGGAAACTCCAACAGGATTAAATGATGATCCTGATCCAATCGAAGTCCCTCCGGAAGTGGAGGTGTACCAATCAGTTGTTGCTGTTATGTCTGCAAGGTATTGTCCACCTGATGATGCAGGAGGCGTTATAGTCCAATTGAATGGTCCGGTATAGGAGCCGGTTGAACCATAGGTTGTTGTAATTAGGGTGTATGTGACTCCGGCAGTTAAAGAAGCGGTCATCAAGGGTTCATCGGCAGATCCACCATCATCATCACCAACAATAAACGTACCCCCAGCTGAACAATTACCCGGAACAAATGCACCAGAAACAATATAACCCATACCATCAATGGAAGCATTGTTATCCATTTCGAAAGTATAAATCCCGGTAGTACTAACTCGAAAAGACTGAACTACATAATTGCGAATTGCTGCTGCATCAAAAGAACATGTTGTGGAATTATTTATCGATGCAAGTCGAGCTGCTGTGGCATCTGTTGAGGCATTGAAAGAACCAGACTGTGTATTGGTTCCTGAAAATATAAACCCTGAACAGGATGTTGTTGCTGTCATGCTCCCACTCCCCCCCTGACAAATGTTTACACCACTTGTAGTTGGTCCTGCAGGATTAACAGAAACATTTAATGATGTATAACCAGTACAACCTGCATATGTTGCAGAAAGCGTGTAATTTCCTGCAGCCGCTAATGTTACTCCACTTAAAGTAGGACTCAATACCGTTGAAGTAAACCCATTGGGACCTGTCCAGCTGTAAGTTGCACTTGGCTCGCTACAACTAGCAGTTATATTTAGTGATTGACCAACGCACAAAGGGCTATTGCTCGTTGCAGTTATTGTAGGTGGCTGACAATTACTCAAAGTTGTTGTCCATAATCCTCTTCCATGTGTACCTGCTACCAGTGTCCCATCCGAACTCCTGTATCTAATCATATCTGTTCTAACAACAGGAAAGGTGGAACTCGCATCCCAAACAGTTGATGATCCATTGACAAGATCAGTTGTCAACACTCCGGTTTCTGTAGCTATTATCGCTTTTGTATTGTCTCCCGGAAAAAACATACCACCTCTAACGGGCATATCAGGTAATGTTCCATCTATAGCTGTCCAACTGGTACCACCATTGGTTGAAACCCATACATTATTCACCCCATAATTTGAATAGGTAGCAATCAAAAACTGATCGGTAGTTCCAACGTTAATACTTGAAACAGTACCTGAAGGCATCCCAGCCTGGGTGATGTTAACTCCGGCAGAAGAGGATGCTGCTGTATGGGCATTGTCAAGATAGATTATTCTTCCACCGACAGTACCAAAGTAAACCCTGTTGGAAGTGTAAGGCGAAACTTTAATCGTGGTAACTTTTGAGCTGTTCAATGCAGTTATTCCAGAAACTATACTAGCACCAGAAGGAAAACCTGTTGTGGCATAATAGTTTCCTGATGCTGTTGTTTGTGATGTTGTCCATCTGAAAAATTCACCGCCATCTGCACCGGCATAAATTACGTTATTGGCATCATCATAATCAAAAGGATTAATAAACGTACCGAAATTAGAGGATGCAGTTGAGGTGCCTTTATAAAAATTAACAGCAGACCAGGAAGTACCAGTATTTGATGATCTTCTATATGTATTGTAAACATAAGATCCATACATGTATTGAGGTTCATTTTGATCTATTGCAACAAATGCACCATCACCTCCCGTTACCTCTGTTGATGTGGTCAATCCTGCTCCATTAAGCAAATGCGTTCCGTTGTCCTGAGCGCCAGCCATCAACATATTTGTATTCGTTGGATGGATAGCACAAGAATAAAATTGTTTGATTCTTAAACCGGAATTTCGATCGCGAATAGTTGTTCCGCCATCAGATGAATAATGAATACCTCCATCACAACCAAATATCAGCTTATTACCACCATCGTACCAAATAATTTTATGTTGATCGGCGTGAACATATTGTCCAGTAGTCCCTACCCAATAAGACAACTGTGACCAAGAAGCCCCTCCATTAGTAGATTTCCATGTGTCCAAACCACCAACAATAACTTGATCAGGATTGACAGGGTTGATATCAATGGCAAGTGAATACCATCCTTGCTTACTCGCCCAACCTGCAGTTGGCTGTCCCCCGGTTGCAGTCCAATTAGCCCCTCCGTCTGTTGATTTAAAAATGGTAGGTACCTGATAAGTTGCATCAACAGGCATTGCATACAATACATTTCCTCTGCATCCAATTTCAGCTCTTTGTGACGCTGAGGTAAAAGCCGTAGTAGGTGCAGTCCATCCTGATCCGCTAGTAACCGTTTCCGGTATATCTGTAAAACGATAAGTTTGAGTTGAGAAAATACCAGAAACCACATGGAGTCTTCCAGAACCTGAAGTGGAGCTTAATTCGATATCACAAATATCTGAATTCATCCCAGTAGGTGTAATGATTGTCCACGATGTTCCTCCATTGGTAGATCTAAGTAAACCAGAGCCCCTTGTCCCCAAATACACATTACCCTGATAGTCGCAGATAATTCTTGTACAATAACCATAGGAGCTTGTGCTACTTAACTGCGTCCAGGTTACACCATTATCCGTACTTTTAAAAACGCCATTACCTTTTACCGCATCGGAATTGAAATAGGCTTCACCCGTACAGAAATACATAGTGTTATAGTTGGTCGGGTCCTGACATATATCAGTAACTGCAAGATTGCTTAAGAAATCGTTTACTAAAATCCAGTTGGCAGGTGCCGTTGTAATATTAGTGGTTTTCCATAAACCGCCATCAACTCCACCAACCCAAACAGTCCTTCTTGATTGATCAGATGAGTCGACCATAACAGCCCTAACCCTTCCTGCTGTAATTCCACTGTTTGCACGGGTATTACCATTGCTCGTACCTACAACATCAGAAAAAGGCCCCCTTTCAGTCCATGTTAAGGTAGACAAACGATTGGTTGAACCGCCAGTTCGCTGACTCATTGTTTTGAGCTTCATGCGCTTGGTCTTGTCAATTGCATCAAGTATTCGCTCACGTGGAACTTTTCCGGTTCTTGGATCCTTGGTAATGTTAAACTCATGTTGTGCCGCCATATCAGGACCATCATATTCATCATGTTCCTCTTCTTCACTTTCATACTCCTCTCTTTCAAACGAATTTGCTTTTTTCTCTTTGGAGAAAAGACGCTTTTCCTTTTTTTCTCGTTCTCTTTCCCTTTCAGATTTGCTTTTTTTCTGAGCCATCAAATCACCGGAAAAAAATAGGATAGATAGTAAAAATAAAATCTTAGTAACAATTAGTTTCATGAGGAAAAAAGTTTTGGAAAAAGATATGAGTTAAACTTGCATAAAAGTAGATTAAAAGAATGAAAATCTATACTTTTAAATCAAATAATACTTGTTACACGTAGTGTTATTTGATTTTATTTATATTCATTTTGACCGCCTTAAACAAAACCTCATCCCCCTTTTTCAAATCAAAAAAATTGAGTTAAACAATTTTAAATTTATTTAATTTATACACCTAATTTTACAAAATTATCAGGCAGCTTCATATTGACATAATAGATTAAAAAATAATAAACTGAAATAACCAAATCACAACATGTCTGTTCAAAAAGAGATTAAAAAAATAACCACCAATACCCTTCAGAAAATGAAGGAAAACGGAGAAAAAATTTCTATGATTACGGCCTATGATTTCTCTTTTGCCAAATTGTTTGACCAGTCAGGTATTGACGTTATATTGGTAGGTGATAGCGCAAGCAATGTAATGGCCGGTCATGAAACAACCCTGCCCATTACTTTGGACCAAATGATATATCATGCTCAAAGTGTGGTGAGAGGAATAGAAAGATGCCTTGTCGTTGTGGACATGCCTTTCGGTTCCTACCAGGGCAACTCCAAAGAAGCGCTAAACTCTGCCATCAGAATTATGAAAGAAACCGGCGGTCATTCCGTAAAGCTTGAAGGTGGCGAGGAGGTTGTTGAATCAATCAAAAGGATCATAAGCACAGGCATTCCAGTTATGGGACACCTTGGACTTACCCCGCAAAGCATTTATAAGTTTGGTACTTACACGGTTAGAGCCAGAGAAGAAGCTGAAGCCAGTAAATTAAAAAAAGATGCGCTTCTTCTTCAAGAAGCCGGCTGTTTTGCTATTGTTTTAGAAAAAATTCCTGCGCAACTGGCAAAAGAAGTCTCTGAAAGTCTTCAAATTCCTACAATTGGAATCGGAGCTGGTCAGCACTGTGACGGTCAGGTTCTTGTAATGCACGACATGCTTGGTATTAATACTGAATTCAAGCCCCGATTTTTGAGACAATACTTGAATCTTAGCGAACTGATTAACAAAGCAGTCAAACAATACATTACCGATATCAAATCCTGCGATTTCCCGAACGAAACGGAGCAATATTAATTCTTGCATCTTCCTAGCAGAATCAACATTTTATTTTTTTTGGCTAAGTATAATAATTGCCGATGGCTTTTGATGTAATTTTGTGCCTCAATCACTTCAGGCTCCCAATTATGAAAAAATGCTTTTTTGTCACCATTACCAAAATGTTATTTTTAACAAATACATATGCTCAGGAAATCCCCCTGATGGAAAATGTAAATATCACCAACAGCCGCAGTATCCAGAAAAACAGCACCACAGGAAAAAATATAGCAATCATCGAAGGCAAATGGTTTAATATGCTGCCGGTATTAAGTATGGACGACTTGTTGAAATATACATCCGGAATTGAAATACAACAACGTGGCCCAGCCGGATCACAGGCAGACATCATCATCAGAGGAGGTACCTTTCAACAGGTCTTGGTATTAATTGATGGCATGAAATGGAATGATGCTATCACCGGGCATTTTTCAGGTTATCTACCAATTACACCATCAGAAATTGAGAGAATCGAAATCATCAAAGGGCCTGCTTCGGCAATGTATGGCTCTGAAGCCGTAGGAGGTGTAATCAATATCATCAGTAAAACATTCAATCGTAAAAAGAATCAGAAAAGTCAATCAAAAAACGCATCGCTATCTATTGGTGAATATGGCTTATTAGGCATGACCATTGGCGTAAACGAAGAAAAGGAAAAGATTAAATTTGGAATTGGTTCAGTATACAATATAGCAGACGGTCAAATGTTAAGGCCAAACAATAGAGGATATTTTAACAACCAGACTTCGTCTGGAAGCATCTCCTTTTTGATCTCTCCGAGCTGGAGATTTAGTTTACACAGCGCATATGATGCAAGAAGCTTTGCCGCTCAAAATTTTTACACTACACTTTTAAGTGATACCGCTACCGAAAAAGTAAGCAGCTGGTGGAATCATTTACAATTGCAACAAAGTAAAGGAAAGAACACCAATCAAATTAATATCACCTATAAAAAAACAAGTGATCAATACACTTTTAATCCTGTTTCCGTTGCCAATAAAAACAATTCCTCCAATTTACAATTGCAATTCATTCGCAACCATAAATCATCCGAGCGTTTCAATTACCTTTTTGGTGCATTAGCAGAACAAAAAGAAATACAATCAAATGACAGAGGCAACCATATCAACCGTCATGCAGCCATTTTTACTTCATCCAGTATCCAGCTCAAACAATTCAATATTAACCCTGGAATAAGATTGGTGCATGACGAAAACTACCGCCTGGAGTGGCTACCTCAATTGAACGCTTCCTATACCTTTAGTCATTTTGTTTTTAGAGGGGGTATCGGTAAAGCAATCAGAGCTGCTGATTTTACTGAGCGATTCAACAATTACAACAAGATCTATGTAAAAGGCGGCAGTATAGGTAACCCAGATCTTACGGCCGAACAATCGTGGAGTTATGAATTAGGCACAGACTTTACAACACCTATACTTTCTGCATCATTAACCGGATTTGTAAGAGATCAGAAAAACCTGATTGATTTTGTAAACAGCACTTTTTTTGACATACCAAGAAACCTAAATCTCGACTCCAACGGAAAATATGCTTATGCTAAAAATGTAAAAAGCATTACCACAAAAGGCGTTGAATTTGATTTAAGTATACAAAAGAAATTTTCAACCAAATTACAGTTGATCAGCAAAACTTCCCTGCTTGTTTTAGATTCTAAAACGAGTGATTCCATACCTTCCTACTATATATTATCGCATGCAAGACTTCTTGCTCAACAAATCATAGTTATACGATACCAAAAAATAGAATTTGCTGTTACAGGAATATACAAGGAAAGAAATGCACAAACAGCGCCGGCTATCAGTGCTGAAAACACCCCCTCCTATTTTTTGTGCAATATAAAAATACAATACCATGGTAAAGGGCTTACAACCTTTGTAAATATCAACAACCTCAATGACACCAAATACAGCGACCTTCTTGGAAGTCGGATGCCAGGCAGATGGCTCAGCGGTGGTCTTTCCTTATTTTTTTAAACTATAATACACCTTAATAATCAAACGTAACAATTATGGAATTCCTTAAAACGCTGCAATTACAACAAAAAAATACCGGAGTTTCCACTGGCTCTATGTGGTTGAAATCAAAAGGAGAACTGATTGATTCCTATTCTCCTGTTGACGGCAAACTGATTGGATCAGTAATTGCGTCAGATAAAACTTCTTATGAAACCACAGTAAAAACAGCTTTGAATGCATTTGAGGAATGGAGGGTCTGGCCGGCTCCAAAAAGAGGCGAAGTTGTAAGACAAATTGGCGAAGAACTAAGAAAATATAAAAATGCCCTTGGTAAATTGGTAAGCTACGAGATGGGCAAAAGCTTACAGGAAGGGTTAGGCGAAGTACAAGAGATGATAGATATATGCGACTTTGCCGTTGGATTATCACGTCAATTGCATGGATTAACCATGCACAGCGAAAGACCAGGCCACAGAATGTATGAACAATACCATCCATTGGGCATAGTTGGCATCATTTCTGCATTT
>Ga0315905_10001370_pt1 | contig 26168 bp, 21 predicted proteins | sample LakEriMetagenome_5_FD_203522 | JGI IMG/M metagenome (GOLD analysis project Ga0315905, IMG submission 203522) | Freshwater fungal communities from buoy surface, Lake Erie, Ohio, United States - Buoy 4 MA121 | ecosystem: Environmental > Aquatic > Freshwater > Lake | place: USA: Lake Erie, Ohio...
AGTCTCGATAAGGTCATGTTGCAAGATGTCTTACGAAAAAAGCTCTGAGGCCGGGGGAGCCGAAAACAGCTCGTCGGCCACCTCATCGATCAGTACCGAATCAGTATTCAAGGGGCCTGCAAGGTATGTCTGCAAAGCCGTGCGGGTTGGTATCAAAAACCCAGAGGTAAGCCGTTTGATGAGCCGCTTCGAGCTCGGATGCGTGAGATCGCCAGTACCCGTGTTCGGTTCGGATTCTGGCGTATCTATGTGCTGCTTAGACGTGAGGGCTGGAAGGTCAATCACAAGCGTATCTAAAGGCTGTATAAAGCCGAAGGCCTTAATTTAAGGACTAAACGGCCCCGAAGAAGAAAGGCGGTAGCTAATCGTATGGATCGAATCGTACTCACAAGACCGAATCAGAGCTGGAGCATGGATTTTGTATCGGACGCTTTGTTTGACGGCAGAAAGTTTCGAGCACTTACTGTCGTTGACAATCATACCCGTGAGTGTCTAGCCATCGAAGTCGCCCAATCACTGACGGGTGATGATGTGGTTCGAGTGCTCACAAACATTGCAAAAAAGCGCCATCAATATCCGCTTCGTACCCAGGCCGACAATGGGCCGGAATTGGTTTCTTTGGCACTCGATAAATGGGCGTATGAGAACGGCGTAACGCTTGATTTTTCTCGGCCAGGAAAACCAACCGATAATCCTTTTATTGAATCTTTCAACGGCAGCTTGCGTGACGAATGCTTAAACACCAACTGGTTCATGTCGCTCGAAGACGCCAAAAAAAAGATCGAAACCTGGAGACAGGACTATGATCATTTTCGACCGCATTCATCGCTGGCTGATGTACCGCCGGTGCTGTTTGCCAAGCAATTTTATGAATCTCAACCCAGCCGGATTATCTAGGTCTGATGTGTCCAGTTCGTGGGAGGAGGTCAGATCGACTGACAACAGAGCAACAAGGATAGCGATCAACATGACACTGGAACTGATGATGTTTAGGGATTGATTGATAGCGCCTATAACATTGCTTGTCTTGCTCGAAATGCCGTCTATGACTGCGCTCCTATTGCGAGCACAATGAACTGCATAAGGTTGATACAGAGTTCGGCGATAAATTTTTATACCGAGGTCAGCTCCAGTAATAAAAGACGAACGGATGATAGTCCAGAGTAGCAACAACCGCATGTCGCCGGCGAAAAGTGCCGCCGCTTCGAATGCGATCGTAAGCGTTAGGATTATCTGTGCTGCCAATTAACAGTGCGGCGAGCGTTCGCTTTTGCAAGATGGCACTATTCAGGTCAGTCATGGAATCGCGTTTGATTGAAGATGTACATGTAACAAGGTCTGCGATCGTTTCCCAGCCCGAGCGCCCGCACCTCTGCTTCCTGCTCCAAATACACCCAATCAACGATTTCATCACTCGGGGTGTAGCCCGATATCAGTTGCTGCATCATCAGCCGGATGACACCGACGTCATTGACGTTGAGGGCCATTTGCAGCGCATTGAGCTTGTCCTCCAAATCTGCCCAGGGAATGAACTCCTCATGCGCTTTCATGATCTTCTGATGGGAGGTGGGCCTGGGGTTGTCACCGATCAGCAACTCCTCGTAGAGTTTCTCACCCGGGCGCAGACCACTGATCTCGATCTCGATATCACCATCGGGGGTTTTTTCGTCTTTGACGGTCAGGCCCGAGAGTTCGATCATTCTTCGTGCCAGGTCTATGATCTTCACTGATTGGCCCATTTCGAGAACGAACACATCGCCCCCTTTGGCCATGGCGCCCGCCTGGATCACCAGCTGAGAGGCTTCTGGGATGGTCATGAAGTAGCGGGTGACATTCGGATCAGTGAGCGTAATCGGCCCGCCATCGCGGATCTGCTGCCGGAACTTGGGCACCACCGAACCTGATGAGCCCAACACATTGCCAAAACGTACCATGCTGAACTTGGTGACCGGGTTGGTTGCGGCCAGGGCTTGCAGCACCATTTCCGCCAATCGCTTGCTGGCGCCCATGAGGTTGGTTGGACGTACGGCCTTGTCGGTGCTGATCAGTACAAAGTCTGAGACACCGTCCTCTGCCGCCGCTTGAGCCGTGCGCAGCGTGCCCAGCACATTGTTCTTGATGCCTTCTGCCGGGTTGTGCTCAACGAGGGGCACATGCTTGTAAGCAGCGGCGTGGTAAACCGTGTCCGGATGCCAAGTCAACATGATCTCGCGCATGCGCTCATAGTCTTGAACCGAGGCCAAAAGCGGCACCAGCATAATGTCACGATCGTCGAGCTTTTCTTCGAGATCCTGATGGATGGCGTAGAGGGCGAATTCGCTCTGCTCAATAAGCAGCAGCTTAGCCGGTGCCAGGGCGAGAATCTGCCGGCAGAGTTCGCTGCCAATAGAGCCCCCGGCGCCAGTTACCAGCACCACCTTGCCCAAAATGTTCTTGGCCAGCAGGATGTGATTGGGCGCCACCGGTTCGCGGCCCAGCAGATCGTCGATGTCGAGTTCCCGCAGGTCGGCAATGCTCACTTTGCCCTGGGCCAGGTCGGTTACGCTGGGCAGAGTGCGGACGGCCACCCGGGCCACTCGGATCTGGCTCAGGATCTCGTTGCGGCGCTTGCGGCTCAGGCTGGGCATGGCCAGCAGCACGGCGCTGATGTTGAGCGTGGTGGCCAGGTTGTCCAAGTCGGCTGGGTTGAAGATGGGCTGGCCGTTGAGCACGTGCCCGTAAAGGCGGTCGTCGTCGTCCAGGAACCCCTCCACCTGCATTTCGTGGCTGTTGGCCATGGCAGACGCCAACTGGCGGCCGGTGGTGCCTGCGCCGTAGATCAGCACCTTGGGGCGTGAAGCACGCTTGAGGGTACTCAGATACTGATCACCTAGCCAGACCCGCGCCAGCGCGCGAGATGCGCCCACAAAAAAAAGCAACAGAATCGGCTGGATTATGCCCACCGTGCGGGGCACTCCGGCCACGCCAATGGAGGTGAAGACGGAGGCATAGAGCAAGCCGTAAATGCCCACCGCGCGCGCCACTGCTAGCAGAGCGGGCCAACCGCTGTAGCGGAAGATGGCGCGGTACAGACCCGAAACGATGAAGATGGGTAGCGCGATGCCGACGGAGGTACCGACGGCCCACAACTCGGTGCCAGACAAGGCAACGAACTCACCCAGCCGCAGATAGAAAGCCAACCAAACGGTCAGAACGCAGAGGCCCAGATCAACAGACAAAGCCACGAATCGCTTCGCCGCCCGCGGCAAGACCAGGATGGGGGCGGCCAGTTTAAACAGAGTCTGTTTTATAGCGTGCAGCCCCCTGAGTCCTGAGTCAGCAGGATGTTCATATTTACTTTTCATGGCGTTGGATACATACCTCTATCAAGGCTTAATTCGATCGCCGCCACTTTACCCCGTCAATGTTTTAAGGATGAACGTGAAATAAGCTCGAAGATCCATCTCCTTCAGCATCAGCGCATCCGTCTCGGCAAGGGGTCTTGGTGTCGACATATCGATTCCATTGATCTGAGCGAGGCCAGTAATGCCTGGGCGGGCGTTAAAAACACCACGCGATTTACGCTCATCAATCAGTTCGGTCTGACTGAACAAACACGGCCGAGGGCCTACTAGGCTCATCTCGCCCTTCAGTACGTTCCACAATTGAGGCAGCTCATCCAGCTTAGATCGGCGCAAAAATTGCCCCAACTGCGTCACGGCTGATGCATCAGCCAAATGGGTGGCAACCGAAGCTGTGTCTGGCCTCATGGTGCGGAACTTCAACAAAGTGAACGGCTTTTGATGGCGACCGACGCGTTCCTGCCGGAATAATGGCGACCCGGTATCTAGCCAGCCCAGTATCCACAGAACGACAAAAATGGGCGCTCCCATCACCAATCCTAAGAAGGACAAGAGCATATCAAGTACGCGAGTCATGAAACGCCATCTTTTCTAGTTGTTCGTCCATCGAAACCACAGGTTTCCAGCCGAGCAAGTCCCGGGCTTTGGAGCTATCGACTACCAAAGAACCTAACAGCCGGTCTGCCACAGCACTCTTGCCAAACAAGCAGCTGGTTGTCTGTATCCAACTTATTGGTATTGGCAATAAACGTGGGGAAATGTTGTACGCATTAGATACCTTGCGTAACAGCCCAGTCGTAGAAACGTCTTCGCCATCCGAAATCAAGAACACTTCATTCGCTGCGCGAGGTGAACGCTCAGGGTCGGCGCACAGGGCTATGAAATCGACCAGATTTTCCAAGGCAACCAGCGAACGTCTGTTATGTAAAGCGCCGAGCGGCAGCGGTATACCTTTGCGCACCCAGCGCACCATAGAAGCAAAACTGCCTTTTACTCCTGGACCGTAGACCAGTGGAGGTCGGATGATCACCCCCTCCATACCTGTATTTCGCGCCAGCGCCAAGAGGCCTTGCTCAGCCTCGAGTTTTGAGATCCCGTAAGCATCTTCGGGGGACGGGATATCTTCGGCACGAAAGGGAGTGTTTGGTGCAGAGTATTCGCCATTGACTTTGATCGAGCTGATGTAAACAAAGCGGCGCACCCCAGCCTCAAAGGCTCGATTGGCTAGCTCTGTTGTCGTGACAACATTGGCAGTTCGAAAGGCTTGCAGAGGATCTGGTTCATGATCCTGCATGACATGAGCACGACCAGCCAAATGTATGACACTCGAGCACCCTGCCAGTGCGTGCATCCACGATGACCTATCCCCGACAATATGCTCTGCATTCAAGCCGCATGAACTGCGCACGGCGGCTACAACCGAATGGCTAAGGGAGAAGAGATGCGAGCACACAGCACGACCGATAAAGCCGTTGGCACCGCTAATCAAAACCCTCATGAATGAAGCATTTCTAACATTTTTGCAGGATATTTAGACAGTATCTTCAGCATATTGGTTTGCAAACCATTCTCTCGACACGCACGCAGCACTTCCTGATTGAGTGTGATTTTTGCTCGCAAGCCAGAGGTGCTTAATCCTCCGGTTTGCATATTCACCAACACTTCGGGGAAATGTCGGTAGCGTAACGCATGACCATGAAAGACCCGAACGATGAATTCGAAGTCTCCCGCAATACGATAGTCGGTCTTGAATAGGCCTACTCGCTGGAACACTTCTTTGCGCAAGAACAGCGCAGGGTGGGCAGGCATCCAGCCCCAAGCCAGTCGAGACGGGCGGAAACGTTCAGAGCGATAGCGCCTCACCATGCGCTCGGAATTTCTTTGATGGAAAAAGCCGACATCTCCCATGAGGGCATCGAGATTGTGATCCCCCATCTGAGAGGCAACCTTGGAGAGCGCATTGGCACACGCATATTGATCGTCTGCATTGAGGAAACAGACAATATCACCAGTGGCATACGCTATACCTTTGTTCATCGCATCGTAAATGCCATTGTCAGGCTCGCTCACTAAATACGCCAGCCGCGAGCGGAAACGCTCCAGAATTTCTCTAGTGCCATCGGTTGATGCCCCATCGATGACTATGTGCTCAACTGCTGACCAATCCTGTTCAGCTACAGATTGCAGGGATAACTCAAGCGATCGAGCGCTGTTGTAGCAGACGGTGATAACGGATATCTTCATTCAGCGGTGTGCCGTTCAACGAGGAAATCTCCCAAAACAAGAATATCCATTTTCGTTCGCAAGAAACAATCCAGTGCTTCTTCGGGGCGGCATACGATAGGCTCGTTCTCGTTAAACGAAGTATTCAACACGATAGGCACGCCGGTCAGTTCGCGGAAGGCATCGATCAGCGCCCAGTATCGCGGGTTGGTCTTGCGCTCCACGGTTTGAAGACGGCCGGAACCGTCGACATGGGTCACCGCCGGAATGCGCGGGCGCTGCGCCTCGTGAATCGGGTACACCTGCATCATGAAGGGTACGTCGTCCTCGGTCTCGAACCACTCGGCGACGTGTTCGCGCAGGATGGACGGCGCAAACGGACGGAACGATTCACGGCGCTTGATCTTGAGGTTGAGGATGTCTTTCATGTCCGCACGACGCGGGTCCGCAAGGATGGAACGGTTGCCCAAGGCACGGGGACCCCACTCCATGCGCCCCTGGAACCAACCGATGACCCGGCCATCGGCAATCGCTTGCGCGGTCTCGCAAGCAAGCTGAGGCTCGTCATCGACGCGCCGGACGCGGCAACCGGCGTGGTCCAGCTCGCCGGCACGGGCAGCCAGCACGTCCGCCATCGCACCGGTACTGTAATGCGGCCCCCAATAAGCGTGATTCATATGGAAACGGCCCGAACCACCCGACTGCGCCCAGGCCGCATACGCCGCACCGATCGCTCCCCCCGCATCCCCGGCCGCCGATTGCACGTACAGCCGCTTAAACGGCGTACTCCGATAGACACGACCGTTGGCCACCGAATTCATCGCGCAACCCCCGGCCAGGCTAAGGTCATCCAGCCGGTGGCGGGCATGCAGCGTGTTCAGTAGGTGGAAAAACGCCTCTTCGTACATCGCCTGGACCGACCTCGCCAGGTCGCGATGATACTGCGACAACTCCTCGCCCTTTTGCCGGACGGGCCCGAGCAGATCAACCAACGCCGGCGAATACAACGTGCCCACCTTGGGCTCGCCGCCCGCCCATTCGTAATCGACCTTTTCGGCATGGTGCCGGAAGAATCCCAGATCGAGACGAAATGCCCCGTCGTGGCGCAGGCTGACGATACGACGCATCTTGTCCAGATAACGCGGCTCGCCATAAGGTGCCAGACCCATCACCTTGTACTCGTCGCCGTAGTTGGGAAAACCCAGGTACTGAGTCAGCCCCTGATAGAAGATTCCCAGCGAGTGTGGAAAATAGACGCGATCCTCCACGTCGATCGCTGTGCCGCGCCCAACGCCCCACGCGGCACTCGCAAAGTCGCCGAATCCATCCACCGAGACCACGACAGAATCCTGGTACGGCGACACCAGATGCGCCGATGCTAGATGGGCAAGATGGTGTTCGACGGCCACAACCGATGCCCGGCAATCGCTGCCCGGGAGGTTCTTCTTCAGCTCTGCCAGGACACCAATCCGCTCCTTCTTGTTGCGCAGCCGGTCGATGACGAGGGCCAGATCTGGGCGCCGGGCCACCAGGAACCCCAGTTTCTTCCAGAGATTGGCCTGGGCATCCTGATTGATGGCCACCTGATCGACATCGCCTAGCCCGATACCCGCCTCGGCGAGGCAATAGCGGACAGCCTCGGAAGGGAAACCGGCCCAGTGCTTGATGCGGCGGAAACGTTCCTCTTCCGCCGCGGCGAGCAGTACGCCATCGCGCAAAATACATGCGCTGGCATCCCCGTGGTACGCATTCAATCCAAGAACAATCAACGTAATTCCTCCTGCAACGGCCCTGAAGCCAGCGCGGCATAAATTGCGGCGTGGCGCCGGGCCAACTGCTCCTTCGCATACAGCGCCTCAACCCCCTGCCGCGCCCGCATACCCATAGCCCGCCGCTCATGCACCGGCATGGCCATAACATCCTGCAAGGCCTGCCGCAACGCTGCCGGTTGGCCAGCGGCAACGACAAGCCCCCGGGCCCCGTTGTCGAGGATCTGCCTCACATCGCCCACATCGGTTGCAATGCATGGACAAGTGACCGCCATGGCCTCCAGCAATGCCAAAGGACAGGCCTCGCTTCGTGAAGGCAACAAGAATATGTGTGCCCCTCGTAGCAGACCAAGTACCTCGGCGGGAGGTTGCCAGCCAAGAAAGCCTATACGCCCCCCGCTACCGATCCGGGCCGCCTTCTCCCGCAGTATCGTCGCGTATCCGGCGAAGGTTGCAAGCTCGGCGCCGACGATATCCAATCGCCACCGTCCCTCTAGGCTAACCATGGCGTCGATTAACACATCAATGCCCTTGAGGGGGTTCAGGTTGCCGACAGCGACCAAACAAAACTCGTCCGGTGATCCGGAAGCCGGTTCCGCAGCCGGCGCAGGCGACCAGAAGTTTGTATCCACGCCACCCGCAATGACCACCGCATCCGTCAGACCGAACGCCTGTTTGGCTGCCCAGGCAACGCCGACTTTGCGGTGAGGGACCCCCCGAAGAAAACGCCGGCCGATTTGTACAAGTCGCGCAAAAGCCAAGACTGTTTCGTGAAAATGCCAGACCACCGGAATACGCAGTAGGCGGGCAGCTATCAGCGGCGCCAGATTCGCGGCGCCATGGACATCGAAAACGACACCGGTACGACGGACACCGGAGCGGAAGCGCCAGATGATCATCAAGACGTTTACCACCACTTCGACCGGATACAGCGTGCTCGCTGTATGCCGCCAGTTTACCAATGACCAATCGGTCATTGGTCCGGTGCCAGCGGTCACCACAGTGATATGAAAAATCGGCGGAAGCCCCTCTGCCAGTGTCCGGACATAAACGTGCGGGCCACCCACCCGCGGATCCAGAATGAACTGGAATACGTTGACAGCATCTTCGGTGGGGTTGCGCAAACCCTCGGCTTCCTCGGTCGGCATACCGTCAAAACTGGAAGTAGATGAACTGCGATATCGGTCGCAAGAAGACGAAGACTAATCCGAAAACTAACCCCATCCCAACAGTTTCCAAGAGAAAAAGACTCTTTGGAGACCGCGTTCGGATGGTCGGATAGCACCGATGACCCCACCAAGTCAGAAGAAACCCCGACATGAGAACCGTAGCTACCAGATAAGTGTTCTCGCGCATACCCAACCAAGTATAGTTGTTTAGGTCACCGAGTCGGGCATAGAGCTCCATCGTCTGGCCGATCGACTGGGCGCGGAAGGGTATCCAAGCCAGCATTCCTACCAACAAGGTCACGCCCCACCCGCCGACTATGCGCACCATCATCGGCAGGGCTTCGCGCACCGGACCGGAGACGCGATATAGTCCGATGAATGTCGCATGGTAGAGGCCCCAGAGAACGAAGGTCCAGTTGGCACCGTGCCAGAAGCCCATCACACCCCAAGTCAAAAATAACACCAGGATCGGATAAAGATTCCGACCCATGCCGTTGCTGGTGGCAAGCCCCAAGCCAGCAATTGAGCGGTCGTAGACCCGCACTCCAAGCAGCGGGAGGTAGAGGTAGTCTCGCACCCAACTAGAGAGCGAGATATGCCAACGCCGCCAGAATTCGCGCGGAGAACACGAAATGTATGGAAAGTCAAAATTCTCCGGAAAGCGGATCCCCATTAGGCGAGCGGAGCCGATCGCGATGTGCGAGTAGGCTGAAAAATCACAGTAAATCTGAAATCCGAACAGGAAAGCCAAGGTCAGTACATCGAGGGCACTAAGTCCCGATGCCTCATGGCTAAACCCTTCATCAACGAAGGGGGCGACGTTGTCGGCCACCACCACCTTGAGAAACAGTCCGAGCAAGATGCGTTGCATGCCGCTGGCGAAGGTATCGAGATGAAACGCGGGACGAACACTCAACTGGTGCAACAACTCACCGCCACGCAGGATCGGGCCGGCCACCAGCTGAGGGAAATAAGTGACAAAACAGCCATAAAGCAGAAAGTCGCTCTCGGCAGGAATGAGGCGGCGATATACATCAACCGTGTAGCTGATCGTCTGGAACGTATAGAAACTGATCCCCAAAGGAAGGACGATACTCAGAACCGGGGTCGTCCAGTCTACTCCGAAGATGTTCAGCGCCACTTGCATATTGTCTACAAAGAACAATAGATACTTGAAATAGAACAACAGCGACAAGTTGATGCCGATGCTGAGGAGCAACCAGCGCCGGCGGACCGCGTCATCTCCGGACGCCTCAATCCGGCGTGCGGCGACGAAATCCGTCCCCGCGGAGACCAGCATGAGCAGCACGAACTCCGGCCGCCAGAAGCCGTAAAAAACCAGGCTGGCCAGGAAAATCATCCACAAGCGGGGCCGCATCGGCAGGGTCCAGAACAACGATAACACCGCAGATAAGAAGAGCAGATAGGTGACCGAATTGAAGATCATCTTGCTGATCCCTCAGGACGGCTCAATTGCAGAAGTTGCCGGTCGATCGCCTCCGTCAGAAGCGCATGGCCAGGGGCTGTGAAATGCATGAAATCCATCTCGGCTTTGGCGCTGACGGACGTTCCGTCCTTTCGGCCCCAAAATTCATCGGGCACCAGGTTTTCGAGATTAACAAATATGACCCCGTATTTCCCAGCCAACAAGGCAACCTCGTCCTTGAATTGCCGGTACTCCGATTCTTCATAGGGAGCCTCGCCCCGAAAGCGCCCGACCGGAGCAATGTAGGCCAGCACGCTAATTCCTGATTTCGTGGCCGTCTGGAGCAAATCGTCCAGGGCCCTCATGTTGCCTGCATAGCGCCCTCGAATCAGGCCCCGCTTGGTGGATGGCGTAATCCCGAACACAGTGTTGCGTAGCTTGTAGAGGCCGATAAAGATATCGCCCCGAATCTCAGGGCGCACTGCCCAAAGCGAGAACCAATCCGATAGCGTCTGCTCCAAATAAGCCTCGATCACCTCCTGAGGCGTGCGGGACAACTCCGTTTGCGGCAAGCTGCTTCCTCGCTGGGCACGAGAGCGAAGTTCCAATATCCTCCGGCCTGTTCGTGTCGTCTGAAGTGCGCTCGCAGTGCGGGCATCATCCGCGAAGGGCAATAAATCATCACGAATACCGTCTTCTCTCAGATCATCAAAAACCAGCGGCAAGATCAAGATGCGCAACCCGATATATTTCCGCGCTGATTCAAATGCAAGATAGTGCTCCTGCAGGTTCGCATTACCCTGGCTGAAAGCGAACATATCCATGTTTCGCAAGCGAAGTCGTCGGAATAGCATCGGCGGAGCGTTTTCCTGCTCAGGCTGCAGTTGATTGACGGCATGCAGTTGCGAATTCCCTAGCCAAAGTACCCACTGGTTAGCTCGACGAGCCTCCAATCCGTGAACACAGGATTGGAAGTCCTCACTGCCCTGACAATGAATCGGAAAACTACCGACCTTTTGGAACACTGTCGATGTCGTCGCGCCCATTGCAGCCGCATCCGAAAAATCGGTTCTCACCCCAATATAAACTCCGGATAGCACTGCTGTAGCTACGCCAAAGGCGAATATCATCGACAGAAATTGATACATATCAGCCAGCCCTTAATCGTGCGAATGGCATTCGTAGGATGCTTAGAATTTGGCTAGGAAATGCGCGGTTCTGGTCATAATAGAAAAGTTTAATCAAATTAATGATGCTTCAGGTCGTCCTGTTGAATTTTTTTCCTTGATCTTCCCCGTCTTCGACGGTACACGCACTAAGGGAGTCCTCTATTCGTACATTCCTTGAGGAACGCCTCGTGGTTGATGAGGCGGTGCCAGTCCTTAATGAAAGTGCTCGTACAGTATGTAGCCTCTTGTCCGAAGTTCGACTGGAGTTTCTCAATAGTAATGGGAACAGTAGCCGCAACAGAGCCCGCGAGGATTCCGGCGCACAATAGTGTCACCACAGTGCTGCTCTTCAACTTACGCAAGAAATAAACCAGCATGAGCAGCAGCATGACCTCCGAGTAGATCAGATAGTGCGGCGCGAGATACCGGATCGAGGATGTTAGATCGATAAGGTACCAAGCAGCGACGAAGAAAGCCAGCGCCCACCAGTCCCGCCGTTCCATAATCCGACGGCTCGCCACCGCTGCCACGAGAGTCGCGCCAAAGTAATGCCATGATGTTCCAACCGGATCAAGCACATGCTGCAGAGGTAGTGATAACAATTGCACTTTATGACTATCCAGAGCCGGCGCATGAGTCGAATACAAAAACAAGTTTGCCGGATTGGTGACCTGGATGAACACCAGTGGATTTTGTGAAAGGATCATTACAAGAAGAAACGCACATAGCAGCCCGGCCATGTACAACCCCCCAAACTCGATAGCGTACAAGTGCAAGGATTCGCGAAGCCGTCTCTGATTCCATGCGTGATCCCTGAGATAAGCGATCAGCCCACCCACCAAGAAGAAAAAGCCGAAAATGGCGACTGACCACCAGCTGGTCGCATGGCGGGGAACGGAAACCAGCAGACCAAGAATGGACAAGATCAGCGCAACGGAGAAGAAATGGACGCCAGTCAGTAGCCCGGCGTGTCTTACCACATCACCACGCGGCGTCACCACTAACGGTGGATTTCGCTGTAACAACAGGAAGGCGCCGAAGTAAAGCAGGCAGTAAATCATTACTTGGATTTTGTTGACGAAAGCGAGGCTCAGAATGACGAATGGCAATATCGCTTTGCCGAAGCTTCCTGGGTTCATCGCACTTACGGAGCGTGAGAACAGAAATGCTGAACCCAGGGCAGGAAGCAGTGACAGCGGTTCGGTACGCAACTGCTCGAAGTGAACCACGGCCCCGGTACTGAATCCATACGCGATTGCCAGCAGCACCGAGGGTATTGGCCGGAGACCAAGCATCAGTAGAAGGAAAAAGACCGACGATGCCATAAGGTATGCGCATAACGCTGCAAACTCCCGGGAATAAGTCACCAGCTGGTGGAATACGTCAAAGTAGCGGCCGTCATTCAGCTGACTGACTTGCGATATCAAGCCATCCATGATCGCGGACTTTACGGCAATGTATTTCGATAGCATGTAGATTGTGACAAAGCCGGTGTGATCGTATAACTCTTGCCGAAGTCCGGATTGAATCAGGATGGCGTTGTAAGCCAATGTGAGTTCTTGATCTGCATAGTTAGCCCAGCTACGTTCTGGATCGGCAAATATAAACAAAGTACAGATCGGAAGCGCTATGAAAACAAGGCAGAGCGCAAGAGACCGCATCGGAGGCATCGCTGCGCCGACGCGCACTTTACTCCCGGAGACGATTTCTTCAGCCGCAGTCACGCGAAGTCCTTTCTACAGTTGAGCGTAGATACCATCCACGCACGAGATACCTTTTAGCGATCATTGCATGAATAGTAGCCGGAGGAATCATTATCAGAACTGAAAGTATAAAACCAGGCTCCGCTGCTGTGTTTGTGACGTCGTTATTGTCATTTCGACTGGCGTTCATTTTGCCGAAAAACAATGCCGGCTAATTTGCGGAACAAAATTAGCTGGGGCATGGTAGCCAATATAACTGTTGCAAATGCAGTTGCTTGAAATACGGTAGCTGCGGCGACAGCCACCGTGGCGGTGACACCATAGAAACCAAGCCCCCAAATCGCAGCGACCTGATAGACACCTATGTATCCCGGAGCTGACGGAATGGAAGATCCGGCGGCAAAAACAATCCACAGGACCCATGATGCCTCCCAAGGAAGCTCTAGGTCGAGCGATGTGAGCACGCCAAGGAGTGCAAGGTAGTCAGCAGCTAGAATCAGCAGACCGAGAAACAGTCCGACAAACCCTCGTTGAGCGGTAAACGCTCTCATAAATGCGAGAATGTCGCTTAGGATCCCCTCTGAACCGCTGTAGAGTTTGGAAAGCAAGCGACGACACAAATGACATGCGATCTTCTCGGCCAATTGTGTGCGCAATAGTGCAAGAACCGTCAGTATCAGGAGGCAAAAAAATACTGCGATGATTGCCTGAGACTCGGCAGATGCCTGAAAACGTGGAATGCAGAGCGTGATGATGCCAACACTAGCAGTGAGAAAAATTACATCAATCGATCGGTCGATTACCGCACTTGCAAGCGGGTGTGCGATCGAGGAGCGGAGCATTCTGGCAAGAGCAACGATGCGAATTACCTCACCGAGACGTCCCGGCAAAATCATGTTGCCCGCTACTCCGAAAGTAGTAGCCGTAAAAAATTTCATGTGCTCATTTCGTGCACAGGAAGCTATAACTCGCCATCGAGCCGACCGCAGATAGAGGCCAATACCAATCGAGCCAGCGACCGCGGGGAGATAAAAAAGCTTGACGTCGGAAAGAGCTACAACCAGTTCTTCCCAATTGATGGCATTAAGAGCAACCCAAACTAGAGTCGCGCTCACCGTTAGGCCGCTGAGCATAGCGGTATAGCGGCCGAGATGCACACTCAAGCCGACTTCCTGAGCACAATGAACGCGAACATTGCGCATTGGATCTCCCATGGCTTTTCCATCCAACGAAATGCCGAATAGACCCAGCCCGGAGCGAAGCTGCGTAACGAAACCCCTCCGGATGCAAGATAGGAGAATGGCATAAGCGGCTGCACAACGCTTATTTGCCAGTCTGGATATCTAGCCTCGAAAGCCTCTCTGTCGCGGCAGAAGAGAATCCATGGAAGCGCTCCATTGGCCGAGGTAAGCGGCCCCCCTTCCGGCAAAGTCCAGTCGTGATCAGGCAAAAAAGGTTCCGGGTGAAAAGTCTGATAGACCCATTCCGACCATCTCGAACGCCAAGGCTCGACCATGATTATCCTTCCCCCGGGGCGAATACAGAAAGAGGCCTGATCAAAGAATGTGGATATATTCGGGATATGGTGCAGTACGTCGGTCATTACAATAGCATCAAGCGAATGCTGAGCGAATGGAAGCTGGCATCCATTGGCAATGAGCGACACACCGGGAATGGGAAGGATTTCGCTGGTAATCGTCGAGGGACGGAGTTTATTGAAGAAGCCAGGGCCAGAGCCGAGTTCCAATACCATTTCGGTTTCCTGCAGAGATGCAAGAATCAGTTGGTACCATTCCATGTAGATACATCGTAAAAAGTCTTTTTTCTGGACGATGGCACGACGCCTGAGAGTCGTCTTTGGGTCGTCAACTTGAAGTTCTTCTGCTAGCGGATGTTTCAGCGCATAGCGAACCCAGCTGGAAATCGTCCCCATCTCAGACAAACTTTATCCGCTTAGCAGCAAACCAAACCATCCTTAGTAGCAGTACTCCGTGTCGCCAGCGTGAAATATTGGTTTCACCGTACCGTCTAGCTCTGTATCGAATTGGTACTTCGAGAATCTTTAAATTGAGGCGCGCTGCGCCAAAAAGCAGGTCGAAATCACCGAATGGGTCGAAGTCGCCAAAATATTTTCGGTTCGCTGCAATGCGCAGATAATCTCTGCGCCATAGCACCTTTGTACCGCACAACGTATCACGGATTGGTTGCCCCAATAACCACGAAAATGCCCAAGAAAAGAACTTGTTACCAACCAGGTTGGCAAAACGCATTGCTCCTGACTCCATGGGATAAACCAGCCGGACACCATTCACAAACTCAGCAGAGCCATTTGCCAAAGGCGCAAGAAAGCGTGGCAAATCTTCGGGAGGTACAGTAATGTCGGCGTCCAGAATCATCAACACATCGCCAGAGGCTGTATTAAAACCTGCTCTGACGGCATCTCCTTTCCCCTTGCCTGATTGTTTTATCAGTTTACAGTTCAGAAGCGGTCTGTCAGCGATAACTTTTTGGATAGCGTCATAAGTCAAGTCAGTTGAGCCTCCTTCGACAAAAATTATTTCTGTACCTGAACCCATTTTTGGAATGCGTTCAATTAACTCGGTGATGTGGCCCTCCTCATTTCGGGCGGCGATGACTACAGAGACCGATGGACAGTGCTTACGCTGGGTATCGTGCGGCCGAGCAATGACAAAATTGGCAACTGCTCCGAACCGGAAAGGCCAGAGTTTTGCCAGGTAGCGATTCACAAAAGCTGCCAGAAGAGGAACACGAATCGGAATAACAACTTCTTCCCAGGCACGAAGTGCCTGAAATCCGGAAATCTCTAGCAGGTTTAATATGTCGTGTCGGGTCAACCAGTTCTGAGGCATTTTCGGCCGAGCGAGTCCGAGTTGCTGAGCGAGGGAAAATGGAGCATTCCACAAGTGGCTATGGACATTCAGGACAATTCGCGTTTGCTCGCTGCAATATCGCTTGATTCCCTGCAATACCGCTTGTACATCCCAGAGGTCATTTAGCAGATCAGACAACACGATGAAATCGAATCTCTGTTCGCCCAAATTCAGCTCATGGGCATCACCCACATAAAAACTCAGGGCTGGGAATGCCGCCCGGGCCTGCTCGGTGGCGCGTTGTGAAAAGTCAATACCGACCCCTGAGGAAGGCTTCAATGCCGAGAGCAACCCACCCTCCCCACAGCCTATCTCGAGAACTGAAGAGCCTTCTGGAATCAGGTTTCGATAGCAATCAATCAGTCTTTCGCGGTAATAATTCCCGAGAGAAGACGGTCGGCGGTTATAAATATCTTCCCAATGGGATACCCGGCGATTCCGGTAGGTGTTCGCTTCATAAACAAATGGCGAATTGTCATCGGCGGGAGTCAATAAAATTCTCCATAATGGTATTCAAGGTAGCGTAGGTAACGTTTAGATCGCTCGGGCAATGACGTTGATGCTTGCCCCTTCTGGTATTTTGGCTTCGAGCACTCCCGCATCCATGGGCAACCTATCGCCGCTGCCCAGATGAAAAAATGCATAGCCGAAAGAGGATATGATGAACACAAGTTCTTTAAGGTTGCTCCCTGCCTCTCTCAGTGCATACGGAGCGAGTTCCATGATTATTTCTGGACGAGATCGGGAAATGGTTTCTTTGGCGCCACGAAGCATTTCGCATTCGTGTCCGTCAATGTCCAGCTTGATGAAATCAACCCTTACTATCGCCTCTGCGTCGAGAACGTGATCAAGCGTTTGGGATTTCGCTCCCCGAGTTGTCATCAGTCGACCACCATGCAGGTGATGTAATTCCGGGCTGACTTCCAACGGCCAACTGGAATAAAGATCAGGGGTAGTCGAGCCGGTATTATGGGGTGCAACCAGCATTGCCTGATACGCTTGAATCCGTTTTGACAGTATCGGATTACGCTTGCAATTGGCCAAAAGTTTGCTAAACGCAAAATCCGTCGGTTCAAAAGCAATTACTCTACCAGTTTCGCCTACACGATCGGCAAGAGGCAGTGTATGCGCACCTATATTCGCTCCAACGTCGACAACCACGGAACCTGGCCGAATTGATTTCCGATATTGCCTGACTGTGCGAGGTTCGAAGGCGCCTAGTAACCAGATCGAAAAGTCGATACCTTCCCGAAGGTCAAGCTCCCACATTATCCCCCCTCGCCTACCTACGAATTGATATCCAAAGCCCAAAGCACGGCGGAAAGGCATGATTACGTTCCTGATTAAAGCCGCAATGAATATCTTGTTTCTTGTTTTTAGCATCACTCACTTCTAAGATAGGTTATGACTTCGGAGCCACCGGAGGTGCAGAGTATTGGTTAGTGACTAAGCACATCACCTCATGGCTTTCAGCGATCCGGCCCTTCATTTAACCGGATAGCATTGGTGGCGAGCGTTTATGAAATTTCTCTGTAGCCTGCCGGTAAAGTTCTTCATACTTTGGGCCTACGATGTCTAGCGCATATTCACGTGCCGCAAGCTTGGCAGCGGACATACCAAGATTCCGTCGAGTCTTTTGACAAGACAGTAGCTGAGTAAGCCCGCTCAGGCACTCTTCGAATGAGCGATAGACCTTGCCATGCACGCCATCCTGAATTGGTATGCCCTCAAAAGCGTTGACGGAGCCTAGAACGGTCTTTCCTAACGCCATCGCCTGAACCACTCGGGTCTTAGGTCCAGGCGCTCCGGTCTCGTCTGGAACCAGAATAACTTCTGCTTGAGCAACGAATGCTTCGAAGCTGTCAACGCGATCGTTGTACTCTATGCATGGAAAAGACCGCATCCGCTCTTGAACTCGACTTAGCCCGACGCGGCCAAGTACCCGCACCCGAATATCAGGGAATCGGGCGATGATCCCGGGAAGAACTCCAGTGAGGATACGGTCGAAGCCACGCGCAATCGAAGGATCGGAAAGATTTCCGCAGATAGCGATTGTCAATGATGACGCCGGCGGCTCATATTCACGGGTCGCGTTGCGTGCTGTTGGGAGTTCGGATGTATATCCGCTACTGATCGGGATAACCGATATATCTGCAGTGGGTGTCCTAACCTGAAGATAAGAGCGGTCAGCTTCTGAAACGACATGTACCTTAGTAAATGCCGCATAGCGCCGATCTTCGTAGCGACGCAAAAGCTTTGACAATAGAGAGAATCGTATTCTTTTAAATAGAGATGTCGACGCTTGAGAGTGCCGGGCATAAACCAGGGATGTTGCATCATTCGGCGAGTGCACTGAAGCCACTCGATCCTGGTGATACTGAACCATATTAACAATATCGTAATGAATGAGGTCGTACCGACTCGTTGCTGCGAGCTCCGACAATCGCCTAGCCAATGCGCGATTGGCACACCGCGTAATCGACGGCGGGGCACTTCTCAGCAGGATGCCTGCCACTACAAAAAATATGTTTCTGGCCACACGCTCGTGCGGAAAAAATTCAACCGAACCAATATCGGGTATCGCAATTTTGAAACCGTCTAGAGTGGTCTGATCAGCCACCCCGAGACAGAAAACGTCACAGTCATGCCGAGGCGCCAAATAGCGCAGGATGTTGAAAACCTTAACCCGTCCGCCGGACACCGGCGGAAATGGAAATTCCGGCAGTACAAACAGGATACGCATCGCTATCCGCGTCCTGTCCGCAAGTCTATGGAAACCTTTCGCAACACTATTTCTACTAGGATCAAGCCAACCACACCTGTTGCTAGCATCAAAACGTTTCCGTCAATCGTAGCATCAGTCATGGAGATGAACAACAACCATAGGAAAAAGGTACTTGCGATTGGCTTACTATGCAGACGAGACTGGTAAATCAGTCGTGGAACCAGAACACAGAGTACTCCGAGCAACACCCCCCCAAACATCAAAAACACTTGGCCGCCCACCAAGAACAACCACCCCACAAAGCCCGGCGCGTAGAGAGTTAATGTGTCAGGCGAAAGTTTATATACGCCGAAGTTCAGATGCCCAGTCACCCCGAGTGGCGTACGCATTTCTTGGATCGCTGTATAGTTTAACGGCTCTCCATTGAATCCAATAATCGACCAGATGGTTTCTATCCCCGGAATGCGATAGTAGATGACAGCCAAGTTCTCGATTAGACTGGAAATCACATCAGAACGGGCGGATTCCAACGCCTGGAAGAACAAGGCAAGCCCGCCGGCGTCGGAAACTATGCGCAGGGCCCGGTAGTTCATCACAATCGGAAACAACCAAATGGCGATCGCCAGGATTACTCCTAGCGCCAAAATTGTGAGTCGTTTTAGTCGAAGCCCGCCGCTTCCAACCAAGAAGGCCGCCAACAGGACGATCAACAATAAACTGCTTCTGCTACCCCGTAACGCCATATCGCTAACTCCATGCAGGAGCAACAAACCAAAGCCGAAAAGCACTAACGAACGCTTATCCGCTGCGTGCCCCAGATAAATGATCGATAAGATCAGCAATGGCAAAACCACAGTACGGCCGTAAAACACCACACCTTTAAGCCGAAAAGGCAGCGGCACGCCGGGATCTACACCCATCTGACCGATCCGATATTTGTACGCCACATAACCAGACACCACCATGAGCAGAAATACACCGAACACATATGCGACGTACAGGTATGGCGCGCCTAACTGTCTGGTGGATACAAAGGTCATGTGCTGGCGAGCACCTAGCAACGAAAGTGTGGCGGTAGCGGCCAAACAAAATGGCACAAACACGAGCATTGTTTCGGCAAATGCCATCCCCAAATCCGTGCGACCAGTATGAAAATAGCTGCTGATTATTTCTGGAAACGTTTGGTCAAGCCTTACCGGATCATCAAGAAGTAGAGTTAGCCGCACAAAGTACAATGCAAGAAATATAGATAGCGCTAACCAGGCTGGCAAAGTTTCAGGAGTTGTGGAATCCAATCGGTACAACAGCAAGGCTAGCGCCGCCGCCCCCAAAATAACTAGTGCCGGCAGCAAAGGCGGACGCTCCGGAACGAACCAAAGAGTCACCCACACCGCCACAGGTATGCAAAGCAGCAGCCATCGCCACCAAACGCGTCCGTAGGCTAATGAATAGCTCACCGACGCGGCCCCCCTATGTATCTCATACCGAACTCCCATCGTATTGCAGGCGCAAAAAATGCAGACAAAACCAAGGAGATGGCTGCCGTAGCCAAAAGAAACACAAGCGCCGTGCCGCGACCTTCCGCGATACCGGGCTGAAGCCGCCAAGCGGCCACCATGACCAATCCAATCACCATCGCCGGGATCATGACGTCGCGTCTCAACACCGAAAACCCCAGTCCGGGTAATATTTTCCCATGAGCCAACCCTAGAGTGACGAATGCCTGGGCCACGTTGATCCCTATGCAGGCATACGCGGCCCCGATCCCACCCCAGCGGGCCACCATTGGCGGCATCACCACCGCGGCTGTAGCAAGCGCCAGAACGGCAATCCTGAGTAGGGGCGGGACCCGGCCGGCGGTGAGCAGCAGGTTGTAGCCCAGATGCCCGAAGCAGTTGGCCATGGCGGCAATTGCGAGGCAAGAAAGATAGGGTGAAACCGTTGCCACGAGGGCCTGATCGCCGGACCAGGCGTAAATGAGATGGCCCGGGAACAAAGCCAAGCAAGTTCCCGCGGTACCGACCAGTAGCGTGGTCAGTTGCACGACCCGCCGGTGGATATCAGCCAGAGGCTCGACGTTTCCACTTGCGCAGGCGCCGACCATGCGGGGAGCGGCCCCCTGTGTAAGAGGCACGACAATGACGTACAACAACCCGGTCGCCATCGATGCTAATGCATAGCGGCCGAACTCTGCGAGATCAACCAAGCGGGTCAAAAGCAGCTTATCGACACTTGTCAGGGCAATAGTCGCCACTGACAGGCCGACCATCGGTACCGAAAACCCGGCGACGGACCGCAACGCCACCAATGACAGCAAGCGCGCACCCTGACCTGGAGGCATCGCCCGCCGGGCCATCCTAGCCAGAATCAACACGGACAATCCCGCAACGGTGGCTTGCCAGGCAAAGAAGACATCGGTGGTCGCATCCCATAACAAAAGCGCTGCCAGGGCGCCGGGGTAGCGCGCGGTTGCGGTCAACGCGAGCCACAGGTTGACCTGCCACTGGCGCTCGAAGCCGATCAGAATCCCCCGGTAAGCGCCCTCCAGTATGCGAATGGCTAAAATGACCGCCATCCAGTTCAGGGCCTGGGATACCGACGTGGAGGTCAGGTTTCCGGCTTGAATCCAATGGCTTGCTGCCCAACTCGAACCTGTTAGCACGGTAGCCAGCAACCCGGCCGCCAAAAGAATCGTAAGGGTCTTTATGCTTTCTACGACAGACAGGAAGGTTTCAGAGCTACATTGTCCTGACTTGTACCGGGCGGACTCGCGGAGCAAGGTGGACGCGACAACGACATCCACGATGGCCAGCACCGAGAGCGCCAGCGCGAACAGCGCCACCAAACCGAACGACGCGGGCCCCAGGATCGCAACATACGCCGGTAGAAAGGCGATTGCCATCGCCGCAGACCAGCCCTGGCCTAAGTAATTGGCCAATATCTGTCCGGAGAGGCGGTCCGGCCGACAACCGATAAAACGGTCAGGCATCAATCCTATCCAGCAGGGCCAACTCGGCGTCGACCAGTAACGCAACCATCTGCTCCAAGGACACGGATGGAAGCCATCCGGTGTCAGCCCGCAAGCGCCCGGCATCTCCGATGCGTACTTCACTTGTCCGGGTCAGCACATCCGGCGAGAGCCTTACCCGCGGGCGATAGTCGAGACCGACATGACGAAATGCCGCGCTGACGAAGTCCCTCACGGAGTGCGGCAAGCCGGTCGCGATCACGTAATCCGCGGGGCGCTCCAAGCCGAGAATGCCGTGCATCGCTAACACGTAGTCAGGAGCGTAGCCCCAATCCACGATCGAATCCAGGTCACCAAGAATCAGATGGTCTTGCACACCGCGGCTGATGCGTGCGACTGCCGATGTGATCTTGCGCGACAAGAAGTGTGGCCGGCGTCGCGGAGATTCATGATTGAACAGGATGCCGCAACTGGCATATACCCCGCGCTGTTCGCGGTAGTACTTGCACGCAAGCATCCCGCAGTATTTTGTGATTGCATACACACTGGCCGGAGCGGGAGGCACCGACTCATTGAGGGCCGCCAAACCCGCGCCGGCGAAAACATGGGACGACGAAGCGTAGAACAAGCGTGATCCAGGGGAGGTATTAGCGACCGCTTCGAGAAAATTTACCGTTGCAAGCACATGGACACGGTTGCTGAGGTCAAACAGCAGTGCGTCGGATTCCCGTTTAGCCTCAGCGGAATGGTGGTGGGCCGCCAGCAGGTAGATTTCATCAGGCTGGATCGAAGCGACCAATTCACTCACGGCGCACGGATCTGTCACATCCATGCTTTCCCGGGCAATGCTGGTCAGTGCGTAGCCCGACTCCGAAAGCAACCGAGACAAATAGTATCCGTCTTGCCCTCCGCTACCAACAACAATTGCCCGCTTGGAACTTTCCGCCATATCGTCCGCCGCCCTGTCACCCAGTCAAGCCTGGATGATTTCCAGACACGGCAACGGAAATACAAGGGTCTGCCCTTTGTAGGCGGGATTGGCCATGAAATTCGCCTTGAAGTGCCAAGGCAACACCACCAGGTAGTCAGGCCCGGATGCAATCACTTTCTTTTCATCATCGATCGGAATCCGGGTACCAGGAGTGACGGTGCCGAACTTGTCAGGATTCACTTCCCCAATGACCTCAATATCACGCGAGGTGAGGCCACAACGCTGCAGCAAGACGTTTCCCTTGGTGGACGCTCCTAAAGCACAAACCCGCTTGCCTTCGTCTCTGGCCTGCCGGAGAAAGTCCCGCAGTGCCGCACACGTGCGGTCAATTCCCGCGCCAAGCACTTCGAAGTACGCCAAGGATTCAAGGCCCAACCGCGATTCGCTCTCCCGGATCGCAGCTATCGCCTTATCATTCGGCAGATGGCGGGAACCGCAGAGGGACGCCGTGACCGAAAAGCTACCGCCATTGACGTCGTTCAATTCAACATCTAGCAGACACATGTCCGCGCGTACCAGCAACCACTCAATCTGCCGCAATGCATAGTATTCGATATGTTCATGGCAAATCGTATCGAATGCCATGCGCTCCAGCATCAGGGGCAGATAACTCTGCTCGAAGACCCACAAGCCGAAGTCGGGATCCAAAAGTTCCGCGATTTCCCGAACAAACTGCAAGGGGTTCTCCAGGTCGTACATCATTGAAAATGATGAAATCACCTTTGCCTTGCGGCCGGGGAAGCGATCCTGTACCGAGGAACCGGAGAAGAATTCCGGAATCAAGGCGACGCCCTGCGGATAGAACTTCCGGAACTTCTCACCGACAGGGTCCACACCAACTCGCTCTGTCCAATCCGGAAAGGCCGCGAGCGCTGTGCCATCGTTACTGCCGATATCGATTACCAAGTCCCCAGAAGCGAGTAAGCCTTGCTCAACAACTCGAGCGATTTTAGACTGCAAATGCGTCACCATGGATCCATTCAAGCCGGACCGGTACCCATAGTTGGTGCCGTACATCTCTTGCGCTTCGTAAGTGTGGCGCAATTGAACCAGGCCGCAAGCGGCTGCTTCGTCACCGTGGCATTTGACGAGCTGTAGCGGCCCCTTTGTCAAACGGGCCGCTTCTTCAGCACGGGGGAAAACACCGGTGAGGTACTGCTCGCCGAGGTCAACGACCTCGATCAGACGGCTGTTCCCGCAAATGCGGCAAGCGGACACGGCTTTGAATCCAAAATTCGCTTCGTTACAGGACATTTGACTTACCTTAACACTGCCAAGGGTTCGAGCGATGGACCCGAGAAACAATCGGTGGGCAAAGAAAAAATCGGCGGTGAAATCACGCCAAACTCTCAGCATACAGCCTAGCTGGCTACTATGTTTCTCAGTCAGACTTTTCGCCATCGCTGCAAAGTATAGCTGACGGAACATGCGCCGACTGGACAAAGAATCCGAGTGCTGTCGCAGACGGTAATGTGCCTCCGACAGAACGCCGATCCGCATTCCATGCAAGCGTTGCATTCTAAGGTAAAGCTCATAGTCCTGCGAGAGACGCATGCGCTCGTCGTAGCCGCCGAGCAGTTCAAATACCTTGCGGCGGAAAAGCATCGAGCCGTGTACCAGCAAGTTTCGCCTTGACAATGCCTTCAGGTCGGGGTCGATCTTCATAGCGCCAACCTCGTTGCCGCCGGCGTCAATCAAGACGGCATCGGTGCCAACCGCGTCGATGTCCGGATGCGTTGTGAGAAACCTGAGCTGGGCCGCAAGACGGTTGGGTTCGGAGATATCGTCAGCATCCTGCCGTGCCAGATAATCGCCGCGAGTAAGTTTCAAACCCTCATTCAGTGCCTTCGTTAACCCAACGTTGGCAGGCAGCTTGTACAGGAAGATTCTATGGTCACGGGCAGCCCATGTCTGAAGGTGATCTCTGGTGGCAACGTCGGAGCCATCATCGACTATGATGAACTCGAAATCGGCATAGGACTGAGAAAGTATGCTACCGATCGCCTCGTCGAGGTAATGATGAGGTGTGTTGTACACCGCCATCAAGACAGTAATCCGTTGATTTTGACCAACGCCCTTTGGTCCTGGGACAGATATCGGCTCCGTGTCTAAGGGTAAAAGAGTGCACTTACTCTCGGGGGTACCAAAAGCGTTCATGCAATGTGGGAAAAATCAGCGACTACTGCTTCCGAAGCACAAGCAACTGCATATGCCCAAAACCACCTAATAGAACCATTTCTAGTGCTCTTCTTAGAGCCTTGGCGAACAACAACGGGGAGTCATAAAGAAGCTGAAGCGGATGTGCCATAAACGACACCTCGTCTTTGCATCCTTTTAGCCCATCGTACACGCTTTTCCCAGCTAATTGGAACCCTAGAGATTGGAAGCGTTTTACAACATCAGTTGGATCGAGAATGTATTGATAGAAGCCGTCTGGCTCGACATCTGCGCCGTCCCAGGGCCTGTATTTTCCCCTCTTCGCCTTTTCCTTCCGGATAAACGACATAGTAGGAAACGTTAAGAATAGGTACCCCCCTTTACGCAATACTCTCGCCATCTCTTCAGCGATCTTGTCATATCCGCCCCAGAAATGTTCGATCACCCCAAGCGACCAGTAGCCATCAAACTCACCGGCGGGAAACGGTAAATCCCTTACATCCCCCAATCGAATATCTATTTCCGGTCGTTCTCTTTGAAGATACTCGACTGTATTGACGGCAAAATCGACGCCGACGGCCTGATATCCACCTCGCATCAGCGCTAGAACTTGGTTGCCGAGCCCACATCCCCCCTCTAAGACCCTGCTTTGCAGTGGAAGGAACGCCTTTGTTTTCCGAACTATCCATGAAGCTTGCGAACCGACGATTTCGGATCGCAAGCGGTCGCTATCCCAATGGGCATCCCAGAATGCTGGTGTCGCAGCGTTTTCGACGCAAATCACGCGATTATTTCTCTTATCGAAATACTTAATCATTTGAGTCACTCTGGTTGCAACCGCATCAACTGGAATCTTAAGGGGAATACTCAGGCAATTACCGTTTTGTTGCAAGGACATAGTGGCGATCATTGGTCGCGTTAATGACCCTCTTATCGTAGTTGTGCTCATTACAGAACAAATCAACAGCTCTCACTAATCCTGGAAATTTGTTGGCACTATAGTCGTCGAACAGAATTACATCTCCGATAAGCTGCTCGCGAGACACGGAGATTGCTTCCCCAAGCACATCCTCGAATTCATGTGATGAATCAAGGAACGCGAAATTTATCCGGCCAAGTGACAGTCGCTCCAATTGTAGGAGCGAATCATTTTGCAGAAACACAACATACATCGCTGCAAGATCGTGATACTTCTCAAGCGACTCACTTCTGGTGACTGGCCCCGACTCATCAAGGAGGCAATTCCAATATCGTCGAGTGTGATGTGGCACAGCATCCACAGTAACGATCTTTCCGCAAACATTCAGATCTGCTAACGCCTTGGCCATACAGAGGGAAGAGAATCCACGTGAGGTACCGGTCTCGACAATATTCATGCTCGCCACGCGGTTACCACGATTCGCGATATAAGTCGAGACTGCTGAATACAGTACCCTGCCATGCGCATAACATAGTTCAGTCGTCTTTATGCTAACTTGCGTCAGGAGGGCCAGATCATCCAACCAAGTTCTGTCAATGCAATACTGTGTTTCCGCCTCATATTTCTGGACGCCTTCATATTCCACCGTCCTTAGCGAACTCCACAGTACTAAGTAACGTGCCCTTGGCCATGGTCGCGAGGGTGCGAAAAGTCTCT
>Ga0315905_10001371_pt1 | contig 26159 bp, 27 predicted proteins | sample LakEriMetagenome_5_FD_203522 | JGI IMG/M metagenome (GOLD analysis project Ga0315905, IMG submission 203522) | Freshwater fungal communities from buoy surface, Lake Erie, Ohio, United States - Buoy 4 MA121 | ecosystem: Environmental > Aquatic > Freshwater > Lake | place: USA: Lake Erie, Ohio...
GACATCGTCGGCATGGTCGCCGCCTCCGCCGCGCTCGTGATCTCCGGCGCGCCGTTCAACGGCCCGATCGCCGCAGCCCGCGTCGGCTACAAGGATGGCCAGTACATCATCAACCCGACGGCAGAGCAGATGGAAGGCTTCCAGCTCGACCTCGTCGTCGCCGGCACCACCGAAGGTGTTATGATGGTCGAATCCGAAGCGAAGGAGCTTTCGGAAGACGTCATGCTCGGCGCCGTGAAAGCCGGCCATGAGAGCTTCCAGGCCGTGATCGATGCGATCATCAAGCTGGCCGAGAAGTCCGCGAAAGAGCCGTTCGAATTCGAAAGCCCGGATCACTCCGCGCTGCTGAAATCGATCCAGGAGATTGCCGGCGCTGATCTCTCCGCCGCCTACAAGATCAAGGACAAGGGCGAGCGTCATGACGCGGTGAACGCCGCGCGCGAGAAGGCCAAGGCCGCGCTCGTGAAGACGGAAGCCAACCCCACGGGCGCTGACCCGCTGGTGTTCAAGGAACAGTTCAAGGAAGCCGAAGCCAAGGTCGTGCGCGGAGACATCATCCGCACCGGCATGCGCATCGACGGCCGCAAGACCACCGATATCCGCGCGATCGAGTCGACCGTCTCCGTCCTGCCGCGCACGCACGGCTCGGCGCTGTTCACCCGCGGCGAAACGCAGGCCCTCTGCGTTGCAACCCTCGGCACGGCTGAAGACGAGCAGTACATCGACGGCCTCGAAGGCACGAAGAAGGAGAAATTCCTCCTTCATTACAACTTCCCTCCCTACTCGGTTGGTGAAACCGGCCGTGGCGGCTCCCCGGGCCGCCGCGAAATCGGTCACGGCAAGCTGGCCTGGCGCGCGGTGAAAGCCGTCCTGCCGAAGCCGGAAGACTTCCCCTACACGCTCCGCATCGTGTCCGAGATCACGGAGTCGAACGGCTCCTCCTCGATGGCCACCGTGTGCGGCTCCTCGCTCGCCATGATGGACGCTGGCGTTCCGATCACCCGTCCGGTGTCGGGCATCGCCATGGGCCTCATCAAGGACGCGGAAGGGATCGCCATCCTCTCCGACATCCTCGGTGACGAAGATCACCTCGGCGACATGGACTTCAAGGTCGCCGGCACCGAAGCGGGCGTCACCTCGCTGCAGATGGACCTCAAGATCGACTCGGTCACGTTCGAGATCATGAAGACTGCCCTCGCCCAGGCGAATGGCGGCCGCCTGCACATCCTCAACGAGATGAGCAAGGCCATGACGGGCGCGCGTCACGAAGTCTCGGAAAATGCTCCGAAGATGATCTCGATGAAGATCCCGGTCGACAAGATCCGTGACGTCATCGGCACGGGCGGCAAGGTCATCCGCGAGATCGTCGAAAAGACGGGCGCGAAGATCAATGTCGAGGACGACGGCACGGTGAAGATCGCCGCTGTCGAGAAGTCGAGCCTCGACGCTGCGCAGAAGTGGATCGTCAGCCTCACGGCCGAGCCGGAAATCGGCGCGATCTACGAAGGCCGTGTCGTCAAGGTCATGGAGTTCGGCGCGTTCGTGAACTTCTTCGGCGCCAAGGACGGTCTCGTCCACGTCTCGCAGCTCGCTGCAGATCGTGTCGAGTCGCCCTCGGCTGTTGTGAAAGAAGGCGACACCGTGAAGGTGAAGCTTCTCGGCTTCGACGATCGCGGCAAGGTCCGCCTGTCGATGAAAGCCGTGAACCAGGAAACCGGCGAAGCCATCGAAGGCGTCACGGATGACGGCCCGCAGGGCGATCGTCCGCCGCGCGGTGATCGTCCGCGTCGCGACGGTGATCGTGGCGGCCGCGGCGGTGGCCGTGGTGGCGACCGCGGCCCGCGTCGCGAACGCAGCGAAGGCCCGAAGGAAGACGCGGAATAACCTCCACGCAGTCCTGGAATGAACGCAGCGGCCGCTCCTCACGGGGCGGCCGTTTGCGTTGATGACGCGGCAAGGTAAGCACGTGCGGCAAAGAGGGGCGAAAATGGGGATTTTCGGCAAGCTCAGGCTGCCAGCCTGGGATCAGGCGGAAGGCAACCCGCACGTCACGCCAGGGCTTCAGCTGCTCGCGGCAGAAGACTGGGATGGACTGGCGGCCATCTATCGATCACTTGCGCCCAGCGATCGCTATCACTTCATCCAGGGCCTTGGTCGGCTTTCAACGGTCGATTCGGATTTACCGACAGACATGGACGATCCAGCACTTGCCGCAATTCTTGCGGGAATTCGCATCGGCTGGGCGTGGCGACATCGCGGCAGCGCCCCCGCCAACGATGTCACGCAGATGGGCTTCGACAACATGCGCCGGTGCCTGCGCGCTGCAGAACCGATGCTGGCGGCAGCCTCAGACGTTGCGTCTGGCGACACAACGATAACGGCGTGTCAGATTCGCTGCGAGATGGGGTTGGGCGGTGACTACGCAGTGCTCGCAAAGCTAACGCATCGCCTCTCTCAGGCGAATGAGCACAATATCTTCGCTGCACTAAACCATCTCATTTTCGTCGCGCCAAAATGGCATGGCTCCATTGAAGAGATGTGGAAGACTGCCAACATGTATGCTGGCAAGCCCCACAACGCTGCGTGGGTCGCAATGGCCGCACGGGCGCACGTCGAAGAGTGGCTCTACAGCTTTTCTCTCGGTGAAGACCGCGACTTGCGGATCGCCTATTCCAACAAACTTCACGACCCTGCCTTCCGGGAGTTTGCCGGCACGATCGATGCGTTGTTCTGGGAAACACTTGATAGAACGCCCGCCATGACAGGGTCGGAAGCCGTGGTGGCTCACAACAACATGGCCGGTCTTCTTGTGATGGTGCAGGCGATCGACCTCAGTCGGCGGCACTTCCAGTGTATTGGACCGTACATGACCGAGACGCCGCTCGGCTATTTCAGCAGGGCGGAAAACCCGATTGAGGCGCTGAATGGCTGGCGCAGGCGAACGGGTCTGCCGCTGCTGAAAGCGTGAGAAAACGGAGCGGGCGGAGACGAGGTCCCCGCCCGCCCAGCAGCCACGTGGTCCTCAGCGCACGGCAAGCATGCGGGAGGAGTCAGCGGGGCGGCCGATACGAAGATCATTGAGGGCGGTAAGGTCGGCGCGATCCATGCGACCCACGAGCCGGTCCATGGTCTCGCGCGCGCAGTCCCGCTCCTGCTCGCGCACCCCGAGCCCGCGAACGCCGTGCTGCCTGCAGGCGCGCTCGATCTGGCGTGCGAAGGCGAGGTAGTTGTCGAGCGCGGTGCGCGTTGCGTCATAGCGCGCTTCGATCATGAAGGATGCGCTGTCCCGGCCTGCGGCGACGGGCGGCGCAAACGCGATGGCCGACGCGCCAGCAACGGCGGCGAGGGCAAGACCTCTGATGGCGATCATGGGGAGGACCCGTTCGTTATCCGCAGCTCGTGCTGGCTGCGCGGTCCATCTCGCCTGAATCGATGACAGCCATCTGACGGCTGCGCTTCGGTTGCGTGAAACAATTCAGGCCGGATTGGGCCTAAGGCTCGACCGGTGGCATCGAGGCGATCCAGCTGCGAACAAGCGCGATGCCGACCGGATCAATCAGCGAGCGGCCAAGTTCAGGCATCGCCACACCCGGCTCGACCGACTCCATCCGGTGCAACAGGATCGACTGATCCGGATGCCCCGGCTCTATGACAAACAGGTTGTCGCCCGACCCCCTGCCCGCCGCCGTGGGCCGCTTGTGTACGCCCCAGCCTGTCGGGTTGGTCTCGTTCCACGCCAGGAACAGCCCCGAGTTCGACGCGCCTCCGCCCGCGCGATGGCAGTGGGCACAGTTGATGTCGAGCCATGCCCGCGCGCGATCCTCAATCGGCGCACCACTCTTGATCGACGGCGCCGCCGGCGCATCGGCCGGCAGACCGGTCAGAATCCCGCGCGCCTCCCAGTCGGCAAGTTGCGCCACGCCTTGCGGTCCAACATGGTTGAGATTGCGCGCCGTCGGGCCGATCGGCACGAAGTCGTCGCCGAGCGAATGACATTCCTTGCACTGGTTGCGATTGGGCACGGCGTAGTTGATCGCCAGCGCCTCGCCATCCGGCGAGATCGTCTCGATCACCTGCTTGTCGCCCACTGGCGAATAGACCGCCTCGGTCTCCTCGGCATTCCACACATAGGGATAGGCGACCCACCCGTCCGCCTTGCGGATCAGAAGACGCGTCTCCACATACCGCTCGTCCTTCGCCGGCTCGCGCATGTCCGGCGCAAACGCGAAGGTCTTGATCAGAACGGACCCGACGGGAAAATCGAATACGCCGCTCTCGGTGTAGGCGGCAGATTTTCCCTTCGGCACGTACACCGCGCGATGCTTTGCTGCGTGATCCGAGAACAGCGCGTTGACGAGATCGTAGGGCACGACGCCCTCGGCCGGTTCCCGCGCCGACACGTCGCTGAACAGGCCATAGTCCGACAGCTTGGGCGCCGGGTCCTCGCCGACGATCACCGCGTCGCGCACGCCAGCGGGCTGGCCGCAGGCCGACAGGGCAAGCAGGCAAGCGGCAACCAACGCCGGGAGGGAAACACGCATTCGCGTCATTCAGCGATCATCGACGAGCAGCAAGCGGTTGCAATACGCAACCGCAGGCTCACCCCGCGACTCAAGCGCCCTCCGCGGCCGCCTTCGGCTTGTCGTGCTCGAGCACAACCGGCCTGGGCTCCTCGATCTGCGCGTCAGCGGGACGCGTGGGCGACGGATTGGCCTTGGTGAGATCCGGGGGCGTACTGCCGAGGCCGAGATTGATGAAGCCCACTTCCGGCTTCTCGCGCACGGCGATCCGCACCTCTTCGGTCTTGTCGCCATACTTCGTCACGCCATCCCACACGATTGCCGGTAGCGATCCGCCAAGCGCCGCCGCAAGCGGCGAGAGGCGCCCGGCCGGCGCATTGCCGCCGACGCCGTAGGTGTTGTCGCGAATGACGAAGTCGCGCGGCAGCGGGTTGTAGTTCGGATCCTTGATCTCGTTCGAATAGGAAACCACCATCACATGCGCAGTCTGATTCTTGTCGAACGTGTTGCCGAACACGTGGACATTCCGGTTCGCCATCAACAGCACGCCCGTCCCCGTCGGCACGCTGGCCACGATGTTGCCGGGAGGCGCAAAGTTCGGCGTGTCGTTCTCGACGACCTGGTTGTTGAAGATGCGCGTCGAGTGCCCGCCCATCACCGGCAGGTCCGGCAGGTCGAACACCAGGATGCCGCCCGCATTCCTGGTCGCGATATTGTCGTGCACGTCGGCGAATTTCGAGTTCTCGATCTCGATGCCCGCGACATTGTATTCCGCGCGGCTGTTGCGGACGATGATGTTCTCCGACTGGCCCACATAGATGCCGGCGTCGGAGGCGCCGCTCACCGTCACGCCATCGACCAGCACGTTCTTGGATTCGACCGGATAGACGCCGTAAGCGCCATTGGTCGCCAGCGGCCCGCCGGTCCAGACGACTTTCAGGTCCTTGTAGGTGATGTTGTCGGCGCCCTTGGACTTGATCCCATCGCCCTTGGGGTCCTCCATCGTGAAGCCGGTCACCGTGACATTGTCAGACGTGATCAGCAGCCCCTCGCCCGCCCCGGTCTGGCCCTTGAACGAGATGAAGGTCTTGTCCTGCCCCGCGCCCTTGATCGTCACGCCATCGACCGTGAGCGACAGGCCGTCGGTGAAGTCGAACCGGCCTTCGCCGATCTCGATCGTATCACCCGGCCTGGCCTCGATCAGCAGCTTCTGCAGGTCGGCATAAGCCGTGGCGGAGGGCGCGAGCGCCACCGGCTTGGGCGGTTCTGCCGGGCTGCAGGCCGCTGCAAGCGCCATGACCGAAACTGCCGCGAGAATGCTGCGCATGTCGCGCTCCCTGTGATTGTTGCTGGCGCGGACTGTCGCCGCGGCCACAGGGAAGTCAAGTTGCCCGAACGAGAGCGGCCGCCCCTCGGGGAAGGGGCGGCCGCGGCGACCGGCGGGTGAGAGAGAACGGCGCCAGGCCGCTGGCTTTGTCTCGCCTAGTTGGTCAGCGCCCAGAGAACGAGGCCCGTTGCGGCGGCAATCAGCAGGATCTCGCCGGTGTCGTTGTCCCGGTAATAGTGCTGGCCGTAACGCGGGGGCGGCAGGCGATAGCGATGATAGTCGCTCACCACGACATAGCTGTTGTAGTGGCGGCGGTCGAAGCGGTCGCCGCGCGACCAGTAGTGGTGGCCGCCGCGGTCATCATACCAGCCACGGCGATCGCGGCGGTCGTCACGGCGATCGTGGCGCCAGTCGCGATGGTCATCCCGACGATCATCCCGCCAGTCACGGCGATGATCACGCCGGTCGTCGCGGCGGTCATACTTGCGGCGATGATCGTCGTCGGCGAAGGCAGGCGCCACTGCGGTCACGGTGAGCAGGCCCGCCAGAAGCGAAGAAGCAATGAGACGCATTGGGGTACTCCTTTCAGTCTCTTGACCCCATAACAACGCACTGAACCTGAACGCAGGACGACTCATCCGTTCATAAAAGAAGGACGCGCACCGTTCATCTTTGAACGACGTGAATTCAATCACTTATCGCGCCGAAGCGTGTGAGATAATCTGCAGGTTCCGCGTACGGCGCCCGTGAGCCGGCGCCTCGCAAATGGTGAATGCGTCTTTGCGGCGGTTAAACTACGCGGCCGTGCGGTCCTTGAAGAGCCCCGCCGCCGACTTTATCCACGCTTCCACCTGCTCGCGCTGCGGCGCCGCGCCGTCGCGCAGCAGCCGCTCCCCTTCGTTGGAGCTCGCGAACAGTTCGATCGCATCCATCAGGGTATCGAGATCGATGCTGGCGAGGTCCTCGACGCTGTAGACGCCGGCGCCGACCAGGATCTGCGCATGGGCGCCGCTGATGTCTGGCAACGAGCAGGCCAGCAGCGCCTGCGCCTGCCAGTCCTTGATGACGCCAGCATTGATATGGCTGGCCTTGATCCGCTGGGCGGCCTCCTCAGGCGTCAAGGCAAGCAGGTCACCCACCGTTTTCACGCCGATCACGTTGAGCCTGTTGGCCGTCTTGGGCCCGATCGAAGGCGCATCCACCACCAGCTGTTCCCGTGTAAGCCGGGCCCGGGCCTCCTGCTGGGCGGCTGTCTCGGGCTTCGGGGCAGGCCTGGCCTGCGGGACGGGTTTGCGCGCTACGGGCGTCTCCGCCGCAGCTGGAGGGCCTTCCACGGCAGCGACAGCCTTCACCGCCTTCGCACGCTTCGTGACGCGCGGCTTGGCGCCCTTCCCGTTGGCCGTGCCGGTCTCGCGCGGCCACTGGCAATCGAGGTTCGACATAGAGACCTTCAGAACTTCCTCGGCGAACAGCTTGCGTACGACGCGGTCATCGTCGCCCATGGTTTCGCGGACTTTGCCGGTGCGGCGGTATTCATCGTATTGCGAGCCAACCAGCCGGCGCTCGACGAGATCGTCGACGGCCTTTGACACGATGCGGGCGGGCGTGCCTGCAGCCACGGCCACCGTGTCCAGCACCAGGCTGACCTTCGGCGCCTCCGCCTTCGCCTCGGCAATCGCGCGATCAAGGATGCGGGCGAGCATGACGGACGCATAACCCATGAGGGCTGCGACAACGTCCTTCATCTCCTGATCGAGACCTTCGACCGGCCGTTTGCGGCCAACGTTGAAATCGTAGTGGTCGATCAGTGTCTCGTAGTGACGGTTCGAGATCTGCGCGCCGGCCTTGATCATGCGCTCGATCCAGTCGTCGCTTGCGGGAACGGCCACGTCAGGAAAGCCGAGATCCTGCGTCAGGATCAGCAGCAGTTCCGGAAACGCCTTCGACAGCGACCACTCCACCGCGCGATGGATCGTCCCCTCCTCCTCCGTCTGGTGCGTGTGGAAGGGCTGCAGCGGATCGACGGCATAATGACTCATCACGCCGGCGCAGTAAGCCGCGTGGCTCCAGTCCTTTGCCCGCATGGCGCGGACCGTGCGATTGTACCATTCGCGTGCAGCCTGGGGCGCACCGCCCCAGTCGCCATCACGAACGTGCAGCACATGGTTCTTGAAGTCCTTGAAGACTTCGTCGGGCGCCTTCGCGCCTTCCAGATAGGCGTCGCGATGCTTCAGGAATAGCTTGCGCCAGTCTTCCGCTCCTGCACATTGCATCTGATCAAGTGCGAGGATGGCAAGCCGGTGGTGATTGCTGCGGCAAACCGAATCCAGCACGAGCCGGTAGCAGACCGACATGAGCAACGCTCCCACAGGATGACACAGCAACCAGAGGACGGGTTCGGTAAAGGGCGGGTTAACCTGTGTCGCAGCGACATAAGTCGCCCGCGGCGCAGTGTGCTTGCGTCCGTTGTCAGCCTCGGACCGGTTGTTGGCCGAAGGTAGCAGCCGGATGACACTCCGCACGATGACATCTGCTTTTCTGACCCTGGCGCTTGCAGCCTGTAGCGGCGAACAAGATCCGGATACTCCCTGCTGCGCCATCCTGCCGAAGCATCAGTGCCAGACCGATCTTCTACAGGCAGGCCTGACCAATGCGGAAGTGGAGCTGCTGCTCGGGCCAGGGGACAAGGTCTGCCCGTCGACCACGCTCAGCGAGGCGCGCATCCGCGAGCTGGCGGCGATCTGGAATGTATCCCAAGCATGCGGTGCAGCGCGCGGCCATGATCGTCTTCTGACGCTCGACAGCGGGCTGTGCGCGATCCAGACGGGGCTCCAGGAGCCGGTTGCTGTCGAGGGCTTGAAACCATGATGGTGATGGTGTGCGCGAATCCTGCCACGCGGGAAGGGAGACGACGCAACATCATCATTCGTGATGGTGAAGCGGCCGGCTACCCGCAACTGGGCAGGCCGGCGACCATGGCGGCGTCGGATACCGGCGCGTGGGCGAAGCAGAAAGTCTGGAGAGCATGATGAGACAGGCGGCGGGATCGGCAATGATAGTGGCTGTGCTGCTGTCACTGAGTGTGGCGGCGTGTTCGCCTGCGGCCGCGCCGGCGGGTCCAGCGCCTGGCCTCGCGAACAGTGAAGCTGCGCCGAAGCCTGAGGGCGCAGCGCCAGAAGAAACCGCTCCTGACACAACGATCCCCCCAGCTCTCGCCACGCCCGCCCCGCCAGCACAGGACGCCCGCATGCAGGACACCCCCGCCCCCACTCAGCCCGCCTCGCAACTGGACCCGCGTCTTGTTGGCGTGTGGGTCAACGAGAATCAGATCAACAGCCCCGGCGGCGCTGGCGGCTTCGCCAGCTTCTCAACTGTGATGACGATGGAGCTGGGAGCCGACGGCACAATCCGCCAGTTCACGCAGTCTGTCGGTGGAGGAGGCGAATGGTCGTCGAACTCGGGTCGCAGGCTGGACTTCGAGGGCAACTGGCGCGCCAGCAACAACACGCTGCTCGTCCACGGCATGGGGCTACCCGACTACACTCCGGCAGCCACATACAGCTTCTCGGACCAGTACCTGGTCACGAACAGCGACATGGGCAGCCTGATCTGGCAAAGACGGTCCTAGCAGGAGGCGTCCTCGCCGGCCTTCGATCCACGCGGCCTGCATGCAGGCTCCTGGCCACGCAATACGACATGCGTGAAGGCCCTTCCCGGCGCGCGCCGCGGGCGTTTCGGCCGCGCTCGTCCGCCTGCATCTGCAGCAAATCTTTTTGCAGCGCGCCTCTGGTGCGGCGGCCGGTCGCACCCATTTCCCGCGAGTGGGCTTCGGCTCGCGCGGGTTGGGGATCAGCAGAAAAGGGGACGTCCATGCAGGCTTACATTCTTCTCGACCGCTCAGGTTCGATGCAGTCGCTGTGGGTGGAAGCGCTCTCGTCCGTCAACGCATTCGCAAAGGAACTTGCCAACAAGACAGACGGTCCGGTCGTCGACAGCCATGTGACGCTGGCGGTGTTCGACAGCCAGGAAGGCCTGCACTTCGATGTGCTGCGCAAGAAACAGCCCGCGCTTCACTGGGAAAACGTCACCGACAAGGACGCTTCCCCGCGCGGCATGACGCCCCTGCTCGACGCCATGGTGCGGATCATTTCGCTCGCCGAGTCGGACAATCCGGACAAGGCGATCATCGTGGTGATGACCGATGGACAGGAGAACGCCTCGCGTGAAGTCACGCGTGATGGCGTGAAGGCCGCGCTCGACCGTGTGAAAGCCAAGGGATGGGAGACCGTCTTCCTCGGCGCCAACTTCGACAATATCGCGGACGCATCGTCCGTCGGCGTTGTCGGCGACAAGCAAATGGCGATGTCGGCGGGAACGATGAACGCGTCGATGGCGCGGCTTGCGAAGAAGTCTCGCTTCTACGCAGCGGAAGCCGCGCCGATCGAATTCGACCAGGAAGACCGCGCCGTGGCGAAGGAAGCGAACATCAAGAACAAGTCGTAACGCTTCTACCGACTGAAACCGGAAATGGCGGGCGAGCAATCGTCCGCCATTTTCACGCGCTCAATGCCGGAAATGGCGCATGCCGGTGAACACCATGGCGAGGTCGGCGTCGTCGGCCGCCTTGATCACTTCCTCGTCGCGCACTGATCCGCCCGGCTGGATCACGGCCGTGGCGCCGGCCTGCGCCGCCTGCAGCAGCCCGTCAGGGAACGGGAAGAATGCATCGGACGCGCACACCGATCCGATCGTGGCGGGATCCGCCTTGTTCAGCGCAGCAGCCGCATCTTCCGCCTTGCGGCGGGCGATCCGCGCCGAATCCACGCGGCTCATCTGGCCCGCGCCGATGCCGACAGTTGCGCCGTCCTTCGCATAGATGATCGCATTGGACTTGGTGTGCTTGCAGACGCGGAAGGCAAAGATCAGGTCAGCAATCTCCTGCGGGCTGGGCTTCCGCTTCGTCACCACTTTCAGGTCGGCCTCCATGATGCGCCCCACATCGCGGTCCTGGACCAGCAGGCCGCCGGCGACCGTGCGCACCGTGACGCCCGCCTGCCCCGGATCGGGCACGCCATTGGTCAGCAGCAGGCGGAGGTTCTTCTTCTTCGCAAACACCGCCAGCGCCGCCTCATTCGCCCCCGGCGCAATAACGACTTCGGTGAAGATCTCGGTGATTGCCTCTGCGGTTGGACCATCAAGCGGCACGTTCACAGCAATGATGCCGCCGAAGGCCGAGGTTGAATCGCACGCCAGCGCGCGGCGGTAGGCTTCCGTCACCGTCGCGCCAATGGCGACGCCGCACGGATTGGCATGCTTGATGATGGCGACGGCAGGCGAGACCTTCGGATCGAATTCGGCGACGAGTTCGTAGGCCGCATCCGTGTCGTTGATGTTGTTGTAGCTCAGCTCCTTGCCCTGCACCTGGCGCGCGGTCAGGACGCCGGCGCGCCTGTCGGGGCCAGCATAGACCACCGCCTTCTGGTGCGGGTTCTCGCCATAGCGCAGCGTCTGTTGCAGCTTGCCGCCAAACGCGCGCCACTCGCCCGCGTCCTCGCCGATCTGTTTCCAGTACCATTCCGAGATCGCCGCATCGTAGGCCGCCGTCCGCGCATAAGTCTTCGCAGCAAGACGCCGGCGTGTCTTGAGGCTGACGCCGCCCTGCTCCATCTCCGCAAGTGCGGCATCCACATCGGCGCCGTCAGTGCACACCGCGACGAAGTCGGCGTTCTTGGAGGCTGCGCGCAGCATGGCCGGGCCGCCAATGTCGATGTTCTCGATGCAGTCATCGAAACCCGCGCCCGCCTGCACGGTGGCCTCGAACGGATAGAGATTGATCCAGACAAGATCGATGGGTTCGATGTCGTGGTCGGCGGCGTCCTTGGTGTGGCTCGCAAGGTCGCGGCGATAGAGAAGCCCGCCATGCACCTTCGGATGCAGCGTCTTCACGCGGCCATCCATCATCTCGGGAAAGCCAGTGAGGTCTGCGACGTCGCGAACTGCCAGCCCGGCCTCCTTCAGCGCCTTCGACGTGCCGCCTGTTGAAACGAGGTCGACGCCGAGCGCCACGAGCTTCCGCGCCCGCTCGACCAGCCCCGTCTTGTCGGACACGGAGATCAACGCGCGCCTCACGGCGACACGGTCTGGCACATTGCCGGGGATGGCTTTGGGGGGCGACATGGTGCGGCTCCAGCGCGTAGCTTGGGGCGCCGGATAGCATCAGGTCGGCTGTCTTGAAACCGTCAAGCTTGCGGCATTCCGGCCGCTGACGCCCAGCCTAGCGCGACATCACGAAAGTCGACCATTCGAGGCGCGAGCCGAATGCCTCCCAGGCGTTCTCGAGGCCTGTCGCCTCGACAATCGCCCACAGGCGTCGGATGGCGGCCGAATCGCCGCTGACGAGGAACATGGCGGCCGACCGATCGACCGAAAGTTCGCTGGCTTCGAGGACGACGCCGCTTGACTGGATCGCATCCAGCGTCCGCCGGACGAGTTCGTCCTGGCGCTCGCTGTCGCAATACGCTTCGCCGTTGAAGAGGAGGACACGCATTTCCATGACAGTAGAGATGGCGTGGCTTGGCCCGCGATCAATACCCCGTCTGGACCGACTGCATCAGTGGACGTTCAGGACCGGCTCGCCCCAGGCGTGGTCCGCGAAGATTTCAGGCGCCAGCGCCTTCATCATGGACAGGGAGGCCTGCGGGTCGCGCCGCGCGGCGTACGACACGATCGCATCGAGCCTTGCCTGAACCTCGGCGATCGGCGGTGAGCCGTTGTTGGCGACTTCGAAGACGCCATCGACCACGGTCGGTTTCACCTGCTCGCGGTCGTAGAACACGGTCTCGGTTAGCTTCTCGCCGGGGCGCGGGCCAGTCACGCGGATGAGGATATCCTGCCCGGGCGTGAGGCCCTTCATCCGGATCATCTTCTCCGCAAGATCGACGATGCGCACGGGATCGCCCATGTCGAGAACGTAGAGCGTCGCCTCTTCAGACTCCGAATTGGCAGACATCGCGGCGGCCTGCAGCACCAGCGCGGAGGCTTCCTCGACGCTCATGAAGTAGCGCGTCATGTCGGGGTGGGTGACGGTAACGGGGCCGCCCTCTGCGATCTGCCGCTCGAACAGGGGAGAGACGGAGCCCTTGGAGCCAAGCACGTTGCCAAAACGCACCAGCGAGAAGCGCGTCCCCGGCGCAGTCGGCGCAAAGGCCTGGATGAACAGCTCGGCGGCGCGCTTGGTGGCGCCCATCACATTGGTGGGGTTCACGGCCTTGTCGGTGGAAATGAAGGTGAAGGCCTTCACGCCGAGACTGGCTGCGATCATCGCGCAGCGGCGCGCGCCGAGCACGTTGGTGAGGATGGCCTCATTCGGGTTCTGCTCCATCAGCGGCACATGCTTGAGCGCCGCCGCGTGGATCACCAGATCGGGCGCCGCCTCATGCATTGCCTGTTCGAGCCGCATCTCGTCGCGCACATCACCGATGACCATTCGGCGAACGACGTTCGGGTAGGCGCGCAACAGCTCCTGGTCGATCTCGAAGACGTTGAATTCCGAAGCATCGTAGATTGTCAGCTCCGACGGGCCGAGCGCCGCACACTGGCGGGCGAGTTCTCCGCCGATCGTGCCGCCGCCGCCGGTGATGAACACGCGCGCGCCCGAAACGAGGTCCGCGACAGGCGCCATGTCCAGCCTGCGTTCAGGCCGGGCAAGGAGGTCAGCGGGACGAATGGGCTGCAGCATCGCCTTCGCGCCAATGCGCAGCAGCGTCGCCTTGCGCGCGGACGAGACAGCAAGCGCCGCCTCCATCGTGCGGCGGTCTTCCGGCGGCGTCGCAATGGCGATCCAGGGTAGTTCGCCGAAGCGGGCGGTGTAATGGTCGAACAGCTGGGCCAGCTGGTCGATGCCGCCCATCACCTGAACGCCCTCGATATCGCGGCCATAGTGCAGACCCGACGTCTCGACGATGCCGATGGCGCGGATGGGCGGACCGGAGGGCGCCTTGCGGGCCGCGCGCAGCGCCTCCGCGACATGGCCAGCCGGACCCACGACAAGCGCCCGCGGCGCATACGGCGGCTCGCGGCGGAACATGGCGGTCAGATCGCCCGTGGCCCGTCCACGCGCCCAAAGGCGCACGAACATCAGCAGGAGCAGCCAGATCGGAAACTGCAGATAGATGCTGGCGATCGGGAAGCTCTCGAGGGTCCTCGCCAGGATCAGGATCGGCAGCGACATGATGTGGGTCAGCGCGACGGCCTGGAAGATCCGGACCACGTCGCGCATGGACGTGTGGCTCCAGACCTGCCGGTGAACGCCGCGCAGCCACATGGCAAACGTCGCCGCGACCCCGAATGCGATCGCGACGAAGAATTCAAGCCAGGTCGGCGCACCCCCGCCAGAGAAAAAGTAGATGATCTGGGGCGCAAGGAACATCGCGACCATGCCGGTCGCCACGTCATAGGCAAAGCATGCCGCCTTGGCCTCGATTGCCACCCTGCGGGCAGACACCTCCACACTGCTCACCAAGTCCCCCTAGTCCCCCATGTGGACCCTGGACAGGGCCCACCGCACGCGATTTGGCGCCTGCGAACCATCGGCGCCCGGATCCGCAACCCCACGGATAACAAGTTGTCGCGTCTTCTGCGCGATCTCGCTACCCCAATAGCGCGAGTCTTCCACCGAAAGCAAAGTCTCGCTGCGGAAACGCCACACATGCTGACGCTTCGGGAGACCCAGGTATACCGTCTTGTCATCTGGCCCATCGGCGACCTGCACGTCCGGGTGAAGATGAAAGCGAATTTCAAAAGGTATCAGTCCTCCCGGAAATTGCGGCGCCGCCTCCGACATGGGACGCGAGAGGCTGTCCTCGCCTGTGATCCGGGCGCCGTTCATCGCGACATAGAGCCTCCGCCGATAGATCAGGCCGTGTCGAACGCGCCAGCCGGCATGCTGACCCTCGAGCAGGTGCTGGTCGCCCTCCTCCATCCGCCGCACTGCCAGCTGGGCTGGGCCGTCCGGAGCACGAACGCCGGTAAAAGGGTCCGGCGTGAATACCGCAGAATCTTCACCGTTTAGCGACAGCACCGAATGCGCCGCCGTGCGCCGCGACGCCTCACGGAGTTCCGGGTCGAGGTCGGGATTTGCGCCACAGGACGTGATCAGCCGTTCGGGACCATCATCGACAGAAAGCGCAAGCGCCCCGGCATGAGCGCGCGCGCCATGCGGCCGGTCCGGTCCGGGGCCGGCGTCGATATAGACATTGAGATCGTTCGCCAGCACGCGCTGGTAGGCTGACAGGCGCGCGAAGGAGAATTTCGAATTGACCCCGCCATGCGGCCGCAGCGCCGTGCGCACCAGTCCGTTCACGCCGTCGCCGCCGCCATTCGCTGCAACCACACCGCCGTCCACCAGCTGGAAGAAGCTCAGCATCGCCGCCATGCGTGGCTGGAGCTTGGCGAGGAACAGCGGCGCATTGATGCCCAGACGGAGCAGCAATTCCTCGACCGCATGGATGTCGATCAGCGCATCGGCGAGCGCTTCCGGGCTGCGGCTGACATGACCGCCATCGGGAAGGATCTGGCTCGCGCATTCGGCCTCGAGCATGGCCAGGCCCTGCTCCAGAAGTTTGCGTCCGTCCTCGGTCGCAGCGCCGCAAAGGCACAAGGCGACGGCGATGCGAAAGCGCGATACGAGATCAGTTTCATCGACACCGCTGAACTGAAGGTGGCGCATCTGGCGGCCAATCGACTCCAGAAGCGTCGTGCGGCTTTCGCCCGGCAGCGGTTCGAACAGCCACGGACCTGCAGACAGGAAGTTGATCAGGCGATCCGCCGTTACGCTGAGCCGCCAGGCAAAGCTGTCCCATTTCCCGAACGCCTCGACCCACGCCATGACGAGGGCCCGCCCGCGCGCTTCGCCCTGGTGTCCGCACGCACCAAGGTCGCGCAGCCAGTGGAAACGGTGGATGCGATCGGCAAAGTGGAATGTCGGAAACTCCGGCCCCCACGGCGCATGGCCGTCAGGCGTCTCGACATGTGACATGCCGAAGCGCCAGCGGCCCGCGAGGATCGCTTCGCCGCGCTGGCGGCTGGAAGGCCGGTTGTCGGTGGGCAGCGCTGCCAGGCTGGTTGGCCCGGGCCCCGCAATGCGCAGGCGATGCACGGGCGAACCGTTGATCTCCGCGCCCGTCCGGCCGGTCAGGTCGAGCCACCGCGAATATTCGCCTTCCCGGCCGGCGCCGCCGGGCGCCAGGGGCCCGAGAGGAGGAAGCGACATGACCTGCCCTCACCCGCCGCGCAGGGCGGCGATTTCCGCCGCATAACGGTCGGCGCCCTTGCCGAAGATGGCCGACCCCGCCACCAGCGCGGTCGCGCCGGCAGAGATCACAGCCGCTGCATTCCCCGGGACGATGCCGCCATCGACTTCGAGGATGGTCTTGAGATTTGCGCGGTCAAGCTTCGTGCGGATCGCCTCGATCTTGCGGAGCTGGCTGTCGATGAATGTCTGGCCGCCAAACCCTGGGTTGACGCTCATCACCAGGATCAGGTCGAGCTCTTCGAGAACGGGATCGAGAATGTCCGCAGGCGTCGAGGGATTGAGCGCAGCGCCGGTCTTCTTCCCGAGCTTGCGGATAACCTGCAGCGTCCGGTGAAAATGTGGCCCTGCCTCGGGATGCGCCGTGATGATGTCGGCCCCGGCCGCCGCGAAGGCTTCGAGATAGGGATCGACGGGCGAGATCATCAGGTGGACGTCGAACGGCTTTTTGGTGTGCGGTCGCAGCTTCTCGATCACGATGGGACCGATCGAGATGTTCGGCACGAAGTGACCGTCCATAACGTCGACATGGATCATGTCCGCGCCGGCCGCGTCCACGGCGCGCACTTCCTCGCCAAGCCGAGCAAAATCCGCCGCCAGGATCGAGGGCGATATCAGGATGTCAGACATGACATCGGCCTAGCAGCGCCCAAACGGCCGCGCAACCTGTCGCACGGCAATCGGCCGACCCTGGGACTGCTACCGCTGGCAGGGGATCAGGCGCACCCTGATTGGTCAGACGCCGATCAGTAGCCGTAGGCCGTGTTCTGCGGGATTACGCGGGCGCGGGCGCCGTATTCGATCAGCACCGGCGTGCCGGCTGGCATGGCGAAGTCGCCGGCCTGCGTGACGGAGACCAGTTCGCCCGACGGCAGGCGGATCGTGTAGGCGAAGCCCGGCTGGGCGCCAGTCGACTTTCCGATGGCGTTGCCGGCCAGACCGCCGAGTACGGCGCCGCCGATGGCGCCGGCCGTGTTGGCCTTGTGGCCGCCGCCAATCTCTGAACCGGCAAGGCCGCCAAGCGCGGCGCCGGCCAGCGTGCCGATCTTTGCCGATGAGTTCGGGGCTTCGATGGTTATCGGACGCGCCGCCACGATCGTGCCTTCCTCGACGCGCGCAACGCGGCCGACCTGGGAAGTTTCATAGCTGTTGGCGCCGAGGCCGCTGGCGCATCCGGCGAGCGCCGTGGCGAGCACAGCGAAGGCGATCGCGAAGGCCTTGGAGGGCTTGGCGATGACCGACGGGCGGATCGCGTCAAGGCTGGCGCGAGAGAAGGAGTCGGCGGGGGCGTGGAATATGGCGTCCATCTTGTTATCTCCGGCGGGACGGCATCGGGGGAGGACCCGTCCCTACACACACTGTCTATCAGAAACGACTGAACCGACGCTGAACCCAATGGTTCGCATTCGTCGCTTATCGAAGGCAGGAATGTGGCAACTTCTCACGGAAGGCGCCCAGATCCCGGTTCGTCCGTATCCCGACACGACTGGGAATGGCGATCCGCTCAGACCCGTTCAAGTCGCGCGATGAAAAAAGCATCGGCGCCGGCGGATGCAGTTTCGCTTTCCGCATCGAGCGCGTCTTTCGCATCACGCCGGGGGTGCGTCAGTGTGAGCACATCTCCCTGCATGGTTAACGAAGTCTCAAAGCCGGGGGCCTCCGCGGCAGCGACCGCAACGCGCCGCCACCCGCCTTCGGCGATGGCAGCTTCAACAACTTCAACTCCCTCTTCAGGCGTCGGCGTGCAGACCGCATAGACGAGCCGGCCGCCAGGCCTCAGCATCTCGCCAGCGGCGTCGAGCAGCGCGCGCTGCACGGCAGGGAAGCGGACGAAGTCGCGCGGGTCGCGTCGCCACACACCCTCGGGATGCCGGCGAATGATGCCAAGCGCCGAGCACGGCGCATCGAGCAACACAGCATCAAGCGGCTCTGCAGGGCGCCAGATGCGGGCGTCGGCCTCGACGATCTGCACTGGCAGGCGCGCGCGCTCGACGTTCTGCCGCAAGCGGGCGACGCGCTGGGACGAGAGATCGATTGCACTGAGTTTCGCGCCCATCGCCGCGAGCTGCATCGCCTTGCCGCCGGGCGCCGCGCAGATATCCGCCACAGCCATCCCGCGCACATCGCCGAGCAGGCGCGCCGCAAGGGCTGCCGCCGAATCCTGCACCCACCAGGCGCCCTCGGCATAGCCCGGCAGATTTGCGATCGCGCCGCCGCCATGAAGCCGCAACGAGCCGCCGGGAAGGATGTTCGCCTCGAGACGCCCGGCCCACACGGCGGCGTCGACCCCCTCACGCAAGGTGAGATCGATCGGCGGCTCTTGAAGCTGGGCAAGCGCCATGGCCTCGGCGCGGTCTGCGCCGATCGCCGACTTCAGTTTCGCCGCCAGCCAGTCGGGCCACACTGACGTGACGGGGGCGTTCTCCCAAGCATCGCGCTCGCGTGCGGCGCGTCGCAGCACCGCATTGATCAGACCTCCCCCACGGCGAGCCTCATGCCATTGCCTGGCCGCTTCGACCGTTGCCGACACCGCTGCGTGCTCAGCCACGCCGAGCATCCAGAGCTGCGCTGCGCCCACACGCAGCAAGGCGCGCAGGGGCGGCTCTATGTCGGCAAGCGGCCGCTGCACCATGCCGCCAAGCGCCCAGTCGATGCGGCCGAGACCACGCAACGCCGCGCCCGCCATGGCGCGCGCGAAGCCCCGGTCGGGACCTTCAAGCCGGTTGAAGGCCCGGCTTGCATCCATTGCGGCATCGAAGTCGGCCTTGCCATCCATGGAGGCAAGCACAAGTTCGCCTGCCGCAAGCCGGCTTTGCCATCCGGCAGTGGGCGTCGGGGACTGGGCTGGCGCAGGCGGCATGACGGGGCTGGTAGCGGTTCGGTGCGCGCCTGTCACGCAGCGCGCAGAAGCGACAGCGCCGTGCTAGAGACCAAACAGCTTCTGGAACACGCCCAGCAGGCCATCGAATTTGAGGCCCGCGTCGGTGACCGCCAGGGCATAGGCGGGGGCGCCAGCCAGCGCCTCGGGCTCATGATGGATGCTTGCATCCCGGATCGAGAAGTCGCCGGGACCATAGACCGCCCCGCTGTCCATGTACTCTCCATGGATGCACAGCGTCAGTTCGCGCCCCTTGTGGGTATGCCGCGGCACCGTCTTACCAGGGGCGACCCTGATGATTTCGGCCTTCAGTGCGCCGGGCGCGCCCAGATCGAGGCTGCGTATGCCAAGGCCGATCGTCTTCCAGCCTGTCCGGCTTTCGGCTGACGCGATCGCCTCGCGCAGTCTCGGCGGCAATCCGGCCAGCTCGGGATAAGCCAACGCGCGTTTGGGGGCCGCGCCGCCGCGTTCGATCGCAGCAAACGCCATGGCCAGCGCGTCCGCGGACATATCTGCGGGCGCTTCCAATTCAAGCGCGACACCGGAAATGACCTCGCCCTCGGAATCGGAGATACCCCTCATTTTCATGAGGATATCCACGAAAAGATCGAGTGCGGGCTCTGCTCTGCCCGAAGCCAGTGCGGCACGGGTCGACTCGTCCAGTTCAGTTTGCCGGCTGACCTTAATCATCTCCGCATCCGTCAGACACACCCCGTAATGCGAATGATACGCGTGCGTTTCCCCAGCGGATCACGTCGACCTCATTCATCGCCGAGCCGCACCTTCATCTTTGCAAATGCCAGGCGGATTCTCGACTTCACCGTCCCCAGTGGCGCGCCCAGCCGGGCCGCGATTTCGCTGTGGGACAACCCTTCGTAAAACGCCAGCTTCAGAAGGAGAACCTGCTCTTCGGGCAGGTCCTTCATCGCAGCGCGGACCCGCGCTTCGGTTTCCATGGCTTCAATGCGGGCATCAGGCGCCTCGACGCCGGACGGGAGGATCATTTCCTCCTCCGGATCGAGTTCAGGTTTTTTCGACCGCCGGAACAGGTCGATCCGGCGATTCCTTGCGATGCGGAAAATCCAGGTCGAGACGGATGCCTGCGCGCGGTCGAACAACGCCGCCTTGCGCCAGACCGTAACCATCACGTCCTGAGAGATTTCCTCCGCCAGCGCACCGTCGGCCCCGAGCCGCAGCAGGTAGGACTTAACGCGCGGCGCATAATAGGCGAAAAGCTCCGCAAACGCGTCGCGATCCTGCCGTTCTGCTACGTCGACTAGCAGATCCGCAAAGCGGGTACGCTCGGCATCGCCAAGCGTTTCGCCAACAGGCTTGCTGATGCCTTTGCCGCCCATCCCATCCGGTCGCTAGGTTTCGCCAGCCGCAGGCTGTTCTCGCGGCCCACGCTTGTACGCACGTCGCGCAACGAACGTGAAGCGCTTAGCTGGACTGATCGACGCCGCCGAATGACGCGCCATCGCCTTCCTCGTCAACGATGACCACGCCCGGGTTGTGGGGATCGGCATGTTCCGCGCCCTTCTGGTCGGGACCGAACAGGTCGAGCTGGTTGGGGTTCGGCACTTTCGGTTTCCGCTTCGCCTTCACGCCGGGCTTGGCGAAGTAGAGATCGTCGGTGTGATCTTCGACCGGAACCGGCGGCTTTTCGGGCCTCGCCTTCGCCTTTTTCGGCTTTGCTCCGCCTGCCCGGTCCGGCTTCCAGTAGGAGACGGCGATCACCGGCTGCCCTTTGGCGTCCTCGTAGAGTTGCACGAAACCGCGCGCGACACCCGCCTCCGCCTTCGCCTGCACGGCCTCGCGCTCGGCGGGTTGCGGGCGCACCCAGTCGATCACCAGCGTTACCGACCCCTTCGCCATCTCGCGCGCTTCTCCTATCGTGCGCGCGCCACCCTCGGCGTCGAGCGCGTCACGGGCATTGCTGGCGATGGGATACTGCAGGGGCATTGCGATCAGGACCTAGTCGATGGCGGGCTCGGCCTCAGCCGGCCCCCGTTCGCCCACACGCATGAGCCGTGCCGCCGCAAGCCGCGCAAATGATAGCGTCACCGCCTTGCGCCGTCCGCCCGACAATGGCGCAGCCTCACTCTCGCGCAACACCGCGCCGCCAAACCCGTCGCAGACCAGCAGGCCGCACGTCTCCGGAATGCGCTCATTCGGAAAGTCGCAGTCGATCGCGAAATAGAACCGGTCGCAGTAGGGCGCGTACTCAGGCCATTTCTGGTCCGTTCGGAAATCCTGCAGGCAGGACTTCACCTCGACGATCACGATTTCGCCGCGCCGTCCCACCGCCATCAGGTCGGCGCGGCGGCCATTAGCCAGCCCCACTTCCCTCAGCGAGGCCAGGCCCAGCTCCGCGAACATCAGCTGCACGCCGCGGACGATCGCGGCAGCACGCCCTGTCGGTAAAGGATCGCCAAACGACTGCGAAGGCATTGAGGCTATGGCTGCCGACATAGGGCCCGTTCCTGATACGTACCGGTTTATGGCGCCGCGACGCGAACAGGGCAACGCGAATTGACGGGCGGCGAAATTTGAATGCTGCTGGGGAAAACAAGAAACGGCCAGAGGCGGACAACGCCGGGGGAGACGACCATGAGTGACGCCAGCCCTGCTGCGCCCAGCGATGCCGCGACCTTTCGCAAGATCGCCTGGCGCATCGTTCCCCTGCTCTTTCTCGGCTACATCGTCGCCTTTCTCGACCGCGTGAATGTCGGATTCGCCAAGCTGCAGATGGCGGATGATCTCGGATTTTCAGACGCCATCTACGGCTTTGGCGCAGGCATCTTCTTCATCGGCTACTTCGTGTTCGAAGTGCCGAGCAATCTCATTCTCCGCAAGGTCGGCGCGCGCATCTGGATGGCGCGCATCATGATCACATGGGGCATCATCTCGAGCCTCTTCATGTTCACCGGCATGGTGCAGTGGGGACCCGTATCCGCCGCCTTCGGCTGCACCGACGAGCAATTCACTTTCTATGTACTGCGCTTTCTTCTCGGCGCAGCGGAGGCCGGCTTCTTCCCCGGTGTGATCCTCTACCTGACATTCTGGTTCCCGGCCCAGAGGCGGGCCCAGATGGTGGCGTGGTTCATGACCGGCATCGCCGTCTCCAACATCGTCGGCGCGCCTGCCTCCGGCGCGATCCTGCAATACATGGATGGCGCAGGCGACATGCGCGGCTGGCAATGGCTGTTCCTTTTGGAGGGCATCCCGTCAGTGATCATGGGCGTCGTCCTGCTGCTCATGCTCGTCGACGGACCCGCAAAGGCAAAATGGCTCACCGATGGCGAGCGCGACCTCGTGTTGCGACGCCTGGCTGAGGAGGCGGCCCTCAAGGGCGGCGCCGGCGAGCGTCACGGCATCGCGCAGGTCTTCGCCGACTGGCGCATCTGGGCCTTTGGCGTCGTCTACTTTACCGGCGCACTGTGTCTCTACACGACCAGTTTCTGGATGCCGACGCTGATCTCGGAGTTCGGCATCCCCTCGTCCAACTTCCTGCAGATCGGCCTGCTCAGCATGATTCCGTGGGGCGTGACCGCCGTCGTGCAGGTGCTGTGGGCCTGGAATTCCGACCGCACGGGAGAGCGGCGCTGGCACACGGCTGGCGGCTTCGCCATGTGCGTCGTCGGCATGACCATGCTGGCGGTGATCGACGGTTCACCCGTCCTGCAGCTTGCCGCGCTGACGATCGTGACCAGCGGCGCCCTGTGCTGGGTCGTTGCCTTCTGGTCGATCCCGACGTCCTTCCTCTCGGGCGCTGCTGCAGCAGCGGGGATCGCCTGGATCAATGCCATCGGCAATCTCGGCGGACATTTCGGCCCCGACCTGATCGGACGAATCCGAGACGCCAATGGTGGCAATGCGGACGCGGCTTTCTTTACGCTCGCTGGTGCGGCAGCGATTGGCGGCGTCCTGATCCTGCTGGCGACGGCCAGACGGCCGGCGGTCGCAGCCGCCTAGTTCGTGAACGCCTTCTTGAACATGCCATCCGGCAGGCTCGGGCCGCGGCTCGGATGGATCAGGAAGTAATCCTTCCAGCGGCGTTTCGGATCGATCTGCGTCGACTCGAACATGTGCGAATTGTCGTCGTTGAGCTGCCACATGCGGTAGCCCAGGCTGATGAAGTAGTCGCGCACGTCTTCGCCGGACGAGCCGAAATTGCGCTGCAACGAGAATGGATGAATCTCGATCAGCAGGCTCGGCAGGTCGCGCTCGATCGTCTTCCTGCCGCCCTCGAGGAAGCGGATCTCGGCTCCTTCAACATCGCAGCGGATGAAGTCCACGCGCGGCAGTTTTTCGGCCGCCATCAGTCCGTCGAGCGAAACGACCGCCGTGGGCTGGTCGACGAACTCTGTCCTGTTGCCGGTGGCGAGCATCTCATCAGACGCCGTCCCGCCGCGATCCGTCACCACGCCATAGGCGCGGCCAAGGTGGCCCGACATCTTCTTCGGCACGGAGAGGATCATCGAGCCTTCCGCCGATCCGATCGCCGCATTGTGCGGGATCACGTTCTTCAGCTTATGCCAGCGCAGCAGGCGGGTCATGATCGCGTAGGAATAGTTCGAAGGTTCGTAGACATGGACCACGCCGTTGGGCCCGATGTGCTGCGACAGCAGGTAGGAGTGGCGCCCATCGGAGCCGCCGAAGTGCAGGCAGATATCGCCCGGCTTCACGACTTCCTTCATGTAGGGCGCCTCAGGCTCCCATTTACGGTCCTGCTTGTTGCGCTGGTAGATGCGCATGGTGGTCGCGAGGTTGCGCAGGCCTTCGAAGGACATGGACAAGGCGGATTCTCCGGGAACGTCTGGGCCGGTACAAAGCGTAACTCGTGCAAAAAGGGAAGGTCTTCCCTGCAATCCTGACCGCGTCACGTCGTTCCGGTTTCGCCGAAGGTGGATTACAAGCCCGCCATGAACAATCCAGAACCCGCCCGCGTCCCCTGGGGCGCCGCCCCTTCCCTCGACGATATCGCCGAGATGGCTCGCGCAGCCCTCGACACGCTGGAAGAACCATTTCGCACACCCGCCCGCGCCGTCGCCATCAAGGTCGAGGATTTTGCCGATGACGAGACGCTGGAGTCCATGAAGATCGAGAACCCCTATGACCTCACCGGCCTCTATTCCGGGGTCGCGCTGACGCTGGAGCAGGTCTCCGCCCCCTCGCAGATCCCGCCCATGGTCTGGCTCTACCGCATGCCAATCCTCGACGAATGGGCCGCCACCGAGGGTCTCGCCCTCGAAGACCTCGTCGCCCACGTCGTGATCCACGAACTCGGCCACCATTTCGGCTGGTCGGACGAGGAGATGGACGTGATGAACGCGGACGAAGACTAGGCCATCCCGGCCCGCTCGAGCTGCTCGACCAGGTCGGGCGGCACCGGCGAGACATAGGGCGCAACGCCAAGGCGCTGGCGCACCGTGTCGGTCGGCTCCTTCCAGATATCCTGCCAGTCGACCCCGAGTAGCTGCGGCGTCGCGCGACCATGGCGCCAGGCGCCGAGCGTGATTTCCATCAGGAGCGCAAGGCCCTCGGGCCGGTTGATCGCGGCCTTGGCGATGATGAAGGCTAGGAACTGCGCCGAATAGTTGTGCCCGAACTGCGAGAGCTGGAAAGCCGAGATGCCGACCTCGTGCAGCGCCGTCGTGTGATAGCCGCCGACAATGTGCCAGAGGTCATGGCACTGCAGGATGCGCACATTGAGATAGTCGAGCGGCGGCGGCAGGTTCGCGAGCCCCAGCGCATCGCGGTCGAGCACTTCAAGATCGAAATTGTTGTCGATCATCTGGCGGTGGAATTCATTGCCCAGCGATCCATCCGGACACTGTGCGAGTTCGTCCATCGTGAAACGCTGCGGCCATCCCTGCGCCACGGCGGCAGGCACGCCCGGATAGGCAAGACTCGCCTCGCCCGCGCGCCGCGCAAATCCCTGGTCAACGAACTTGCCAAGCCCTGCAGTGCGCAGCGTAAACGTGCCCGCGTCAGTCTTCACGGTGTCGTCGATGAAGGCCCAGAACTCTGGCCACAGCTCCGGCGCAACGGCGCCGCTTCCGCCCGTCAGGTCGACGGCGCGAGCCTCATCGCCGAACCATCCGGCGGCCGCCGCATCATAGACATCGATGATCGTCCGCGGCTCCACCCACCCTGCCCGTGTCAGCAATGCTGCGAGATCCGCTGCAGCTCCCATGTCGCCGCGCTTCGCGGCGCTTGCGAGTGCTGCAGGATTGCCCGCGCCGGAGCCTGTGATGGACTCGAAGCGCTCGGTGATGGCGATGGCAGGCATGTGACCCTCCTTGTGAGGCCCCTCCACACAGGATGCGGACGCTACGGCCCGTCATGCGCCCGTTCAAGTTCACGCTGCGGCAGTTGTGCAAGCGCCATTGCGCGCGCAATCTTCGAACGATGCTGAGCCAACCCGCCGCCCTCGTCTTCTGTGTCACGATCGGTCTTCTTGGCGTCTTCCAGCTGGCGCTTGCCGCCGGCGCGCCCTGGGGCCGTCTCGCATGGGGCGGGGGCCATGAGCGCCTTCCGGCTGCATACCGGTTCGGCAGCCTCGTCTCCATCCTGATCTATGCAGTCTTCGCCACGATCGTGCTGGAGCGTGCGGGCCTGATTGCGGTCCTGCCGTCTCCGGAGATCGCGCGCGTCGGCGCGTGGATGATCGCCGGTTACATGGCTCTCGGGATCGTCATGAACGCGATCTCGCGCAGTCTGCCTGAGCGGTTCGTGATGACGCCGGTGGCCATACTGCTCTGTAGTTCAGCCGCCCTTGTCGCGCTTGGAGCCTAGCGAGCCGCGCGGATATCAGCGCGCCGCCGTCTGCTGCGCGCCATAGTAACCATCGGCGAACAGCGAATCGTTGCCCGAGCCGAGCATCACGGCGCAAGCCGTGAAAGCCAGGCCCATGAAGAGCACAGCCAGCAGGCGGGTCAGGGTTTTGCCATTTGCGCCGTTGCTCATGACCCGCTCCCTGCATCATCCGTGCCGGTGTTCAGCAGGGGCGCCTTGCCCCTGACGACCGTCCCTGAACGAATGACAATCCCTCCGGTCGCGCCATGCGAGGGCGATCATGGGGCCCTTTGGGGACCAATTACGGCCGATCCGACACAATGT
>Ga0315905_10001372_pt1 | contig 26154 bp, 10 predicted proteins | sample LakEriMetagenome_5_FD_203522 | JGI IMG/M metagenome (GOLD analysis project Ga0315905, IMG submission 203522) | Freshwater fungal communities from buoy surface, Lake Erie, Ohio, United States - Buoy 4 MA121 | ecosystem: Environmental > Aquatic > Freshwater > Lake | place: USA: Lake Erie, Ohio...
GGAACCGTTGATGCAATTGCCCATTGCAGGAATTTTATGGTACCAGGGTGAAAGCAATGCACAGGAAATGGACAGGGTAGAAGAGTACCTCGTACTCCAAAAAATGATGCTTGAACAATACAGGCTGGGCTGGAAATTGCCGAACCTCCCTTTTTATTTTGTGCAACTTTCTTCTATTGACAGCATCAGCTACAAATCGCAGTACTGGCCTCTTTTTCGTGCAAAACAAATGGAGGCCTATGCACAGGGGCATCACATGGGCATTGTTGCCAGCATGGACAAGGGGGCACTCAATGATGTGCATCCCCGAGACAAAATGACCATTGCAACACGATTGTCCAATTGGGCCTTACATGACGTGTATGGATTCAGGAATCAACCGACTGTTACTGTTCCCCTTTATGCAAAGTATCACAAAAAACAGGTTGTCATCAGTTTTTCCAATAACCTGAACAGTGGTGATGCTGCTTTGATTAAAGGTTTTTCTTTGGATGGGAAAACAGAAATTTCAGCCAAGGTTCAGAAAAATAAGGTTATTCTTTTTGCACCTGAAAAACCGAAACAAATCATTTACGGATTTTCGCCATTTACAACTGCCAACCTGATGGACAAGGATAAAATTCCTGTTCCAGGATTTATAGTGGCCGTAGAATGATGTAGCTGCATGATCATGCGTTATAATCAGTCTTAATGAAATGAATTTATCATTTGTCTGTAGACTCCCTTACAATCAGGCTTCCCTTGATCATTTGTTTTTTGATCTTTGATGTTTTTTGGATGATTTGATCCAGCAATAATTTGACTGCTGCTTCTCCTATTTCTCTTGTCTTGACGTCATAGGTGGTGAGTTGTGGCTCAACAATTTCTCCAGTGTATTCATTGCCAAATCCGCATACACTGATCGTATGAGGGATCATGATTTTTTTGTTCTTCAGGTAACGGATGATTTGCACGGCACACTTGTCTGAAATGGAAAATATCGCGTCGATTTTCGGATCCATTTCAAGCCACTCATCAACAACTTCAATGACTGCATTGTAGCTAAAATCAACATGCCTGATCAGTTTATCATCTGTTTCAATTCCATGAAGGTTCAAGGCTTGCAGGTATCCATTCAACCGCTTGTTGATGGACAATGCTTTTGGCCCCAGCAACAAACCAATCTTTTTGGATCCTTTCCTGATCAGGTGCTCTGTGATCTGGAAGGCTCCACTTTCGTCATCACTGTAAATCTTTGGAATTTCAAGGTCGTCAGATACACGGTAAAACTGTACAATCGGAATTCCCCTGTTCAGCTGCATTTTCAGGTGATCAAAATTGGTGGTATAAAGCGTATGACAGATCAGCAACCCATCAATCATGTTGTTCATCAGTGCCTGCAAGTTGGCTTCTTCAATGGTATGGCTTTCTTCCGATTGGCAGATCACCACCCGGTAGCCTGATTGGGCTGCTATATGTTGAATGCCTCCCAGCATCGAAGAGAAAAAAGTGGTTTCCAGATTGGGAATGATTACCCCAATGGTATGCGTTGATCGGTTGACAAGACTTTGGGCCAGCAAGTTGGGCTGATAATCCATTGTTTTTGCCAAATTTTTGATGGCAATCCTTGTTTCAATACTGATATCCGGATGTTCATTGAGTGCTCTTGAAACAGTTGAAACTGAAACACCCGCTGCGCTTGCGATATCCTTTAAAGAAGTCTTGTCATTGTTTTTCTTTGCTTCCGTCTTTTGTTTTTTGCTTTCATGAACAAGGGTAAAATGATAGTTGCAATCCTTGCAGTAGAAACGTTGTTTGCCCCTGATGATTCCGGATTTCAGGATTCTTTCAATTTGTTGGCATTTGGGGCACTTGGCTCTTGGCATTGGAAAAATTTTATATCTATCGCAAACGTTACCGCAATCAATTACGATAGTTTATGTGGATATTTTCTGGTGCAATATATTGTTAAATCAATATTTAGGCAATATTTTGAAAAACTTTTTGGATCTTATCCAAAAGTCATCTATCTCTTATACAACCATAAACTGCCTGTCTCGTATGAAAAAAACGACTGAAGTCGCTTCTTGCTTATTTGTGACTGAATGTTTTCAAAGTCAGCATATTTCTAATTCCTCAATTTACAATTTACTGCCATGAAAAAGTTAAGCAACCTTTTCAATTGTGAAGCTGTTGCCCAAGGGAGAACAATCAAACGATTGGCAATTTTCTTTTTTGCAGCCAGTTTGAATTCTTCTTCGGTGCAAGCATTCGCACACCCCCATTACCCCGGGTCTGATGTGCGGTCAATCCGCGATGTAATCAAGGGTAAATTAACGAATGAAAGGGGTGAAGCCCTTGCCGGATGTACGGTTACTGAAAAAGGAACAAAAAATTCAACCCAGTCAGGGTCAGATGGTAGCTTCTCTCTTGATGTTCAGGGCCCTGCTTCAATCATTGTCATTACTTATGTTGGATATGAATCCCAGGAACTAAAGGTTGGCAATTTGAACAATTACACTATTTCACTGGTTCCCTCTGCGGCCAACATGGACCAGGTGGTGGTGGTGGGCTATTCCAGCCAAAAGAAGGCAACCGTCACTGGCGCAATTTCAACAGTGAAGGGTGCCGACCTGATCAAATCCCCGGTACCCAACCTTACTGCAGCAGTTGTTGGGCGTGTACCAGGTCTTTTGTCAGTCCAACGAAGCGGACAGCCTGGTAATGACGAAACAACCCTGAGGATTCGTGGTATTGGTACTTTGGATAATGGAAATGCAGCGCCATTGGTTTTGGTGGATGGTGTTGAGCGTCCATTTTCACGCATCGATCCCAACGAGGTTGAATCCATTTCAGTGTTGAAAGATGCTGCCTCAACTGCAGTTTATGGTATTCGAGGTGCCAATGGTGTAATCCTGGTTACCACACTAAAAGGAAAAGAAGGACCTGCAAAGGTTAACTACAGTGGAAATTACGCCGTTCAGGTACCCACCCGATTGCCTAAATTCCTTGACGGCTATAATTTTTCTCTTCTTCAGGTAGAAGCACAGTTGAATGATAACCCAACGGTTACTCCCATGTTTACCAAAGAGGAATTACAAAAATTCAAGGATGGCAGCGATCCTTTGTTTTATCCGGATATTGACTGGCTGGATTTCATGATGCATGATTATGCACCCCAGCAACAGCATAACGTCAACATCTCTGGCGGAACAAGTGTAGCCAAATATTTTGTTTCACTGGGCTATTTGTCGCAGGAAGGATTGTGGAAGCAATTCGTCAAGGAATACAACAACAATGACCTGTACAAGAGGTTCAATTTCCGGTCTAATTTGATCCTGGATATTTCTAAAACGACCAGGGCCAATGTTCAGATAGGTGGGTTTACTTCCAACAGAAGCTCTCCTGGCGGATCACCATTTCTGGATATTTTGGCAGCAGCAACCAATGGCACCGCAGGTCTGTGGGATGGCAAGTTTGTTACATTGGCCAGAGCCAATGGACGAAATGCCCTTGGAACATTTTTTGATGGCTTTGATCGTTTTAACAACAGTGTACTCAACCTCAATGTTGGTCTTAACCAGAAGTTTGATTTTATTACCAAGGGATTGTCAGGAAGGATGATGGGGGCTTATGACAGTGAATATGGGCAGAGCCGTGGTTTCTCAAGAAGCTATGCCCGCTATGCCGCTGAGCAAATTGATGTGAATGGAGATGGTATTCTTGATCCCATTTTAAGACAGGCAGGTGAGGACGGTGTGCTCAATGATCCTTCTGAGAGTTTTTCCAGATCCAAAAGGGTTTATCTGGAGGCAGCAATGGAATACAACAATACATTTGGAAAACATGCTCTAAGTGGTCTGTTGTTGTATACCCAGCGGAAACAATTCTATCATTCTCTTTCTTATCCAGGTATTCCTTTGGGTTATCAGGATTTTGTGACCAGGTTTACCTACAACTACAGTCAGAAATACCTTGTTGAATTCAACATGGGTAGAAATGGTTCCGAGAACTTTCCCATGAACAATCGCTTTGGTTGGTTCCCGGCTGTTTCGGGAGGTTGGGTGGTCACCAACGAACCTTGGGTAAAGAAATTTATCGGTGAGGATGTACTCTCTTATCTCAAGCTCCGTTCATCTTATGGTGTTGTGGGTAATGACAGGATGGGATCATTGAGGTTCCTGTATTTCCCCAGTGAATACCTCAGTGGTGGTGGTGCTATTTTTGGAGATGATCCTGTCAGCAGGGCTGGTTATGTTGAGGGTAAATTGGGAAATCCAAACGTAACCTGGGAAAAGTCGCTAAAGCAAAACTATGCTGCAGAGTTCAGGTTCATCAAGAACAAGTTATCCCTGAATGTTGACTACTTCATAGAAAAGCGTTCCAACATTTTAACGGCAAGACGAACTGTTCCCATTCATGTTGCTGCGGTTTTGCAGGATGCCTACAACATCGGAAGTGTTGAAAACGGCGGATATGAAATTGAGTTGGGATGGAATGATAAAATTGGTAAATCCAATTACTGGGTGCGTGGCAATTATTCATTTGCCCGCAACAAGATATTATTCATGGATGAGGCCTACAATACCCAATATCCGCTGCTCAACCAAACCGGACAGCGGGTAGGTGAGGTATTTGGGTATACCTTTATGGGCTTTTTCAACAGCCAGGATGACATCAACAAATGGCCCCGCCAGTTCAACATGAACCAGCGCCCGGGAGACGTGAAATATGCTGATATTACCGGTGATGGAATTGTTGATGTAAACGACAGAAGTCCCATCATGAACCCCTCATTTCCAGAAATCAATTATGGTTTCTCTGGTGGCTTTACCATCAAGAATTTTGATTTTAGTTTCTTGTTTCAGGGCGCTTCAAACATGAGCATGAGTCTTGGATTCAATGCATTGCTTCCATTCAGTGCTTATGGTTCTGCAATGGATTTTATCAAGGACAGGTGGTATGCCGGAAGCCCTGACAACAATGCCAATGCTAAAATTCCCCGTTTGACATTGAACTATGCTGACCTGACCAATTACTACAATTCTTCATTGTGGATAAAGGATGCTTCTTACTTGCGTTTGCGCAATGTTCAGGTTTCTTATAACCTCAACGCATCATTTTTGAAAAAAATTGGGGCAAGTTCAATGAAAGTTTTTGCAAATGGTCAAAACCTTCTTACTTGGGATACGCTGAAGTTTATTGATCCTGAAAATGTTGCTTCTGGTTCAATGACCTATCCCCAGTTAAAGGTTTTCAATTTTGGTGTAAACCTCCAGTTTTAAATTTAATATTATGAAGCTTAAAATATTTTTTTCTGCTATAATTATTTCTGGCACTTTTATATTTAGCCTGAGCTCTTGTAAGAAGTACCTTGAAATGCCTGCTCAGACATCTTTTAACACAGATTCTGTTTTTTCAAGATACCAGAATGTTGAGCGCCTTGTTTTTGATCTTTATCAGTTTCAGGGAAGGGCTCTGGCAACTGCCTTGAATGGAAAATTGAATTCAACTTCAGTTTCTACCATTACTGATGAGGCCATTTGTTTTACCGCTCAGAATGGTTACACTGCAAACAATGTCTATGCTGGAAGCATCAACTCAACCTGGTTTACCGTAAATGGTGGCAATGGTGAAGACGTTTACGATAACCATTGGAGGACAATAAGAAAGGCCCTGATTCTTCGCGACAATATTGACCGCGTTCCTGATGCACCCGCAGATGTGAAAGGCCGCATAAAAGGTGAGTGCAGTGCTGTAATGGCCCTTGAATATTTTGAAATGTTCAAGCGCTATGGTGGCGTTCCCATTGTAAAGAAGGCTTTGAATGATGCAGAGGATTTTGTCATTCCAAGAGCGTCACTTGATTCTGTTTACAAGCATATCATCAATCTGTGTGATGAGGCGATTGCCAATCCATTTTTTCCTGCCAAAGTGCCTGATGAAAAGGAGTTTGGCAGGCTAACCAAGGCCTTTGCATATGGATTGAAAGCCCGGACCATGCTTTATGCTGCCAGCCCACTGTTCAATACTGACAAACCATACCAGGATTTGGGTGCCAACAACAAATTGATCTGTTTCATGAAATATGACAAAAATTTGTGGGCTTCTGCAGCCAAAGCCGCCAGAGAAGCAATTGCCTATTGTGAGCAAAATGGGTATGCTATTGTCAGAAATTTTGGACCAACCCGGAATTACAAGATTGCTTGTGAAGATGTTCCCAAAGCCGGAAACACAGAAGTGATGTATGGGACATTTCAGGGAATCAATCAATCAAGAAGTTATTGGACGGGTAGGGGGACAAACATGGGCGGTTTTGCTGCAACAGAGCCAACCCAAAATCATGTTGAAAAATACCAGAATACTGATGGTACTTCCGTGAATTGGAATAATCCCATCACAACGCCTGTCAATGATCCAACATTTCCTTACAAAAGACTTGATCCTAGGTTTCACTTTTCTGTCGCATACAATGGATGTCTCTGGGTAACAACAACCCCAACCTATAACCTTGAAATTTATGATGGTGTTGACGCAACTGTCCCACATGGGAGAAATGGACCTACTTCAGCCAGGACCCAATTTGCGTATTTTACCCGCAAATGGTTGAATGGACTGGAAACCACTGGCGTGTGGACTCCTATGAGCCCTTACATGAGGCTGGCAGAAATGTACCTCATCCTTGCAGAAGCCTCCAATGAAGCCAATGGACCAAGTGCAGAAGTATTTTCAGCGCTGGATGTCATTCGTACCCGTTCTGGTATGCCAATTGTTTCTAAAGCGCTTGATCAGGCAGGGTTAAGGAAGTTCATTGAAAACGAACGCAGCATTGAACTCTACCTGGAAAACCATCGGTATTTTGATTTAAAACGTCTTATGTTGGGTGAGGTTTTCAAAGGCCCAATTTTTGATGTGCGGGTTATCAGGCAAAGAAATTCAAGCTATACCTATACCAAATACAAATACCAGGACAGGGCATGGTTCCCTCACTGGTACTTGCATCCATTCCCTTACAATGAGGTAAACAAAGGATATGGCCTGATCCAGAATCCAGGTTGGTAATGAATTTCCAGATCATATTTTAAAGAAAGTTATAATGAAACTATTTTTCAAGCAATATTTCAGTTTGCTGTCCATGTGCTCGGTCTTGTTTCATACTGCTGAAGTACAGGCACAAAAAAAACTTCCTGCCAAGGATTCTGTCGTTCAGCTTTCGGCAGAGCAGCAAGTGGTGGCCTACGGTAAGATAGCCAAAAGAGAAGTGACTGGCTCGGTATCTTCAATAACCGGAAAAGACATCGAAAAAAACATGGTATTTTCTTTGGGGAATGCCTTGTATGGTAAAGTGCCTGGTTTGATTGTCGATCAGAACAGCGGTGAGCCGGGTAATGATCTTCCAGGTTTTTCCCTGCGGGGTGTTACCACGTTTGGATTTGCCAGGGCACCCTTGGTGCTTGTTGATGGCTTTATCAGGGATCTGAACTCCGTTTCGGTTTTTGATGTGGACAAAATATCTGTATTGAAAGATGCAGCATCAACTGCCATGTATGGCATTCAGGGGGCCAATGGTGTCATTCTGGTCACTACAAAGGCAGGCGAACCCGGGAAGTCAAAGGTGACTGTTGATTTTTCTACGGGATTTCAATCCCCCACAAGGTTGCCCCAGTTTTATCGTTCTGCTGATTTTGCCAGGATGTACAATCAGGCCATGGTCAATGACAAACTTCCGGCCTTGTATACTGCTGCCGATATTGCCGGATATACCAATGGTGATAAATTACTTTTTCCAGATGTGGATTGGATGAAGGAAACCATCAGGAACAATTCACCCATCACTTCACTTAACATCAGTTCTTCAGGAGGAAACAAAGTTGCCCATTATTATGTTTCACTGGGGTATTTGAAAAACACAGGTATTTACAAGAATACTGATCTGAATGAAGGATACAGCACCAATTCTGCATTGGACAGGCTGAACTTCAGGTCTAACATCGATGTGAATATCTTGAATGATCTCAGTTTAAAACTCAATTTGGGTGGACAGGTAAATGATATGAATGCACCCCGTATGGCTACTTCAGATATCTGGACTCGGCTGTATGATTATCCAACTCATCTTTTCCCATTGTATGCCCAGTCTGGGTTATTGGGTGGTACATCTGCCTTTCCTGACAATCCATTTGGGTACATCAACAACCGTGGCTACAGGGAGACCCACAACCGTTTCTTCCAGTCCGATCTTGACCTGAAATATGATGCATCAAGATTCATGGATGGATTAAGTCTTGGCGCAAGGGTAGGATTTGACAACTACTACACAGTTACCGATGGCTGGTCCAAAACATTTGCAGTTTACCAGACCAGTAAAGACCCCATAACCGGCAGGCCTGTCATTGGTGCCCCCATTGGCAACAATACCAATCTTGCCTACAATTCACCCTTTAGTGAAGCCCAAAACAGAAGGGGGACTGCGGAGTTGTATTTGAATTACAATAAGGAATTCGGCAATGATCATTCTGTAGATTTTCTTGCGCTCTATAACCAGACACGTCAAATTGTAGGCAGGGAAAACCCCTACAACATGCAATCATTGAATGCAAGGATTCATTATGGTTTCCGGAACAGATTTTTTGCAGATCTTTCTGTTTCCTATGGTGGCACTGAGGCTTTTGCAAAAGGTAATCGATTTGGGTTTTTCCCAGCGCTTTCAGCCGGTTATGTATTGATTGATGCAAAGGAAAAACAAGCTGCAAAGGCTATCAATTATTTGAAATTGAGGTCATCTGCCGGAATGGTTGGCAGCAGCAATCTTGGAACCCGTTTTGCCTACAGGGAGTTGTATGTTGGAGGCTCCTCCTACTTTTTTGGGAATACCAATACAGCCTTCAGCACCATTACAGAGGGCGTCGTTCCCAATCCTGACTTGACCTTTGAACGTTCCTATCAATATGACCTAGGACTGGATGCCAGATTGTTCAACGTTCTGGATTTGTCATTGGTTTTGTTTCAGCAAGATCGTAAAAACATCCTCACTTCTCAATCAACAACCATTCCTTCATTGTTTGGTGCCGTGTTGCCAAATGTAAACACAGGCGAAGTCAGAAACAGGGGAATTGAGGTTTCCATGTTGTTCAGCAAACAATACAAAAACGCAGGCTTTTTTGCCAGGGTCAACATGAGTTTCATCAAAGACAAGGTGATGGCCATGGCTGAAGAAATCGTTCCTGCAGGGAGTGAATATTTTTACAGAACCGGTAGTCCTGTTTTTTATGCCTATGGTCTTCAGGCAGTCGGATTTTTTGAGTCTGACAATGATATTGCCAATAGTCCAAGGCAGATTTTTGGACCTGTACAACCCGGAGATATCAAGTACAGGGACAGGAACAATGATGGAATTGTCAACAACTACGACATTGGACCCATTGGAAATGGAAGCATTCCAACCAAAGAGATAGGACTCGATCTAGGGTTTAACCTGGGAGGATTTGATTTTCAGGTCATGTTGCAGGCCCAGATGGACAGGAACATCAACCTTGCCAGTTATGGGAACATCTTCTTCCCATTGCGTTCCAATCAGAAAATCTCAACCTTTGTACAGAATCCATGGACACCTGAAAACAAGGCCGTTGCCATGTATCCACGCCTCTCAACACTTGAGAATGCCAACAACTACAGAGCATCCAGTTTCTGGTTGCGGAATGGAGATTTTGTAAAAGTTCGTTCTCTTGAGCTTGGATATAATTTTTCGAATGCCTTTTTAAAGAAATCAGGTTTGGGCATGTCTCGCTTTTTTGTCAGGGGTATGAACCTGTTCATTTTTGATAAGTTCAAGTATTCAGATCCTGAAAACATTACAGGTTATCCGACCATGAGATCTGTTAACATGGGCTTTAAGATTCAATTCTAAAATTCAATGAAAATGAAAAATATATTCAAGCTTATATTCGCATCAATCATTTTTTTTCAGGTTGGATGTTCTTACCTGGAGCCTGAAGCCCTTTCCCTGACCACTCGTTTGGATGTTGTTACCAATTTCAGCAATCTTACAAGGTTGCGCAACAACATGTTCACATCCATGCCAGAGGGGTACAACTCAAATGGCAGTTCCTGGAGAGCTTCAGCTACGGATGAATCCGAAGATGTGAACGAAACGGAAAATATCCAGGACTTCAATACCGGTAACTGGAATATCTATTCCAATCCGGATGACAGTTGGGCAAGGAACTACCAGGGTATTCGAAAAACCTTTGATTTCACTGAAGGAACAGATACGATAACTTTTATCGAGTATAAAATTCCAGATCCTGTTACTTATGCTGCAAGGGTCAGCAACATGAAAATGTGGAGGGCAGAGGCACAATTCCTCAGGGCCTTCTATTATTTTGAGCTGGTGAAGCGATACGGAGGTGTACCGATTGTTGATCACAAAATCAGCATCTTCAACGAGATGGCTTACCTGCAATCTGTCAAAAGAAACAGCTTTAGTGAATGTGTCAATTATATCTCACGGCTTTGTGATTCTGCGGTCTTGAACCTCCCTCTAAGATTATCTGATGTGGCAAATTCAGATTGGGGAAGGCCAACAGTTGGTGCTGCGCTCGCATTAAAGGCCAGGACCCTGACCTATGCGGCAAGTGATCTTTTCAACCGGCCCTCCAACAACAATCCATTGGTTGGGTACACAGACAACAATCGAATGGCACGTTGGCGTGCTGCTGCTTTGGCCAATAAGGCAGTGTTGGACCTGATGCCTGTCGCACCATACAGTTTCCAGTCTACTTATCCTGCCTTGTTTCAATTGAAAACGCTTCGTAGCAATGAAGTGATTTTTGAAAGGAGATATCCTGCAAGCAATACCTGGGAAGTCAATAATTATCCCATTGGTTACCAGACTGGCAGGACAGGTACTTGTCCTACCCAGAATTTTGTTGATGCACATGAAATGAGAACCGGAGTTCCTTTTGATTGGAAAAATCCTGTACATGCTGCTGACCCCTATGCCAACAGGGATCCCCGTTTGTTGATGAATGTGATTGTGAACAATTCAGTTTGGAAAGGTACCAATGTTCAGTTGTGGGAAGGTGGTTTGAATGGAAAACCTCTTTTCAGGGCTTCAAAAACCGGGTATTACCTGAAAAAATATGTCGATGAGACACTCAACCTTGCTACTGGTCAGACAAGTGCAAAACAGTGGATTTATTTCCGTTTGTCAGAGATTTATCTGAACTACGCAGAAGCCATGAACGAAGCATTTGGCCCCAATGTTCCTGATACATTGAAGGTTACCGCCCTGCAGGCAGTCAATGCAGTAAGAACAAGAACTGGCGTTGCCATGCCTGCCATTCCAGCAGTTGTGACCAAAGATGAACTTCGTGCGAGAATTCGCAACGAGCGGATGATTGAACTGGCATTTGAAGATCATCGGTTCTGGGATGTCCGTCGCTGGATGATTGGCGACAATACACTTGGCGCGATGATCAGGGGGGTTAAGATAACGAGAGAGGCTAACGGGTCTTTTAAATATGTCCCCATCGATTTGGAAAAACGTGTGTTCCTCGATAAAATGTATTTGTATCCCATTCCTCAATCTGAGGTAATCAAATCAAATGGGAATATCGTTCAAAATCCTGGTTGGAATTAATTTTTTATCAAATGATTGTTGAAAATTCAATTGGCAAACGTACACTTACCACGCATCAATTCCAGTATGATCTGGTTGTTGTTGGTGGTGGACTTTCTGGCGTTTGTGCTGCGTTGGCTGCCTCAAGACTTGGCTTGAAAGTTGCCTTGGTACAAGACAGGCCTGTGCTTGGCGGCAATGCTTCCAGTGAAGTACGTTTGTGGATTTTAGGTGCCACCTCCCACATGGGTAACAACAACCGATGGGCAAGGGAAGGAGGCATTATGGATGAGGTCCTTGTGGAAAACATGTTCCGGAACCCTGAGGGAAACCCTTTGATTTTTGATACCATTTTGCTTGAAAAAGTAAAATTGGAAAGCAACATAACCTTGTTGCTCAACACCGCTGCGTACGAGGTAATCAAGGAAAGCGACGACAAGATTTCATCCATAAAAGCTTTTTGCAGTCAAAATCAGCAAATGTATTTGTTGTCTGCACCACTTTTTGTTGATGCTTCTGGCGATGGAATTCTTGGTTTCCTTTCAGGGGCCGCTTTCAGGATGGGTGCAGAAGCTGCCGATGAGTTTGATGAGAAATTTGCCCCTTCAAAAGAGTATGGCGAACTGCTGGGGCATTCCCTTTATTTTTATTCCAAAAATGTCGGAAAGCCTGTACGTTATGTTGCACCGGCTTATGCATTAAAGGATATTACACAGATCCCAAGGTTCAGATCATTCAATGCAAAAGATTTCGGTTGCAAATTATGGTGGGTTGAATATGGTGGAAGGCTGGATACCATTGCTGAAACGGAAAACATCAAATGGGAATTGTGGAAGGTCATTTATGGCGTTTGGGACCATATCAAAAACTCCGGCAATTTTCCTGAAGCGGAAAACCTCACCCTCGAGTGGGTGGGTACCATTCCTGGCAAAAGGGAGAGCCGAAGGTTTGAGGGAGATTATATGTTAAACCAGCGGGATATTGTTGAACAAAGAACACACGCTGATGCTGTAGCCTTTGGTGGCTGGAGCATCGACCTGCATCCTGCTGATGGTGTTTTCAGTGAGAAACCCGGATGCAACCAATGGCATAGCAAGGGCATCTATCAAATTCCTTACCGTTGTCTTTACAGCAAAAACATCAGCAATCTCTATCTGGCTGGTCGTATCATGAGTGCCAGCCATGTTGCTTTTGGATCAACCAGGGTGATGGCTACCAGTGGTTTGATTGGTCAGGTTGTGGGTACTGCTGCCTACATTGCTACTAAGAAAAAGCTGATGCCAAGGTCATTGCTTCAGGAAAACCATTTGCAGAACCTGCAACAATTGCTCTTGAAAGAGGGTGCTTTTATTCCTGGTGTGGCGAAGAAAGAAAATGATCTTACCCTTACCGCAAAAATTTCTTCGTCCTCTCATTTGAAATTTTCTGCCTTTACTGGGGCTTCGGAGTATAAACCTTTGCAGACATCTGTGGCGCAAATGGTCCCTTTGCCTGCTGGCGCCATTCCGGCAATCAGTTTGAAATGCCAGGCAGCATCCACTACACCAATCGAAATTCAATTGAGGGTGAGTGATGCAGAAACCAATCATACTCCTGAAATCATCCTTGAACAAAAAACGATTCACCTCATTAAGGGAGAAAACCATATCTGTTTTTCTTTTGATACTGTGATGCCTTACAAGGGTTATGCCTATATCACATTCCTGAAAAACGATGCTGTTTCACTCCCATATACTGATCAGCGCATCAGCGGAATATTAAGCGTATTCAATTACATCAATCCTGCTGTATCCAATTGGGGCAAGCAGGAACCCAAAGAAGACATTGGTGTTGACACATTTGAATTCTGGTGCCCCATTCGTCGTCCTGAGGGTAAAAACCTTTGCATTGCCATGGAGTGGAGCGATGATGTTTTTGGAATAGAGAACATCCGCAATGGGATTGACCGTCCTGTCTCGCATCCCAATTCCTGGGTTGCTGATCCTGCAGATGCTGCTCCTACTGTAACGATGTCATGGGATGGCAAGCAGGAGATTGGAACAATCGAGATTTGTTTTGATACGGACTTTGATCATCCGATGGAATCTGTATTAATGGGTCATCCTGAAAACATCATGCCTTTTTGTGTGACCAGGTTTAGTGTAGAAGACGAAAATGGCAAATTGCTCTGGAGTGATCATGACAATCACCAGACCATTCGAAGATTCAAACTGGCAGAAAAAATCAGTACTCAAAAATTGACTTTCCGATTTGAACATCCCTCTGAACATGTTCCTGCTGCTGTTTTTGCCATCCGTTGCTATAATGATTAAACACTACACATGGTCCAGCTTGATTTTATTGTCCTGGTTATTTTTGCATTCCTGATTTTTGGTATTGGACTTGCCTTTACCCGCATTGGCAGCAAGAGCAGCCAGGCTTTTTTTGAGGCCGGTGGTGCTACGCCCTGGTGGATCAATGGATTGTCCTTGTTCATCAGTTATTTTTCTGCTGGCACTTTCGTTGTTTGGGGATCAATTGCCTACAAACATGGCATTGTTGCCAATACCATCCAATTGACCATGGCCATCAGTGGTTTGCTGGTTGCTATTTTTATTGCCCGCAAATGGAAAAAAACGGGTGTTAAAACAGCTGCAGAATACATTGGGAAAAGATTCAACCTCAAAACGCAACAGTTCTACACCTACATGGTACTGTTGCTGAGCCTGTTTACCACTGCATCAGTCCTTTATCCTGTTGGCAAGATGGTTCAGGTTGCCACGCCTTATTCGTTGAATACCTGCATCATAATCATAGGACTGATCATTGTGTTGTACACAGCGGCAGGTGGCTTGTGGGCAGTATTGGTTACTGATGTTGTTCAATTCGTCATCCTTACCGCATCTGTCTTGATTGTCATCCCCATTGCATTTGATCAAATTGGGGGACCTGCCAATTTGGTTAGACAGGCACCTGTAGATTTTTTTAAGCCGTTCAATACTGAATATACTTTTCCCTTTATGCTTGCCTTCATTGTTTACCAAACCGCTTATATCGGGGGTAACTGGAGTTATGTCCAGCGTTATACCAGTGTGAAAGATGAAAAAAGTTCCCGCAAGGTAGCTTATTTGTTTACCATCCTTTATCTGGTGAGCCCATTCATCTGGATGATTCCACCCATGGTTTACAGGATCATGAACCCTGACCTGGCCGGGTTGGGTGCAGAAGGTGCTTACATGATGCTTTGTCAAAAGATACTGCCCGCAGGACTGATTGGATTGGTGCTGGCTGGAATGATTTCTGCTACGTCCAGCAAGGCCAATACCACCATCAACCTGGCTGCCACTGTTTTTGCCACTGATTTGTACAAGAACCTCATCAGGAAATCAGCTTCTGAAAAAGAACAGATTCTTGTTGCCAGAATTTTCACCATCCTGTTTGGTGCTGGTACTGTTTTTCTTGCCTTGCTGGTTCCCCGTATAGGAGGCATTGTTGATTTTGTCTTGAGCATTGCCTCTATTGCCGGTGGTGCATTGTTTGCCCCCATCATCTGGAGCTTGTTCTCAAAACGCCAGACGGCAACTTCAGTTGTAACGGTAACCCTTGTTACCCTTTCAATCAACCTGTTTTTAAAATTATTTGCACCATCCTTGCTTGGATTAAAATTGTCCAGGACAATGGAAACTGTTATCGGTCAGTCGATTCCATTGATCTGTTTGCTGGCTTTTGAGGTCTACTACAAAACCAAAGGAACTTTTGCCCCAACACCTGTTGTGGTGGCAGATGCTTCATCGTACGAAATTGATCCTGAAGATGATGCGGATACCAGGCAGCAGAATAATTTTGGCATCAAGGTGATTGCCATTGCCATGGCAATTGTTGGTGCCGGCATTGCAACCCTGGGCTTCTTGTCCGTTGAATCATCCACCATTGTGATCAGTGTTGGAGTGCTGATTGTATTTCTTTCCATTTTTATTTGGCGTGCTGCCATGCCATCTAGGTTGCTGTCATTGTTTTTGATGATCTGTTTGTCCATCACTGCTTCTGCACAGCCAGGTGCCATCAAAAAAGTGCTGGTGAACCAGGCAGGTTACAATTTGAATGAATCCAAGCGGCTGGTTGCATGGGGTATAAAAGATGGCGAAGCTTTTCAGTTAAGATCTGTCAAATCTGGTGCAATTGTGTATACCGGGAAACTGAAACAGTTTGCCGGAGATTTCTCGGCGTTCAATCCCTTGTCCAACGATGAATACATCGCAGAAGTAAAAGGCTTGAATCCATCTGTTCCTTTTCGAATCAACGCATTTTATCAGGAACTGATTTCTTCCAAAATGGCCTATGATTTTTTCATTGATGTGCGTGGTTCAAAGGATCCTGTTCATTCCAATGAAGCAAAAGTTTATGGAGGTGGGCCCTCCAGGGATGTAGGCGCATATGGACTGGAGACCATTTTTGAAACCATGTTTTTCGCCAGTAATCCAGCTCTTTTCGACAACTGGAAAAATGAAATGGGGAATGGAAAAGTTCCAGATTTGATCAGCCTGATTCTTTGGCATGCTGAATTTGCCTATCATCATCACGCCTATAACGGGCCTATAGCCAACCGGCATGGATGGTTGGGATATGAGGGCACGCCTAAAATGAACTATGATTACTGGAATACGCTCGATCAATTGGCTGCTGTCTGCGCAGCGTACCACAGCTTTTTGAAGCCTTATTTGTCTGAGGAAAAATACAAGGCCTACAGAAAAGTTTGTCTGGAAAAATGGACGGAATACGAACGGCACAAGGTTGTTCGTTACTGGACGTACAGCAACAAATGGGTAGATCCTGGTTATCAGGAGTTCAGTGAAATGGGCAATGCCTATGGACAATCTGTGTTCAGCAATCTTTTCATGTACCTGACAGAAAAAAATGAGAAAGATGGTCAGCCTGAAAAATTCTTGAACTGGGCCAGGGAAAGTGTGGACGATATCATAAAGAACTGGGATTTTAACAACATCCGACACATGTGGTGGATCAGGAATGCGGAGCACATCACGCCACAGGCATTGTCCTTTTATATCATGACAGCTCCTGGCAAGGAAACCAGTGCTGCCAAAGCCAAATTGGGTTCATGGATGGACCATATTCTTTCCAGATCCCAAAATCCATGGCATTACAGGACACACAGCGATACAGAATGGGCCCATCCCAAAACCAAAGAACTGGGCAGTGCCCCTGCCTTGGGTGGCAGCTTGTTTGCAGCTGCGCATGTGTTGAAGCGACCTGAAGCAAGGCCTGTTGCCTGGTCTCAGGTAGACTTTACGTTTGGGCTGAATCCACTGGGTGCACATTTCAGCAACAAAAGCAAAGAAAGGCTTGACATCAAAGGATATTGGGAGGATGTGGAAGTGGGTTGGCCTCAGGCACATCCCCATGGGTATGGCATGTTGGGGCTTGTAAGGGGAACCCTCGATGGAACACCGCTGGACAAGGATTTCCCCCGTTACGGGTCTGTTGTATCCACAGCTGTTACAGATTCAGTTTCTGACAAAATAGGACTCAATGCCTATGCTACAGAGGGTTGGGCAATTTCCAACCGTGGTTGGCTGGCGACCCTAACTTTTTCAACCTTGCACAGCATTGAATTAAGCACTGTCAATGCGTCAGGCAAGAAGATCAATGCTTCTGCAAGTGCCAATAAAGTTTATGTAGAATTGAAGGCCCCGCTCAACATTAATCCCAATCAAAAGGATCTGGCCTGGGTTGAGCAAATCATGGATAATGGAGATGCTGTCCGGATCAACCTGATGGAAACCGGAGAAGACACCGGCATTTTTCGTGCTCTATTAAAGCCAACGCCTGGGAAAAAGACAAGGCTTTCATACGGATACTGGGGATTCAGAAAAGAGACTGTTCTGAATTGGAATTGAATAAAAGCTATTAACAAAAAGATTGACCATGAAGTTTTATCCGTTGAGCCAATTGCTTTTAACGGCGGCTATCTGCTTTGCCTGTCTTTCACCAAAAGCAGCTCGTCTTCCAATAGGGCAACAAAACAGTGATAAAGCCATTGAGGCCAGCCAGTCTGATTCAATGCCCCTTTTGTTTTCTGCAGATAAAAATCTAAAGTTGTCTTCAATTGAAAACTGGCAGGATCCAAAAGAAACAGTTGTTCGCAGTGGTCTGGCCAATTTTTCAAAAAAGATAAAAACCCCCAATAGAAAAATAACGGTTGCATTTCTTGGTGGTAGTATTACAAAGGCCAATGATCAATATCGGCAGCAAGTGATGAATTGCATACAAGCACTTAATCCGCAAGCGGAGATGCTGGGAGTGAATGCGGGTGTTTCGGGCACTGGCAGTGACCTGGGTGCCTGCAGGATACAGGATCAGGTTTTGAAATATAAGCCAGACCTGATCTTCGTAGAATTTGCTGTCAATGGTGGTCATTTCGCTTCGATGGAAGGATTGGTAAGGCAGGCAAAACAGTTGGCTCCTGCAGCTGATATTTGTTTTATTTATACCATCTCTGGTGAACAATACAAGCAATACGCTGATGGTGGTATACCTGCCAATATTACAGCACTTGAAAAGATTGCTGATCACTATCAGATTCCATCTGTTCACATGGGCTTGAGGCCATCCCAACTCTTGCGGGAAGACAAGCTCGTCTGGAAGTCCCAAGATTCTGTTGCTGGTAGAATTGTCTTTTCGAATGATGGCGTTCATCCAACCAGAGAGGGTGGAGATCTTTATGCCGCTGCGGTTGCAAGAGGACTTAAAAAAATCTTGAACTATTCATCCAAACCATCGGTTTTACTCCCAGCAGTGCTTTATGGCAATGAGTGGGAAAAAGCAACCATGCTGGATCCCTTTCAATTTTCAACCCTTTCTGGGAGTTGGAAAAAGCTAGATCCTGCAACTGATAAAGACCTCAATGCCTTTGCACCATGGTTTCCCTATGTGTTGCATTCAGCAACTGCCAATTCCAGTCTATGTTTCAGTTTTCGGGGAACAGGGTTTGGATTTTTTGACATTGGAGGGCCAGAAGCAGGTCAGGTGGACATAAGTGTGGATGGTCATCCTGCACTCTTGATCAAACCCAAAAACGATCGATCATGGATGTTGGTTGACACAATTGTTGAAAATGTTTCAAATACCCTGAACCGTTTCAATGACTATTGTTTTGGAAGGTACAGAGGGCAGTATGAACTTGTTCGGGTAAAAGAGGGTCTCCACAAGGTATGTTATACAGTCTCATCCAAGACTGTTGATAAAAAATCGTTTTCTCCCAAACTCAATGCAGATGATATTCTCTTGCATCCGGATAAATATGCCCAACAGGCTTTTTACCTCGGAAAAATATTGGTATTGGGAACTCCCTTAAAGCAAAATTAACCGCATGAAAAAAGCTTTACTTTATTTCCTTTTTGCTGTTCTGACGTATTTTCCTTCTCAATCACAGGAACTGGATGTTGCAGCGTTGATCAGCACTGTTGAGCCTTCATCAAAATTCGGGCTGGACAGTTTTATGGTCTGGTGTGGCAGCATGGTCAAAGGAAATGACAACAAATACTATCTTTTCTACAGCCGCTGGCCCCGCTCTCTGGGGCACCTGGCCTGGGCAACACACAGTGAGGTGGCCGTTGCCGTAGCTGATCAGCCAACAGGGCCATATCAACATGTCAAAGTTGTATTGCCAAGGAGAGACAAGAAATTTTGGGATGCAGATGTTACGCACAATCCTACCATTCATAAGTTTGGCAATACCTATTACCTGTATTATATGGGTAATTATGGGAATGGCGAATGGTGGAACCACCGCAACCACCAACGCATTGGATTGGCAACGGCAAAAAATCCTTTGGGTCCATGGAAAAGATTGGATCAACCATTGGTTGATACGACCACCAATGGTTTTGATCATGTGATTGCATCCAATCCTTCGGTGATGAAGAGGCTGGATGGAAAATACCAGATGATTTACAAAGGCGTGAGCAAAGGCCCAATGCCCTTTGGTGGTGTTGTTACACATGGTGCCGCATTGGCAGACAAGCCAACAGGGCCGTTCATCAAAACAGGTCATAAAATTTTCATCAAGGACACTGTAAAGTTTGCAGCGGAGGATCCTTTCATCTGGGCTCAAGAAGGCAAATACTGGGCCATCGTAAAAGACATGACAGGCGTGTTTACCCATGCCGGTACCAGTCTTGCCCTGTTTGAATCTGCTGATGGTTTTGATTGGAAATTGTCCAAGCATGCATTGGTTTCTACGACCACCATTCCATGGACAACAGGTGCCAAGAAAGTTTCCAAACTCGAGCGCCCACAATTGTGGATTGAAAATGGTATACCCAAAATTCTCTTTTGTGCTGTTTATGATGGCAGTGACAATTACAATGTGGCCATTCCACTCAAGTCCAGTAAATCGATTGATGCTTCATCTACTTTACCCGGAAAAGAGTATGTCTTGCTCTACGAAGAGAACTTTGCCAACAATCAACTCAACCTGAAGGATTGGCAATACCGGACAGGCCGAAGAACAGGTATGGGATACATGGATGGTCTCAACCTCGAACAAAACGTTTATGTCAAAGACAGTGCTTTGCATATTGCAGTGAAGCACGAAATGATCAATGGGAAATGGGAGAATACTGGGGGTGGTATCATCAGCAAGCATAATTTTGGCTATGGTTATTATGAGACCCTGTCCAAACCTTTTATGGAAGGACATGGCGTGCATACTTCTTTCTGGCAGCGGGGTGGAGCCAATCCCAACAACAATATTTTTGAGATTGATTCTTATGAGATTGACTCAAAAACCTGGGTGGCAACAAACAATTTATATGTTGATTTTCCTTTCAAAGGATATCCCTATACTCCCTGGCCGCATCGTGCGCAGGTTCCATTCAGTTTTCAAAAAGACGGATGGTTTCTGGATGCGTATGAATTCACTCCGGAGGGCGTCATCTTTTATGACAATGGAAAAATTGTGGCCAAAGCAGAATACAATGATTTGAATGCCCATCAGGTGGTATGGTTAACAGCCCTCAATGGTGTGGGCAAAGTGGACTCCACAAAATTACCGGGTGAATCCATTTTCAAATATTTCAAATACTATGGCAAGGATTATCCTGGGGTGTCGATTCTTCCCAATGGAAGTTTTGAATACAACCAGGAGAAAACTGATCCATTCAAACCCCTTTGCTGGAATCCAACGGGAACGGAAGGAACTGTGAAAGTGGTTGCAGGAGAAGCAGCAAAGGACCAATACAAACTTTCTATTGGGCTTGGAAAAGCCCACGATGTGAAATTGGTTCAGTCACTCCATTTCATCATGAATGGGAGTTATGAACTGACGGCCATGGTCAGGTCCTCCGGGGGCCAGGAGCATGCTTCAATTGTTGTTGATGGACATGGTGGTGAACCAATGCGCATCAATATTCCTGTCAGCAACAAATGGAAAAAACTGGTGATACCAGTTGTGGGTGTAACATCCAACCGCATCACCATCTCCATCGAATCAAAAGGTTCAGCCAACCAATGGCTGGAAGTTGATGACATTCGGTTCTTCAAGCCAATTCCCAAGGGAGAAAAAATACCAGACGCAAAACCATTTGCTGACAAAGACTCGCCCATGTGGAAGCTTGGCATCAGGGAGCCAGTTCAATTCACCGGAGATCAGAAATTTTATTTCTTTGACCGGAATGTGGGATACGGAGACAGCATTTCGGTTTTGTTTGACCTGACTGCTGATGCGTTGGCCAATACAACACCCATTGCAAGAATTCCCAAAACTGGAAATTCAGGATGGTCTGTCCAGACCACTGTTTCAGGTGGATTGATCTTCAGGATTGGAAGCATCGCATCGCACAAGGACATCATTGCCGAACAAGTATATGAACCCGGAAAAAAAGTGGCTGTTGCACTCGTTTTTGAGAAGGGAAATGTTTCCATTTACAAAAATGGTCAGCTGGTCAAAACAGCATCTGTCGGAGAATTCAACACCAAAGATGCAACTGCTGCTGGCAGGGTAGGAACAGTCGGAAAAGAATTTGAGGCGGTAGGTGAGGTGGTGATGCAGGTGGCCAATGTAGACAAGGAGTCTGCTACAATGAAAAACTTCAGGGGAAATTTGCAGAACCTGCGGATTTACAACAGGATTGTTTTGAAATAACCTTAATCACCCAGTATATGCGCTACGCTTTTTTGAAATTTTTCCTGGTCATTTCTTTGGTAGGAACAATGGGGTTGAATGCTGAAGCACAACAGCCCCGCTTGAATGCAAAAGGGGAATTGACGAACATGGATGAACTCGATCTTTCATCCATGGCACAACCTGTTCCTGGAAACAATCGCTTCATTGATTCTGCCTACAACATCTGGTGTGGCTCTGTAATAAAGGCCGCGAACGGAAAGTATTACATGTTCTACAGCCGCTGGCCCAAATCTGAGGGCCATGGTGCCTGGATTACCCATTCTGAAATTGCCCTGGCAAAAGCTGACCGCCCTGAAGGACCTTACAAACACTTGAAGGTTGTTTTCAAAGCGAGGGGCAATCAGTTCTGGGATGGGGTTTGCACCCACAATCCTGCAGCCATTGTCCATAACGGAAAATATTATCTCTATTACATGGGTGCCACTGGCACTGCTCCAATCAAGAAGGGATTTGATTATTCTCCTGCCTGGTACAATTACAGAAACAACCAGCGCATTGGCGTTGCCGTTGCCAGTGATCCTGAAGGGGAGTGGAAGCGATTTGACAAACCTGTACTCGATGTGAGCAAAGATTCAGCCGCCTACGATGCCATGATGGTTTCCAACCCTGCAATCACGGTAGACCAGAATGGACGTGCGATTCTTGTGTACAAGCAGGTTGAGAGAAATGGAACCTATCGTGGTGGAAGAGTAAGGTATGGTGTGGCATTTTCAAAGTCCATCATGGGGCCATTTACAAAACATCCCCAACCAATTTTTGAAGACAAGCAGAATCCCAATGCCAAGGAATGGATGATTGCCGAAGATCCATTCATCTGGAACCATAAGGGAACCAATTATGCCATTGTGAGGGATGTGATTGGAAAGTTTACCGGAAGCAGTGGTGGGCTGGCTTTGTTCTCCTCCAGGAATGGCATTGACTGGTCTCCAGCAAAACACCCCAAGGTACTTTCCAAGGATGTTTATGCCGAAGATGGCACCCGCTTTGATGACAAGCTGGAACGTCCATGTTTGTTGCTTGAGAAAGGATTGCCTACTTATTTGTTTGGCGCCATGGGCATCGACAAAAGAAAACATTCGATGAATGTGGCTGTTCCGCTCAAGTGGCAGGATGCACTGGAGAAAAATTTCACCCAACCATCTGTTGTCTCCAAACCCTATGTATGGTGGCACTGGATGGGATCAAATTTTTCCAAAGAAGGAATCACCAAAGATCTTGAGGCGATGAAGGAGATGGGAATTGGTGGAGCCACTATTTTCAATATTGCATCTGCTGTTCAGGAAAGCCATTTTCCCATCCTGAACAATCCCTGGCCAACGCAAACCTACAGAAGTCCTGCTTATTGGGAAGCCATTCGTCATGCTGCTGCAGAAGCGCAACGATTGGGTCTTGAGATAGGGTTGCACAATACAGCAGGATATTCAACCACAGGCGGACCATGGGTTACAGAAGAAAAAGGAATGCAAAGAACAGTTGTGTCAACCATTGAAGTGGAAGGCGGAAAGCCAATGAAGCTTCAACTTGTAAAACCCGAACCCCCGATTTTCATGGGATGGGGTTCCCCTAAAATAAAGCCAAGTTTTTACAAAGACATTGCCGTGCTTGCTATCGCATCCAAAGCGTTGGTCACCAATGCAGAAATCATCGATGTTTCTAGCAAAATGAACAGTTATGGTTTGCTCGAATGGACGCCACCTTCGGGCAAATGGACCATCTACCGTTATGGACATGCACCGACCATGGCCAACCCACATCCGCTTCCTGATGATATCATTGGTAAGAGCCTGGAGGTAGACAAGATGAGTGCTGTCCAAAATGAATTTCACTGGAAGACAGTGCTGGAGCCACTCAAGGAACATGTGGGTGATTATTTTGGAACTTCCTTCAGACACCTGTTGATTGATAGTTATGAAGCAGATTTTCAGAACTGGACACCTGCCTTCCGTGATGAATTCATCAAACGGAAAGGGTACGATCCTGTTCCCTGGTTGCCTGTTTTTGAAAAGGACAAGAATGGTAAATTCCTGGTGATCAACAGTGAGGAGCAAACCGCACGTTTCAAATGGGATTTCAAGGATGTTGTCAACAGGTTGTTTTTTGAAAATGGCTGGAACAAGGGAAAGGAGATGATGAAAAAGTTGGGGCTGCAACTGCAATTCGAACCTTATACCGGTCCTTTTGATATTGTAGAAGGTGCTGCGCTTGCAGACATCCCCATGGGAGAATTCTGGACCCATCGTGGTGGCATACAAGCCCAGATACCACCAGCTGCAAGGGCTGCGGGCAAGACCATCATTGGTGCTGAGGCATTTACCGGAAGACCTGAATACAGCCAGTATACCGAAGATCCTGCATTCCTGAAACCCACTACAGTTCAGGCTTTTGCTGCAGGGGTGAACAGGTTGATCCTGCATACCTGGGTGCACCAACCCTTTGATGACAAGTACCAGCCCGGAATGAGCATGGGATGGTGGGGCACCCATTTTGGCCGCCACCAAACCTGGGCCAAACCTGGAAAAGCGTTTTTTGATTTTCTTGGCAGGTCACAATCTTTATTGCAATACGGGGAAACAAGTGCTGATTATCTCTGCCTGGAAAAACCAGAGGGCCTAAGATCCGATGTCATTGCTACCAATGATTTCCTTCTTCAGCCAATTATAGTAAAAGATGGCAAAATTGTTTTGCCCTCCGGGAGAACATATCCGTTTTTGTATTTGCCCAATGCCACAGCTATTTTGCCTGATGTGATGAAAAAAATACAAACACTGGTTTCAGCAGGAGCAGTTGTGGTGGGTACAAAACCCTTGAAGTCTGCAAGTCTTCAAGATTATCCTGCCTGTGATACCGTAGTAGCTTCGATTGCCAGTGAACTCTGGAGTGATACAGGCGTAAAGCAGTATGGAAAAGGATTTGTATATGCTGATTTGACAACTGCTTTTCAGCGCATCAAGATCATCAATCCGGTTACCGTCGAGTCCAGTGATAGCATCAAGGCCATCTCAACTTTGCACAGACATGGAAAAGATGCTGATGTTTTTCTTTTGGCAAACCTCAACCAACGCAGTCAGACTGTTACGGTTTCGTTTTCCATCACTGGAAAGCAACCAGAGCTGTGGCAGGCAGAAGATGGCAGCATCACAAATGCTCCTGTTTGGAGACAAGCGAATGGCCGAACCCACGTTCAATTGTTTCTCAAAGACAACCAGACTGTTTTTGTTGTTTTCAGAAAAACCATTCAATCCGATGCATCTCATGCAACAAAATTGGACATTAAGGCTGGGAAAAATTCAATTGAATTCGCCACCACACCAAATGGTAAATCAATGCTTGTTGCTTCAGCAAAAGTGGAGGGAGAGTTAATTCAAAACAATCAATTGATAAAATTCAGTCTTGATGAACCTTCTTCACTAAAACTGGAAGGTCCATGGCGCATGCAGTTTCAGCCCAAGCTGGACAAGTCTTTTGATACAACGCTTTTATCGCTCCTTGATTTCAGCCAAAGCCTTGATGACCGTATCAAATTTTTTTCCGGCACTGTCAAATACCTGAAAGAATACAGTTTTTCGTCCAACCAATTGAATGTGGGAAAACGTGTTTACCTGGATCTTGGGGTATTGCATGATATTGTTGGCCTCAAAGTCAATGGAAAGTCAGTTGGCGTAGATTGGTATCCACCTTATGAGTATGATGTTACTGACTTGCTAAAATCCGGAACAAATCTTTTTGAATTGGATGTTACCAACAATTGGGCCAACCGATTGATTGGAGATGAACAATCGCCTGCAGATTTTGAGTGGGGAGCAGACAGGGGTAATAAGGGAAGGGCCATGAAAGCTTTTCCAGAATGGTTCATCAAGGACCAGCCAAGGCCATCTCAAGAAAGAAAAGCCTTCCTCTTGTGGTACTATCACCGCAAGGACAGCAAGTTAAATCCTGCCGGAATGATTGGTCCGGTTCAATTGGTTTTTAAATCCTTCAAACAATTATAGCATGAGAAAAGATCTTTGCAAATCCATTGGTGTAGTATTGTTGAGTATGTTGATGTTAGGGTTGAATACCCATGCTATCGGACAGTCAACTGTTGCCAAGACACCTGATAACAATGTCATGTGGTACACCAGTCCTGCATCCCATTGGCTGGAAGCACTTCCCTTGGGCAATGGAACCCTTGGTGCCATGGTCTATGGCGGTATCACCAGGGACAGGATTCAGTTCAATGAAAACAGCCTGGTGACAGGAACAGCTGATTATGTTGGTTTTTACCAGCCCTTCGGAAATCTTTATCTTGATTTTGACCACAAGGATGCAGTTGATTACAAAAGAAGTTTGTCCTTGGACAAAGCCGTTCACCGCGTCAGTTATGCAAAGGATG
>Ga0315905_10001373_pt1 | contig 26147 bp, 20 predicted proteins | sample LakEriMetagenome_5_FD_203522 | JGI IMG/M metagenome (GOLD analysis project Ga0315905, IMG submission 203522) | Freshwater fungal communities from buoy surface, Lake Erie, Ohio, United States - Buoy 4 MA121 | ecosystem: Environmental > Aquatic > Freshwater > Lake | place: USA: Lake Erie, Ohio...
AATATTCACAGATCATCTGGCCAAAAACAGGGTGAATGTTCGTGTTAGAAGGAGTCGGGGTAAAGATATAGATGCTGCATGTGGCCAACTGGCCAATAAGGATAAAGTTGCATAATTTTTTTAAGGAGGGATTAAACCCCTCAGTTCACTGTAAGTCGGAGGGGCTCAAAATTTTAAACTATGAAAAAAATATTTCTATTTCTTAACATTTTGGGTTGTTCAATGCTATCTATTGCCCAGCCAGATAATTCCCCCAAGGTAAAAAAAGACAAAGCCAATGGAAGAATGCATTCCAGTAACCGAAGAGCTGCGCAAGTTTCGAAAATGCTCAATTTGACAGCAGATCAGAAAAATCAAATGAAAGACCTTAGAAAGGAACAGCAGAAGAAATTGCAGGAACTTGAAAATGAACAGCAAATTACTGTAAAGGAATATAATGACAGAAAAACGGCTATCCGTAAAGAAACCAAATCAAAAAGGGAGGCAATTCTGACTGATCAGCAAAAGCAGAAAATTGCAGGTATGAAAGAAATTCAACAAAAGAAAAAAGAACTTGATAAGACCACAAAGCAGGTAAAATTGACGGAGAAATTGAATCTCACTGAAGATCAGTCTCGTCAACTGAAAGTATTACAGCAAAAGAACAGAACCCAAATTGAAAAATTAAAAAATGATTCCAAGCTTAACGATCAGCAGAAAGCAATAAAACTAAGGGAATTCAGAGCAACAACTAAAACATCGAGAGACAAAATTTTCACGCCGGAACAAATGGAGAAAATCAAATCGATGAAAGCAAAAAATAGCCAGAGAGGTAACAATTCAGCAGAGCACAGTAAAAGAAGAGAACAATAAGCTAGAAACTAAACTAAAATAACCTAAAGCGTGCAAATTGCACGCTTTTTTAGTTTGTCGCCTTTCCATATTGTTGAATTCAGTGTTTATGGGGAATGTTTAAGTTAATGAAACAAATAGATTACCTTTACAATCCATTACTGTTGAAAAACAGCAAAACACAAAACATATGAGTAACGCTCCATTTCAGAAGTTTTCTGATAAGAAAAAAAACAGTGCGGTAAAGGAAGCTTTCCGTCAGGAAAAGAAAAAATTCAAGAAAGAAAGGGCTGCCTATTTTGATAAAGTCAAAGAGGAAAAATTTCAGGCCAGAATGGCTAAAAAAAATGCTGTCGGTGCCAAAGCTAGTGCTGTAAATGAAAAGGCCGCTCCAAAATCCACACCAAAAACCAAGCAACCCTCCGGTAATATTTCAGCCAAAAAAGAAGAGAAAGGTTTAAATGAAGTAATGCCATTGAACAAATACCTCGCACATTGCGGAATCAGTTCAAGAAGAGATGCGGTTGCTTTGATTGCAGATGGTAAAGTAAAGGTAAATAACAAAGCTGTGCTTGAGCCCGGTTACAAGGTGCAACCTTCAGATGAAGTTGTTTTTGCGGGTAAGAAAATATTTGTTACCAAAAATCTGCAATACATCCTGCTGAACAAACCCAAAGATTATATCACAACTACAGATGATCCTCAGGGCAGAAAGACCGTTTTGCAATTGATAAACGGGGCTACTAATGAAAGGGTTTATCCAATTGGCAGGCTCGACAGAAATACCTCAGGAGTATTATTGCTCACCAACGACGGTGATTTGACTCAAAAATTGTCACATCCCAGTTTTGAAGTAAGGAAAATTTACGAGGTGAAGCTCGATAAGGTTTTAACCAAAGCTAATTTTGATCTTATATTAAATGGGTTGACATTGGAAGATGGACCCGTTTATGTTGATGGGCTCGCATTTGCAGATTCAAAGGACAAATCCATCATCGGTATAGAAATTCATAGTGGAAGAAACAGAATTGTAAGAAGGATTTTTGAGCACCTGGGTTATGATGTTAAAGCATTGGATAGGGTGATGTACGCCGGTTTGACGAAAAAAAACGTGGAAAGAGGAAAGTGGCGTTTCTTGAGTGAAAAGGAAGTAAGATTGCTCAAATACCTCAACGCATCAAAGAAGAAACAACCAAAATAAATTGACCATCAAAAATTACAGTATCATTTTTGAGGATGAATCATTCCTGGCTGTTGACAAGCAGGCGGGGTTACTGAGTATTCCTGATCGGGCGCAATCGGAGAAGTCATTAAAAGACATGCTTTTGGATAAATACCGAACAATTTTTACCGTTCATCGTTTAGATAAAGATACCAGCGGATTAATGTTGTTTGCTAAAAATGAAGCAACTCATAAATACTTATCTGGATTGTTTGAAGAAAGAAAAATACAAAAGTATTACTTGGGTATTGTTTTGGGAGCACCAACGGAAAATACTGGGATGATCGATGCCCCTATTTCCGAGCATCATAGTTTGAAAGGAACGATGACAGTTCATCGAAACGGAAGGCCTTCCCAAACCGGTTATGAAGTACTAGAGCGATATGACAGGTATTCTTTGGTAGCATTCCAGCTTCATACGGGAAGAACCCATCAGATAAGGGTGCATTGTAAGCACTGGGGGTATCCATTGGCTTGTGATTCGATATATGGGGATGGCAAACCTATTTTTTTATCACAAATAAAGAAAAAATTCAAATTGAGTCAGTCTGAATTGGAAGAAAAACCGATGTTGGGAAGATTAGCATTACATTCCTACAGATTAAATTTTGCTGATCAAAATGGAAGAAGATTCGAGTTGGAAACAGCAATCCCCAAAGAATTCAGGGCTATATTCAATCAGATTAAGAAAAATATGCACATAGATTACAAAAAATAACCATTGTCACAACATATTATATTGGCTTTGCTAAGAAAATTGAGCAAAACAAACTAATTTTGAGAGTTGATTGGACATTGAATATATATAAAATAATATAAAATTATTTTATCCCTTTAAATCAGCCTATATTTCAAACATTATAAAATTGGTAACACCAAAAAGATTTGCATTTAAAATTGGTATCAAAAGAATTATTTTTCTTTTGATAGGGCTACATTTTTTTCAATTTTCAACTGCGCAAAGGTTACCGTCTTATATTCCAACCAATGATTTGTGTGCCTATTATCCTTTAAACGGTAATGCCATAGATGCTAGTGCAAATGCTAATCACGGTTTTGTTAATGGTGCAGCTTTGACAGAGGACAGATATGGAGCTACGAATAGTGCCTATTTTTTCAATGGATCATCATCAATAACAATACCATCTTCTCCATCCTTGAGTTCGGATATTACCAATCAGTTTTCATTCACAGTATGGGTGAAGTTAACCTCATATTTCAATGGGGTTAATACTAGTTTTTCGCCAATTTTTCAAAAATGGAACGGATTAAGACCTGTTTCTCATAATTACAAAAGTTTCTTGAAGCGGGATTTTGTTGGTTTTTGGGGAGGTAACATTCCTGATTTTCAATATGGCTATGCCAGAAAACCAATAGCCCTAAACACCTGGTATTTTGTAGCTGTGACTTTCAATAATGGTGTGGTTAAATTTTATTTAGATGGTGTTTTGTTTTTCACCCAAACTTTTCCGGTAACTACGCTTCAACCATCTACAAATGACAGTTTGGAACTTGGGATGGACTCCCCGGGTGATGTGGAGTACCTCAATGGTATGCTTGATGAGTTTGGTTTATGGAAGCGTGCTTTGAGCGCAACAGAAATTTTTGAGATTTATTACAGTTGCATTAATAATTCCGATACGATATTCACTCAAGATACTATCCGTGCATGTGGTAAATTTGTTGATCTTGACGCAGGAATAGGTTATCCTAATTACAATTGGAGTAATGGTGCTACTACACAAGTTAATCGCATTGATTCTTCCGGCTTGTACAAATGCACCATCAACAGAGGAGCATGTTCTTCTGTTGATAGCGTTTATATCAGTATTGTCAACTCTGATATAGAATCTTCCTCTAACAGTATTTGTTATGGTGATACCCAGTTGCTCTATATTGATAGCAATTTAATTAAAGGAAATGCTTTTACGAATTATTCTTGGTCAAATGGGTCTGTAATACCCTCAACAACTGTAAGCCCTTCCTACAATACCACCTATTACTCCTTCGCAGACAATGGTTTAACGTATTGTACTGATACTTTTGACATTAATGTAAAGTATCCAACCCACAACACATTTGGTTTAGTCGCCTGTGATACTTTTACCTGGAATGGAACGGTTTATGCATCAGGTGGAATTTATACCTATGATTATATCAATGCGTCAGGATGTGCATCAACTGACACACTGTATTTGACGATTAACAATTCAACACACAATACCGAAACTCAGGTTAGCTGTGATACTCTTACCTGGAATGGAACTACTTATTCCATCAGCGGAGTGTATACTTATGATTACTTCAATACATCTGGATGTGCATCAACCGATACATTGTATTTGACGATTAACAATTCAACCCACAATACAGAAACACAGGTTTCCTGTGATACTCTTACCTGGAATGGAACTACTTATTCCATCAGCGGAGTGTATACTTATGATTACTTCAATACATCTGGATGTGCATCAACCGACACATTGTATTTAACCATTAATAATTCAATCCGCAATTCCGAAACACAGGTTGCCTGTGATAGCTATAGTTGGAATGGAGCTGATTACACCTCAAGCGGAGTCTATGTTTACAATTATTTGGATCCGAATGGTTGTGCAGGGGCAGACACCTTAAACTTGACCATAAATAATGCTGTATCTGTTACTGAAGTGATTCAAGCTTACAACAGCTATACATGGAATGGGGTGCTTTATACTTCATCAAATTATACCGATACCTGGACCGGTTCAACTATAAATGGTTGTGATTCTGTTGTTACTTTGAATTTGACGATCCTTCCTAACGATTTCCCTACAGCAATTGATGATGAATATATAATCACACAGGACTCAGTGCTTTCAGCAAATGTTTCCGATAATGATATTCCAAGTACAGATGGTGGCAATACTTGGTCGTTGGTTGATGGCACATTGAATGGTAGTTTGATATTTAATAATGATGGATCCTTTACTTACACGCCAGATCCACTTTATTTTGGTGAGGATAGTTTTTATTACAGAATCTGCGATAATTTTCCAGATTGTGATACATCCAAAGCATTGATTTATGTTACTGAATTGGTGCCTGCCAATTTGATCAGCTTCGATGTAGCCAAATGCGGAAAGAACACTGCATTGGTGAATTGGAAAATACAAAATGAGAGCAATGTTCTTAAGTACGTGATTGAATCAAGTGAAGATGGTTTGGTGTTTAATGAAAAGAGCGTTCTGTTTCCATCACTTACCGGTGGGGGTAATTTTGTTCAACAATACGATAAAGAGGAACAAATTGATGCTTCCTCAGCTAATGTATATTTCAGACTTCATATTATAGGCAAGAACGGCAAATCAACTTTTTCGAAAATTGTAATGTTCAAGAATGATCAATGGGGTGAACAAGAGCTGTTGGTTTCTCCTAATCCCTTTGCAGATCATTTGAATTTGACTTTTTATGCAGATAATGAACATAAGAAAAACTCCTTTATTAAACTTTACTCCGCTGATGGAAACTGTATTTACAGTTTACCAATCGCAGTTCAAAAAGGTAAAAACAACATGCAGGTAAACGGACTGAATAAAGTAGCCAAAGGCATGTATGTAATTGAAGTAAGCATCAACGGCCAACCAGCCAGAAAGGCCGTATTAATCAGGCAATAAAATTTCCTTTATTTCAACCAGCAATTTCCTTGCAAAAAGTTATTGCTTTTTGGCATTGCTCTTCTGTGAACATACCAAAATGGGTATGTTCCAAAGGGAGTACCATCTTCATAGAAAGCCAATCATAAGCTTGCTTTTGGCTGTTGAAAATATTTTTTTCTTTCCAGAGCGGATCAAAAATATTGTGTCCCTCATTTTTCAGTTTTCTTAATGATGCATTCGCTAATCTTCCCAAAGAGGAGATGTTGTCTGCATAAGTGCCAACATAATGGTCTTTGTTTTCCAAGCAGAGGTAGTATTTTTTATATAGGTATTTTGGCCTGGGGTTTTCAGAAAGCTTATGTGGGTAAATCAATTCTCCATCAACAAGCTGAGTAGAACAACCGCAATATGGACAAATCTCACCCTTGATTATTTTTTCAAAATCCATAACAGCATAAAAGTAAAAGTTTCAATCAATAGCCAACTCAAAAAGATAGAAAAGGAATCGATATCCGACTTGCTTTTAACCAAAACCGATTAATTAAGTTTTATTGCTTTAATTAATTGTGATTGACTGTCATTATCGGTTATGTTTATGATGTAATTTCCTGCAGGCCAATTTTGTGTTTCAATCTTTATGTTATTGTTACCCTCCCATAGCGCTCTTTCAGTTTTTAACAGTAATTGACCGCTTTCATTTGCAATCTTTAAAGAAACTGTTTTACCGGAAGAGGATTTGATGATCAGGTTGATTTGTTTGGAGAATGGATTGGGAGATATGCTTGTCGTAAATTCATCTTTGCAGTCAACCGTAACATTTATTGTTTTGCTGTTGCTGAAGGTTCCGTTTTTATTGAATACAACCAATCGGTAAAAAGATAGATCCGCGTTGGTTGTAGGTAAGTGAAAATTATAGTTGTGGGGTGTATTGTAATTAATTTCTGTGAAGTTTTTTAATGCTTGAAAACGCTTTCCGTCAGCACTTGATTGGAGCTGATAATAGGCGGTATTGCTTTCATTGTTGGAGCTCCAAACAAAATCAACGGAGCAATCTAAATTGGCTTTGCCTTCAAAGGTTGTTAAATTGATGGGAAGCACAATGCCATTGGTAACTGTTCCGGTTTTGTTGATAATCCAGTTGTTGGGATCTATGATAATGTTGTTTGGTATTTTACTGGTTGCAATTACAAATACCTGGTTGTTGAATTGAAGGTTTACAATTACGGTTGTATCACCATTTGCGGAATTGATTGTAAGTTCAAGTAATCCTTTGAAAAAAGGAGTTACAGAAGGAGCGCTGGTTGTTTGGTTTACTTCAATCAATAAAGTATCTGATGTTGGTTTGTAGTAGGTGATGTTGTGGGTAGGGTATCCTTCGCCAAAATACCATTGGTTGAAAAAATCATCAAAGTTCCTTCCACATGTATTTTCTGCAATCTGTTTAAAATCGTAAACGGTAGCAACATCTCCTTTAAATTGTTGCTGGTAATTTTTAAGTGTGTTGAAGAACAAGGTATCGCTTTGTGCTTCAAACCTTAGGGTATGAATAATCGCGGCACCTTTATTATAACTTAATCTGCCACTGAAAATCCTGTTTTCACTGTAAACGCTGGCATCCGGTACATAAACACTTCCATTTGCAACAGACATCACATTATTGTGAACGCCAGTCATGTAATTATTCGCGTTAGTGGTGGTAAACAGAGCAGGTAATTTTTCCATCATGAGGTATTCGGAATAGGTTGCGAATCCTTCGTTTAGCCAAATATCATTCCATCTTGCACAGGTAACATTGTCGCCAAACCACTGATGGCCTAATTCGTGTGCGATGAGGCTGGTTCCAAAGCTACTCATTGTACTCATGGTCTGATGCTCCATTCCGCCACCAATGGAGGCATGTGCGTGACCGTATTTTTCATCCCAAAAAGGGTATAATCCGAAAAGTTCACTTTGTTTCTCAATAAATCGCGGTGTTTTATCCAAATTTGTTTTTACGGAATTTAGATAAGTACCCTCTGCAATGTAATGCTGAATTAGTATGGAATCCGGAAATATTGCCAATGGTTTAGCATAATTAATGTATTCAGCATAATTGCCAACGGCAAAGCTTGGCAAATAATAATTCATCGGATGGTTGGTTTTCCAACTGAATCGTAACTTTCCATTGGGCATATTATCAATGCCTACAAGCAAACCGTTGGACCCAGCTTTGTTCTCAGGACTTGTAGTTATCCAGATATCGGCAGAGTCTATTTTATCGGTTAATATTTGTTTTGCTGGAAACCATTCCCTTGCTTGGTAACTTTCTGAGAGTGTGGCGCAATAACTTAATCCGGTATTTACAGAAGTGCCAGCGTAAACTGCATTTGAACTTGTTGTTCCGTTATAATAACATTGGAATTCAAGATTACTGTTTGTAGGAAAGGTGGTGTTGAAGGGTATGAAAATATGGTCATCTGCATGAATAAAGTTATAGTTGACATCATTTATTTTAATGGAGTCTATGTTCATTGCATTAACAAACTCAATGATGAAAGTATCCATTGGAGAAACTGTTGTTACTTGGGTGAGACAATTGCCTGAAATAAATCGGTTGGCTGTTTCAACATTAAGATCAAGTTTAAGGTACTTGACATCATATTTGTTCATGGAGGGATACTGATAGTAATTTATTCTTTGCGAAAGATTTGTATTCGTAAATGAACGGCTGCATTTACTTGAACATTCATTTGTTGATTGGGCAAATACAAAACAGGAGAGGAAATTGAACAAAGTAATTATTATTATCCTTGACATTGGATCGTTTTTTATTGTGATTCGCAAAGTTACCATAACTAATAGAAACTTGCCTATTCAATCTTCAATTCAATCTGTGTTTAAACATGTTTTCACATATAAAGTATATTTATCAATAAGGAGATTTTATCTTACTGCGTTTAACTTATTTTAATTTTTAATCAATTTTCAAAGATTTATAATCAGTAAATTTGTCTTCCTCAAAATATTCAATTGAAATTGAGTTGTTTAATAAAAAGTTTATTGTCTATTGTCTTTTTGCTTTTCGGCATTACCAAATCCCTTGCGCAGGTATTTCAGGATTTTGAGGCCAATGACGGCGGGTGGGTTGCCCAAAATGCTACACATTGGAATTGGGGGATACCTAGCGGAAAGCCCGCCATAACAGGTGCATCAAGCGGTCAAAAATGTTGGCTTGCAGGCAATATGAATGCTATTGGATATTCCGATGGAACATCTTTTGTAGAAAGTCCAATTTTTAATATTTCCGGACTAACAAACCCTGAGGTTTCTTTTAAGTTATTTTGGGAGTCTGAGTATGATTTTGATGGAGTATATATGTCCTATGCCATTAACGGCAGTAATACTTTTATTCCTTTAGGTGATATCAGTTCAAATACCAATTGTAATGGAGTAAACTGGTTCAATTCTTCCTCTTTAAACTATGTTGGCGGTGTTGCAGGCTGGTCGGGTAGTTTGATTACCGGTGATTGTTCCCAAACTGGTGGAATAGGGCAATGGGGATTGGCCAGGCACAGACTATCCGGAACCGTTGCGATTAATTCCATAAAGTTCAGGTTTGTGTTTGGAGCAGGAACAATTTGTAATGCCTACGATGGATTTGCATTTGATGATTTCAAGATTGATGAAGCTGCATTACCAACTGGCAATCAAGCTGATTTTTCCTATACTTGTTTAAGTGACAATAAGATCAAATTCAATTTTAATTTACCCTTTTGTGCAGCTGCTGTGAATTGGAATTTTGGAGATCCGGCTTCTTCGTTTAATGGTTCCAGTCAGGTGGAGCCTCAGCATTTGTTCTCAGGTCCGGGCACCTATTTCATTACCAATCAGGTTGCATTTAATAATGGTACTTTTCAAACTCAAACCAGAAAAGTGGTAATCATGGATGTGAATGTCCAAATCAATTCACCAATTCTTTGTTATGGAGGAACAGACGGTGTTCTGCAAGTAAATGCCAGTGGTAGTCCGAGTGGAGTGTATAGTTTTTTGTGGTCAAATGGTGTTAATACTCCGGTAGTTAATAATCTGGATACAGGCATTTATAATGTTCAAGTTTCTACACTTGCATTGGATTCTGCCTGTCCTGTTGTCGATACTATTGTATTAGATCAACCTGATTCAATAAAAATTATTGCTGTTGTAACTGATGCTACTTGTAATCTATTCAATGGTGCTATTGCAGTTGCTGTTGATGGGGGTAGTGGAGGATATAATTATTTATGGTCAAATGGTAACACGAATACATCGATTAACAATTTAGCCTACGATCAAAAATACCTCTTAAAAGTTACCGACGATAATGGCTGTGTGAAGGAAACCGACAGTCTTTTAATCAATAACATCATTGTTCCTGCATTGCCTGATTTAGGGAACGACAAAACGATATGTGTTTGGGAAAATCTTGTACTACGCCCGGGTAATTTCAGCAGTTATGAATGGCAGGATGGAAGTACAAGACCTACTTTTGCTGTAAGAGACAGCGGGCAATATTTTGTTACAGTTAAAAACAGAGCGGGTTGTGTAAGCACAGATACTGTTGTTATTGATGTCGCCTGCAGGGGTATTATTCAATTTCCAACAGCGTTTACTCCAAATGGTGACGGACTAAATGATCAATTTGGGCCAGTAGGTGATTTGTCTGCTATCAGCGATTTCAATATGAGAATTTATAATCGATGGGGGGAATTGCTTTTTGAATCCCGAAATCCCTTTAATAAATGGAATGGATTTTATAAGGCCAAAGAAACCAATTTCGATACCTATGTTTGGGTCGCTACTTATAGAATTTCAAATGGTCCAATAGTTAACAATAAAGGAGTAATAACCCTAGTAAGGTAAGTATCTTTGATAGTTAAATCATTTAAATGCCTTCGAACAAAAAAGATATCGAACAAAAAAAATCTCATCACGATTTTATTGAGGTTACGGGAGCTCGTGAGCACAACCTCAAAAACATTGATATCAGTATTCCTAAAAACAAACTCGTTGTTTTTACTGGTGTGAGTGGAAGCGGTAAGTCATCATTGGCATTTGATACTATTTACAGCGAAGGGCAACGAAGGTATATGGAAAGCTTTTCGGCCTATGCAAGACAATTTGTTGGAGATATGGACAGGCCTGATGTTGATAAAATTACAGGGCTCTCACCTGTAATTTCCATTGAGCAAAAAACTACCAATAAAAATCCGCGCAGTACTGTAGGTACCATTACCGAGATTTATGATTTCTTGAGATTGCTTTATGCAAGAGCTGCTGATGCTTACAGCTACAACACCGGAAAAAAAATGGTGAAATTCAGCGAGGAAGAAATTGTGCAATCGGTTTTTGAAAAATTTAAAAATAAAAAAATCAGTCTTTTGGCTCCTGTAATCAGAGGTCGAAAGGGGCATTACAGAGAATTGTTTGAAGAGATTAGAAAGAAGGGCTTTTTAAAAGTAAGAGTGGATGGGGAAGTAAAAGATCTGGCTCCAAGAATGCAACTTGATCGTTATAAGATTCATGATATAGAAATTGTTGTGGACAGAATGCAGGTTACGGATGAGATGAAATTGAGGTTGAGTCAAAGTGTGCAGAAAACGCTTCAGCTCGGCAAAGACTTGTTATTCTTATTGGTTAATGATGATAAACAAGTTGTGCAATACAGCAAGCAACTGATGTGCATTGTATCGGGAATTAGTTATGAGGAACCTTCTCCTAATGCATTCTCATTCAATTCTCCTTATGGTGCTTGTCCGGATTGTAAAGGATTAGGGAATGTCTATCAGATTGATATGGATGCAGTGATTCCGGATTTTACTAAGTCTGTTAATGAAGGAGGGATAGTGCCGATTGGGGAGCAAAGAGAAGCGCAATCTTTTAAACAGGTACAGCAACTTTCAAGAAAGCATAAAATCAATTTAGACAATCCGATTAAGGAACTAAGTGAGCAATCAATCAATTTGTTGTTGTATGGAACTGTAGAGCCTGATGATAACCCAACGAGAATAATGGATTCAGAGAACGAAAGTGCGGCAGATACGTTTAATGATGGTGTCTATGAAGGAGTGATTAATATGATGCGTCGTTGGTTTAACTCAACATCTATTACAGATGCCATGCGAGACTGGACGGAAAAATTCATGTTGTTGAAAACCTGCCCAACTTGTGAAGGCAAACGCCTTAGAAAAGAAAGTTTATGGTTTAAGATGGATAACAAGAATATCGCAGAATTGAGCGATATGGATTTGTCTGATCTTGGAGCCTTTTTTGCCACCATTGAAAAACGATTAAGCAATAAACAAAACAACATAGCCAAGGATGTATTGAAGGAAATAAGAGAAAGACTTCAATTCCTACTTAATGTAGGTTTAACTTATTTGACTTTAAACAGGCCTTCTAAAAGCTTGAGTGGAGGCGAATACCAGCGAATTAGGCTGGCTACGCAAATTGGATCCCAACTTCAAGGCATCACCTATATTCTCGATGAGCCCAGTATTGGACTGCATCAGCGAGACAATCAAAAATTAATTTCTGCATTAAGTAATCTCAGGGATATTGGCAACAGTGTGTTGGTTGTAGAGCACGATAAAGAAATTATGTTAGCAGCTGATTATCTAATTGACATCGGTCCGAAGGCAGGTAGATTTGGCGGTAATATTGTTTCAATGGGAACGCCTAAAGAAGTAATCAAAACTAATTCTGAAACAGCGCAGTATCTAAACGGTAAAAAAAATATTTCCATTCCCACAGAAAGAAGAAAAGGAAACGGATTGCAAATTGAATTAAAGGGAGCTAAGGGTCATAATTTAAAATCGGTTAGTGTTTCTTTTCCTCTAGGTAAATTGATATTGGTAACTGGTGTTAGCGGAAGCGGTAAGTCAACATTGATCAATGAAACGCTATATCCAATTTTAAATCAGTATTGTTATCATTCCAAGACTGCTCCTTTGGAATATAAGTCTGTAAAGGGTTTGGAGCATATTGATAAAGTAATTGAAATAGATCAAAGTCCGATTGGAAGAACACCGAGAAGTAATCCCGCTACTTACTGTGGTTTTTTTACCGACATCAGAACACTTTTTGCATCAGTGCCTGAAGCAAAGATAAGAGGGTACAATGCCGGCAGATTTTCTTTTAATGTAAAGAGTGGAAGATGTGAAACTTGCGAGGGTGGTGGAATGAAAGTGATTGAAATGAACTTTTTACCTGATGTGCTGGTGCATTGTGAAAAATGCAATGGCAAAAGATACAACAGGGAAACATTGGAAATCAGGTACAAGGGAAAATCTATTTCAGATGTGTTGGATATGACAGTTGATGATGCGGTTAATTTTTTCAATGCTGTGCCTTATATCTATAGAAAAATAAAAGTGCTTCAGGAAGTTGGTTTGGGTTACATCACACTTGGTCAGAGTGCTGTTACCTTGAGTGGAGGGGAAGCGCAACGCGTAAAATTAGCCACTGAATTAGCTAAAAAAGATACCGGTAAAACATTTTACATCCTAGATGAACCTAGTACTGGACTTCATTTTCAGGACATCAATCATTTATTGGATGTACTGAACAAATTGGTTGACAGAGGAAATACAGTATTGGTGATAGAGCACAATCTGGATATGATTAAAGTTGCAGATCACATTATCGATATCGGACCTGAAGGAGGTAACGGAGGAGGTGAGGTGCTGTTTGAAGGTACGCCTGAACAAATGAAAAAAGCTAAAAGAAGTCATACGGCAAGGTTTGTGATGGAGGAGTTGGGCGAGAAGGTTTAAGGGGTTCAATGAGGGTTTAATAAGTTCAATGTGGGTTCAATAGGTTTAATTATGGTTCAATGGATTTATAGAACCTTGAACTCCAAAACCAAAATTAAACTAAAGTTGAACGAGCGCAGCGACTTAAACCGTTTTATACACCATTTCAATATGAGGAATGCCATCCTCCAAGTATTCTTCGCTGGATCTGAAGAATCCGAGGTCGTTGTAGAATTTTTCTAAGTAGAGTTGTCCGCCAATTTTTATGGTATTTACTTTGAATTGAGTTTTAGTTTTTTCAATGGCAATTGTCATCAATTCTTTTCCATAACCAGATTTTCTGAAATCTGGATGAGTGATTACTCTTCCAATGCTAGCTTCTTCGTAAGAAATGCCAGGAGCTATTATTCTTGCATAAGCAACAAGAATATTGTTTTGCCATCCACAGAGATGCGAGCAATTTAAATCCTTGCTATCGGTATCTTGATAAACACAATTTTGTTCAACTACAAATACCCTGTTTCTTAAATCAAGAATAGCGTACAATTCTTTGTTAGTTAGTTCAGTAAAATGTTTGTATTCCCAATTCAATGTGCTCATGAAATGTTGTTTATCAATAGCCGTAAATATCTTTCCAGCGGTCTTTTAAAAATTTTCTTATTTCTTCTTCTCTTGCATTTTTTTGTGGAGAATAAAATCTTGTACCGGCAATGGCTTCTGGCAGAAACTCTTGCAGGATAAAATTATTTTCAAAATGATGTGCATATTTATACTCCTTACCATAATCCATGTTTTTCATCATTTTGGTAGGAGCGTTTCTCAGGTGAAGCGGCACAGGTAAGTCCCCTTTTTTTCGTACATTTTCCAATGCGTCTTCAATGGCCATATAAGAGGCATTGCTTTTCACAGAAGTGGCCAAATAAATTGCACATTGCGATAGGATGATTCTGCTCTCGGGATAGCCGATAATGTTTACTGCTTGAAAAGTGCTGTTGGCCAACAATAATGCGTTGGGATTGGCATTGCCGATATCTTCGCTTGCGAAAATGACCATTCGCCTTGCAATAAATTTTACATCCTCTCCGCCTTCAATCATTCTCGCCAACCAGTATACTGCTGCATTAGGGTCGCTGCCTCTCATGCTTTTGATGAATGCCGAAATGATATCATAATGTTGTTCTCCTTTTTTATCGTAGAGCGCAATTTTATGCTGAGCAATAGCCATTACTTTTTCATCTGTGATGATATCATTATCTGCAAGTTGATTGCTCACTAATTCTAACAGGTTGAGTAATTTTCTGGCATCTCCGCCAGCAATTCTGATTAATGCTTCATATTCCTTAAGAATGAGTTTTTTAGCAGACAAGATTTCATCTTCCAATAACGCTTTTTTCAGAATGTTAACTTGTTCTTCCTGATTGAGCGTTTTTAATACATAAACTTGACATCTGCTAAGCAACGCGCTATTGACTTCAAAGGAAGGGTTTTCTGTAGTGGCGCCAATTAGCGTTATAATACCTTTTTCAACAGCGCCTAATAAGGCATCTTGCTGTCCTTTGTTAAAGCGATGAATTTCATCTATGAAGAGTATCGCGCCTTGCTGTTGATTGGCCAGTTCAATAACTTCTCTGATATCTTTAACGCCCGATGAAATGGCACTTAAAGTATAAAAGGGTTGTTGCAAGGTATTTGCAATAATACTAGCAATGGTTGTTTTTCCTACACCTGGAGGTCCCCATAAGATGAGTGAAGGGATTTTTTTATTGTTGATTGCTATACGAAGAATACTATCCTTTCCAGTTAGATGACTTTGTCCAAAAAGATCTTCCAATTGTTGCGGTCTTAATCTTTCGGCTAAAGGGACATTGCTCATGATCATACTTCAAGATAATTGAGAGATAATGTTATTCGCTTTTCAAGTTAAGTTTGATCTGCAATTCTTCAAACTGTTTGTTGTCAATAGCTGATGGGGCATCAATCATTACATCTCTTCCGCTATTGTTTTTAGGAAATGCAATGAAATCACGAATGCTTTCACTTCCGCCTAAAATAGAGCATAGACGATCAAAGCCGAAGGCAATACCGCCATGAGGTGGTGCGCCATATTCAAATGCCCCAAGCAAAAATCCGAATTTGTGTTGTTGCTCTTCTTCATTCATTCCCAATGCGGCAAACATTTTTTGTTGTAATTCTTTTTGATAGATCCTGATGCTACCTCCGCCAATTTCATTTCCATTGAGTACCATATCGTAAGCATTTGCTTTGATGTTGGCATAAGGATGCTTTAGGTATTCAGCAGGGTTATCAATGACAGGATTATTGTTGATCATGGTTGAAATATCTGAAGGTTTAGGAGAAGTAAAGGGATGGTGTCTTGCTACCCATCTGTTTTCTTCCTCAGCATATTCAAACAATGGGAAATCCAGTACCCAAAGCAGCTTGAACTCATCAGGTTTCCTTAATCCTAATTGCTGACCTAAATGCAGTCTCAATTCGCTGGTGGCTTTTCTGGTTCGTTCTTCAGCGCCTGCAAGAATTAAAATCAAATCTCCGGGCTTTGCATGAGTTGCATCAGCAATGGCCTTAAGTTTTTCTTCTGAATAGAATTTATCAACGCTGCTTTTAAATGTGCCATCGGTATTGCATTTGATAAAAACCATTCCCTTCATTCCGATTTGAGGTCGTTTAACCCATTCCGTTAGTTCGTCTGTTTGCTTACGGGTGTATTCGCTGCATCCTCCTGCGGCAATGGCAATAACCGTTTCAGCTTCATCAAACACTTTGAAATCTGCACCATTGATTAAAGCGGAAATATTTTCTTGTTGAGGGAAAGTATGAGCAGGGAATTTCAGGTTGCAAAGTTGCATATCGAAACGAATATCAGGTTTGTCGTTTCCAAAAGTCCACATCGCTTGTTCCCAAGTCATTCGTTCAACCTTTTCGGTGTAGTTGATGTTTTTTACATCATGAAAAACCCTTTTAATCAAGCTTTCAAACATGCATAAAATATCTTCCTGCTCCACAAACGCCATTTCGCAATCTATTTGTGTGAATTCGGGCTGCCTGTCGGCACGTAAGTCTTCATCTCTGAAGCATTTTACAATTTGATAGTATCTGTCGTATCCGCTCACCATCAACAATTGCTTGAAGGTTTGTGGTGATTGCGGTAATGCATAAAATTGTCCTGGATTCATTCTGCTGGGTACAACAAAATCTCTTGCACCTTCTGGGGTTGACTTGATCAAAAACGGTGTTTCAATGTCCATGAAATGGTTTTCATGAAGGTAGTTTCTGGTACTACGACCAACGGCATATCTTAGTTCCAAGTTTTTCTTAACTGCATTTCTTCTTAAATCGAGGAAACGGTATTTCATTCGTAAATCATCACCACCATCGGTATCATCCTGAATGGTAAAAGGTGGCGTAATGGATTTATTTAGAATAGTGAAATCATTTATAAGGATTTCGATTTCTCCAGTTGGGATATTGTTGTTTTTATTGCTTCTTTCATTTACAATACCTGTTGCCTGCAGAACGAATTCCCTTCCCAATGGATTGGCTTCCAATTTTTCGTTGAGGCTTTCTGAAAAAAGGAGTTGGGTGATACCATAACGGTCTCTAAGATCAACAAATGTTATGCTACCGAATTTTCTCACTGTTTGTACCCAACCTGAAAGGGTCACAGAAGTATTGATGTGTTGTAATCTCAGTTCTCCACAAGTATGCGTTCGAAACATGGTATTGTAAATATTAATTAAAGTAAAAAAAGGTTAGTATTTAATGCAAAGATAATCCAATCGATGACCCTACATAGTTTCCGGTTGTTCTGCATGCCGTGGTTTCCAAAAAATATAGTAAAACGCCAGGAACAGAATGCCAATTAAAAACGGAATTAAGGCCAAATGCTTAAAAGTGATGTTACCATAGATGGACAAAGCGTCGAACTCGAAGAATTCTGATATCATCCAGTAGCTGTTTGCGCTAATCCAGAAGGTTATGGCCAGGTTATGGCAAAGTTCGCTAACGATGTTTTTGGTTCTCCATGCGATAATGACTGAAATGAGTAAAGTTGGAAAAATCATGGCCAATCCTAGCGGTTTCCAAATCATACACCAGGCCACATCCTTGAACAGCCAGAAAACGATATGCAGGTTTTCCATTTTTCTGTACCGCAGTGGAATATTATATAGTTGATCATTTTTCATAAACACGAATTTATTGAATGTGCATAAAAAAACTCCGATCAATAAGACCGGAGTTTCAAAATAGTAATAAAGTTATTTTTTTAAAGCTTCGGCCATTGTTTTGCCGATATCTGCAGGGCTGGCAACCACATGGATACCACATTCGCCCATGATTTTCATTTTTGCTGCTGCTGTATCATCAGCACCGCCTACAATTGCACCAGCATGACCCATTCTTCTTCCCGGAGGAGCTGTTTGTCCGGCAATAAAGCCAACAACAGGTTTTTTATTTCCGGTAGATTTGATATAATGGGCAGCTTCAGCTTCCATTCCACCGCCAATTTCACCAATCATAACGATGGCATCGGTTTCATTGTCATTCATAAGTAATTCAACAGCTTCTTTGGTGGTGGTTCCAATGATAGGGTCTCCTCCGATACCGATTGCAGTTGAAATACCCAATCCTGCTTTAGCTACCTGGTCTGCGGCTTCGTAGGTAAGCGTACCTGATTTTGATACGATTCCGATACGACCTTTTTTGAAAATGAAACCAGGCATGATGCCTACTTTACATTCTTCAGCAGTGATTACACCCGGGCAATTAGGCCCAATGAGTCGGGTAGAAGTGCTTTGTAAAAAGCTTTTTACTTTAACCATGTCCTGAACAGGAATACCTTCAGTGATACACACAACAAGAGCGATGCCTGCTTCGGCAGCTTCCATAATAGCATCAGCTGCAAATGCAGGAGGTACAAAAATGATGCTAACGTTAGCGCCTGCCGTTTTAACGGCATCAGCAACAGTATTGAAAACGGGTTTATCCAAATGCGTTGTACCGCCTTTTCCGGGAGTTACCCCACCTACGACATTGGTACCATATTCAATCATTTGGGTGGCATGGAACGTGCCTTCCGTACCAGTAAAACCCTGAACAATTACTTTTGAATCCTTGTTGACTAAAACTGACATAATCAGGAATGCGTTTGGTTGAAAATTTTTGCAAATATAGGGCAGAATGCTCATTACAGGTGAATATTCCGAAATATTAAAGCCATTGACAGTCTACTTGGATTGTTGCTGCATCATATTTTTCTTAGCCCCCTGCAGAAAGTCGGAGGCAAAAATGAACCGGTTTAAATTTTTATTATCTGAAAAGATGATATCCTTGCTATTGCCTGTCCATTCTTTTTTACCATCTTTCATATAAAGAATATTATCTCCGATTTCCATCACGCTGTTCATGTCGTGGGTATTGATGATGGTGGTCATTTTGTATTCCAGGGTGATGTCTTTGATCAGTTGATCGATGAGCATGGAAGTCTGTGGATCGAGGCCGGAGTTGGGTTCATCACAAAAAAGGTATTTGGGATTCAGTACGATTGCCCTGGCGATTCCAACTCTTTTTTTCATACCACCACTAATTTCAGCTGGGAATTTCTTATTGCTCCCGAAAAGATTTACTCTTTCCAACACTTCGTTTACCCGTTTGAGTTTTTCAGTATTGTTTTGTTTGGTGAACATGTCCAGGGGAAATTTGATATTATCTTCCACGGTCATGCTGTCGAAAAGTGCAGAACCCTGAAAGAGCATACCTATTTGTTGACGAAGTAATTTTCTTTGATTTTCATCCATTTCAGTAAAGCTCACTCCATCATACAAAATACTTCCCTCATCGGGTTCAAACAATCCCACAAGACATTTTTGAAGAACCGTTTTACCGCTTCCGCTGGTACCGATAATCAGGTTGGTTTTACCGGTTTCCATAATATGACTTACATCGTTGAGTACGATTTTTTCACCAAAACGCTTTGATATGTTGTTGAATTCAATCATGATACTAATTACAAAAAAATAGAAGCTAAAATATAATCGGCAAGCAATATCACCACACAACTTACTACAACTGATTTGGTACTGTTTCTTCCGATTTCAAGAGATCCGCCATTTACGTAATAGCCAAAATAAGCCGGGATAGAGCTAATAATAAAGGCGAAAGTATAAGCTTTAACCATTGCAAAGAAAACATTGTAGGAAGTGAAATCAGTTTTTAACCCAATATCGTAAAGTGAAGTTGGAATTACTCCTGAAGCAGCAATGGTTAATCGACCCCCGATAATACCTAAAACCATTGATATAATCACTAGGAGAGGAATAGTTACCATAGAAGCAACAATTTTTGGTAAGATAAGGAACGACTTAGTATTAATGCCCATAATTTCTAAAGCATCAATTTGCTCACTCACTCTCATATTGCCTAATTCGCTTGCAATTTTACTTCCCACAACCCCTGCTAAAACAACGCAAATAAGTGTGGGCGCAAATTCAAGTATTACAGTATCTCTAACAATTTGAGCAATAATTATTTTTGAAATAAAGGGGTTTACTATTTGATAAGCTGCTTGGACAGCACTAACGGCACCCATAAATATGGAGATTATACCAACAATGCCTAATGATCTTATGCCTATTTCTGAACATTGGTGCATGAATTCCTTCCAATACAATTTTATGCTTTCGGGTTTAGTGAACATGCCTTTAAGCATGATCAGGTAACGACCGAAATGGTAAATAAAAGACATGTTATTATAATAAATAAGTTATAATTGCTATTAGGGTTTTGATGTCAGCTATTTTTTGGTTTTCTCTTCCACCATTTGCTTTTTTTCACCACTTCTTGAACACTTGCTTTGTTTTTGGATTGCGCATCAACTACTGCAATGACTACCATATTGTAAATGGAGCGAATGGTGCTTCCCAATTGAAGAACATGCACCGGCTTTTTCATACCCAATAAAATCGGGCCGATGCTGTCGGCTCCACCTACTTCCTGTAATAGCGTGTAAGCAAGGTTTCCAGCTGCCAGGTTGGGGAAGATTAGTGTATTCACTTCTCCGTCAACCAATTCAGTAAAGGGATAATTTTCTTTGAGAATTTCTTTGTTGAAGGCCAGCATTCCCTGCATTTCGCCGTCGCAAATTAAGGATGGGTTTTTTTGTTTTACAATTTCACGGGCCTCTCTAACTATTTGCGCCTCTTGAGTGTTACTACTTCCGAAATTCGAATAGGACAACATAGCTATTTTAGGAACAATATTGAATTGTTTTACTTCTTTGGCTACCAGCAAAGTGATTTCTGCAAGTTCTTCCGCTGTTGGATTGAAATTTACCGTTGTGTCTGCGAGAAATAAAGGACCTCTTTTGGTGAAAAGAAGGTACATGCCTGCAATTTTTTTCACACCTTCATCCGTACCAATGATTTGAATTGCCGGTCTGATTGTATCGGGATAATTTCTGCTTAGGCCGCTGATCATACAATCTGCTTCGCCTGTTTCTACCAGCATGCAACCAAAGTGGTTTCGGTCTTTCATTGCTTTCATCGCTTCATAGTGATTGATGCCTTTTCTTTGTCTTTTGGTAAAAAAGATTTCACCAAATTCCTTACGAAGTTCTTCGTGTTCGTCGTCTTTTGGGTTGATGATGGGTATATCATCGATATCTACAGAGTTTGCTTCAGCAATTTCTCTTATTTTCTTTTCATTACCTAACAGTATGGGGTAGCCTACTTTTTCGTCCACAACCATTTGGGCCACTTTCAGAATTTTTGCGTTTTCCGCATCAGCAAATACAATACGCTTAGGATTACTTTTGGCTTTGTTTCCAAGAATTCTGCTGAGCTGATTGTCAAGGCCAAGTCGTTTGTTCAATTCAATCGTGTACGCGTTCCAGTCAGTGATGTTGATTCTTGCCACACCACTTTCCATGGCAGCTTTGGCAACAGCAGGCGCTACAGTTGATAGCAGTCTTGGATCCACGGGTTTTGGAATGATATAAGTTGGACCAAAAGAAATGTTTTTTTCATTGTAAGCAAGATTCACAATATCCGGAACCGGCGTTTTGGCCAGTTCAGCCAGCGCGAGAACGGCAGCCAGTTTCATGGCCTCATTGATCTGCTTGGCTCTCACATCAAGTGCACCTCTGAAAATGTATGGGAATCCGAGAACGTTATTAACCTGATTTGGGAAATCACTTCTTCCGGTAGCCATGATCACATCTTTTCTGGCATTCATGGCCAGATCGTAGGTGATTTCAGGATCAGGGTTGGCCATCGCAAATACAATCGGATTTTTAGCCATAGACTTTATCATATCCGGTGTAACCACATTACCAACACTTAAACCTACAAAGACGTCCGCATCTTTCATTGCTTTTGACAAATCATAATCGCGGTATTTTGCCTCTACACAAAACGAAGCTTTAAAAGATTCGATATCTTCTCTTCCATTAAACAAAATTCCCTTTCGGTCGAACAGCATAAAATTGGAAGGTTTTGCACCAAGAGACTCGTATAATTTAATACAAGCCATTGCTGCGGCACCTGCACCGTTCACCACAAATCGAACTTTATCAATTCTCTTTTTCTGAATTTCCAATGCATTGAGCAGCGCAGCTGCGGAAATGATAGCAGTTCCGTGCTGATCGTCATGCATTACCGGAATGTTACATTGTTTTTTCAGTTCTTGTTCAATGTAAAAACATTCAGGTGCTTTGATGTCCTCCAGATTGATGCCGCCGAAAGTGGGTTCAAGTGATTTTACGATTTCAACAAATTTCTTCGGATCGCTTTCGTCAATTTCTATATCAAATACATCAATGTCTGCAAAAATTTTGAACAATACACCCTTGCCTTCCATTACAGGTTTACCGGCTGCGGGGCCAATATTTCCCAATCCGAGAACAGCGGAACCGTTACTGATTACACCTACAAGATTTCCTTTTGCAGTGTATTTGTATACATCATCGGGATTGGCTGCTATTTCTTTGCAAGGTTCCGCAACACCCGGAGAATATGCCAGGGAAAGATCGCGCTGAGTTTTTGCTTCTTTGGAGGGAACAACTTCGATTTTTCCGGGGCGGCCTTTGGCGTGGTATTCCAATGCGTCCTGCTTCAAATGATTTTTCGCCATGATCAATATTATTTGATGCTCTGAGTGAGCTGATTGTTAAATTTTGGAAGACACCATTAGTGTCAATAAGGCTGCAATTTACAAAATCAGGCCTAAGTGATGCAGTAAATTTCTTAAGGGAAGGCAGCCAATCCATATGATGCAGGTAACTGATAATACATTACACCGCAACGGGAGCTTTGATTCCGGGATGACTTTGGTAATTCATCAATTCAAAATCTTCATAACTGAAACTAAAGATATCTTTTACTGCAGGATTGATTTTCATTTGCGGAAGTGGAAATGGCGTTCTGGAAAGCTGAAGTTCTGCCTGTTCAAAATGATTATTATACAAATGAACATCTCCAAAAGAATGAACAAAATCTCCATATTGCAAATCACAAACCTGAGCAATCATCATCGTCAACAATGCATAGGAGGCAATATTGAAAGGTACTCCGAGAAACACATCAGCACTGCGCTGATAAAGTTGACAGCTGAGTTTTCCATCCGCTACATAAAATTGAAACAAACAGTGACAAGGCATTAGTTTCATCTGCGGGAGTTCGGCCACATTCCAGGCGCTGATAATAAGTCTTCTGCTGTCGGGATTGGTTTTGATTTGATGAATGAGGTCTTTTACCTGGTCTACCACAACACCCTTGGCACCTTCCCAGCTCCTCCATTGTTTACCGTAAACAGGACCAAGGTTGCCATTTTCATCTGCCCATTCATCCCAAATGCTAATGTTGTTTTCTTTGAGGTAACTGATGTTAGTTTCTCCTTTGAGAAACCATAACAATTCGTAAACAATACTCTTGAGGTGTGTTTTCTTTGTGGTAACCAGTGGAAATCCATCCTGAAGATTGAATCTCATCTGATAGCCGAATACACTTCTTGTTCCTGTTCCGGTTCTGTCGCTTTTATCTGTTCCGTTTTCTTTAATATGTCTGAGTAAATCCAAATATTGCTGCATGGCTGCAAGTTAATAAACCTTTGCTTTCTATTTTGGGGATGTTGACAACTTGGGAGCCATTTTCATCTTTGAAAAAGATTATCGCAAACGGTATGGTGTTGAATTAACATTAGCCAACACTGGTGTTGAATCGTTATCTTTGCAGCACTAAAAATTATGGCTTCCAAAGGAAAAGTTTTAATGGCTATGAGTGGCGGTATAGATAGTACCGTTGCTGCTTTGATGCTTCATAAGGAAGGATACGAAGTGGTGGGCATCACCATGAAAACATGGGATTATGCAACCAGTGTGGGTGTGAACAACAAAAAAGAAACAGGCTGTTGTAATCTCGACAGTTTTAATGATGCAAGAATGGCGGCCGTGGAGCATGATTTTCCTCATTTTATATTGGATATCAGAGAAGAGTTTGGGGATTTTGTGATTGAGAATTTTGTAGAAGAGTACCTCGCCGGAAGAACACCCAATCCATGTGTGATGTGCAATACTCATATCAAGTGGAGAGCATTGTTGAAAAGAGCAGATGCGCTGGGTTGTCAATACATTGCTACCGGTCATTATGCGCAAGTTCATCAGCACAGCAATGGAAGGTATTTCATTAGAAAAGGTAAGGATGAGAGCAAAGATCAAAGCTATGCCCTTTGGGGACTTCAGCAAGATCTGTTGAGCAGAACTCTGTTGCCCTTAGGGACTTATCATAAAACTGAAATCAGGCAGATGGCTCATGATTTTGGCTATCCCGAATTGGCAAAGAAAAATGAAAGCTATGAAATTTGCTTTGTGCCGGATAATGATTATAGGGGTTTTTTGAAAAGACGCGTAGAGGGTTTGGAAGAAAAAGTAGATGGCGGAAACTTTGTAGACAGTTCAGGGAAAATTCTGGGTAAGCATAAGGGTTATCCTTTTTATACTATTGGTCAGCGCAAGGGTTTAGATATTGCCTTAGGCACACCTGCGTTTGTAACTTCCATTATACCTGAAACCAATACTGTTGTTTTGGGTCCTGAGGTAGAACTTAAAAGAACCACAATGGTTGTGAAGCAACTGAACTGGTTGAAATACGATGACAGTCCTAAAGAAATGGATGTGGTTACAAAAATCCGCTACAAAGATTTAGGTATGCACAGCAAAATTCAATTGTCTGCAAATGAAGTGCAAGTTGTATTTTATGATGAAGTTAAAGGTGTTGCTCCGGGCCAAAGTGCGGTCTTTTATGAAGGCGATGATGTAGTTGGAGGCGGAATCATTCAGCGTTATTAAAAAAGAAATCTACCACAAATGTATATTGTTATTAAAAAGAGAGTTTGGACTTTGTTGATGGCTATCGTTGCTATGGCTGCCTGTACAGAAAAGACGGAGGTGATGAATTACGCGGAACTTGATTCTTATTTTCCCTTGCAGACCGGCAAGTACATTACCTATCAGCTGGACTCATTGGTTTACATCAATTTTGGAACAAGGGATACCACCATCAGCTATCAGGTGAAATACATTAATGATGGCTTGATAAACGAGAGTGCCGGTAGCAGAACATTCAGGTTATTAAGATTCATCCGAAAAAATGCCAATCAGCCATGGGTTTCTGAAGCGGCCTGTTCAGCGATTCATACTGGCAATCAAATCAGGTTTATTGAAAATGGATTGGAATTTATCAAATTACAAAAGCCGATAACCAATGGTTACAGCTGGAAAGGCAACGCTTTTATAGAGACCAACTCGATTAATTCTACAGTAAAGTATCTTGATAACTGGACATACACTTATACTGATGTTGGACTTTCAGAAAACCTGGCCAACAATGAAACCGCTGAAACCATAACCATCAATCAACGTGATGAGGCAATTGGCCTAACGGACAATCCTGACAGTTACAGCGAAATTAATTTTGCCAGAGAAAAATATGCCAAAGGCATAGGAATGGTTTATAAAAAATTCTTTCACAAAGAGTATCAGCCAGGTACTGGAAGCGGTGGGTATGTAGCTGAAGGCTCCTACGGTGTAACCTACACGATGATTGATCATAACTAATTATTTTATTACCAATGAATGTGCAAATCAGGAAGGCTGTTAAAGCAGATTGCGGCAGAATGATGGGTTTAATTAAAGAACTTGCCTTATACGAGAAAGCTCCAGATGAAGTAACTGTTGATTTTGATCATTTTGTAGAAAGCGGTTTTGGCGAGAACCCTGTTTGGTGGGCTTATGTTGCGGAAGTGGAGCAGGATGGACAGCCTAAAATGATAGCAGGTTTTGCACTGTACTACATTCGTTACAGTACCTGGAAGGGCTGTAAATTATACCTTGAAGACATCATTGTTACAGAATCCATGCGCGGCAGAGAAATAGGCAAAATGTTGTTTGAAAAATTGATATTAGTTGCCCAAGAAGAAGGCTTAAATGGAATGACTTGGCAGGTATTGGATTGGAATGAACCTGCATTGAATTTTTACCGCAAGTTTGAGGGAGTTTCTTTCGATGGATCTTGGATCAATGGCAGTTTGTGAGCTTAGTATGATTTTTGGTCAAACTGTTCATTTTCCATATATTCGTTTTCTATAAAAAATCAAATATGAAAAAATTTTACTCAA
>Ga0315905_10001376_pt1 | contig 26105 bp, 24 predicted proteins | sample LakEriMetagenome_5_FD_203522 | JGI IMG/M metagenome (GOLD analysis project Ga0315905, IMG submission 203522) | Freshwater fungal communities from buoy surface, Lake Erie, Ohio, United States - Buoy 4 MA121 | ecosystem: Environmental > Aquatic > Freshwater > Lake | place: USA: Lake Erie, Ohio...
CTAGGGATGCGAGATTCTTGTGGTGTGCCGCATTGCGGCACAAAGCAGTGAAGCAACAGCACTATCTCCTCTCTGGGACGCTCGCCCTGCGGGCGTCCTTTTTTTAGGTCGTAAGCCTGCCGGTCTGAGCCGAACTCGGCCAAAACCCTCGCCAATCCTTGGTCGTGCCGTCGCCATGGCTGAAACTGAGCGCTGCCCTGCCGGTATAATCGCGCTTTTGCGTGTGCCAACCGTGGCCGCGAACCGGATCCCCATCGATGCAATCCCGACACAAAGCGCAGATCGCGACAATTTTTGAGCAAGCGGTGGCATCGCTACTCGCCGGCAGTGAGTTGCCCACCCCAGAAATTACGCTTGAGCGCCCGCGCGACCCTAGTCACGGTGACTTAGCGTGTACCGTTGCTATGCAGATCGCTAAGCCTCTGAAAAAAAATCCGCGTGAAATCGCGCAGGCCATCACCGATGCGGTGATGAGTAATCCAACGCGCACAGGTTTAATCGATGCGCTCGAGATTGCGGGGCCGGGCTTTATTAATGTGCGTGTTGCGCTCGCAGCGAAGCAGGAAATCGTTACGCACATATTTAATGATGCGCAGTGCTATGGCTTTAGTAATGAGGCCAATCGCAGCAAGGTCTTAGTGGAGTTTGTATCGGCAAACCCAACTGGTCCACTGCATGTAGGTCATGGTCGTCAGGGTGCGTTGGGCGATGCAATTTGCGCACTGCTCGAAGCCCAGGGGCATGAAGTGCTGCGCGAGTTTTATTACAACGATGCCGGTGTTCAGATCGCTACCTTAGCTAGCTCGGTGCAAGCGCGAGCGTTGGGTCGCAAGCCTGGTGATGCCGCTTGGCCTGAGTCCGCTTATAACGGTGATTACATCGCCGATATTGCAACGGATTTCTTAGCTAAAAAAACTGTATCAGCGGCGAATGGTGAACCTGTTACGGCCTCGGGTGATGTAAACGACATCGAATCGATACGTCGCTTTGCAGTCACCTATCTGCGCCGCGAACAAGATTTAGATTTGCAAGCCTTTGGCGTGCGCTTTGATAATTACTATCTAGAGTCGTCGCTGTATAGCGATGGCAAAGTTGATGCTGCCGTTGCTGCCTTGGTCGCCGCAAATAAAACCTATGAGCAGGAAGGCGCGCTCTGGTTACGCAGCACGGAGTATGGCGATGACAAAGATCGCGTCATGAAAAAATCCGACGGCACCTATACTTATTTCGTGCCCGATGTCGCGTATCACATCACTAAATGGCAGCGTGGCTATCATCAAGTGATTAACGTGCAGGGCAGTGATCATCACGGAACGATTGCGCGTGTGCGCGCTGGCTTACAAGCAGCGGGTGTCGGCATCGCTGCAGGCTTTCCATCGTATGTTCTGCACAAGATGGTAACCGTGATGAAGAATGGCGAAGAAGTAAAAATATCTAAGCGTGCCGGATCGTATGTGACCTTGCGTGATTTGATTGAATGGTCAGCCGGCGATGCGCCTGTCGATGCACAGGGTCAGCGTGATTTAACGCGCGGACGTGATGCAGTACGATTTTTTCTTATTTCGCGTAAGGCGGATACGGAATTTGTATTTGATGTCGATCTGGCGTTGGCGCAGTCAGATGAAAATCCGGTGTATTACGTTCAATATGCCCATGCCCGTATTTGTTCCGTGCTGGCGCAATGGGGTGGCGATGAAAATACATTGAAAAAAATCGATCGCGCCCCTTTGATAGCGCCGCGCGAAGCGAGCTTGATGGCGAAATTATCTGAATATCCTGAGATGCTAAAAAAAGCGGCTGACGAACTCGGCCCGCATCAAGTGGCGTTTTATTTACGTGATCTCGCAGGCGAGCTGCATAGCTACTACAATGCCGAACGAGTGCTAGTGGATGATGAATCGCTCAAGCTGGCGCGATTGTCTTTGTTGCTAGCCACTCGACAGGTTATACAGAATGGGTTGGAATTAATCGGCGTGTCTGCGCCTGCACGAATGTAAATAATGAATGTGATCCTCACCTCAAAAGATGCAAGCGCCCGAGTGCGCCGCTGGCAACGCGGTGGCACAGTCACGGGCGTGATCGTCGGATTGATTGTTGGACTGACGGTTGCGGTGTGGGTGGCGATGACGATTTTGAAAACGCCTTTGCCCTTTGTTGACAAGATCAGTAAGCAGACACAACCGGCCGGTGAGTTAGGCGATCCAAATAAGACCATGCCGGGCGGAGCCCGCGAGCGGCGTGAACGAATCAGCGACGATGAGCCCAAAGTACCAGGCTCCGTTCCAGCGACCCCTCCACTATCGGCCGCTGCAAAATCAGCGAAGGCGGACATGGCTCCAGCACCAGCAGTTCCTGCTACGTCGCCCGCTACAGAAAAATCACGTCTGGAAAAATCGCCTGCCTCTACAAATGCGGCATCCCAAGCGAGCACCCCGGCACCTGCAACGAATCCAACCAACACTGTGACGCCAGCAACCTCTGCGGCCACGGCTGCATCAACGCCAGCCACAGCGCCGCCCGCGGCACCTTCGACAACCGCGGCTCCGCAGCCGGAAGGTTTTACTTATTATTTACAGGCAGGTGCGTTTAGAGAGATTAACGACGCCGAAGCCACGAAGGCTAAACTCGCTTTGATGGGAGTGGCGGCCACGATAGCCGAGCGCAAGTCCGAGCTGGGCACTTTATATCGTGTGCGCGTTGGGCCCTTCTCAGAAATCGAAGCGATGAATCGGGCGCGTTTACGCTTGTCGGATAATGGCGTGGATGCGGCGGTCGTAAAAGTCCCTAAATAACTTATTCATGAAATCAGACATGCCTCGTCATTTGCTGGCACGAGTATGTCAATCAACCCAGAGGAAATCATGCGTCTGATGAAGCAATTAAAACAATGGATGGCCGTAGCTAGTATTGGATTGATGGCATTTTCAGTGGCGGCGTCGCCGACTGAGCCGGTAGAAGGTATGGAATACCAACGCTTGCAAACACCGCAGCCTACCGATACGGGTAAAAAAACTGAAGTACTGGAATTTTATTGGTACAACTGCCCGCACTGTTTTGTGTTTGAGCCTGCACTAGCAGAGTGGGTAAAAAAACGCGGTGATACGATTGTTTTTCGTCGGGTTCCTGTCGGTTTTCGTGAATCATTTATTCCGCAGCAAAAGCTCTACTACACACTGGAAGCGTTGAATCGTTTCGATGTGCATCGTGCGGTGTTTGATGCGATACACGTAGGTCGTCAAAAACTCGATAAAGAAGAGCAGATTATCGAGTTCATCGAGAAGCAGGGTATCGATAAAAAGAAATTCATTGATACGTTTAATTCGTTCAGTATTCAATCCAAAGTCAATCGTGTGCGCCAACTCATGGAGGCGTATCGCATCGATGGCGTGCCGACCGTGGTGATTGATGGTCAGTACATCACATCGCCTTCTATCGTTGGTTCGGTCATGCGTGGTCAGTCAGAGCAGGCATTGAATGCGGCGACCTTGCAAGTGATGGACGCGCTGCTCGCGAAGAAAAAATAATGGCTCGTTACTAAATGCTGCGTGTTTTTATTACGGGTGCCTCGAGTGGCATCGGCGCTGCACTGGCGCGTGAATTTGCAGTACGTGGTGCACAACTGGGTTTGCTAGCCCGACGCGAGTCGGCGTTGCATGACTTGGTAGCATCGCTGCCGAATGCTTCGCGACATTTTGTTTATCCGGTTGATGTAAACGATCACGCGGCCCTGCGAGCTGCAGCACAAAACTTCATGCGCCGCGCCGATGGCATCGATATCGTGATCGCGAATGCCGGCATTTCATATGGCACGTTGACTGAGCGCCCCGAAGACCTCGCTGTTTTTGAATCCATACTGCAAACCAATTTAATGGCCACTGTTGCGACCTTTGCGCCATTTATCGATGCGATGAAAATCCAAGCCGCCGCAGGTGATCGCGGTTTGCGTCTGGTCGGCATTGGTAGTGTTGCCGGTATCCGTGGCTTGCCAGGCGCTGAGGCGTACAGCGCATCCAAGGCGGCCGTGATGAGCTATTGCGAATCATTGCGAGTTGAATTGAACCCGCATCGCATTCGTGTGGTCACGATTGCACCGGGTTACATCGACACACCCATGACTAAGGTGAATCGTTATCCCATGCCGTTTCTGATGTCGGCTCCTCGTTTTGCACGATTGGCAGCGGATGTCATTCGTAGTGGGCGCAGCTACGCGGTTATTCCTTGGCAAATGCGCGGCGTGTCGTGGTTGCTGCGTTTATTACCGAATTGGTTGTATGACCGCGTGATGGCCAAGGCTCCTCATAAAACATCTCTCAAAGATCACCCCCATTCCGATGTCACTGCTGGTTGATGCAATAGGTAAGAAGCATGCACCGGTTGATCCGGGTAAAGCCGTGCGCATAGTATCGCTGGTGCCTTCGATTACTGAACTCTTATGTGATTTAGGTTTGGCGAGTCGGGTGGTGGGGCGCACCGGTTTTTGCATACATCCCCAATCAGCGGTATCGGCTATTCCGAAAGTGGGTGGTACTAAGGATGTGAATTTTGAAAAAATTCGCCGCCTGGCTCCAACTCATTTGATTGTGAATATTGATGAAAACGAAAAGCCCACGGTAGAAGCGCTGGCCGATGTGGTGCCTAATGTGATCGTTACGCATCCGATGGCGCCGCGCGATAACCTCGAGCTATATCGTCTGTTGGGCGGTATTTTTCGTAAAGAACGTGAAGCAAATGTTTTGTGTGAGCGTTTTGAGCGTGAGTACGATGCCTTGGCTGTAGCTATGTCGTCGAATGCTAGGCTCTCGTTTTCTACCAATCGTGTGTTGTATTGCATCTGGCAAGACCCGTGGATGACCGTTTCACGCGATACTTACATCGCGCGCATGCTTGAGTTAATCGGCTGGCAGCAGTGGCTAGCGGATACGGGAGTGCGTTATCCAGAATTTACATGGGATGCGAAGATGTTGTCGGTAATAGACGAGATTCTGCTTTCCTCCGAACCTTATCAGTTCACTCAGAAACATGTCGATGCCTTGGAACGTCAGACCGGTAAACCTGTACGTTTGGTGAATGGCGAGATGTTGTCTTGGTACGGCAGTCGAGCAATACAGGGATTACGTTACTTGCGTGAATTGGCTGGCGACTAATTTTTCATTACGTGCTTGCACAGCGGCGTTACGCTAAATAAGCCCACTGTATGGGCTTATTTCTTTTTTGAGATTCGACTCAGCATGCGTATGAATTCATGCGCCAACATCTTGTGATGTTCATCCAGTTGTTGCATGGTAGCGATCGCTTTGGTGTCGGTCGACGAAAGCGTGCTTGATTGTGCTTTGCTGTCGATATTACCAAAGCGTAGCCAATCGGTCGGCACATCCAACCACTCGGCCAGAGCACGCAATTTTTCTTGGGTGGGAATAGATTCTCCCTGCAACCATTTGCGCGCTGCGTGAACCGTAACCGACTGACCAGCGAAACGCACATTGAATTCGCGCGCTAGCTGAGTCGGGCTGCTAGGAGATTGCTCGGCGTTGTGAAGCGCTTGTTGCAGCCGTTTGCTGAATTCCAAGCGTTCGATTTGGGCGTTCATGTATGAAACTATTGCATGTACTCACGTAACAGTCAGTTGGTTAGCGCACTACTTTTCGTAGAATGTTGATATTTTTATTCTCGCAAAGTCCCCCTTAATTTTTAAGAGAAGACAAAAATTCAATAACACTGCGGTTAATTTTGTTCCGCGACTGAGTGATTATTTTGTGGGGATTGAGTTTAAGTCGGACGTCAACTTATTTTCTGACAAAGCGCAACACACTGTCCGAATCTTGAATGCGCTGTAATTCACCGGCATACCAAAGACGGTGCAAATGCGCGAGCGCTTCACCCATAGCAAAACTGAGTTGGTGCGCGTCCAGTGTGCGCGTAAACATAATCGGCACGATATCGGCTGCGGATTGCGGCCTGACACAAGCCTGACGCACTTCTTCCAGGCGTTCTGCGTGGTGAGTGTTTAATTGTTGTATGCGTTTATGTAAACCGGTGAAGGGTTTGCCATGCGAGGGTAAAACTAAGGTATCGCTAGGTAGTGGGACAAACTTTTCTAACGATTCCAAAAAATTTCCAACCGCATCGGACTCGGGTTCAATGGCAAACACCGAGGTATTGGTCGAAATGCGGGGTAACACCATGTCACCTGAGATCAAGACATTCAGTGACTCGCAATACAGCGCCGCATGTTCAGGCGAGTGCCCGGTGCCGATGATGATGCGCCATACATGCCCGCCGATAGTTACTGGATGATTTTCTTCGAGCCGTAAAAATTCGTGCGGTATGTCCGGCACTAAGTTTGGGTAATAGTTTGTGCGGGCTTCGAGTTGCGCCAGCATGTGCTTATCGGTCAAGCCATGCTGCTTAAAATGCGGCACCATCGCAGGGCCGTCGGCACCGGGCAATCCAGCGGACATCATGCGCGCAAACGCATATTCACCCACCGTCATCATCAGCGGCGCTTGCCAGCGCTCACAGAGCCAGGCCGATAAACCCACATGGTCAGGATGGCAATGCGTGACGATGACTCGGAAAACTGGCAAGCCATTCAGTTCATTCGCAAAGATTTGCTCCCAGGCTGCGCGCGTCACATCGGTGGCAATGCCGCAATCAATAATCGTCCAACCTTTTTCAGTCGAACCATCGGCTTTCATCCGTTGATCTTCTAGCAACCAGAGATTGATGTGATTCAGCGCAAACGGCAGCGGCATGCGCAGCCAGCGCACACCAGGGGCGACTTGCATGGTGGTGCCGGTTTCAGGCAGGGTATCGGCAAAGGGATAGTAAAGCTCGGATTCCTGGGGATTCATGAATTAGTAAGTTTGGATTGAATTGCGCTGAGCGGCTTTCCAATTGCTTGGCGTCGCCCTTACAATAGGGGTTTAATTGACGTTTACGTAAACGGCATTCTATCCTCATTCCCTATGGCCACTTACACCATCACCGAGCTGGCACGCGAATTCGACATTACGCCGCGGGCTATCCGCTTTTATGAAGATCAGGGCTTAATTAGTCCCAGTCGTGAGGGCACTGGCGGGCGTGTTCGAATTTATGGCCCGCGTGATCGCACGCGTTTAAAGCTCACCTTGCGCGGCAAGCGTCTTGGATTGACGCTTTCAGAAATTAAAGATTTAGTGGATATGTATGAGTCACCGCAAGATTCGGCGGCTCAGCTTGAGCGTTTTATCGCGGTATTAGCTCGGCATCGTGAATCACTCGAACAGCAGCGTGAAGACATTGAAGTAACGCTGGCTGAAATCGCGGCGCACGAGGAAAAATGTAGACGCATGCTGGCCGAACCGGCTGCCGATCGCAAGCCCGCTGCTCCCGCACCGCGTGCACGTCGCGCTGCCTGAATCACCGTCGATTAAAGAAAGTATTGGAGAAAGTCATGATGGATCTGCCCGGTCTGCGTTTTGATCACGGTGACGACATTGCCGCACTACGAGAAGCGGTTCGAGATTTTGCGGCGGCTGAAATTGCGCCGCGCGCTGCAGAGATAGATCGCACCGATCAATTCCCTATGGATTTGTGGCGCAAGATGGGTGATCTGGGTTTGCTTGGCGTGACGGTGGATGAAGCGCTCGGTGGTAGTGGGCTGGGTTATTTAGCGCATATCGTCGCGATGGAAGAAATTTCGCGCGCATCCGCATCGGTGGGATTGTCGTATGGCGCGCACTCGAATCTATGCGTGAATCAAATTCGGCGTAACGGCACAGAAGAACAGAAAAAACACTATTTGCCGAAACTGATTTCGGGTGACCATGTTGGCGCGCTAGCGATGTCAGAACCGAATGCAGGATCGGATGTGGTGAGTATGAAGTTGCGTGCCGATTTCAAAGGTGATCGCTGGATTTTGAATGGCAACAAGATGTGGATCACCAATGGTCCTGATGCAGATGTGTTGGTGGTCTACGCAAAAAATGATATCGAAGCCGGTCCGCGTGGCATCACTGCATTTTTAATCGAAAAACAGTTTCCTGGTTTCTCAGTCGCACAAAAACTCGACAAGCTCGGCATGCGCGGTTCGCACACCGGCGAATTAGTTTTTCAAAATTGCGAAGTGCCTGCAGAGAATGTGCTCGGTGGTTTAGGTCGTGGAGTGAATGTGCTGATGTCAGGCCTCGACTATGAACGCGCTGTTTTATCTGGTGGCCCATTGGGCATTATGCAAGCGTGTATGGATGCGGTGATACCGTATGTGCACGAGCGTAAACAGTTTGGTCAGCCGATTGGTGAGTTTCAGCTCATGCAAGGCAAATTAGCCGATATGTATTCCACCATGATGGCGTGTAAAGCCTATGTGTATGCGGTAGGTCAAGCGTGTGATCGTGCTAAAAACCCCGATGAAGTGAGAGCCTTGCGCAAAGATGCCGCCGGTGCGATTTTGTACTCTGCCGAAAAAGCGACCTGGATGGCGGGTGAGGCGATACAGACTTTGGGCGGTAATGGTTACATCAATGAGTATCCCGTGGGTCGTTTGTGGCGCGATGCTAAGTTGTATGAAATCGGCGCTGGTACCAGTGAAATTCGTCGCATGCTGATTGGTCGCGAATTATTTACTGAAACGAGGTAATACCAGCAAGGCCTACCACAACGATCTAAAATTCAGAATAATTAAATCTATTTTTTTACATGCAGCATTTCCCTAAACTTTTATCTTCTCAAATCGCGTTTGATATTGCGCGTGTGATTTTGGACGGTTTTGATAAGCACTACAGCTTGTTTCGACAGGCAAGCCAAGCCGCACGCGACCATTTTGAGCGCATGACGTGGACAGAAGCGCAAGCTCAAGCGCGTGAGCGGATTGCGTTTTACGATAGTCGTGTCGATGAATGTGTGCAGCTACTCGAAGATGAATACGAAGAAGCAGAGCTGACAGATTCTGTGTGGCGCGAAGTCAAGCTGCACTATATTGGTTTGCTAATGGATCATAGGCAGCCAGAATTAGCGGAGACATTTTTTAATTCAGTATGTTGCAAGATTTTGCATCGCACCTATTTCAATAATGATTTTATTTTCGTGCGGCCTGCTGTATCGACCGAATATATCGAGCCTGCACAAGGCACACCCACCTATCGAGTGTATTACCCGCAGCGTGATGGTATGCGCCATGCCTTGCGCCGCATGGTGACGAATTTTCAGTTGGCGGGTGAATTTGCTGATCTCGATCGCGATCTCGCGCAAGTGGAAGAACGGCTAACCAAGGTGCTAGCCGGCATGCCACTCGAGCCGAATTATCAAATTCAAGTCTTGTCTAGTCTTTTCTACCGCAACAAGGGCGCGTACATCGTCGGTAAGATGATTAATGGCAGTCGCGATTATCCGTTCGTGATACCGATTCTTCATAAGCGCAAAGGCGCATTGTTGCTCGATGCCGTATTGGCCGATGTAGGATTGATTACTACTTTGTTTTCGTTTACGCGCGCTTACTTCATGGTGGATATGGAAGTGCCGTCGGCGTATGTGAGATTTGTGCGCAGTATGTTGCCCAACAAGCCGCGCAGCGAGATTTACACCATTCTGGGTTTGCAAAAACAGGGTAAGGCAGCTTTCTATCGTGATTTTTTACATCACCTCGAGCACTCGTCTGATCACTTCGAAGCTGCGCCGGGCATACGTGGCTTGGTGATGGTGGTGTTTTCGTTGCCGTCATTCCCGTATGTGTTTAAGGCGATCAAAGATAGTTTTCCTCCGCCCAAAGAAACCACGCGTGAATTGGTTAAAGAAAAATATTTGCTGGTGAAATATCACGATCGCGTGGGTCGTATGGCGGATACCTTGGAATATTCAAATGTGGCGTTTCCACGCAGCCGGTTCTCGGATGACTTGCTGGCAGAGTTGAAGCAGGTGGCACCTTCGCTAGTGGAAGAAGATGGTGATCAAGTGATCGTGCGTCACCTGTATATCGAGCGACGTATGACGCCATTAAATATTTGGCTTACTGAAGCGGAAGCTACCGACGATAAAGAAAAGTTGGAGCATGGCGTGCGTGAGTACGGTAATGCAATCAAAGATTTAGTGGCGGCGAATATTTTTCCAGGCGATATGTTGTACAAAAATTTCGGCGTGACGCGTCAAGGTCGCGTCGTGTTTTATGACTACGATGAAATTGAATACATCACGGATTGTAATTTCCGTACTATTCCTGCGCCACGAAATGAAGAAGATGAAATGGCGAGCGAGCCGTGGTATCACGTGGCAAAGAATGATGTGTTTCCCGAGCAGTTCGGTGTTTTTTTGCTAGGTAATCCACGCGTTCGCGAATGCTTCATGAAATATCACGCTGATTTGCTCACCGCCGATTACTGGCTACAGCGTAAAAATCGAATTCAAGATGGACAGGTTGAGGATGTTTTTCCTTATCCACAAGAGATACGTTTTGTTAACCAAGCCCCGGCATTACCGGGCAGTTCGATTGCGTAAGCGATTCGAATTTTTTATTGGAGAGACTCATGCAAGACCCTATCGTTATCGTCGGTGCCGCACGTACCCCTATGGGTGCATTTCAAGGTGATTTTTCATCACTGGCAGCACATGATCTGGGTGCGGTGGCTATACGCGCAGCGATTGAGCGCGCAGGCATTTCGGCTGACGTAGTCAACGACGTTATTTTTGGTAATTGTCTGATGGCAGCACAAGGGCAAGCGCCTGCCCGTCAAGCATCGATTAAGGGCGGTGTTCCGGTATCAGCCGGTGCCGTGACTTTGTCAAAAATGTGCGGCTCTGCGATGCAAGCTACGATTTATGGTTTTGATTCGTTGATGGCCGGTACAAACGATGTTGTGATTGCGGGTGGTATGGAGTCCATGACCAATGCCCCTTATTTGGTACCTAAAGCGCGCGGCGGCTATCGCATTGGTCATGGCATGTTGTACGACCACATGATGCTTGATGGCTTAGAAGATGCCTATGAAAAAGGCCGTGCTATGGGTACCTATGCTGAAGATTGCTCCAGCAAATACAACTTCACACGCGAACAACAAGATGCGTTTGCGATTGAATCCGTTAAGCGTGCACAAGCGGCTACTGCTGATGGTTCCTTCGCTTGGGAAATTGCACCAGTCACGGTCAAAGGTCGCGCAGGCGATATCGTGATTGATAAAGATGAAGGCCCACTCAAAGCCAAGATCGATAAGATTTCCCAACTCAAGCCCGCATTCAAAAAAGATGGAACGATCACAGCGGCTTCCTCCTCATCGATTAATGATGGTGCTGCAGCCTTGGTATTAATGCGCGAATCGACTGCTAAAAAACTCGGCGTTAAGCCGATTGCAAAAATCGTAGCGCATCAGCGCCACTCGCATGAACCAAACTGGTTCACTACCGCCCCTGTCGGTGCGATTGAAAAGCTGTACAAAAAAACGGGTTGGAGCAGCGATCAAGTCGATCTGTTTGAAGTCAATGAAGCTTTTGCAGCCGTTGCTATGGCCGCAATGAAAGAACATGATATTCCTCACGACAAAATCAATATTCATGGTGGTGCTTGTGCTTTGGGTCATCCGATTGGTGCTTCTGGTGCACGTATTATTGTGACTCTGCTCGGCGCATTGAAAAAAACCGGTGGTAAGCGCGGTGTTGCAGCGCTATGTATCGGTGGCGGTGAAGCAACCGCTATGGCCATTGAGATGATGTAAGGGAGTTACGCATGCGCACTGCACTGATTATTGGAGCCTCACGTGGCATAGGTCGCGAATTCGTTCGACAGTTGTTATCGGCCAGATGGAAAGTGTTTGCGACCGCGCGCGATGAGGCTTCATTGCAAGCACTAAAGGAAGACGGTGCGCATGCATTAAAGATAGACGTGGCGATAGCGGAATCGCTAGCGGGTTTATCGTGGCAACTCGATGGCGAGCGTTTGGATTTGGCGGTGTATGTAGCAGGTGTTTTCGGCTCATTCGATGGCGCGACCGAGTCGCCTCCGGCCGCTATGTTCGATGCCACCATGCACGCGAATGTATTGGGTGCGATGCAAGCGATTCCCCTAGTGGCCCCTTGTATAGAATCTGTTAAAGGTAAATTCGTTTTTATTACTAGCGGCATGGGCAGCATTAGCGATGCTGAATCTAGTATGGGATGGGTGTATCGCGTTTCCAAAGCGGCGTTGAACATGGCTGTGCACTCAGCGCGCAATGATTATCCGAATATGACCTTAATCACCATGAACCCAGGTTGGGTTAAAACCGACATGGGTGGTGCTCAGGCACCGACGTCGGTGGTACAAAGTGTGTCGGGCATGCTGAGTGTGATTGAAAAGACTAAGCCCTCAGAGAGTGGCAGCTTTCAAAGTTATGATGGCCGCAAGATGGGATGGTAAAAATTAGGGCGCTATGTTTCAGGTTGACGTTTGATCCTAGCCTCACAAGGAAATACTAAGAATGATTTTGTCTGAACAGCACCAAATGATTCGTGATGCGTTGCGAGATTTTTCCCAGCAGCAGCTAACTCCTAATGCCGCACGTTGGGATCGCGAGCGTCAGTTTCCGCACGACGCATTAAAACAGCTCGCAGCACTCGGTGCCTTTGGTGTGGCGGTACCGCAAGAGCAGGGCGGTGCCGGACTCGATTATCTTTCGCTCGCTTTAGTGATTGAAGAAATTGCTGCAGGTGATGGCGGCGTCTCGACTATCATCTCGGTTAATAATTGTCCCGTCTGCAGTATTGGTATGTCGTACGCAAATGAGGCACAGCAGCGCGATTGGCTAATGCCGCTTGCCAAAGGCGATATGCTGGGCGCGTTTTGTTTGACTGAGCCACATGCAGGAAGTGATGCATCGGCTTTGCGTACTACCGCTCGACGCGATGGTGATAGCTATGTTTTAAATGGTGTGAAGCAGTTCATCACGAGCGGCAAGAATGCTGATGTTGCGATTGTAATGGCGGTAACTGATAAGGCTGCGGGTAAACGAGGCATTAGTGCTTTTTGGGTGCCTACTAACACACCGGGTTATATCGTTGCACGTATAGAAGAAAAGCTGGGACAGCATTCGTCGGATACAGCACAGATTTTATTTGAAGATTGCCGCATACCTGCAGCGAATCTGATAGCTGACGAAGGCATGGGTTATAAAATTGCTTTGTCTGGATTAGAGGGTGGGCGTATCGGTATCGCAGCGCAATCGGTCGGTATGGCGCAAGCAGCCTTTGATGCTGCACTTTTGTATGCTAAAGACAGACAGAGTTTTGATAAGCCTTTGTTTGAGCATCAAGCAGTACAGTTTCGTTTAGCAGAGATGGCAACGCAGATTGAAGCGGCGCGTCAGCTAGTGTGGCATGCAGCAACGATGAAAGATGCGGGTGTGCCGTGTCTAAAAGAAGCAGCAATGGCAAAATTATTTGCCAGTGAAATGGCAGAAAAAATCTGTACCGAAGCGATACAGATACATGGCGGTTATGGTTATCTTGCAGATTTTCCAGTCGAGCGCATTTATCGAGATGTGCGCGTTTGCCAAATCTACGAAGGTACCAGTGACATACAAAAAATTCTGATAGGGCGCGCACTGGCCTGAGCATTCATCTCATGAGCATACAAATCATAAAACCTTGCCCTTGCGGCGGTGAATCCTTAGACGTCTGTTGTGGTCGTTTTATTTCGGGTAATGCGATTCCCGAGACGCCAGAACAATTAATGCGCTCGCGTTACTCGGCCTATGCGCTAGGCGATGAGGCCTATCTTCGCGCGACGTGGGATCCTGCTAGCTGTCCGCCTGAGCCACTTGTTGAGCCGAATATTTCATGGATAGGTTTGGAAGTGCGATCCGCTCAGCATGAAAGTGATGAGGGGATAGTCGAATTTGTTGCGCGCGCCAAGGTGGGTGGTCGCGCCCGACGCTTGCATGAGACCAGTCGCTTTGTTCGTCGCGATGGTCGGTGGTTGTATGTTGATGGTGATTTCAAGGCCTGAGTTGTAGGTGTGGCTGAAGTGAAATAGCCGTAAAAATTCCCTGAATATTTATTGAGTCGTCCTATGCCCGTCATTGACAGCAAACTGAATCCACGTTCTCCAGAGTTTGTCGCCAATGTCGCTGCTATGCAGTCGCTGGTTGATGACTTGCGCACACACTGCGAAAAAATAACATTGGGTGGTGGCGAGGCAGCGCGCGAAAAACACACCGGGCGCGGTAAATTGTTGCCGCGTGAACGCATCAATCAATTGCTTGATCCAGGCACGGCATTTCTTGAGTTCTCCCAGTTAGCGGCTTTAAATATGTACGACAATGCCGCGCCCTGCGCTGGCATTATTACCGGCATAGGTCGTGTGAAAGGTTTGGAGTGCGTCATCGTCTGTAATGATGCAACTGTTAAAGGGGGAACGTACTACCCTATGACGGTGAAAAAACATTTGCGCGCACAAGAAATCGCCGAGCAAAATCATCTGCCCTGCATTTATCTGGTGGATTCCGGTGGTGCGAATCTACCGAATCAAGAAGATGTATTTCCTGATCGTGAACACTTCGGTCGTATCTTTTTCAATCAAGCCACGATGTCAGCCAAAGGCATACCGCAAATCGCGGTAGTAATGGGTTCCTGCACGGCGGGTGGTGCGTATGTGCCGGCGATGAGTGATGAATCGATCATCGTTAAAAATCAAGGCACGATTTTTCTTGGCGGCCCACCGTTGGTCAAAGCAGCCACGGGTGAAATTGTTAGTGCCGAAGATTTGGGTGGTGGCGATGTGCACACGCGTTTGTCGGGTGTAGTCGACCACCTGGCCCACGATGATTTCCATGCCTTGTCACTGGCGCGCAATGTGGTTGCCAATTTAAATAAACAAAAAACACATTCCTTAGTGCTGCGCGAACCGGTCGCGCCACACTACGATGCGAAAGAAATTTACGGTGTTATACCGACCGATACGCGCAAGCCGTTTGATGTACGTGAAGTAATTGCGCGCATTGTCGATGGTAGTGAACTCGATGAATTTAAACCTCGCTTTGGCGCAACGCTCGTGTGTGGTTTTGCTCATATCCACGGTATGCCAGTAGGTTTGATTGCGAACAACGGTATTTTATTTTCTGAATCGGCGGTTAAAGGCGCGCACTTTATTGAGCTGTGCTGTCAGCGCAAGATACCACTGATTTTTCTGCAAAATATTACCGGCTTCATGGTGGGTCGCAAATACGAGAACGAAGGTATTGCACGACATGGCGCCAAGATGGTGACAGCCGTAGCGACGGCAGCCGTACCAAAATTCACCGTCATCATTGGCGGTAGTTTTGGCGCGGGTAATTACGGCATGTGTGGCCGTGCTTATTCGCCGCGCATGTTGTGGATGTGGCCGAATGCACGTATCTCGGTGATGGGTGGAGAACAGGCTGCCAGTGTCTTGGCAACGGTCAGGCGCGACGGTATCGAATCTAAAGGTGGTAATTGGAGTGTCGAAGAAGAAGAATCGTTTAAACAACCGATACGCGCTCAATATGAAGAGCAAGGTCATCCCTATTATGCAAGCGCACGCTTGTGGGATGATGGTGTGATTGATCCTGCAGATACGCGCACAGTATTAGCGCTGGGCTTATCGGCGGCATTGAATGCGCCGATACCCGAGACGCGCTTTGGTCTGTTCCGGATGTAATTCACGCCAATGAATACACCGCTGTGAACACAACCACCAATGCTGTTTCGAATGACTGGGTCGCGCGTAGTTTAGCGAGCGTCTGGCATCCCTGCACGCAAATGCAGCATCATGAACAACTTCCTTTGGTGGCACTTAGTCACGGTAAGGAGGCATGGTTATTTGATCATCAGGGACGACGTTACTTTGATGGTGTGAGTTCGTGGTGGGTAAATTTATTTGGTCATGCGAATCCGCGGATTAATGCTGCGCTAAAAGATCAGCTCGATAAACTAGAGCATGCCATGCTCGCAGGCTTTACGCATGAGCCAGTAGTGCAATTATCAGAGCAATTGGCAGCGAAAACACAGCATCAATTAGGTCATTGTTTTTATGCCTCGGATGGTGCGTCTGCGGTAGAGATCGCATTGAAGATGAGCTTTCATTACTGGCGTAATACGGGCAACGCTCGCAAACAGGAATTCGTTTGTCTGTCAGGTAGCTATCACGGCGAAACTATCGGTGCGTTGGGTGTCACCGATGTTGCGCTGTTTACCGAAGCGTATGGGGGCATGTTTAAGCAAGCGCATGTGGTGATGTCGCCAGATGCGCGGCAAGCGGAGCCCGGTGAGTCTGCACGGGATGTAGCGCAGCGAGCCATTCTTGCTATGCGTACTTTATTAGAGCGGCGCGCTGAGCAAATCGCAGCGGTCATCGTTGAGCCCTTAGTGCAGTGTGCGGTGGGTATGGCGATGCATGATGCGGAGTATCTGCGGCAATTGCGTCTTCTGTGTGATGAATTCAATGTGCATTTAATTGCTGATGAAATCGCAGTCGGTTGCGGACGCACGGGCACTTTCTTTGCCTGTGAACAGGCAGCGATCTGGCCAGATTTTTTATGTCTATCGAAAGGCATAAGCGGTGGTTATCTGCCGCTGTCCCTCGTTATGACGCGTGATGTGATCTATCAGGCTTTTTATCACCCCGATACGGCTCGTGGATTTTTGCACTCGCATTCGTATACAGGCAATCCACTGGCTTGTCGTGCAGCACTGACCACGTTGGCGATTTTTGATGAAGATGACGTGATTGTAAAAAATCAGCAGCGTACGCAGCAGATAGCGGATGCGCTGGTGCCGATTGCACATCATCCCCGCGTGCGTCACGTGCGTCAGCAGGGAATGATTGCTGCCTTTGATGTTGAGCCAGCGATTGCAGATGGCTTTAGTCGGCGCTTTTTTACTCAAGCGCTGGAGCATGAGTTGTTGTTGCGACCGATAGGAAAAACGGTGTACTGGATGCCGCCGTACATCGCCAGTGCAGATGAGTTGGACTGGTTAGGTAAAACAACATTACAAGTGCTGGATAGTGTCGCGAATTAGTTCAAAAAGTGACTCGTAAAAAATGAATCATCGAAGCCGGAGCGCCACGAATGTTTAACAAACTACTGATTGCTAATCGCGGAGAAATCGCTTGCCGGGTGGCGACGACTGCGCGCCGTTTAGGTATTAAAACGGTAGCGGTATATTCCGAAGCGGATGCTAATGCGCGGCATGTTGCGATGTGTGATGAATCGGTGGCTCTCGGTGGTGCGACGGCTGCTGATACGTATTTGAGTATTGACCGCATCATTGCAGCAGCTAAGGCAACTGGAGCGCAAGCGATTCATCCGGGCTATGGATTTTTATCTGAAAATGAATCGTTTGCAAAAGCCTGTGCACAAGCGAATATCACTTTCATTGGCCCACCTGCATCGGCGATACGTGCCATGGGTTCAAAATCGGCCGCTAAAACCTTAATGGAAAAAGCCGGTGTGCCTTTGGTACCGGGCTATCACGGAGATAATCAAGACGCTGCATTTTTGCAAAAGCAAGCTGACGTTATTGGCTATCCGGTATTACTTAAAGCGAGTGCAGGTGGTGGTGGTAAAGGCATGCGTATTGTTGAGCGCAGCGAGGATTTTTCTGCAGCCTTAGCTTCCTGTCAGCGTGAAGCAAAAGCGAGCTTTGGCGATGAGCGTGTATTGATTGAAAAATATTTGACACGTCCGCGCCATATTGAGATTCAGATATTTGCCGATACACAGGGCAATTGTGTGTCGTTGTTTGAGCGTGATTGTTCGGTACAAAGGCGTCATCAAAAAGTTTTGGAAGAAGCGCCCGCGCCTGGCATGTCTATCGAGCGACGTGAAGCGATGGGTAAAGCGGCAGTTGAGGCTACCCGTGCCGTAGGTTATGTGGGTGCAGGCACAGTCGAGTTCATTGCGAATCAAGACGGTAGTTTTTATTTCATGGAAATGAATACGCGTCTTCAGGTTGAGCATCCTGTGACAGAGATGATTACAGGTGTCGATTTGGTGGAATGGCAGTGTCGCGTAGCGAATGGTGAGCGTGTACCTAAATTGCAGCATGAGCTGCAGTTGCATGGTCATGCGATTGAAGCGCGCATCTATGCAGAAAATCCTGAAAAAGGATTTTTACCATCGATAGGGCAGTTGATTCACCTGCGCACACCGGCAGCATGCGCATTTACGAATGAATCTTTAGTGCGGATTGATTCGGGTGTGAGTGAGGGCGATGTGATTACTCCACACTACGACCCCATGATCGCGAAGCTAATTGTGTGGGGCGAAGATAGAGCGCAGGCATTGACTCGCATGTCAGCGGCGCTGGCTGAATTTGAAGTGGTGGGTCCGTCGACCAATATCGCATTTCTGGGTCGCTTGATTGCTAGTCAGCCTTTTTCAACCGCTGATCTCGATACGGGATTGATCGAGCGTCATCACGACGAATTATTTCCTGCACCGCTTACACCTACGCTTACTGTACTCAGTTTGGCTGCAGTGACGCTGACCTTAGATGAGCGCGCGTTATCAGCCGATCCATGGTCGTTGCCCACAGGTTGGCGCATGAATAGTGAGTTATCGCGCGCCGTTCAATTTAGCGATGCGTCGGGTGAGCATGCGCTGACACTAACGTACCAACAAGATAGTTTGGTATTTGGTTTGGCGAATGCTAATTGCGTTGTGACGGATATTCAGCGCGACGGTGCACATTTACGTTGTAGCGTGAATAGAAAAAAAATAAGCGCGCATGTGATTCGTGTAGGTGAGTTATTTCATGTGTTTCATGAAGGTCATCACTGGCAGCTGCTTTGGCGTGATCCGATTGCGCACGCTGGTGAACACGAAGCTGAGGCAGGTCGGTTAACCGCACCTATGCCCGGCAAGATTGTGAGCGTATTAGTCGCGCCCAACGTGGTGGTTGAACAAGGCACGCCGCTATTAATTATGGAAGCGATGAAAATGGAGCACACGATTAGTGCGCCATCGAAAGGCAGCATTGCTGAGTTACTGTATGTTGTTGGCGATCAGGTCGCCGAAGGTGCGCAGTTACTGACATTTATTCATCAGGAGAAGGCATGAGTACCACTGGGTTACCGAAGGCAGTAAAAATTGTCGAGGTCGGTCCGCGCGATGGCTTGCAAAATGAAAAGCAAACAATCTCTGCTGAGATAAAAATCGATTTGGTCAATCGTCTGACCGCCGCTGGGTTTCCTAATATTGAAGCAGCCTCATTCGTCTCTCCTAAGTGGGTGCCACAAATGGCGACCTCAACCGATGTGATGAATGCGATCACCCGCAAGCCGGGTACGATTTATTCAGCGTTGGTGCCTAACATGAAGGGCTTCGAAGCAGCGCTCGCAGCTCGCGTAGATGAAGTAGTGATATTTGGTGCAGCATCGGAAGCCTTCTCGCAAAAAAATATTAACTGCTCCATTGCTGAATCGATAGAGCGTTTTCGCGAAGTGGCGAATGCCGCTAAACAACATGGCTTACGTTTGCGCGGTAGTGTGAGTTGCGCGTTGGGTTGCCCGTATCAAGGCGAAGTGACTGCGGAAGCAGCCAGCGATGTTGTTCGACGTATGCGTGATTTAGGTTGCGATGAGATCGATATCGCTGACACCATTGGTGTAGCAACTGCAGGAAAAGTCCGGCGTGTATTCGAGCATGCCGCACGTGAATTTCCATTAGATCAGCTATCGGGTCATTTTCACGATACGTATGGTCAGGCCTTAGCAAATATTTATGCTGCGCTCGAAGTGGGTGTATCGATTTATCACTCATCAGTTGCTGGCTTGGGTGGCTGTCCTTACGCCAAAGGCGCGACGGGTAATGTGGCAACCGAGGACGTGTTGTATTTGATGCAGGGTTTAGGTATTGAGACCGGTATTTCACTCGATGCGGTGGTTGAAGCGGGTGAATTTATTTCGACGCATCTGGGCCGAAAGTCATCCAGTCGTGCAGGTACGGCAATAGCAAGTAAGCGTGCTGCGTAAAACGGCGACACGATGATTACGATACGAGGCGAGTGATGAGTCCAGAATTACAACCCGGTGTGACATTTGAATGGCAAACCACGGTGCCTGAGAAAGGCTTAGTTCCTCAATTGTTTGGTCATCACACGGCCTTTGCGAACGACATGCCGGCAGTATTAGCCACGGGCTATATGGTGGGTTTGATGGAGTTGGCGTGTACCCAAGGCATCATGCCTTATGTGGATTGGCCGCGCGAACAAAGCTTGGGTGTGCATGTTAGCTTTTCGCATCTAGCAGCGACTCCGCCCGGAATGCAACTCACTATACGTGGTGAAGTAATCGCCGTCGAAGGACGACGGGTACGTTTCAAAGTCGAAGCATGGGATGGTTTGGATAAAATCAGTGAAGGCGAGCACGAGCGTGCTGTGATCATCGCAGATAAATTTCATCTCAAGCTAGCCGAAAAAAAACAGCGCGCCGGAGTGTGATTCAGTGAGTAATCAGCAAGATTTACAGCATTTTGATCCGCTTAAGCATGAGGGACCTTTCCCTTCGCCGTGCATAGGTATTTGCCACATGGATAGCAAATCAGGTTTATGCAAAGGTTGCCATCGCACGATTGAAGAAATTATGGACTGGAGCGTTGCATCGGAATCAAAGAAATTCGCGATCTGGCAGGAAATCAAACGTAGACGTAGCTCAACGTAGCCAGTCTGCTGCATCCCCATGTGAAGTCGATGCACAATGCTTATCGCGAGCGGATTTCAGCGCGCAGTCATTTTCTTAGTCGCAGATCACATAACCCTTGATCGCAAGGTACAGTCATGAAGCTTCCCGATGGTATGCATGTGCTCGAGAGAGGTTGGCTCTCGTCGAACAATATTGTTTTTATCGATGATGAAAGAACAGCGATAGTCGATACGGGTTACAAAAGCCACGAAGAGCAAACATTGCAATTGGTACAGGCTTTACTGGCAGGTCGGCCACTCGATGCGATTTACAACACGCATCTGCATTCTGATCATTGCGGCGGTAATCGGATTTTGCAAGAGGCCTATCCTAAAGTACGTACCTCTGTCCCTGAAGCAGAATTTCGGCGCGTGGAAAACTGGGAAACACGTTTACTCACCTTCAAAGCGACCGGTCAGCGATGCGATAAATTTCGCGCTGAAGAGAGCGTCAAAGCGAATCAAAAAATACGACTTGGAGGGATGGATTGGGTAGTACTGTGCGCACCGGGGCATCATCCGTACTCGTATATTTTATTTTGCGAACAGCACGGTATTTTGCTGTCTGCTGATGCACTTTGGGAAAAAGGCTTTGGGGTGATTTTTCCGGCGCTGGATAGCTGGGCAGGGTTTAAAGAAACGCGCGATACCTTGGATATGATAGAAGCAATGGATGTGCGCTTAGTGATTCCTGGTCATGGCAGGCCCTTTACTCAAGTACAAGAAGCGATTGAGGCAGCCCATTCACGGCTGAATTATCTTGAAGCCGATCCTCTACGCAATGCGCAGAATGGCATTAAGGTATTGACGAAATTTTTGCTGATGGATAAACAGCGTGTCAAATTGTCTGAAGTGCCCAAACTACTTGCCAGCGTGCCGTTAATTAGCGTCGCGAATCGGCGTCACCTGAGTTATGGAGAAATCCATTTAGCGTATTGGACGGTGACGCAACTCAAGCGCGCTGGCGCTGCCAGAGTCGAAGGTGATGAATTAGTTAATATCGAACCTGCGAACTGACGGCGTTTATTTCACTAAGTAATTTTACGAGCGTGGATATGGGGTTGCCATAACGCGTGTGCGGGCAGCGACGTATTCTTTGCTCAATCGATCAATGACTTCGGCGGTGGTTGGAACGTCAGTCATCAAACCCACACCTTGACCAGCACCCCAGATATCACGCCAGGCTTTGGTGTTATTGCTACTTGCAAAGCTCATACTGGTTTTATCTGCCTCGGGCAAATTATCTGGATCAAGCCCGGCTTTAATGATCGATTTTTTCAAGTAGTTGCCATGCACACCGGTAAACAGATTGGTGTAAACAATATCTGCTGCATTCGATTCTACAATCGCCTGACGATAATCTTCGCTGGTGTTAGCTTCTTGCGTTGCTAACCAACGCGAGCCTATATAAGCAAAATCAGCTCCCATAGATTGCGCCGCGAGTATGCCGTCACCATTCGCAATCGATCCCGACAAGGCTATGGGTCCTTGAAAAAATTTGCGTATCTCACCCACTAAAGCAAATGGCGAGAGTCCACCCGCATGACCGCCTGCACCGGAGGCGACCAAAATCAAACCATCAACGCCTGCTTCAAGTGCTTTTTGTGCGTGGCGTATCGAGATAATGTCGTGCATGACGATGCCGCCGTAGCTGTGAATCGCATCTAGCATTTCTTTGGGAGGTGCACGCAGCGAAGAGATGATGATAGGTATCTGATGCTTTACACAGACTTCAACATCATGTGCGAGACGGTCGTTAGATTGATGCACGATTTGGTTGACGGCGATCGGGCCGATGATGGCGTTCGGATGGGCTTTCTTGTGATCTTCCAATGCTTTTTTAATCTGACGTATCCACTGATCGAGCATCTCAGCGGGACGTGCATTCAATGCGGGAAACGAACCAACGATGCCTCCTTTGCATTGCTCGATCACTAATTCAGGGCAGCTAGCGATAAACAGGGGTGAGCCAATCACGGGGATGCGTAAATTCGACAGTGCAGCAGGGAGGGTCATGTGGGTCTCCGGATGTGGATTGTTGTTGGATTTTTAGAGATTATAAGTCAAGCCCATAGTGGCTAGCATTACAGAGCTTGGGGTCTGTGGTCGCTTGCGATCAATTCCAGCCATTGCATGAATCCGTTTAGTCTTTGCCAAAGGTCTATGGTGGAGTCAGGCAGAGCCAGACCGCGATTGAAGTGGGCAAAAAGTAGTTTGGTGTCTGCGTCCATGCCTTTTTCTACCGCAGTCCAGACGCTCATTCTGCAGCCTGTCGCCGGGCTATCTGGTGCTACCGCCACGAAACGGTAAGCTATTACGTTACGCTTCCATTCTTCACTCATCTCTAGCACAGCGAGCTCCAGTGCTTTTGCTGGCACGGGTACAGACAGATGCCAGGCTCGTCGCGATGGATATAAATTTTCACTCTCTGTTGATGTTAGCCACTGAATAGGCCATTGATTAATGGCGGAGACAGCCGCATGTAATCGTGCACCTGAGTGCAGATAGCATGAACCTGCTGGAATACCTATTTTTTGGTGGTCTGGAGTAATTGAAAGTGATGGAGCAATCCACGCATGCCCGAGTGCGACGCCTGATGCAGGAATGATGTGAACTTTGCCAAAATCTTCGCGCGACATGAGTAAAGTTTTTACATGAGTATAAAAAGGACTGAGCAGCGACGATGTTGGTGCGAGTGATTGAATAGTTTCAATGGAAGTCCATACTTGGCGTCTTTGCACAGCTGATAATTGACTGGATTCAGTCGTTGAGCTGATTATTTTTTTCGTCAGAAAAATTTCTAGCATATCGCGCAATAACACAGCGAATAGTGACTCGTTATTGTGCTGACTCAGGTCATGTATGGTGGCTAAATCGACTAACAGCTTTCCACTTTTTTGAATTACTTTGCTGGGACCCGGTTCCTCATCGAAGATGGACACATTTTCTATGCTGTTACAGCCTATGACGGTCCATTCGAGATGTCTGGCGATTCTAAGTAGACTGTCTGGTGTCTTGTCGGAATCTAACCAGTCACCGGCGCAGACAGATAATTGATTACGAATGGCTTGAGCCTGCGCAGTCGTTACTCCCGGTGTTTCAGTCAAATCTAATTTTTGACATTCACTGGCACTATATTGAGGATCGAGTAGCACGAAAAGTTCTGATGTACTTAACAAGATATTTTTTTTCGTATGCGGTGGACCATTGCAAAATCCATACTCCAAATACATTTTGTCATCGATAGCGGATTCGGAAATTTGACATGCATATCCGATCAGCCGTAAATGAGTAGACAGTGCCTCTTTCTCTGGTCTAGTGAGGTCTGACAGGTGCATGTGCAGTAACTTCAAATACTTCGCTTTACTATCAATGGCGCTATTAACAAATGGCCGCAGCGAATTCAAAAAAAAATCTGTTTGCTCAACTAAAAGTTCAGAGTTAGAACAAGAGCCCAAGTTGATGCTAGACGTATTTTGAGTGGTAGCTAGAGATTTAACTAATTGCCGAAATGTTTTTCCAGTGTGGCAGCTAGCGTCATAGTAGTAACTAGCGCGTTGGCGCCAAGGGGCGATGCAGGTATCACGTGCTCGAGATAGTGATTTCATCATTGGCACACTGGATAGCCTGGCCTGGTTGTGTTTTTCTTTTGAATGGATTTGATAATTGTTACTTTTTGACAGCTTTGTACTGAGTGCGCGCATAGTGCTTCCTTAAGCCGTCTAGGGTTTGCCGGGAGAAACAGGCTTTCATGAGTACCGGCTTCAAAGACAAAGTTTGGCATTGAGGAATAAGCGAGCCTGAGGCGTATCAACTATTCCAGACATAAGGTTCGAATATCGAAACTAAATTTTTTTTGAAAAAATTCATGGGTATGCGAACCATTTCGTTGTTTTTGTCACCGACAAATACCACCCGATCAATTTCTTGGCTGATATATTTTTCGCCTTTACTTCACGAGGTTCCCAATGAGCTCTAACGTCATCCGATCAACCCCGCCGGTAACCCCTAATCTGCAGGGTCAGAATGGAATTGAGTTAAAGGAAGGCAATAAAGCAGCCGAGCGGCCGCGCATGAAGGCGCATGAGGTCAAAACACGCACTGAGGTAAACGCTGGTCAGTCATCCACCCAAGAAACTTTGAAGCAACATAGCGCACCAAGGGCTTTGGTGAAAGTTGATCAAAAGGCAGTGGATCAGGTACTTCTAGAAGGGAATATTTCTCTTGACGAGATTAATGGCAATAAACATGCCGCCTATTACAAGCATGCCAGCATGATGCTCAGTGGCGCTTCAAAAGATAAAACTTTCCTTCTGCGTTGCCTCGCCAAGCTATATGTATCTGCGCCGGATGATACGCATCCCAAAGCATCTCGCGGTGATTGGCTGGATGATCAGAACGAGCTATGGGGTGATGATTTGATGTTTCTGTTTGAACATGCTAAGCAGGTTGATGGACTCAACAGTACCGGTAAACAGTATTTTTTAAATGCCTTGCAAGAAAAAGCCAATCTACGCTATCGCGACAAAGGCAGTGAAGGTGATTTGGCTCAATCATTATTTCAAGCCAAGCACCGTATGCCGGTGACCGAAGATCACTCGGTTTAATCAAAACTACAGTGCATGTCGTTCCAACCTGCGCTATTAGTCTGTGTTTTATGTCTTACTGATAGCTGCGGGCATCTTCAATCACCTTGCCGTCATTAGGCAGGCTTCCAGCAGCTACTAGCTTTACTTCTCCACGTAATTTCGTTACATCGCGGATTGATGCAATGATTGCTTCTGCATCGTTACTGGCTGAGTTGAGATCAGCAACTTCGCAGTGCAAAGTCATTTGATCGTTGCCCATTTCACCGGAGACGACCAGTCGACCTTTTAGGATTTGCGGGTGACGTTTAAGAATATCCGCCACTTGAGAAGGGTGAACAAATATCGCGCGTATTTTGGTTGTTTGGTCGGCCCTACCCATCCAGCCCTTTAAGCGCAGATTGGTGCGACCGCATGGTGAGGCACCTGTCAAAATCGCCGACAAATCACCGGTGGCAAAACGTACTAATGGATAGTCGGAGTTGAATGAGGTAATAACGACTTCGCCGACTTCACCATCGGGGACAGGCTCACCTGTACCCGGACGGACGATTTCAAGTATCAGCGTTTCATCTAAAACCATGCCGGGGTTAACATGGCCATTGCTGATGGTTTCGTAAGCGATATTGCCAATATCTGCCGAGCCGTAGGTTTGCAATACGTGTGGCACGCCATGCTCATTTAGCCATCCACGTAAAGAGGGTGGGAGTGCCTCAGCGCCGACTAAAGCATATTTCACACTACTGATGTCGTCACCCAGCTCGAGCGCTTTTTCAATAATGATTTTTAAAAATGAAGGCGTACCGACATAGGCTTTAGGCTTTAGCAAACTCATGGCTTGCACTTGCATTTCTGTTTGACCGATACCGGCGGGGATAA
>Ga0315905_10001377_pt1 | contig 26104 bp, 21 predicted proteins | sample LakEriMetagenome_5_FD_203522 | JGI IMG/M metagenome (GOLD analysis project Ga0315905, IMG submission 203522) | Freshwater fungal communities from buoy surface, Lake Erie, Ohio, United States - Buoy 4 MA121 | ecosystem: Environmental > Aquatic > Freshwater > Lake | place: USA: Lake Erie, Ohio...
GGCGCGTTACCGCCCGCATCACCCTTTATCACGTCGGTAAGATGTACCACATACCAACCGCGATCCCCACTCGCCGATAGAATTTTTGCCGTGCCCTTTTTCATGGCAAACATCATCGACAATGGTGGTGGAGCTGGTTTACCCGCACTTGAGATATCCGCGCGGGTCCCGTTAAGGCGTTCAACCTGTGCGCCCTTGATACCGGCAGCGGCAAGCGCGGCTTGAAGGGTCTGCCCAGCATCTACGGCTTTGCGCAAGGCATCCGCAGCGGCCCGTGCCGACTTTGCGCCTTCCGACAATGCCCATTGTTGTTGCACAATGCTACGCACGTCATTCAAAGGCGGTGGCGCTGCTTCTTCGAACTCCGCAACTGCGATCATCGCAAATTTTTCACCAGGCACCAACTCAATCAATTGGGCCTCGCCATTGGTTTCCATTTGGAACGCCGCGGGCAACATCGCCTCCATTTCCGGGATGGGCTTATAATTTGGGTTGTTAATGTCCTGTCCGGTCGCCAGCAATTTAGGCGAAGTGTTAACCTTTAAACCATTTTGTTTTGCCACATCGGACATGGTTCCGCCGTCCGCGAACGCATCTTCGATCTCGGCGGTCATTTCAGTCAGCATTTCTTCGCTGCGCGTTTTGAGCAATGTCTTCTCAATGTCGCCGCGCGCGGCTGCCAGCGACTTTGCCGCAACATTATTGATGGCGTCTACACGGGCCACCGTCCAACCAAGCTTGCCACGAGCTGGTTTTGCAACGCTACCCTGCGCCGCGGCGAATACCGCATTGGCGACTGCTGGCGTCGTTGAACTCGTTAAGCTGTCCTTGGTCACATTTGCCGATGTCGTTACCGATAGACCCAGTTCACCAGCCACGGCCGAAAGCGATTTACCCGCGGTTACCTGTGCAACGACAGATTTTGCCGCGGCCTCCGTTGGCACGATCATTTGGCTGATATTCCGCGTTTGCGAGGCGGCAAACTGCGCGGCATTTGCTTTATAATAAGCGGCAATGTCCGCTTCGGTAGGCTTGGCACGTTGTGCGATGATATCACGGCCAAAGATCGCATAGCTGATAGCGCGTTTTTCCGGGATGGTGAACTTTACGGCATTGGCGCCGTAAAACTTCGCTAAAACAGCCTCGTTTGGCGCGCGCGTTGGCAAAAAGGCTGTCGCTGGAATGGACGCAATCTGTCCGGTGCGCTGCTCCAGCATTAACGAGGCATAAGGCAACACCATACCGTCAGGCGCTGCTGGTCCGCTAGCGGCTGCGGGCAAAATCTGCTGTGCGAATAAATTTTGAGTTATATCGTCGCGAATGGTTTTTTCGCTGACACCGATTTGCTGGGCAAATGCGCGAAACGCATCAGCGCTGAACTTGCCATCTAGCCCCATGGCACCTGGGATTTTGCGTATTTCGGAATCTACCAGGCGCTTACTCACCGCCATGCCATATTCTTCACCAAAAACCGTGATGGCATAGCGGTTAATTAATTGTTCCAAAGTAGAATCCAGACCGCCACCATCGACAAATTGGCTCATATCAAGCGTTGGCGTGTTCTGACGCTCTGCCCGCAATTGATTTTCAAGCGCGTCATTCAACTCACTCAAAGTGATATTCTTGTCGCCTACTCGGGCAACGTTACCGCCACTTAATGCGCCAAAATTGCCGGAACCACTGACGTCCCCGAGGGCAAAGGCAATGGCGATCAATCCAACAAATATGAGCGCGAAAAGCGCGCCGAACTTTGAATTAATGAGCGAACGGATGGAGCTAATCATGAACTAGTATTTCCTGCGTATACGGCGCTAAATGCCTTCTGCGTGCCGCTTTAGGCGGCAAGGCGCTGGCAATCAAGGGATAGACTTGCCCAAAGGGCGGAAAGCATGGATAGCCTAAATAGATTCGTACCGCAGGAATATCAGGGGTGTCAGATGCGTAAATTCATTGTCGGTAATTGGAAAATGAACGGCACGTCCAGTGATCTGGACGAAATAGCCGCAATTTCTGCTGTGGCGCAGCATCATATTTCTGTGGATTCGGCATTATGCGTTCCGGCCACACTGATCGAACGCGCCGTGAAAGCCGTTGGCGCGTTTCCGATCGGCGGCCAAGATTGTCATATGCAGAAATCCGGCGCGCATACAGGCTGCGTGTCTGGCGACATGTTATCCGATGCAGGTGCAGTGCTGACCATCATTGGGCATAGCGAACGACGCGCAGCGCAACAGGAACAGGACAGCGATATCCGTGCCAAGGCCGAAGCGGCGCAGGCCGCGGGTTTAAACGCCATTGTCTGCGTCGGCGAAACACTTGAAGAACGCGAGGCTGGCAAGGCGTTGGACATCGTCCTTGCCCAAGTTGCGCATTCCTTGCCGGTCTCCGCTGCAGGCGGGTGGCTCAGCGTTGCCTACGAACCGGTATGGGCGATCGGGACCGGCCGTGTTGCGGAACCTGCCGATGTCGCAGAAATGCACGCCGCCATCCGTACAGCCATGGTTGCGCGATTTGGCGCAGAGGGCGCCAACATCCGTATTCTATACGGCGGCTCGATGAACGGCGACAATGCTGCCGTCCTACTGGCGGTGCCAAATGTTGACGGTGGATTGATTGGCGGGGCAAGCCTGACGGCAGATAAATTCCAACCGATATTGGGCGCAGCGCAGGCCATCGGCGAATAGCATTGAAGAATTGTTATACGCTCGCTATGTGGGCGCGGTGATCATTGGGCTTTTGCCTGTAAAATTCGGAATTTCTTTCATGGGTATTTTTCATTTCCTCATCGTGGTTCAGGCCATTATCGCAGCATCGCTCGTTGGTGTCATTTTGATGCAGCGTTCCGAAGGCGGCGGCTTGGGCATGGGGGGAAGCCCATCGGGCCTCATGTCCGCCCGCGGCGCAGCAGACTTTTTGACGCGTACCACGACCATTTTGGCGACCGCTTTTATCATTTTATCGATATCACTGGCTTTTGTTGCCGCGAAAAAGGGCGGTAGCGCTGATATTGATAATAGCTTGCAACGCACCGAGGTGCCCGCAGCGCCGACAGCGCCCGCGACGAATGCACCAGCGGCTGCAACGCCAACAGTGCCTGCGCCTGCAACCGAAGTGCCGCTCGACAAATAACCTTCGGGTCGGAAAACCCGTTTTACACAGGTTAATTTTCATCGGGCGGATTCGCGCGCTTGTGTTTTGGTGGAAAGATAGCTTAAGCCTTTTCTCCCATGGCACGGTTCATTTTTATCACCGGTGGCGTGGTCTCCTCGCTTGGCAAAGGTCTTATGGCGGCATCACTTGCTGCCCTTTTGCAAGCGCGCGGCTATCGCGTCCGCATCCGGAAGTTCGACCCTTATCTGAACGTCGATCCAGGCACGATGTCGCCGTATCAACATGGCGAAGTTTACGTGACCGACGACGGGGCAGAAACCGATCTCGATCTTGGCCATTATGAGCGCTTTACCGGCGTTTCTGCGCGTCAGTCAGACAATATTACGTCGGGCCGAATTTATCAGACGATTATCCAAAAGGAGCGTCGGGGGGATTATCTCGGCGCAACAGTGCAAGTCATTCCGCATGTTACCGACGCGATTAAAGAATTTGCTAAAGCAGATACGCAGGATTTGGATTTCGTTCTTTGCGAAATCGGCGGCACGGTAGGCGATATCGAATCGCTACCGTTTATTGAGGCCATTCGCCAGTTGCGCAATGAACTTGGCCGCGAACGGACCTTGTCCGTTCATGTAACCTTGGTGCCCTATATTGCGGCGGCAGGTGAGTTGAAAACGAAACCAACCCAGCACAGCGTACGCGAATTGACATCCTTGGGTATTCAACCCGACTTATTGTTGTGCCGCTGTGAACATCCGCTTCCGGACGCAGAGCGCGCCAAAATCGCAGCATTTTGTAACGTGCGTAAAGAGGCAGTCATTCCTGCGTTGGATGCAAAGAGCATTTATGCTGTGCCCCTACAATATCATGCCGAAGGCCTTGATAACGAAGTATTACGGGCATTTGGTCTTGAATCGGGCGGCGAGCCTGATCTTGGCCGCTGGGATGATATTATCGATCGGCAATCAAACCCTGAAGGCGAGGTTACGATTGGCGTTGTCGGCAAATATGTCGGCCTTGCGGACGCGTATAAGTCCCTCAATGAAGCTTTAACGCATGGCGGCCTGTCAAATCGTGTGAAGGTTAACATCAAATGGATTGATGCCGAATTGTTCGAGCAGTCCGAAGATGACATTGCTAGCGCGCTGGAACCCATGAACGCGATTTTGGTCCCAGGCGGATTTGGGGAGCGCGGTTCCGAGGGTAAGATTGCTGCGGTCAAATTCGCGCGTGAACGTCAGGTACCCTTTTTCGGCATCTGCTTGGGCATGCAAATGGCCTGTATTGAGGGTGCACGGAATACTGCTGGGTTATCCGGCGCATCGAGTACCGAATTTGGTCCTACAGACGAACCTGTCGTTGGCATCATCACCGAGTGGATGAGCCAAGAAGGGCTTCAAAAGCGTGAAACGGGCGGTGATATGGGGGGCACGATGCGCCTTGGTGCTTATGATGCCGTACTTGCCGGCAACAGCCATGTGGCGTCGATTTACGGCACGCAGGAAATATCCGAGCGGCATCGCCACCGTTATGAGGTGAATGTACATTATAAATATGCGTTGGAGCAGGGCGGTCTGGTGTTTAGCGGCATGTCGCCCGATGGGGAGCTGCCCGAGATAGTCGAACGCCCCGACCATCCATGGTTTATCGGCGTGCAATTCCACCCAGAGTTGAAATCACGCCCATTTGCGCCGCACCCCTTGTTCGCGAGCTTCGTGAAAGCTGCAATGGAACAGAGCCGCTTGGTATAAGGCGCGCGCTGCCGGCTTTGCTCTAGGCTTATGCAGAAAGTGAAGGGGCGGCACGTCTGTATCGTCCTCCGCCCCTAATCTTATGGCTTACGCTGCTTGCGGACCTTTTTTCGTGGGCGCAGCATCATGTTCAATCACAGTGGTCGCCGTTTTCGCGCCAATCGCAATTTTGCGCGGCTTCAACGCTTCAGGCACTTCGCGCACTAGGGTGATGATAAGAAGACCATCGGCCATGTCTGCATCGGTCACATGTATGTGATCGGCAAGCTGGAACCGGCGTTCGAAATTCCGGTTAGCGATGCCCATATGCAGAAAATCGCGATTATCATTGCTTTCGGACTGTTTGCTGCCGGTAACGATCAGCAAATTTTGTTGCGCGACGATTTCCACCTCATCGATCTTAAATCCGGCAACGGCAACAGTTATCTTATAGTCATTTTCGCCCGTTCGTTCGATGTTGAAAGGTGGATAATTTTCATTTTGCGCGGCGCGCCCCGTGGTTTCGAGCAGCTCAAAAAGGCGGTCAAAGCCAACGGTATTCCGGCGATAAGGTGTAAAATCAAAACGGTTCATTCAAATTCTCCATCAAGCAATTTGGTTCTTCGCTAACCCCGCAGTTGCAGCGGCCAGCATGTTACGTTTTGGAGCCTTTCGGCCTCCGAGAAGCAAGATGGGATGCGGCAAAAAAATTGCAAGGTCAAAAAGCGGCATTACGAAGGAGCTAAAGAAGCTAACGTTATCAGCCTGCATAAGGAGGCAAGAGCATGATTAAGCTGATACTGGCAGTGCTGCTATGTATCAGTGGGCCAATGACTGGGAATTTCAGGGATCCCCGCTCGGCTTGGTCCGACAATTCCTGGTCTATTGGGCACAATGCTTAATCGCAGGCAGAAGTAGGAATAATGCGGTCCGCCAAAGACCGTGTTGTAAATTGCATATCCAGCGAAGAAAGCTTCGTCGAAACGATTAATGGTGGGGCTAGTTGCCGAAACAAGAATTTTATCCCCCTGTTTGATCGTATGCTTATACGATTGCATATCCGTGACCATAGGGGAATCTGGCGGTTCATCGAAAATATCAAAACGCACATAAACGTCAGTCGCAACCGACGCACCAATATTTTCCACCTCTATTCCCGCACTATAACTGATGACATCGGCGTGGTCGATAATTTTAAGCGTAACCTTTATCCGAGCACGTTGAAATTTAGCAGAAAGATCGTTAGCTTTACGAGTCTCACGAAACGTAGTGGCTACGAGAACGACGCCCAGCAAACTCAAGCCCATGCCGATGAGCGCTGCAATCCCCATTATTTTTGCCCAGAGTGCAGAACTGCGTTGGGCTACGAGGTCGGCATAGTTTCGGCGGTTATCGTTCTCTTGCTTTGCCTCTTCTGATGGTGTGCATGATATTTTACTCGCTTGCCCGACTGAGGAGCCTTGCATTTGGGGTTGGGCTATTTGGTAACATCCGTTTTCGGATTGATCGGAATAGCCTTGTCTGGCCTCTTGTTCATATATTTGTTCATGGCGTAGCCCGTAATTCCAGCCCCATCCAATCGCAATGGCTGCAATAATAAGCGCAACAAAGATTCCTATTTTTGTCTCAAGTCCTCGGAACCAATCGCGTCTAGCCATTGCAAAAACAACACCACCGTAAAATTCTCATTCGGTATCTTGTTACGCACATTTGGTTAAGGATCTATAACTCTGATTTCATATAACTTTTTAACCAAGTGCCCATTAGACACATTGCGGCCGCTAGGTTCCACGACGAAAACAAGGCCGCTCGGATATTCCGAACGGCCTCGCTTTGCGGCATTTCACCGAAAGATTTCAGGCCACAACCGATCCCCATCGGCGGGTCTGATTTTCTCCCTGAACCATCGGCCATTTAAGGCTTTCGATGCATTCTCTGTCTGCATCATCTTTTCGTATGCGCTTTGCAAATAGAACCAGACTCCTGCCAACATTTTTTCCAATGCTGTGGCGTCCCTGCAACAATAGTTGCAAGTTTTCATGGCGGAACCTAAGAACGGTCTATGCCAAAATTTTCGATGATTGTCCGCACATGATATTGTCGCGATATGAACGCATGGTCGCTCGCCGATATTTACTTCCGGGGAAGGGCGAGGGCTTTATTTTTCTCGTCGCTAGCATCAGCCTGGTCGCCGTTGCATTGGGTGTCGCGGCGTTGATCATCGTAATGAGCGTGATGAACGGCTTTCGGGCCGAATTATTTGACAAAATTGTCGGCCTGAACGGCCATGCCGTTATTCAGGGCTATGGCGGTCGATTGCAAGATTGGCGGCAAATTCTCAGTGAAACGAAGCAAACGGACGGTGTCACTGATGCTACAGCATTGATTGAGCAACCCTTGCTAACAACCTTCAATGGCCGGGTTGAGGCCATTTTGGCGCGCGGCATGTCCGTGAATGATGTCCTAAGAAACGATACGTTGAAGGGAAAGACTGTCGCGGGCGATTTGCGCAGGTTGAACGCCAATGCGGATAAGGTCGCGATTGGCTCGCGTCTTGCCCAAAATCTTGGCGTGCAAGTCGGGCAGAGCATTACGATCATCAACCCCGCAGGACGCACCACGCCTTTTGGCACCGTGCCGCGTGAAATTTCCTATGAGGTCGCGGCTATCTTTGAGGTTGGCGTGTATGATTATGACAAAGCCTTCGTCATCATGCCTATCGAACGGGCGCAAATCCTGATGCTGATGGGGGATGAAATTGGCATGATCGAGATTAAGACGGATGACCCCGATAAGGTGAACGAGATTCTCCTGCCATTATTGCCCAAGCTTGAGAACAGAGGTCAGATTGTCGACTGGAGAAGCATGAATGCGTCCTTGTTCGAGGCATTGGCGGTTGAACGGGTTGCCATGTTTGTAGTGCTATCGATTATCGTGCTGGTTGCCGTGTTCAACATATTGTCGTCCCTTATCATGCTGGTGCGTGCTAAAACCCGCGATATCGCCATATTGCGGACCATGGGCGCTTCGCGAAAATCACTACTGAAGATTTTTATGACGGTCGGCTTATTAATCGGCGCGTCCGGAATTGTTTTGGGCATGATATTGGGGGCGATATTCCTATATTTCAGGCAATCGGTCGTGAACTTCATTCAATTTGTCACCGGACAGAATTTGTGGGACCCTTCGATCCGCTTCCTGACCGAGCTGCCGTCGCGCACGGACCCATTGGAAGTACTGGCAATTTGTGGGCTGGCTTTGTTGTTCAGCTTCCTTGCAACCTTGTACCCGGCGCTAAAGGCCGCAAGTACCGACCCAGTTCAGGTGCTGCGCTATGAATAATGTCCTAGAACTCATTGATGTTAAAAGAAAATTTGTACAAGGCGAAGTGACCATAGAGGTCCTGCGCGGTGTTGATCTGCGCGTTGGCAAGGGCGAGCTTGTGGCATTGCTTGGACCGTCAGGTTCCGGAAAATCAACGATGCTTCAGGCTATCGGTCTTTTGGAGGGTGGATTTTCCGGGTCCATAAAATTGGACGGCGAAGAAGTTAGCGCTGCGGGCGTCGACCGCCAGACCGAGATACGCCGTCAAAAACTGGGGTTTGTGTATCAGTTCCACCATTTGCTGCCCGACTTTGACGCGTTGGAAAATGTGATTTTGCCGCAGCTCATTGCCGATGTTGCGCCTGATGTTGCACAAGACCGGGCGACATATTTACTCACGCAATTGGGGCTATCCGAACGGCTGCACCATCGGCCATCAAAACTGTCCGGCGGTGAGCAGCAGCGAGTTGCCGTAGCGCGGGCATTGGCGAACCGACCTAAGTTGGTGTTGGCAGATGAACCCACCGGCAATTTGGATGAGCATACGGCTGATATCGTGCTCGGCGAATTTATGGCGCTGGTGCGCGAAGTGGGATCTTCTGCCATAGTTGCAACGCATAATGAGCGGTTAGCAGCGAAGATGGACCGCATCGTGCGCTTGCATGATGGCAAATTGAGCTAAAAGAGGGGACGCAGCATGTCAGTTTATGATTTTACGGTAAAAATGCCTGGCGGCGGAACCGCAGCGATGGCAGCCCATCAGGGCAAGGTGCTTTTGGTAGTGAACACCGCGTCCAAATGTGGCTTCACACCTCAATATAAGGGCTTAGAAGCGCTCTATCGGCAGTATAAGGACCAAGGGCTAGAAATCCTAGCATTCCCTTGCAATCAATTCGGTGCGCAGGAACCTGGCGATGCCCAAGAAATACAAAATTTTTGTTCACTGACCTATGACGTCTCCTTTCCATTGGCGGCAAAAATTGATGTCAACGGAACGGATGAAGATCCGTTGTGGCATTATCTGAAACAACAGCAAGCCGGCCTTTTAGGTTCACGCGGCATCAAATGGAACTTCACCAAATTTTTGGTCGATCGCAAAGGCAACGTCGTTGCACGCCATGGTCCTCAGGTAAAACCAGAGGCGCTGGCAAAGGACATTGAAAAATTGCTCGCAGAGCCAGCCTGACTGTCCACAGCTTAGCCTGAATCAGGCTTTGTCGAATCGGTAAGGTCAATTAACAATAGGGCATGGCTTATGTTCCCTTCGTCCCGCTGCGCGTGTATTCAGCATACACCATATTGGAAGGCGCAATCGAGCCCAAAGCTATTGGCGAAACCGCAAAGAAATTAGCCTTTCCCGCCATCGCTATTTGTGATCGTAATGGTCTTTATGGCGTTATGCCGTTTCAGGACGGCGCGAAATCTTTCGGCGTTCAACCCATCATTGGCACGATGCTCGGCATCCGGCGACCGACGAACGACGGAAAATTCATCCGGGATTGGTTGCCCTTATTTGCCCAAAACGAAAGCGGTTATAATAATCTTTGCCGATTGGTTTCCATGGCGCATCTGGATCGTCCGGAGGATCTTGATGCGCATGTGACGTTGGAGCAATTGGCAGACAATAAGGACGGCCTAATCGCCCTGACAGGCGGTGCAGAGGGTGCGCTTGCCCGGTTATTGAGCGAGGGGCAACATGATGCGGTATCCAGCTACCTGACGCGTCTACAGGCGCTGTTTTCCGACAGTTTGTATATCGAACTCAGCAGGCGCAATGACGCCGTTGAAGACGCCGCCGAAGACGCGCTCATTGACCTTGCATATGCCCGCAACATCCCGTTAGTCGCCACAAATCCGGCTTTTTATGCTGAACCGGATTTCTTTGACGCACATGATGCAATGCTTTGCATTTCGGACGGTGCATATATCGAAAGTGCGGATCGCCGCCGAAGCTGCCGCGACACGTGGATAAAATCGGGCAAGCAAATGGCGGATTTGTTTGCAGATGTGCCCGAAGCGCTCGCAAATACTTTAGTCATCGCGCAACGCTGCGCAACACTCGCGCCCTATCGAAATCCGATTTTGCCTAGCCTTGCCGGTGATCGAACCGCCGAAGATGCGCAACTACGCGAAGATGCACGCCTTGGTCTGGAGAAACGCCTTGAGATAGCAGGGATAACCGACCCTGCGGAGCGGCAAATCTATTTTGACCGGTTGAAATTTGAAGCTGATGTCATCTGCGCCATGGGCTTTCCTGGATATTTCCTAATCGTTGCCGATTTTATCAAATGGGCGAAGGAACAGGATATAGCAGTTGGCCCAGGCCGTGGGTCGGGTGCAGGCTCACTGGTCGCTTGGGCGCTGACAATTACGGATCTTGACCCGATTAAGCTTGGTTTACTCTTCGAACGTTTCCTCAACCCAGACCGTGTGTCGATGCCTGACTTCGACATCGATTTTTGCGAAACGCGCCGTGGCGAAGTTATTCGTTATGTGCAGAAGAAATATGGTACGCGCCAAGTTGCGCAGATTATAACCTTTGGAAAGTTGAAAGCACGCGCCGTCCTGCGTGACACCGGACGCGTGCTGCAGATGAGCTATGGCCAAGTGGACAGGCTGTGCAAGTTAGTTCCAAATTTACCGGCTGATCCATGGGATTTGAAGCGAGCTCTATCTGGCGTGGCGGAGTTGCGCGAGGAATATCGGCGTGATGCCCAGGTTAAACGATTGTTTGACCTTGCGATGAAGTTGGAGGGCTTACCACGTCACAGTTCTACACATGCCGCCGGTGTGGTGATTGGCGACCGCGCATTATCGGAATTGGCGCCATTATATCGGGATCCGCGTTCGGACATGCCGGTCACGCAATTCGACATGAAATATGTCGAGAGCGCTGGCCTGGTTAAATTTGACTTTCTGGGTCTTAAAACCCTCTCTGTGCTGCAAAAGGCGAGCCAGATGCTTGCCAAAAGAGGCGTAGAGATAAATCTCGACCTGCTGCCGCATGATGACCCCGCTGTGTATGAATTGCTGCAGCGTGGCGACACCGTTGGCGTATTCCAATTGGAATCCGAAGGCATGCGCCGCACGCTCGCGGCGGTGAAGCCGACAAACTTTGGAGACATCATCGCTCTGGTGTCGCTGTACCGTCCAGGTCCGATGGACAATATTCCGATGTTTGGGCGCCGCAAAAATGGGGAGGAAAGCATTGAATATCCGCACCCATTGTTGGAGCCAGTGTTGAACGAGACTTACGGGATTTTCGTTTACCAAGAACAGGTTATGCAGGCAGCACAGATTTTGGCGGGGTACAGTCTTGGGGAAGCAGATTTGCTTCGGCGGGCCATGGGTAAAAAGATTCAGGCTGAAATGGACGCCCAGCGCGAACGTTTCGTCACAGGCTGCGCTACGAACGCGATTTCACCTACCCGCGCCAATGAGTTGTTTGACTTGATCGATAAATTCGCTGGCTATGGTTTTAACAAAAGCCACGCTGCCGCTTATGCGGTGTTGGCGTATCAAACCGCATGGCTAAAAACGCATCACCCTGAAGAATTTTATGCTGCGTCCATGTGTTTTGACATGCATCAGACCGACAAACTTGCGATTTTCATGGATGACATGCGGCGCCTTGAGGTTAACTATCTGGCTCCGGACATCAACCGCAGCGAAGCTGAATTTTCCGTAGAGACCGATGCGCACGGAGAGCACGCGGTGCGCTATGCATTGGGTGGCATAAAAAATGTCGGCGAACGGGCGATGGAAATACTCGTCACTGAACGCACGACAGCAGGATTGTTTAAAAGCCTTGATGACTTTGCCAACCGCGTTGATCCAAGCCAAATTAACCGCAGAAGCCTTGAAAATCTTGCTGCTGCAGGGGCATTTGATGCGCTGGTGCCAAACCGTGGCGCGGTACATGCGGCGGCAGAAACGCTTTTAGCTGCAGCACAATCGGCGCGGGATTCACGCGAAAGCGGGCAGGGCGGGCTATTTGGCGAGGGCGGGTCTGACATGGCGTCGCTGCGGATCGACAACAGGCTGCACTGGGCACCCGGCGAGCAAATGAACCAGGAAAAAGAAGCATTTGGCTTTTATTTTTCGGCGCATCCTTGCTCACAATATGATGCATTGGCCAGTAGCCACGGCGCAAAACCTTATGCGGTTTGGCTCGATAGCGGACCAATACCCGAAGGTGTCCGCCGCGCAGCTACCATGTCAGCATTGATCGAAGGTGTGCGTTGGCGCGAATCCCGCAAGGGTAAGCGTTTCATGATTGCCGATTTTTCGGACATTAGCGGTCAGTTTTCGGTGCGTTGTTTTGACGAAACGATCGGTATGCAACTTGCCGAGTGGGCAAAAGACGCCGAGTGCCTTTTGCTTCATTGCGAGATGGACATGCGTCCCGGCGATGAAACGCCGAGCTTTACAGTAAAAAGCGCCAAACCCCTTTCAGGGTTAACCAGCGTGTCGCGATTAAAAATGAAGTTAAATGTGACCCATGAGGCAGCCTTGTCGCGGCTCGCGGAAATGGTCGCGCCATTACATGGAGGCCGTAGCGAATTGGTCATTAAAACCCACGCGGACGATGGTCGCTTTGTGCATATCGTGCTGGGTCGCCGCTTCCAGATTGATGCATCATTGCTCGACCAGGTACGCACAATCGACGGTATCGAAAATGTAGAGCTTGCACCATTGGGGCCACTTTTGGCATTGGTGCACTGATCGGCAAAGATCGTAGACAGTAATTACGTCTGTAGTATCCTACGGCATGGTAAGAGGGAGAGATTTTGATGCACGGCACTATGCAAGACTGGGACCTCCGCGTTCCGCGTTTGATTGACTATGCATCCCGCGAACATGGGACGCGCGAAATTGTGACGCGTTGGACCGACGGGACTATTGAACGTACAACTTGGGTTGGTGTTGCCACCGAAGCGCGCAAATTGTCACAAGCCTTTGCAGGTTTAGGCCTGCAAAAAGGGGACCGGATTGCAACCTTTGCAATGAACCACCACCGGCATTTGGCAGCTTGGTATGGGGCTATTGGCTTTGGTGGTGTCATCCACACGGTTAACGTACGGTTGTTCGACGAAGACCTTATCTACATAATGAATCATGCCGAAGATAAGGTATTGATGTACGATGCAATGTTTCAGCCCATAATCGATCGATTGAAGCCGCATCTGAAGACCGTTGAGCATTATGTTATATTTGATCGCGACGATAGCTACGGCGCCTTCATCTCGGCCCAAGATGGGAATTATGAATGGGCAACCGGCGACGAGCGCGATGCTTGTATGCTGTGTTATACCAGCGGCACAACGGGCAATCCTAAGGGCGTTTTATATCAACACCGCTCAACGATGTTGCATGCCATGGCCGAAATCGCGCCCGCCATTTTTGACCTGAGCCCGCAATCGGCGCTGCTCCCCATCGTACCGATGTTCCATGCGGCCAGTTGGGGCCTTCCCTTTGCAGGCGCTGCGGCAGGTGTGAAGTTCGTATTTTCGACCACCAACGATGCTGCCACCTTGCATGGCCTGATGTTGCAAGAAGGTATTACCCATAGCGCAGGAGTGCCTACAGTATGGCTGTCGATGTTCGCGCATTTGGATGCAGAGTCAGCAGCGGGACGTGAAGCTACGCTTGGCAAATTGCGCTTAGTGACGATTGGCGGGTCGGCGGCCCCGCGCGCTATGATCGAGCGTCTGATGAAGTCGGGCGTGCGTGTGTCGCATGCTTGGGGCATGACCGAAACTTCGCCTATTGGTACCATGGGTGCCCCGACGCCTGATTGGGACGATCTTACGCTTGAGCAGCAAATTGACATCGTGTGCAAGCAAGGCCGCACCCCTTTCGGCGTTGAACTGCGCGTGATCGACAAGGATGGAAATGTCGCCCCGCGCGATGGTGTGACGTCCGGTGCGCTCCAAATCCGCGGGCCATGGGTCATTAAACGCTATTTCAAGGCAGATGCCGACGCAGTGGACGCGGATCAGTGGTTTGATACCGGAGATGTTTCTGTGCTCCACCCTGACGGCACGATGCAGATCACCGATCGTGTCAAAGATGTTATTAAATCCGGCGGCGAGTGGATTAGTTCGGTTGAACTCGAAAATATAGCGGTAGGGTGCCCCGGTATTGCAGAAGCCGGCGCGATTGGCGTCCCGCACCCCAGATGGGATGAGCGGCCTGTCCTGATTGCCGTTAAGAAACCCGGCGCCGAGGTTGATGAGGCGGCGGTTAAGGCCTATTTGGCGGAACGCATCGTCAAATGGTGGATGCCGGATCGTGTGCTATTTGTGCACGAACTGCCACACACAGGCACCGGCAAAATCCAAAAGGTAGCTTTGCGTGCGCGGTTTAAGGATTTCGTGCTGGAGGATTAAAAAGGTAAACCGGCCTTTATGTAATTTAGGTGGCCATGGCTGCCTAAATCACACCTCACGCAAGCGCGGCATTAGTTCCACAAAATTGCAGGGACGATGGCGGCTGTCGAGTTGATGGACCAGTATCTGGTCCCAGCCATCCTTAACGGCACCATTTGAACCCGGAAGCGCAAAAACATAGGTTCCGCCGGCCAGTACGGCGCAAGCCCGTGACTGTATGGTGGATGTGCCAATGCTCGCGAAGCTTAACCAACGGAACAGTTCGCCGAAACCAGGAATATCTTTGGTCTTTACACGATCAAGGGCTTCGGGGGTTACATCGCGTCCGGTCAAACCCGTGCCACCAGTTGAGATAACTACATCGATATGATCGTCATCGATCCAGCTTTGTAACTGTGCAGTGATTAACGCGGTGTCGTCGCGCAAAATGGCGCGATCGGCAAGTTTGTGCCCGGCAGCGACGATCCGTTCGGCTAAAAGATCACCGCTGGTATCATTGTCTATTACGCGGGTATCAGACACCGTCAGCAGCGCGATATTTACTGGCTTGAATAGTCTGTTTTCATCGAGCGGCAATGGTGCCTCCTGTCATTCTGCGCGTGGTGACGGTGCCATTGGCATCCGGGAATTTTGGCCACATATATTGGGCCAGCCCCTTCAAACTTCCTGAGGACTTGTTTTCACGCATCTCGTATATCCAGTAATTACGAAGGATGATGGCCACATAACCCCGCGTTTCCCAATACGGGATAGATTCAATGAATAGCAATGGATCGCCATTGTCGCGTATCTCACTGTTCCAGCGGGCCACTGGCGAAGGTCCTGCATTATAGGCAGCGATAACCTTGGGCAAAAACCCGCCGGTTATGGGTAGATCGCGCAGCTTTTCCAAATAGGATTGCCCATACTCCAGATTGACAGCCGGTCGATCCAAATCAGCGGCGGTAAAAGACGTGCCGCGCGCACGCGCGAGGTCCTGCGCTGTGCCAGGGCGCACTTGCATCAGGCCGCGTGCACCAGCCGGGCTAATCACGTCTGTGCGAAAATTGGATTCTTGCAGCGTGTGGGCATAAATCAACGATGGCGTTACACGCCAACCCCCAGTGGGCTCCCAATTAGGCTGCGGATAACGGGCTGTGGCCGTGCTTTGATCGCGCGAGGGACCATAATGGCCTAACCAGAATTGCGTTGACGCCAAGTTGAGCGCGCCCGCCAACTGCGCGAGGTTGCCATGTTGCCTGACATCTCCAATTCTCGCCTGATGACGCAATGCCGTATCGGCCAGTTTATTCTGGCCAATTTCGACAAGCGAGACTGCCAAAATGGCGTTCGGTTGGCTTTGCAAACTTGTCCAATCAAGCTTGCCAACTTTTGCGACTTTGCGTGCGATCGGTTCCATTCCAAGTGCTTCGCTAGCGAGTAAGCCGTAAAATGTTTCCGATAGCTGTGCCGCTTTTTGCATCTTGGGGTGCATAAGTTGCGGCTGCTGCGTGGCCATGGCAGAACGGGCGCCCCAAAACAGGCCTGCGGCCTTTAAGTCATCGTTGCCGGCAAAGCGGGCCACATGGTCAAAAGCATCATAGGCGGAGGTGTAGTCACCTAGCCGCCAAGCGGCAAGACCAACGACCCAGCTAGCCTGAGTGCCCCACGCGCCGCCCGCAGCTTGTGCCACAGCTGCTACACGTTGAGCCGATACATCGTCATTCTCGATATAATAAGACCATGCGACCCGATAGCGCAGTTCTGTCAGCGCTTCGGGTGCCAATTCCAATGCTTTGCTTTCCAAAAATTGTTCGGCCGCAAAGGGTTGGTCATTTTTAATAAACACCTGCAATTCAGCACGCACGCTATCGCTCGCTTTATTTGCGGGCAAATCCCTTTTTGGAGCGCCACCTAGCCATGAAAAGCGGCGTATGCCTGGGCGGTTGGGGATGGTTTCTAGACCGCGCTTCCGTGCCATAGTCGCCAATAGTTCAGACTGCGGTAAATAAGGCGCCGCCTGCAACAGGGCTTCGAGCTGCGCTACCTCCACTATTGGGCTATTAGGAGCAAGATATAATTCGGCGCGCGCCATTGCAGACATTGGCCCTTGGGGAGCCGCATCAATCATACGTGCAGCTTCCTCCCATTTTCCTGACCGTATAGCGGCGAAAATGGCAGTAAAAGCATCTTTTTCTTTGGCGTTCAGAATTTTAGGAACTGGCTGGGTGGCAGCGATAGCACGAAAACCACCACTCGAATTAGCATGCACTGGCGCAAAGGGAGTGCAAGCAAGGGCTAAAGCCAGTATTTGCACCTTCGGCAGTCTCAGGGGCATTGAAGCACCTCTTTTGCAAACATTTGCAAATCTCTCCATGCCTGCTTTTTCATTGCAGGCCGCGCAATAAGAGTTCGTGGATGAAACGTCACTAGTGTCGGTAGGTTTAGCCCATCTTCATGCACACAACGTAATTCTGCACGAGAATGCATGAGTTCATCGCCCAATAGAGCCTTGCTCGCGGCCGAACCGAGTATCACCAGCGATTTAGGCCTAATCAATTTTATCTGATGCAGCATAAATGCAGCAAGGTCAGGCAGGTCTTTTTCGGGAACTTCGCCTGTTGATGGCATGCTCGTCGCCAACCATGTGCAATAACATTGCGCGGTTTCTATCCCGATTGCTGCAAGCATCCTGTGAAAGAGGGTGATATTTGATGACATATGCATGTCGTAACTATCCAATATGTTTGGTAAGTCAGAAATGACCATCACATCGCAGCTATCTGGACCAATTGGCGGGAAGCGAATGGGGGCATAAGCATTGCCGGGTAGCGGGGCGCCATTTGCCACCATCACGCGAAGAGTGGCAATATCACTCGGCCATATGATTGCAGGCGCCACGGGCAATTCAGCCTGCTTTTTTTCAGTATTGGTAAGGGTAGGCATTGCCGGAGATGCATCGACGGTATCACGCGCAAGCAGATTCGCCGTGATATCATGTACAGCAGAATCAACTCCGGCTAGCTCCCACCAACCAGATAGTGATTCAACCACAGCAAATGTGGTATTTTTCCCCTGATCCTCCATAAAACCCTTCAGTCACCAGTTGACGGCAGGGTCAATTGCTTGGCATGGCAATTCCCACAGGCTGTTCATATAACGGGACGGTCGGAATTATATGCCGGGTAAAGGATAAAGGCAATGAGTGAACGTGAGTCGATGCCCTATGATGTTGTTATTGTTGGTGCCGGACCAGCGGGACTTTCGGCCGCAATTCGCATAAAGCAATTATCTCCTGATACCAGCGTCTGCATCCTTGAAAAAGGTTCCGAAGTGGGTGCGCATATATTGTCGGGTGCGGTCATTGATCCAAAGGCGCTGGATGAGCTTCTGCCTGATTGGCGCAACATGGGCTGCCCGCTGGCCGATACGCCAGTGAATGACAATCAGCATTGGATCATGACCAAGACCGGCAAGTTCAACATGCCGCATTTCCTAACACCTGGGTTCATGCACAATAAGGGTACATATACCGGATCTCTTGGTAATGTGTGCCGCTGGTTGGCGGGGCAGGCTGAAACTCTAGGTGTCGAAATTTTCCCCGGCTTTTCGGCTGCAGAAATTCTCTACAACAGCGATGGATCGGTTCGGGGTGTCGCCACCGGTGACATGGGCATTGCGCGCGATGGCAGCCATAAAGACGATTATATGCGTGGCATGGAACTGCATGCGAAATATACATTCTTTGCCGAAGGCGTGCGTGGTCATCTTACGAAGTTGCTCAAACCAAAATTTGCGCTCGATAAGGATTGTGAGCCGCAGGTTTACGGTATTGGCCTGAAAGAATTGTGGGACATTCCGCCAGAACAGCATGCGGCAGGACGCGTCATCCATAGCCAAGGCTGGCCATTGACGGATGCCAATGGCGGCGCATTCCTTTATCATCAAGCGAACAACCAAGTTGCCTTGGGTTTTGTTGTGTGGCTGAATTATTCAAACCCCTATCTGTCGCCTTTTGAAGAATTGCAGCGCTGGAAAACCCATCCCGAGGTGAGGAAGATACTCGCTGGCGGTCGCCGTGTTTCCTATGGCGCACGGGCGATTAGCGACGGTGGGTGGCAGTCGGTACCTGAACTTACATTCCCGGGCGGCGCATTGATTGGCTGTTCTGCCGGATTCGTAAACGTACCGCGTATCAAGGGCACGCATACGGCGATGAAGTCAGGCATGCTCGCGGCAGAAGCGGCTGTTGAGGCGCTGGCTGCGGGCCGCGAGCATGACGCGCTTACCTGCTATCAGACGGCTTATGAAAATAGCTGGATTTACAAAGAATTGCGTATGGTGCGCAATGTCCTGCCGCTGGTTGAAAAATACGGCAATCTGCTGGGTAGCGCGCTGGCCGGAGTCAATATGTGGCTGGAGAATTTTGGCATACGCATGCCGTTCACCATGAAGCACCACCCGGACCACAAGGCGCTGAAAAAGAAAAACGCTGCACAGCCTATCGAATATCCGAAGCCCGACGGCGTGTTCAGCTTTGACCGTTTGTCGTCGGTTTTCCTGTCAAATACCAACCATGCCGAAGATCAGCCAGTCCATTTGCAGGTCAAAGATATGGATTTGCAGAAAAGCAGCGAGTTTATGGAGTTTGCGGGCCCATCAACGCGTTATTGCCCTGCGGGCGTATATGAGTGGATTGAAGAAGATGGCAAGGATGCTCAACTGCAAATCAATTCGCAAAACTGTGTTCATTGTAAGACTTGCGACATCAAGGACCCGAACCAGAATATCAATTGGGTGACGCCAGAGGGCGGCGGTGGGCCTAACTACCCCAATATGTAATGCGGGTGGCGCTTTTGTCGCCACCCCAGGGTTAAGGCTGCGCCGTGCAACATTCTGAAATTGCTTTTGCAAAGATAAACCTCGCCTTGCATGTCAGGAAACGGCGTGAGGATGGCTATCATGACATTGAAACGCTGTTTGCCTTTGTCCAGGACGGCGATGTTCTGACTGCGCGCCCCTCAAATGAGCTGGAACTGGAAATTCATGGCCCATTTGGTAACGGGTTAGAGTCTGATGACAGCAATTTGGTGCTGAAAACGGCGTTTTTGTTGAAGTCACATTTTGGCGTTACGCAAGGTGCGACTATCCGGCTCAATAAAAACTTACCCATTGCTTCTGGTATTGGTGGAGGATCAGCCGACGCAGCAGCCACAGCAAGGCTGCTTAACCGCCTTTGGGGCTTGGAAGCGTCCGAACAGGAACTGGCAGATATTTTTGCCCCTTTAGGTGCAGACATTCCCGCTTGTATCTTCAGCCGGCCGAGTTTCGGTAGCGGCACCGGAACCGCACTGACTTTTTTGGACGATAGCAATATCTCAGCGCGCCATGTGTTGCTCGTCAACCCGCTGCAATCGGTATCTACAGCGGCGATATTTAGGGCATGGAACGGCGTTGACGGCGGCGCAGTTGAGCGCGGCGATATTTGGGACGCCGCGATTAAGGGTCAAAACGACCTGGAACCGATTGCTGCGGCGATTTGTCCGGTAATTAAGGATATTCTTGACCGCCTTTCGCACGCAAATCCAGCTTTTGTACGCATGTCCGGTTCTGGGGCGACATGCTTTGCCTTATTTAACGATGCAGAAGCTCTACAGACAGCGAGAGCGACGCTTGATCCGGAGTGGTGGTCCATGGCCAGCGCACTGCGATGATTGATACCCCGTTCGAAATATTAGGCACACCGGGGCAAGGCGGTTTCCTAATCATCGGCGACCACGCTTCGAACCGTATTCCCGATGACATTGACCTGGGGATAGATCTAGCATTGCTGCGCGACCATATTGCATGGGACATTGGGGTCGCAGAGGTTACGCGCTTAATCATTCAAGATACTGGCTTTGCAGCCTATCTGGGGGGCTATTCACGACTTGTTGTCGATTTAAACCGGGACGTGGATGATGCAGCGGCGTTCCCCGCACAAAGCGATGGTGTTGTGATTCCAGGCAACAACCTTGCGCTATCGGAAAAAGAGGCAAGGTTAGAACGTTTCCATAGGCCCTATCACAATCATTTGCAGCAATTGCTGTCCCAACATCGCCCGGCACTCATTTTATCGCTCCACAGCTTTACACCTGCCTTGGAGACTAAGCCGCATGAGGCACGGCCTTGGGAGGTGGGCGTTTTGTATAATGAACAGGAAGCGGCATCTAAGCTGGCGATACCGTTTCTCGAGCATGCAGGTTATTGCGTTGGCGACCAACTGCCTTATTCCGGTAAATTGATGAACGCGACGATGAATCGACACGCCGAAGCCCATAATATTCCATATGTCGGCATCGAGATGCGGCAGGATCTGTCGAGCAACCCAAATGGCCAAGCAAGATACGCACGCACATTGGCAGAAATGTGTCATTTTGTTTCGGAACAACTTGGCTTGTTACTATAAAATGGCTTAAAGCGCTCAGCCTAACGGAGGTTAGTATGCCAAACCAGTTCGACAAGTCCAAATTGCCAAGCCGCCACGTGTCCGTTGGACCAGAACGTGCCCCACATCGCAGCTATTATTATGCAATGGGCCTGACAGCCGAAGAAATCGCACGGCCTTTCGTGGGCGTCGTATCCGCAGGAAATGACAGCGCACCGTGTAATACCACATTGGATGCGCAAGCTGATATCGCGCGCGTTGGCGTGGAGCAGGGTGGAGGCATGCCGCGCCGTTTCAATACTATTACCGTAACTGACGGCATTGCGATGGGGCATCAGGGGATGAAATCCTCACTCGTCAGCCGCGAAGTGATAGCGGATTCGGTCGAGCTTTCTGTGCGCGGTCATTGTTATGATGCGTTGGTGGGATTTGCAGGATGCGACAAGTCGCTGCCCGGCATTATGATGGCGATGCTGCGCCTAAACGTACCCTCAATTTTTGTATATGGCGGTTCCATTCTTCCCGGCCGTCACCACAATAAAGACGTCACCGTGAAAGACGTTTTTGAAATCGTTGGGAAATATGCGGCGGGCGCTTGCCCTTTATCCGAACTGGAAGAACTAGAGCGCGTAGCATGTCCTGGACATGGCGCATGTGGTGGTCAATATACCGCGAACACTATGGCGTGCGTGGGGGAAGCGATTGGCCTGTCCTTGCCCAACAGCAACATGGCGCCGGCACCTTATTCAACGCGCGACCAAATCGCGCATGCGGCAGGCGTACAAGTCATGGAATTGCTCGCGCGTAATATAAGACCCCGTGACATATGTACGCGCGAAGCCTTTGTAAATGCAGCGCGGATTGTTGCCGCGACAGGTGGATCCACTAATGGTGCCTTGCATTTGCCCGCCATGGCGCATGAGGCCGGTATTGATTTTGACCTGTTCGATGTTGCTGATGCCTTTAAAACCACGCCATATATGGCCGATCTTCAGCCAGGCGGCCAATTTGTTGCGCGCGACATGTATGATGCAGGTGGCGTCTATATGCTCATGAAATCTTTGCTGGCTGAAGGGTTGTTATTTGGCGACTGCATGACCGTTACCGGCAAAACACTTGGCGAAAACATCGACCAAATCACTTGGAACCCAGATCAAAAAGTCATCTATCCCGCAACGGCACCCATAACCCCAACTGGCGGCGTTGTCGGACTCCGCGGAACACTAGCACCAGAAGGTGCCATCGTGAAAGTTGCCGGCATGGACCGGCTGACCTTTACTGGCCCGGCACAGGTTTTTGATTGTGAAGAGGATTGCTTTGCGGCCGTTGAGTCCCGCAAAATTCGGGAAGGTTCAGTCATTGTGATCCGTTATGAAGGACCAAAGGGCGGCCCCGGCATGCGTGAAATGCTGTCGACCACTGCGGCTCTTTACGGACAGGGAATGGGCGAAAAGGTAGCGCTCATTACCGACGGACGTTTCTCCGGCGCCACCCGTGGTTTCTGCATAGGCCATGTGGGTCCAGAGGCGGCATTAGGCGGACCGATAGCATTGATCGAGGATGGTGATGAGATCATGATCGACGCTGAAACGGGCGTAATCGACCTCAATGTTGCAGCGGATGTTCTTGAAGAACGTCGTAAAAGCTGGAAGCCGCGTCAAACCGACTATCAATCTGGCGCAATCTGGCGTTATGCCCAAAATGTTGGCCCCGCTTACAAGGGTGCGGTAACACATCCTGGCGGCGCGAAGGAAACCCATATATTCGCCGACATTTAATCGTCAGTTGATTGCTTGTTGCTTCACGGGCATGGGGCGGTATGGAAATGACTGAAGAGATTATAAGGGTCGCCGCGCGCGGCGATGGCGTTACGGCAAATGGACGATATGTGGCCTTTGCGGCGCCAGGCGACATTGTCGACCCCTCGGGCGGGCTCATACACGGCCCGCATCATGCTGCGCCGCCCTGTCAACATTTTCCATTGTGTGGTGGTTGCCAATTACAGCATTTGGACGAAGACAGCCTACGCCTGTTTATAGCTGAACGCGTAACGCATGCGCTCGCCACACAGCATGTCGAAATTGGCGAAGTGATGCCAGTTCATTTGTCGCCGGTTAAGACACGCAGGCGGATCGCGGTGCGTTCGGCATGGGCAGGAAAGCAGTTTCAGCTGGGCTTTAGTACCGAGAAAAGCCACCGGATTATAGACTTGCGCCAGTGTGACGTTATGGCGCCAGAGCTATTCGCTTTGCTGGCGCCCTTACGCGCTTTGCTTGAGCCACGGCTCAATCGAGCGCGGCAGGTCCAGATTAAACTAGCGATGGTAGACCAAGGCGTCGATGTGTTGATTGAGAATTGGATTGCTAATGATCTCGATACGCATGAGCTATTGTCCGAATTTGCCAAGACCCAAAATATAGCACGCCTGTCATTAGATGAAGGCTATGGTCCTGTGCCTTTTTATGAGCCTGAGCCTGTAACGGTAACGCTCGGCGGGGTTGCTGTGGGCTATCAACCTTATGGCTTTCTGCAGGCCACGACCGATGGTGAGGCGGCGCTGGTGCGCGCGGTAAATGCGATCGTTGGAGATGATAGTATAGTAGCGGATTTGTTTGCAGGTTCCGGCACTTTCGCCTTGTCGATGGGGACTGGTCGCAAAATATATGCAGGTGAAGCCGATCTACAGGCAAGTCTTGCCCTAAAATCTGCGGCGGGGCGCACTGGTCGGACGATATTTACCGAACACCGCGATCTTTTCCGCCGCCCGCTCACGGCCGAAGAACTGAACAAGTTTCAAACAGTGGTATTAGATCCACCACGCGCAGGCGCAAAAGAACAAGTCGCGCAACTTGCTGCATCAAATGTGCCAAATATCGCTTATGTAAGCTGTAATCCCGCCAGTTTCGCGCGGGATGCGAAAACTTTGGTCGCTGCTGGATATAGGTTGCAGCGGATCTGGCCGGTTGGGCAGTTCCGCTGGTCAACCCATATCGAGCTAGTTGGCCATTTCAGCCGTTAGTGCAGTAAAACCGCCATTACCGAATGCGCAACAAGCATCATGAGTGCAATGGACGATAACGCAAACAACGAAAAGCGAATGATTACGCGGTTTGAAAAAATCTGAACCAAGCTGTGAGCCACGCGCAGACCAACATAGGCCCAAGCAATAGTCGCGTTCAGATTATCGCCTTGCCCTATCATAGCCAAAACCAAGCACACCGCATAAAAAACCGTAGGTGCCTCGTGTAAGTGGTTGTAATTATCTGCAACCCATGAGGCCTTCTCCTCACCCTTTGCGATGAGCGCATCGCGTAATGCTCCGCCCGTTGAACCTACAACCTTGGTTCCGTCAATGCCGGCACGGCCCATCGCGGGTAGACGTGTCGCGTACATCCAAATCCAGATAATCATTGTCCATGCAGCAAGCGCTACGACGGGCCCTAAAATTGCACTATCCATATTACTCCCCCTTAAATTGTTGCCAGCAATGCTTGTACCGCCAAAACCGTGAGGCACAATGATGACAACACAAATAAAACAAAGCGGATGCTGACGATATTTATCGTCGATTGCCAGACACTGTGGAGCACCCGCAAAACGGTGTAACCCCACGCCAAATATACCGAAAATTCAGTAGCTCCGCCAGATACAGCCAGGATTACGACCGCTGCGTAGAACACCGTAGGCTGCTCCATGAGATGCGCATAATTATGCGACTTCCAAGCCACAGGCGGCGGCAAATTTGGATCAATGTCTTGTCCCCGTCCACCGGGCGTAGCCTTTTTAAGGTCCACCCCGATTTTCGCCATTGCGGGCAGCCGTGCTGCCATGAGCCAATACATCATGAAAACAGACCACAGAACCAATGCCGCCGCTGGCGCCAAAATAGGCATATTCATGTAATTACTCCCCTCTTTGTAGAAGGAGAGGGTGATGCACCTCAGTTAAGATGTCAAATGTAACTTAGACTTTTGAGCTTTGCGAGCGCGGTGCCCGAACGCCCATATCATTAGCCGGAGCCCAACCATAAAGCGTTGCCATCGGCTCATCCTCAACGACCACCGTGTCCGTCTCGCCAAAACCGTTAAACTCGGTCCGCATTGCACAGCCATAAGCGCCCAGCATGCCAACTTCGATATAATCGCCAGCCTTCACATCATCTGGCAAGATGAAAGGCCCCGCCATATGGTCCATATCGTCGCAGGTAGGCCCGTAGAAGCTGAATTCAGCCATCTGGGTACCAATTGACGTTTCCGACCGTTGCAGGGCTACAGGGAAGCGCCAGCCTATATGTGCGGCGTCGAACAACGAACCATAAGCACCATCATTGATAAACAACTCATTCCCGCGACGCTTTTCCACCTTCACAAGTAGGGATGCATATTCAGCGCACAATGCACGGCCAGGTTCGCACCAGAGCTCCGCAGAGTAGCTGATCGGCAAATCCTCGAAACAATCATGGATGACGTCGAAGTAACCTTCTAACGCTGGCGGCTCCATGCCCGGATAAACTGAGGGAAAGCCGCCACCGATGTCCACGATGTCCACCGTGACTGACGCCTCGACAATTGCAGCGCGGACATGCTCCATGGCTTCGGCATAAGCCGCTGGCGTCATGGCTTGACTGCCAACATGGAAACAAATCCCAAGACTATCTGCAACTTGACGCGTTGCAACCAACAGGTCAGCCACTTCCAATGGATCCGCGCCGAATTTCGATGCGAGGCTTAGTTTTGCATGTTCTGACGACACGCGAATGCGAACGCACAATTCAAGATCAGTCGCGCCATTTGTTGCACGCACGATCTTCTCAAGCTCTTCATGGCTATCGAGGCTGAATGTGCGGACATTATGATTGTGATAAGCCTGCGCGATAGCGCGCTCGCTCTTCACCGGATGCATAAAGCAAAGCTTCGCGTCTGGCAGGAATTTGTGGACCAGCCGAACTTCCCCCAAGGATGCAACATCATAATGCGTGATGCCGGCTTCCCATAGGGTTTCAAGCAACGCAGGAGATGGGTTCGCTTTCACGGCATACAAGGATTTACCCTGAAACTTCTCAACGAAGAAACGGGCCGCGCGCGCAGCAGCATGTGGGCGGAGTAGCGTGATTGGTTCGTCCGGGCGGAGGGCGCGGACTA
>Ga0315905_10001378_pt1 | contig 26099 bp, 13 predicted proteins | sample LakEriMetagenome_5_FD_203522 | JGI IMG/M metagenome (GOLD analysis project Ga0315905, IMG submission 203522) | Freshwater fungal communities from buoy surface, Lake Erie, Ohio, United States - Buoy 4 MA121 | ecosystem: Environmental > Aquatic > Freshwater > Lake | place: USA: Lake Erie, Ohio...
CCACTAGATCCGCTGGTTCCATTAGAACCACTGGTTCCGCTTGAACCACTGGTTCCGCTTGAACCGCTAGTGCCACTTACGCCACTAGATCCGCTGGTTCCACTAGATCCGCTGGTTCCACTAGATCCGCTGGTTCCATTAGAACCACTGGTTCCGCTTGAACCGCTAGTGCCACTTATGCCACTAGATCCGCTGGTTCCGCTTGAACCGCTAGTGCCACTTACGCCACTAGATCCGCTGGTTCCACTTGAACCACTGGTTCCACTAGATCCGCTGGTTCCATTAGAACCACTGGTTCCGCTTGAACCGCTAGTGCCACTTACGCCACTAGATCCGCTGGTTCCACTTGAACCACTGGTTCCACTAGATCCGCTGGTTCCATCAGAACCACTGGTTCCGCTTGAACCGCTAGTGCCACTTACGCCACTAGATCCGCTGGTTCCACTTGAACCACTGGTTCCACTAGATCCGCTGGTTCCACTTGAACCACTGGTTCCACTAGATCCGCTGGTTCCAGTAATACCACTTGATCCACTTGTTCCAGAAGATCCAGTAGCACCATCAATTCCTGAAGAACCACTTGTTCCAGAAGACCCAATGTTTCCGTTTACTCCAGAAGAACCACTTGTTCCAGAAGACCCAATGTTTCCGTTTACTCCAGAAGAACCACTTGTTCCAGAAGATCCGCTTGTGCCAGAAGAACCTGAAGTACCACTTATTCCAGAAGATCCAGAAGTACCATTTGTTCCAGAAGATCCACTAGTTCCTGCAACACCTTCATTTCTAGCTATTATTATTCTACTTGCAGGATAATTAGTTTGTGCATTTATATTTTGTGAACTTGAATCATTATGCCAAGCGTAAATTTCTACATAATCATTATTAGCTAAAACTAAAACTGAAGAAAAATGAATTACTGGATAATCATCGTTTGCAGGTATACTGCTATATGAATATCTTCCTTGAGAAGAAGAAACATTACCATTTTTTACTATAAATACAGATCTAGATGTGCCAGAAGTTCCACCACTTGCCCATCCTATATAGCCATCAACAGTGATAACAATTGTATCTCCAGAAGTATTTGTAAATCTATCAGTTCCATTGAAAGTTAAACCAATCGATCCTTGAGTATTCGCGGTATCCGCTGTAGACCAAGTTACCTTTGTATTTGAAGAGGATGATATGCTTTGAGTCGAGTTGTTATAATAAGCTAAAGTAGAAGAAATAACTGGATCACCGCTGGTTCCACTTGTTCCTGAAGTTCCACTTTGAGGCTCAATAATAACGCCACGAAATGTTAAAACATTTGCGGAAGTTGTTGTTAATGCAAAATAAACAGGTTTAGAAACTTCGCCAAAATTACTTGGCTCCGTTGTTGTTGCTGCACCCGCTGTAGTCGCCGATAAGAAATAAACTTGCCCCGGCGTTAATCCACTCAACCCTTCAATCAATCCATCATATACCAATTTAAAAGTATTTGAATTAACAATGGTTCTTACTACTCCTTGAACTTCAGCGTGTTCGGCACTATCAGCTTGTGCTTTATACCATGTAGTTCCATCAAATCTAACAATATCACCGACAACGAACCCATGACTTACTTGAGTAAATTCATCAATTAACGCAGTTCCATTACCAGTATCTAATTGTTTTTTAACAATATTATCTTCAATTACTAACTTATATAAATTTTCAGAAGTTGTAGTTGTTGGAAGTTCTGTAAATACTAAATTATTACTACCACTATAATATAATGTACCTGTTGTTAATGTATCTGAATCAGAAAACTTTGGTATATAACCACTAACACCAGAACCATCAATAACTTTTTTTCCACTTAGCTGTGATAAATTTATAGCTTGATTTATATATCCAGAACTGATAAATAAAGTTTCCGAAAACTCTGAAACGACTTCTTTTGAATTTGTGGCGCGAACTTTAACAAAATAATTATTATCTTCTTTTACTGGAAAAATAAAAGAAGGATTGATTGCAGAATATACAAAATCAGCAAAACCAGTTATTCTTTTTGCTATTTGTATTCCAGTTACAGAAGTTCCCAAACTATCCGTTCCGGTAGAAGAAGGTGTAAAATTATTTAAATATCTATCTGCTGAATACGTTCCAGTATAAATAGTTCCACTATAAAAACCTCCAGAAGGCAAAAAATTAAAATTTCCATTTCCTGTATATCCATAAGACAAGAATATATCTTGATAATTAGAATTACCAGATGGAATTCTTATTTCTGTTATATAAGGTATTTGAGTAGATGTTGTTTCGTAAGATCCAATTGGCAATGATCCAAAATTATCTACATAAACTGTATGATCAACCCATTGAATACCTGAAGATCCATAACTAGAAAATATATTTAAATTTCCAGAAATTCCTGTTCCTGTTCCATAAGCAATTGATAAAATATTTTTAGGAGAAGTATTTTGTTCGAAATAATTATATACTTTTTTATTATTGCCACTTTCTTCTACAGCGATATGAAATATACAGTCTTGAGATTGAGTTATTGGACTCCAAGTAAGAAATGCTTCTAAATTTAAATTTTTATCTGTTTTATTTAAACTTGAAGAAACGTAACCTGTTAAACCAGATATTGTTGGCGGTAAACTAGATAAATTATAAGAAAATGGCTTTATTCCTGAAGAAACTACTTTTTGACCACTATAAAAATAACTATAAGGTATTAAATGTACATAATATGGCTGACGAATATTATTATCAGCTATTAAAAATTGAGAACTAGTTTGTAAATCAGGAATAATTACGTTATCAATATTTATATTTTCGTAAGATTGTGTAAAAAGATAATCAGTAGAAGTTGTATCAAAAGAAGATCCAGTTGTTACAAAAACATCTAAAGATTTAATTATTTTTCTATCAGCGTAATTTAAACTTACTGTTACTTCATTATTTATATTATATCCAGAAATATAAACTTGAGGAGTTCCAAAATTAATTAAAGCACTTCCAGTACTAGTTCTTCCTTGAATATCCGTACTAACAATATCTATAAAAAACTGAGTTAAATTATTTACATTTTGCTCCCCAGTAATATTCGAAAATAAATTAACTAAATCATCATTAGTTACAGAATAAGATGTATTTAAAAAACTATCAGGAGAACTAAATATTAAATTGCGATTTATATCATAAAAATTAGTCTTAAAACCAGAAAAACCAGCATCTGTAACTATATCAGATAAAATATCATTAGTAACTGGTCTTATTACTGACCAATCTAAATTAATTGAATCTTCTAATAAAAATCCACTAACAAATGGCGTATTTATATTTAAACCATATGCGCTTGGTGATAAAGTATTATTTGTTGAAGAATCTGGATTAGCAGTAACTAAAGTTATACTAGATACCTCGAATGCCTTATCATAATCAATTCCTGAGTTTGGAATAAAAGCCATATATTACTTTACACGTTGATTAATTTTAAATTTTTATCAAAAGCGTAAAAATCAATAAAATAACTTGGACTATAATTTCTTGAAGAAATTGGTTTTTCTCCCAAGAATATATTAACAAATCTAGCTTCTGACCTTAAAATCTTAAATTTTAAAATCTTACCATTTCTAGTTATATTACATAGTAATCCATTAACCAATGGATTAGTTAAGTAAGTAAATAAATTAACAAAATTAATGTTAATTGATTGATACATCTTTAAATTATAATTAGCATTTAACACTTCATTTTCTATTAGAAAAGAATAATCATAATTCGTATTGATAGATTGAACATAACTTATATCCAATGGAGGATTAGTTATATTTGCAATAATTTGATCGTCTGTTAACGCTGAAGTTATATAATCATCTGTAGAAAAAACTATTTGTTTTTGATTATTTTGATTTGGATCTACATATTTGTCATCTTCAACTATTTTAAATTTTTCTTCATCATACTTAAGAGCAGAAATAGCATAATCATTTGCAGAATTTTCTGTAATACTACTAATACGATAAAGATTTTGTTTATCAATATTTTCTTCTAAATAGATAGCAAAATTAGCATCAGATCTTAAATTTGCATAATTACCATAAGTTTCATCTGGAAAAGATGTATAATATAAATCTTTTATGCTTGCATATATAGTTTTCATTGCAACAATTGCATATAATGGATTTCCTTTAGTTCTTCCTTCTGTATATAATAAAGTATTATTTTGATAAAATTTTATATCAGTTCCATCATAAGTTATTGAAAAACTATCTGTTATTTTAAAAGATCCTGAAGCTACAATTGAATTATTAACTTCTACAACAACTCCTGATCCAGCGAATCTAAAACGATAATCAATATCTGTATAACTATTATTTATATTATCAATTTCTGAAATACCCACTGCACTTTCACTAGACAAATCAGGAACAGAAAAATCAAGAGAACAATTATCAGTATACGATTGATTAGTATAAGCCTTTTTATTCCAATCTGATGCAAAACTACTTATAGCAGTCAATATTTTATTATCAGAAGAAGCTGTTATTCCAGATTTTAAAACCCAAGAAAAATATTTTTCATTTATTAACTTCAATCTTAAATTAGCATTATCTATTTCTGATATATAAAAAGATAATTCAATTGGTTCTCCTTGAACAACAGAAAATATTTTTATATTCTTACCTAAAGAATCATCAGCTACTGGCCTGTCTATATAAATATAATTATTCTTAAAATCTAAAGAAGTTATTTTACCGTAACTTATATTTGATGTTTTTAAATAATCTGCCACTCTTACAACGTCTCCTATTTTTAATAAATTAGCTTCAACGCCAGTTGTAAAGCTAACAACTTCAGATTCCAACTTTCCCGTTGCTAAAAACCATTTTCCTATTCTATTTGCTTGGTATCTAGAAGTAACACCAAATCCAATAACCTCTTTTTCAATCAATCCATATTTTTTTATTAAATCCGAATCTTCTACATAAACAATTTTATCTTTAAAGTTATCGCTTTTATCTAGATATGAAACTTTAGCTATAGAAAAAGAAGTATTAAAATCACTAGATGTGTAAGTAAATAAACCATCTTTAACGTTTGAATTTGTAAATATATAACTAGTAGGCGCAGAAACATCGCTGCTTAAACTTAAATAGCCATTTCTAAAATAAAAAATACCTCTAAAAACTGATGACAAATCAGATAAAACTTTTAAGCTTTCCGTTTCACTATTTAATAAAATATTTGCTGAAAATCTAGGTTCTAAGAAATCTCCAAAACCTTCTTGAGCAGCCACGCATTTTCCTGATTTTATTTTTAAATCATAATCAAATATTTTAGCAGAACTATATTGCTCAGAAATCTGTTCTTCTGCACTATTATAGCTTAAAACTATATTGTCTGTTCTGGAAATATAAGAAACTGCATACTTCTTAATCTTATCTTGTCTATTTAAAATAGATGGATTTCCTGATACATAAGACTGTAAAGCTGAAAAAAACTTACCACTCTTATCAGATTCTATAAATGTACGAGGACCAAAATCATTATAAAGCTTTATTTTTGCTTTATAAGTGCTAGTTACAGTAGCTGATACAATAATTTTTTTATAATTAGTATCAACATTTTCATCAAATTGATCTTTTATATCATATAAAAATAATAACGAACCTATTGGATATTCTAAAGATAATTGTGTTTGATTTATTGCTGTAGCTCTAGTAATTATTATAGTATTATAATCTACAGAATTTATATCTGTTAAATCATTGTCATAAGTAAAATTATCATAAGGATATTTTGTAGAAGCATTTGTTTTTACAAGCTCATCACAATATTTAGAAATTTTTAAAAGCTCCCATTTATTTAAATCGTTTTCATTAAAAAATGTTTTAGCTAATCCATATCTTGAATTAACACATAAATCATAAAATATCCAAGCTGGATTATCAGACCATTTGAGAGTTTTGCTAAAATTACCAGTCCAATCTCCAGAATATTCTCTAGCTTCACAATCATAATTATCTGGAACTCTTATCTTTAATAATTTGCAATCATAACTTCTTACTGGAATAGATCCAAAATGTCTTGCGCTTACTTTATTTCTACATAAAACAGAATATGGATTTGAAAAACCATAATTTATTTGTTCGATTACAGAATCTACTGAAAAATTTCTTGATGCATTTCCAGCATTTTTTAACTCTTGAATGGCGCTTATTCTTTGTTGAACACTATAAACACTTAAAATAAACTCAGCAAATGGATTATTAGCTTTATCCTCATCGGATATTTCTAAAACAATTGGAATAATAATTGGCGTAGATTTTACTACGAAGTATCCTTGAAAATATAAATAAGCTGTCTTTCTTGTTTGAGGATTATTTAAAGCAACAACAAATCTTATATAATTACTATAAGTCTCGCCTTTTCCTCCTATATAATACAATAAATCGATAGATACATTTAATATTATTGTTGTTGTGTATTTATTTTTTATATAATGAGTAAAGCAACGAGCAGTATCTTTTAATGCAATTAACTTCTTTTCAAAATCAGCAGTGGTATTTTCATAAAAAAGTTTAACATCATAATTTTTAGTTATATCAAAATTTAAAGAAGGATCTCTTTCCAAATCATAAACTCTACTTTTATATTCATATAAAGAACTAGCATTTAAATCTGAATTTTTAAGTGAATTTCCTAAATATAAACTAAAATCTGAAGAAGTTACATTAAATAAATTGCTTTTACTATCTTTAACTGGAACATCATTATAATAAACACCATAAGCTAAAGAAGAATTTGCTGAATTAACTGAACTAGCTGAAGAATTATTTAAAGAGATATAATTTACAGTATTTCCATTAGAATCTGTCAATCCTTCTATTGGTCCTTCAGTCAACATATCTACAGATTCATAAAAAGATTCTGAGTCTATTGTTGCATTATTACTAAGAGCAGCATTAGTCAAGATATTAGCACTATCTGTTTGAACGTATATATTCATTATGAAGCTATTCTATTTGTATTATATAAATAATTTGATACAACTACAGATCCTACTTTTAACCTACCATAACCTATTGGAATAGATATATTTCTTTTAGTAACGTTTTCATATCCAGAGAATAGTTTAGAATTATTTTTTATATCTTTTGGCGTTTTTGGCGATAGTAATTTTGTTATTAATAATTGAATACCTGTAGCAATAGCCATTATAACTAATGAAACTAAAAGAGTAATACCAAAATCAGAACCTAAAATTAAAGGAACTATTTCTATTTTAGAATTTTTATTTAAAACTGGAGAATTTAAATAATCTGGAGCCATTATTTTTCCATCTACATAAATTAAAAAATGAGAGATATATTCTTCCAAAATTCCTAAAGTTTTAATTAATTTTCCACTATTAGCCTCAATAGCATCAAAAGCTTCAGAAACAGTTTTAACATTCAAATTCCACTCTGTTTTCATTAAACTCTCAAATATTCCATGTAGTTTTATGTTAACCATATAATTAATATTTACACTTCATTTCTTTAAAAATATCATTTTTGATATCATACATGAGCATATTTAAGTTATGATATTTTTGATATTGAAAATCTATTTTTGAAAAGTTTTGGCTATGTGGATGACTATGAAATAAATAAATGATTTTAAATTTATTCTTTATATTTAAATAGTCTTTAGGAGATATTAAAAAATTATTTTCTTTAGAAGGATGCTTATTTTCAATTTGAATGAATTTATATACATTATTATCTTGAACAATAAAACCACAAATTTCTAATGCAGTATTTTTATTGCATAATGTTTTTATTTCATCCAATAATTCATTTTTTAGCATCGTTATCATAAGGAAATGTTGCTGGAAAAGCGCCAAAAGGTAATGAAGTTCTGGAGTTATTAGCTGATGTTTTATTGTCTTGAAACCTTAATAAACAACCATTTAATGTTTTAGAGCATTTATCTTGTTTCCAAACGTCTGTATTCTCTAATGGATTTTTATTTAATACGCTATCCTGCAAACATACGAAAAAAGTTTTTGGACTATTTAATGGAATTATCAAAGAAGACTCTTCATCTAAATCCATGCTGGGCAGTGGATCTATAAAAATAAAATCACCCTTAGAATAAGTTCTAGTTGATAACCATTCTCCTTTGTATGTTAAACTTGTTAAATTATAAGAATTATTGCTTAAATTTGTTTTATACCCAGCTAAAAAAGTCTTATCATTTTGATCTGCAACTGGAAGACCTATATTACTTGTTATTCCAGGATATGAAGGAGTAGATGATACTGAATCTTTCCATACTGTTTGAAAAAAATATAACGCATTAGCAGCGTCTCCAGATCCATTTTTTATAATTGGACCCGCATAGTCAGAAGTGTTTCCATAATTACATCCATAACAACGATAGTTCCATCCACAAGTATCGTTCGTAACTTTTCTAGCTGGAATATTTAAATTTTGAACATCAATCTTAGAAGATAACTCCAATTCCACTTCTTGTTTATTTTCACTTTTTTTCAAATTAATTATTAATTTATCAAAAGCTATATAAGTATTAAAACTAGAAGTTCCATAAGGATTAATCCCATCAGTAAAATTTGCCGCATCTAAATCTTTAGCTAAAATCTTTTTTCTATAAAACTTTTTTCCTATAAGATTATTTCTATCGGCTAAAATTTTAGAAAAATAATTATTTACGTTTGCAATTTTTAAAGTTGGCCTACTCTGTCTTCCATCAGAACTTTTTTGAAAAGATGAAAATTCACAAGGTAAAAAAGAATACTCATTACCTTGAAAAATAATATTTTGAGAAAAGTTCTTAGATCCATGAAATCTTAGAAATCCTTCATTAGGATCTAATTCTATCTCATATAAATCTAGTATTAGATAATTATTTAATTTAAAAAGAGTATTCATATCAAGAAGCGTTCGATGGTGTTCCAGCTATATTAAAAATATTTGGCAATCTAAAAGATTTATTTCTTATATTATAAGTAGCAGATGTTTCTCCAGTGAATAATTTAAAATATGTATCTATAAAATAATTATTTATATTAATCTGTTCGTTATCTATCAAAAGCCTATTATAACACGCAATATCAAAATAAGAAACTTTAAGACTTGACAAATCATTTATTAATTTAAAAGTAGTATTTTTAATATCGTTTATTAATAAAGATGAAGATTTATTCGGTTCTGGTGCTAAAGCTAATAGATCATAACTAGTCAATAAAGTTCCATTTATAAATATAGAATAAAAAGTTTTAGAACGTTTAACGTTTATTATTACTGGATAGTAAGTTTGATCAGAACTCAAGCTTTTAGATATTTGAGCAAAATTCGTCTTTACAATTCCAGTTTTATCATACATAAAAAAACTACCATCAATATTTTTTATTTCAGCATCGAATAATGGAGTCAAAAATGATTGAAAAACATTAGGCTCTTTAGAATAATAATTATAAGAAGTTGCTGGATACTTTGTATATAAAAGATGCTTAGATGAAACTTTTTCAGGCGTAGCTGTTTTATACCAATCTAAAAATTTAAAAGAAGTAGATGAATTAGCTAATGCATCAAAAGCTGTTACTTCTTCTATTGCAGCTACTATATATAAATCAAAATCATCACACACAATAGAATCAGTAAATGTTGTTGATAAAGACTGATTAGTTAATGTTAAAGCTTTGTATCCAAAACTCTTATAATTTGGATTATATGCGGCAGTGCCAGTTAAAGTATAAGATCCACCAACCCAATTAGGAGTATTTGAAATTCCACTATTAGGAAATCTAAAAATATAATCAGATGGCAAATTTTTATTATATATGTTTAGTAATACAGAAGAATTTGAGAATGAAGTTATTAAATTACCACATAATTGATTTGTACTTATAGTATTTACTGGTTTAAATTGACAATAAAAACTTCCACCAAAAGCTGAATATGGATTTGATACTACAGAATCTTGCGCAATTGGAATTGTATAAAATATATTTGGAATTCCCTGTAAATTTCCTGGTGGCAATTTAAAATTTAAAAAACAAACAACTGTTTGTGATCCAACTTCTCCATAACCCGCTTGAGGAGAAAACCAATATCCAACATTTCTTAGCGGAAGAGAAACTCCATTTGCAGTTAGATTTTGATCTATTTTTAAAAAATCTAATTTACTATTGAAAGAACTATAAGATCCTTGTATAGGAAAATTTCCATTTTGAAATATATAATCATTTCCAACAGCACCTAATGTATTTGTAGTTAAAACAATACCAGCTTTTGAACCACCTCCACCAGATAGTATTGACGAATTGTTTTGAATATATAAATTATATTTTAAATTGGAAACAGGAGCTTGACCAGTTATACTTGTTTGTGCAGCAAGTTTTAATACATTTCCTCCGGATTTAGAATCAGATAAACTGCCGTTGTTATAATATGCTCTAGTATCTATCAAAGTTTGATTAATATTTTTAGACCAAGGCTCAACGCTATTTAAATTATCATTCTTGATTTGACCACCTTTTCCTTGATATCCAATTAAACGAGTTGTAGAAGGAATGTAAATATTTACAGTTGTATCACCACCGATATCTCCAGTAAAATTTTCAAATGTACCGTCTAATTGTAATGCATATCTATCGCTATCTGTTGAACTAAAAGTACTATCTTCTGGTAAATATATCTCTATAGAATTATAATAACTTAAGTCTGATTTGCCATAATTAGCATCTACAATATATTTATATAAATCAAAGTTTTGTATATCATATCCTTGTTTTAAATTAACAACTAAAGGCCCTCTGCTAAATTTTATATTTTGAGGTGTTCCGCTATAACCACTAACAACTTCATTTGATAATTGAGTGGTTATTGAATCCACACCTGTTGCATAAATGCTGATTCCACTACGACCAACAGATGAAGTATACATTCTTGCATAATAACCTGTTTCTATTAAAAATGGATATTCAGAATAAGGAATATTTATATAATTTAAATACTGATCTGTACCATAAAAGTTTCCATATTTTGGAAAAGCATTTGTATTTTCAGATACATTTATATTTTTAGAAAAAACTATAGATGAAAAATTTTGAGTAGTAGATATATCTAATTCATAACCTGTAAAAAAATAATTATTTAAATTTTCTATTCCTGTTGGAACCGACCAATAAAAATCATAATTTAAACCATTTTGTGTATCGTAATTTCTTACCGCTTTAAAAGACCTAACATAACCACCAGTAATATCTATAATTTTATTTCCTGTTATTTGTAAAGTAATATTACCGCTTGGATCTGTAGTTCCATCTTCCGTTGATTCGCTAGTTATTGTTATTATTGTAGATTGTGTGCCTGAAGGCGCAGAAACTGTTGGAATAAAATAAATGTCTACATTTCCATAATTACTACTATCTAATAATAAAGAAGATTGAGATAGCGCAAAATTTGTTTCATTGCTATTGTTGAAACTATATTCAACTTGCGAATTTCCACTATTGTATATATTTAATGGATAAGAAATAGCAAAACCAGTTAAACATTGTCCTATATTTTTACCAGTTGTATTAACGTAAGTCATAGTGAAATTAATGTATTAAAATATATATCTGATGAAGTTAAACCTTTAAATTCTAAAAATTTTACCGAAATATCGTGATTGTTATAGAATTTATATGTATGATTCCATTCAGGACAATAAACATTTATTGTTTTATTATAAGGATCTGGCAAATCTATTTCAAAAATCTTAAAACCAGCTTTATTATCTAAAAATTTTAATATTGCCAAAGCTTCTTTATCTGATCTATTAGAAAAGCTTAAAGTAAAATCTAAAACATTCTTATTTATTCCGTCTGTTTCATAAACTGGCGCGGTCATCGCATACTCAGTTTTTACAAATCTTGGATTAAGCGGAATTTGAAAATTTAAATCAGGTTTAAAATAAAATTTTCTTGTGAATAAGCTATTTATTCCTGTAGGATTTTCATTTATACTTACGATTTTATTATTGGCTCCAGTGTACCAATAATAATCTTCTAATAAAGAACTTGTTGTTTTAAAGAATGAAACATCGTCTTTAAAATAAGGTTTAGTTTGATCAAATAATCTTGTTGTATCATCTCCAGTAACTAAAAATCCTTTATAATCCAAATTAGAATCATATGGCGAATTACAAGTTATCGTAATTGTGTTTAAGTTCGCTTCTTTAGAAGAATATTCTAAAGAATTAAAATATATTTTAGCGTTATTTTTATATGGATAAAATAAATCAATATCTACGGATTGATAAGATTCCACTAATCCTAAAGCCTCATATTCAAAAGTATTTTGAAAATAACCAATTAAAGATTTTGATTGAACATCCGTTAAACCATCATAAACTAATTTAAAATCGCTTGTTAAATTATTAACGTTTGGAACAACATTTGTATAATATCCATCACCATATTGCATCTTTAAAGCCTTTGTGGTGAAATTTGCAGAACATCCATAGGTTTTATTAAAAATAGAATCAACATCTCTAGTTAAATATCTAGATCCTGTTATATTAATAGGTGCATATGAATAATCAGAACTAGTAAAATCTTGATTAGCTATATAAAGACCATCGTCATTTGTAAAATGTTTTTCAAATAAATATTTTTCTATTTGTAGTATTTGATCATCTGTAGGAGTTTTTGAATATCCTATTATTTCATAATAAGAAATACTTGAAGCATCATAGTTCCATATATTATTTGCGCCAACATGCCCATTACCAGCAGTTCCAATTCTAAGACCAGCAGCACCAGTATAAAAATAATTACTTGTTAAATTCAATAATTCACAACCATTATTTCTTAATTTAAAATTATTAGTTGTATTATTTTTTATAATTGAAACTATACTTTTCTTTTTTAATAATTTGGATGCTGAAAATGCAGAATTAATAGGTGGAGGAGAAGTTATGCCATTGGCAGTAGTAGTATCAACTATAAATTGTTGAGATTCTTTAGGTACATTTGTATTCCAAGAATATTCAATATTATTTCCATAAACCATTAATGCACCACTAGTAACATACGGATTGGCTGAATCCGTATTTATAATTGTAGAATAATTTGGATAAATTATTCCATAACCACCACCAGCATCATAATTAAATAAACCATTTTTTAAATCATCATATTCAAATACAATAAACCAACATCTATCACCTGTTAAAAAACCAGAAAAATTTTGAGAAGTATATAATTGATTATACGAAAAAGTTTCACCTAAAGATCTTTGGCAAACTACAGAGTTTCTATTTTCATCGTATGTGGGCCTAGAATCTAAAGTTACAGTAGCGTCTAGATTTACTAAATTTTGTTCTGAAAATCCTGGTGCTGAATTATGCCATAAAGATATTTTACCAGAACCATCAAATTCAATATTATTAATAGTATCTAAATTAAACCAAGCATATAAACCAGATAAATTAGTAGGATATACAGAATCTCCAGTATAAAATTCATAATCAACCAAATCATATTGATCATAACTTTGATTAATATCAAAATCTTTGATACCTGTTACAGAGAATTGTGTATTTAAAAATTTGCTCATAAGGTGTTTCTTAATGGAGCTAAACGTTGAGTTATTGCCAAACTGCTTTGCAATATACCATTATTACTTGCATTAATTCCTCGCGATTCTATTCTACCAGATATATTAAAAGTATTTAATAAATTATTGTTATAATCTTTTATATATAAATCGCAATTACTTATTTTTCCTTCAACATCAGAAACGTTATTTTGTTTAAAGAAATTGCCATCAACGCTTACGCTTTTATTTTTATTTGATTTAGCGACTCTAAAAGGAACTGTTTCGCCATTTTTGAAAAATGGAATTCTTTCGCACTGTTCAGAATATTGAAATCCAAATACTTCAGAAAAACCAAATACATTACTTAAATCTGAAATATAACTTCTATTTGAGTGGGAAACGTTATTAAGAGATTGATTTCTATTAAAATAAAATTGTTTGAAATCATTTGTACTATCAACTGTATTTAATTTACCAAACCAATCAAACTCTGCACTCAAAGATATTGGAGAAAACTGAGAAGCTTTAAAAGAAACTGTTTTAAGATAACAATTTTCTATTTGAACTCCTGCAAACAATGCATTTACTGGACTTTCAGAATTGCTTGTAGGAATTAAATAACTTGGATAAGCTCCTGTTAAAAAAAACTCAGTAGTTAAACTACCAACAACTGTTCCTTGAGGAGCATATCTCAATAATGAACCATCAGAAAGTAACACTGGTTCAATATTTGTTCTTAAAGATATTTGTACAGATGTAGAATAAAAAATATCATTATTTATTCTAAAATCTAAATTTTCATATTTGATGAATTTACTCATTAAACTATTGTGTAAGCAATTGTTGTTACTACATTAAAATTAGCGGCTGCTGCTTTAGTTCCATTTGTATTACATAATCTATATTGCAACAATTGACCAGAAGTAAAATTAGTTGACCCAACAAAATTAGCTTTACTCTTTACTATCACAGAATTTGTAGAAACACCAGCAACAGTAGTTGCAGCAATTATACCACTCGTTGGAAAAGTAACTGGATTACTCGGAGGACTAACAAAAAAACCAGACACAAAACCATCTGGTATATCTTCATTATATATTGGTGAAATTGCTGATATTTCAAATCTATAACCACCAGCAGTTTCAGCAGCAATATCAGAAGTCATAAACATTACCCTTTCAACACTTCCATTAAAATTTGCTATCGTAAATGGCGATGCTATAGAATTATTACCAGAAGGATTATTACTAGAATTAGGATACAATGGATTAAAATATATATCAGTTCCAGTTACTTGTGTTTGATATGTTTGTACAAATTTTCCTTTACAGTATGCATCATTAGAAGTGTAACTTCCATCTATATCTAAACTTCCCGCTGTACTTAATTTTGCAACAACATCTGGAGATGCTCCGTTATAACCATTTTTTATAAAAACGAAAGAATCATTTAGACCTGGAAAAACAGTATCTGCATATAAATTTCCAATTGACCATTTATCTGTACTTGGAGAACTATCATAACGAGAAAAAGTTACCAAACTATTTCTTGGCCCACTATCACCACCTCCAAATGCTTTGTTAGCTGCAACAACTATTTGTGTTGATCCTTGAACATTTGTTGATTGAAAATAAGCTGGAGTAGCTGATGAAGGCCCTGTTGAAGATGTTCTAACATCTAATTTATATAATGGAGCGATAGCTCCTAAACCACAAAAGCCTTCACTTGATATTACTAAATTACTTTCAGACAATGTTGAACTTGGACCCATGTATGTAGAACTAGTACTTAATCCAACATAAGCTGTAGCTGTTGAAGTTCTATAGCTACTTACACATCTGCTAAGATTAGTCTGAAATCTAGCTACTTCACCAGCAGTTCCACTTACATGAAATGTATAAGCTGGAATAGAATGACCTATACCTACTTTAGGAGCAGTTAAACTATTATCTACATAAACTGCATTATAACCTATATTTATATCACCCAAATTATTATAATTTAATAATAGAGTTTCATCATTAGCGCTTGTTTTGATTTCTGTATTATATGGATCAAAAAGTATAGCATTGCCTGAATTTTGAAACTGAATCGATGCTCCACTTACTAAAAATTTATTATTTAAAACTCCAGTAGAATCAGTGATTCCAAAATTACCACTCTGATCTACTACGAATAAATTACTAAATGTTGAACCACCATTAACAGATGATTCTAAATATAATTTAGTATCATTTGGTTTTTTACTGAATTGATAATAAGTATTTGGATCACTTAATGAAAAAGCTATTTTTCTTCCAGAATTTGGAGTGCTTAGTCTAATTTGACCAGAACCATTTGTAGAAGCAGTATTATCTACAACATCTAATGAAACAAATGGAGTTCTATCATTGATACCAACAAAACCATTCGATCCACTAATTGATAATCCATAATTACCATTATTTTCAAAAATAGTTAAACCTTGACTATTTTGAGCATAAAAACCAGTAAATGCTTTGCTTAATTCGTCTCTTGTTATTTTATTATCTTGTGAGGAATCAGAATTGGATACCAAAAATATATCAGTAGCCGCAACATTTACTCCTAATTTATCAGATAATGAAGATAGTGGTATTCCCATATTAATTGTTTAAATAACCTTTATAATTAAGTTTTACACTTAAAACGTCGTCAGCACTTGAATTAAATTCTTGAGATATTAGTTTCACATTGTTAAACGATTGATTAAACATGTTTATTCCAACTAGTTTTTTATATAATATCAAATCAGAACCTCCATTAACTGTTAAGTTTTGCCCATTAACAGTAAGAACTTCATCTGCAAAAACTGTTCCATTTATGCTTATTGAAAAACTAGCATCATCATCATTATTTAATTGAGTGTATAATTTTCTAGCTTGATAATCGTCTATTTCTAGATTAAAAGAAGCGTCTATTTCAATTGGCAACTCTAATAATATTTCATTAGGAACGTAAGCATAATTAGCTGTAGGGCCAGATGGACCAGATCCTCCTGAAGAAAGCCCAGATGGTTGAAGAAGATAAATTGGTTTTTTAGGACAATTTATAGAATAATTAAACTGAGTTATTCTATTTGTTGATGAACCACTGCATGATAGAATAATATCTTTTACTTGAGGAACGCTAATATATGGTGCGCTATAATTTCCAGAAGCAGAAATATTATTTCCTATGTCACCAAAAACTTGAATATCTATAGAAGTCTTAGGAATTTCTCCTACAGAACAATCTAAACTAAATCCATTTAAACAACCAGTTTGAAATCCAAATGATTTGCCAAAGTAATTTATACTAGCTGCAAAAGTTCTTGCTTGTCTAGAAAGATTTTCACCCGTAAAAGGCAAAAACGGATCATTATATAATAAATACTTATCTACTTTAAATTGAGCATTTGGAACTTCGGCCATTATTTGTTTATTATAACCGACTCCGATTGTGTTTATTGGAGCATAATTAAGATTATAACTACCATTAACAGATAATATTCCAGAAATAGCTGCGCCATTTAAATAAAATCTATTTTCGTAGTTTAATGCGGCATTTTTCATATTATCCTTGGCGTGTTCCAGCTAAACTTCCACCAAATCTTTGTTCATTTTTAATAGCATCTAATACTACAGCATAAACTTTACTATTCAAATTCTTAGATAATGCTACATCTTGTTGAGCATAACTTGTAGAACTAGATCCAACTTCAATTGTTCCATCTCTACTAACATTAGTATTGAAATTAAATGAATTAGTAGCATTTGTGGTATTAACAACATTAGAATTACTATTTGATATTGGCGACATACCTCCCGCTTGCATTCCAACACCATATCTTTTAACTATAGGAGTATTATATAATCCGCCTTCCATATAACCTGGAATTGTATCAGACAAACGAGACCCAATTAATCCACCAGTCTGTTTACCAAATGGATTCATTTTTTGATACCAAGGTGATTGACCATAAGCAGTTGGACCAGAGAAGAAACTCTTTACTCCACTATAACTGCTTCCTCCAGTATAAGCTCCTGAGTATGGACTTATTAAACCTTTATCTATGAAAGGTTTGATAGAAGCTGATTCAGCTTTTGTTAAATTTGCTCCACTAGTTAATTTACCAGATAAAGCTTGCGCTTGTTTAGATTGAGTATTTTGTGCGATATTTGACATTCCTTGTGCTAAACCTATAGATGCTACAGCAGCAACCAAAGATCCAATTAGAGCCGCTCTTTGTTGTTTATTTGCAAAAGCTTTTCTTCTACGCTCTTCAGCAGCAGCTACTTCAGCATCTCTTAATTCACCATATAACTTACTATTTTCCATTCCATAAGTTGTCATATTAGCTTCCATTGATTTGAGATCTGTAAATTCATTACTAAATGAACCTCCAGAAGCAAAACGAGGAGCCATTGCAAAATTTAGTTGATCAAGTGAAGCTGGACCACCCATTGCCATTACCGCTCTTCTATTCAAGACGTATTCCCCATTTTCGAGTAGTGCTGGATATTTATCTCCAGTTCCTGAGCCAGAAACATACATACCAGATTGAGCGCGAATTACGCCTCCTTTTTGTTGTTTTCTTATAGATCCACTTAAATCAACTCCATATCCTTGAACAAGACTAGGAGCAAACGATCCCATGATTTGATAAATACTAGATCTTAACATCATAGTACTTAGTTCATCAAGAAATTTAGCGGCTATGCCCATTAATGCTTGACCTAAATTATCTGATTCTCTAATCGCAGCTTTTATGCCATCTACTAAGCCATCAGCAAACATTTTTGGTATTTGTCTTCCTATTGTTCCAATCAACGCTTCGCCTTCATTAGCAAGATCTCTAAATCCAGCTTTGAATTGAAACATAAAGTTTGAAGATAAATTTATTTCTTCAAAAGCTGCTTTTAATTGCGCGGCAGCTTCTTCTAAATCACTAGCAGCGTCTTTTGAATTTTTTCTTAATTCTTCTGAAGCCGCATCAATTGCTTCTACAAATGTTTTTTGACTATCGACTAGTTTTAATGGATCTAAAGTTCCAAAAGTTCTTTGTGCAAAACCCCTCATTTGAGCCAAAGCTTTTTGAGGATCTTTTAAATCAAGAGATTCTCTAGTTTTAGCTAAATCTATTTTTTGTGCATCACTTAAACCTTCAACATTAGTTGTTATTACTTTAGATATTGAATCTAAATCTTTTATAGAACGAGATGCTCCTATATCAGACATAGCTATTTTATACTGATAAGAAGCCATTTCTCTTTTTCCATAAAGTTGTTCTGTTACATATCCTTCTGTTTTTGATTTAACTTGTCTTAATCTTTTTTCTTGATTTAATAATCTACTTTCGTCTTGTATTCTTGTATTTAAATATATTATAGATTTTTTTAATTGAAAATTTAAATCGGCTACAGCTTCAGCATTTTTTGTTGTTATTATTTCTTCAGCTTTTTTCAAAGCAAAATACATAGAAAGTTCTGAGAATAATTTATTAAAAGCCGCTGGATCTGCTAAAGTTTTTACTAAAACACTTCCAGTTTCTTTTCCTTTTTTTAATGTAGCAATTAATACTTCTTTTTGATCTTTGGATAGCTCAGTTATTGAATTAATTGATTTTTCAAAATTTCCAACGAAATCAGGTATAAAACTAACATACATTCCACTTATACCCGCTTGAATTTTTTTCAACGATTCTGATTGAACATTTCTAAACATTGAGAAAAATTGTTCATTTTGCTGATAAACGGCTTTTTGAGTATCTGGATCTATAAGATCTAATTTTGTTAACGCAGATGTGTCTTTAGTTAACATTGATTTTAGCGATTGAACTATTTCTAATCCATATAAACCAGAAGTTGGACCTGTAGTTTTCATACCAACTTCTTTAGCTCTTTCTTTTGTCAATCCCACTAAATTAGCTGAAAAAGTTTCAATATTTAATGTTGCTTCTTTTTGTTTTAAAGTATATTCATTAAGAATGTTAGTCATTTTAACAACATCATTTCCAGCATCAGATAAAGCGTTTTTAAGATTAGAGTCTTTAATATTAGCAAAAGCTAACGAAGCTTCTTTTCCTAATTTATTTGCATCTTTAATATTTTCATTTGCAGCTATTTTTGATTTCGCTTGAATGTATTCAGAAGCGGCGTCAAAACTTTCTTTTTCTTTTATTTTCTTTTCTTCATATATTTTTGTCAAATCATCTAAATTTGTTTTTGAACTATTTATTGCAGTGATTAATCCAGTTAATCCTCCCAAAACTCCACCAATAACTGCTCCAGGCGCTCCACCAATCATTCCACCTATTTGTAATCCAGTAGAACCAGAAGCCAAAACATTACTAAAAGCAGATGATTTGAAACGTTCTTGTTCTGTAAGTTTTTCTCTTGATTTTCCACCTGTATAGAAACTTTCAATTTGACCAGCGAGCATATTACCAGCTATAGTGGTAAATGGATTTGCAGCAATTCTACCTAAACGTTTACTAACTGCTCCTATAATTGATTTTCCACCTCCACCAGAAGTATTTTGATTTGTTGCATTTGAAGCGGCGTTATTAACTGAATTTGAAACGTTAGCGCCTAAATTACTAGCACTAACTTTAATTTTTGACATACCAGAACTCAAAGCGGCTTTAGCTTGTTGCGAACCTTTTTCTATCGTATCCGCAAAAGCAGCCGCGAAAACGCCTATATAATCGTAAGCATATTTCATTTTTTTAACAACGTTTTTAGCAATTTTTTCCGCTTCAGCTTGTAGAATAGCAGGATCAAATCCAGATTGTGCATTTTGAGATTGGCTTTGGGTTTGATTTCTCGCCATTTTTCTTCTAGCTGATCTACTATTTCCAAAATTTGGAATAAATCCTCCATGCATCAATCCAGCGGCTTTTTGACCTCTCATTGAATCACTCAATGCATTGCCTAAACCTCCATGATCAGCAATTGCGGAACTAAATGTTGGCTGACTGCTATTTCTAATATGAGGGAAAGGCTTAGTATCAAAGATAGCTTTATTTCCGCTCATGCTTTCTTCTAAACCCATTACTGCTTGTTTATAAGCAAAGTTAGGAATAAATCCACTTGCAGAAGCCATTGCTAAGAACGCAGGATTTTTAACATAACTATTTAATAAACTATTTGTTTCTGCGGACAATCCTTTTACAAGATCAGGACTACTTTTAGCCATTTGAGAATAGCTTGTTCCTGCAAGTTGAGAAAAAGTTTTTCCAAATGCGGAAGGCAATTGATTCTCATGTCCTAATTCATTAAATGTAATTATTGATTCTTTTATTTTAGCTGCACCAGCAGGATTAGCTTTGGCAAATCGTTCGTATTTGTCATTTAAATTTCCAGAAATAGAACCAGTTAAATTTGCTTTTGGAAAACCTTTATATTCAAGAGCTATGTCTCCTAAAAACGCATCAAATGCTGATTGTTTTTGATCTGTTCCAGGTTGCAAGGCATAACCCCTAATCAACTGATCTTTAATTTTTGATTGGGAAACTAATTGCATCGCTTTAAATACAAAATCCTCATACAATGGAGCGAAAATATTATTATCTCCAACCTTATCTGCACCTTTAGCACTACTTCTAAAATTAACTTGTCTAAAAGTATCTACGTCACTTGCTTTAGATATTCCCAAAGCAGGTTGAATAGCATCAAAAGCAGGATTACCAAATTTTTTAAACCAAGGAACTCTTATTGCACTAGTAGGAGGAGCAAAATTAGGAATAAAGCCAGAACCATATACTTTATCTTGAGCAAATTGCATTGTTATTTTTCTTTTCAAAATATTTTTTTTCTCTGAATCTGGTAAATCATTTAATAAATTATTTTTAGCTGTAGTTTTTAAACTAGAAATCAATGAAGTTTGCGTAACGCTAGAAGAATCAGAACCATCACCTATTATTTCTGTATAATAAGGTCTTATAAATAAATCGCCAAGAAGCCCTTCATTTGAAATTAAAGATGATTTATCATTTAATTTTATTCTTCTTGATGATGATCCTTGTTTTGGCAAATAACCATAATAATTTTCCCCTAAATGATTAATTATTTTACTTATATTTTGAGAAGCTGTATGACCATAACCAGCATGAGCGTCAGCAAATGAATTTGATTTATAAAGTCTTGGATTAAAACCTTTGTTAATAGGCTTAAATCTAACTTCATTAAAATCTATTGCTGCATTATAAGCAGGAGAAACTCCAATATCATTTCCGACACTAGCTTCAAAACCTCTACCAATAGCAAATTGATCTATTTTTTTAATAGCAAAATTTGGAATAAATCCATTAAACATATATGGATCAACACCTGTTCTACTTATAGCATTTTGTCTATGTGCGCGACCAGCTTTTGATCCAGCAGGAGGATTAATAAAAGGTTGAGCAAAACCGGGAATATATTTTACATCTTCCGCAGTATTCATTACCCCACCAACAGGAGACGAAACAACTCTGCCGGGAGTATATCCACCAGCTTGTGCGCCAACAACTTCCGCCATTCTTGTTGCATTAGGAATATATCCACCTGCGCGAGTAACTTGCAATCCACCAGATCCTTTTACTCTTACTCCTTGAGTAGCTAATTGAGCGGCTAATTGTTTAGCAAGTGTAGACTGCATTTGATATTCTGCTGTCTGTTGTCTAGCTATTTGAAGTAGCAATTGCGCTTGCGCTGCTTGATTACCCATTAGTCCAGAAAGAGCTTGCGAAGCTGGCCCTTGTTGCTGCATGATTTGCAAAATAGATTGTTCGATATTTTTTCTATTTTGTGTTTCGGTAGTTATACCAGCGATCTGAGGCAAAGCCTGACTAAGATAAGTAAAAGAATTTTGTATTAATTTAAAAAGAGTAAAAAATGCAGCAATAGCACCGGGACCAGCTATTACATTTCTAATTCCTTTTAAGAAACCATTCGCAAATAAAGCCCCAGCATCATCGCCTTCCAATAAAGTGTTTAATCCTTCAATAAAACTCTTTAATTGTTCTGTTCCATATTTAGCTAATGGTTCAAATGTTACTTTACCAATATTATTAGCTAATTGTTGTGTAGATACAGCAGTTTGTTTTAATAACGCATCAAGAGTTTGATTCAATTTTGCAGTAGCTACTTCAGCTTCATTTGTTGCTGAAGCGCCTCTTTGTAAGGCTCCAGCATACACGCCTTGTGATTTATTTAAATCGTTAACAATTGCTTTTAAGATGTTGACTTGATAAACACCCGCAACTTGTTCAGACAATTGCGCTCTTTGAGCATCAGCCAATCCTCTATAAGCTCCAGCAAAGTTTTGTAATATCTGAACGGCTGGTAAAATATTTCCTTCAACATCTCTAACTGCTATATTAAAAGCTTCCAACTGATCTAAAGTTTCAGTACGCTGTAAACGAGTAAAAATTGTTTTTAATGCGTTACCGATTACTGCACCACCTCTTGCAGTGCTTTGTTGTGCGGAAGTTACCAATGCGTTTAACTGATCAAGACTAACTCCAGCTTCTTGCGCTGCTTGACCTGTACGAGACAAAGCTTCAGCCAAATCTCCTGCGCCTACGGCATAGTCTTGTTCAACCGCAACGAGTTTATTTAATATTTGAGTAGTAGTGATTCCAGTTGCAGCAAAACCGTTTACAGTGGAAGTTAATGCATCAACAGCATTTGCAGTGCTAATTCCAGCTAATCTAGTTAATGTAAGAGCATCTTTTGTTCTTTGTAAAGTATCTTCAGCTTTTAAACCTTGACGAGAAAATTCAAGAGCGGCTTTAGAAGCGTCATCAAAAGATGAAGCCGTTTGCTTGCTAACATTAAATAAATCTGTACTAAATTTTTGTAATTGACTTGTAGTTAGTCCAAATACACGATTAATATCTGCAAGATTCTTTTCTACGTCTATCGTAACACTAGCTAATTCTTTAAAACTGCGAATGACTCCACCTAAAACAGCAGTTGAAGCGCCGAATGCAATAACGCGAGCATTAGAAGCGGCTAGTGCTGCTTCAAAGTCTTTAACATCGCCCGTCATTCTGCCAAGAGGCTGAGAGAAAGCTCGTTGATTAACCGTTAGATTAAGTTGATTATTCTGAGCGAATCTTTGGTTATACGCTTGAACACCAGCTTGAATAGAAGCGGTTAATGCTGCTTGATTGGCGGCGACATTAATTTGAACTGCCATATTTCTTATTTACACGTTAAATTATCGATTATCCGAATAATTTCATCATGTCGTCCATACTCAATGAACCACCTTTTTTCTTAGCTTCATCAGCTAAAGATAAAGTTTTTTGTCCTTTTGCTTTTAAACCTATATATTCAAGATCTTCAGGCGTTGCACCAACAATAGAAGTTGCTTGATTTTCTTTATTATTTTTATTTTCTATAGCTTTTTTAGCATTCTCATTAGCATTAACATAATCAATAATTTTATCAGGATCATTTCTGATCTCTTGAGGCATTTTATCATTTTGTTGAAAAACATTCTTAAAAAATCTTGCATAAATAAGCAATTTTATCTGATTGTAAGTAAGCTCACATACTGATTTACCAAAGAATTCAGTAGGATTTTCTGCAAAAGGCATATATAAATTAAAAAAATCTTGCAAAACTAAATGTTGAATTGTGTTATCATTTATGTTTTTATATACTTCAGTATATTGTTTTATAATACAAGTTAAAGTTTCTGAATCAATATTATCAAACTGATCCTCTTCAAAAGCAACTTTGCTTAGTTTTTTATCTTTATATAAGCATTTAAGAATATAAAAATCATTAACCCTCTCTTCAGCATAGCTTTCGGCAGTTCTGTTAAAAAAAGCTGCTTTTGTATTTTTTAAATCGTATAATCGTTTTTGCGCCGACTCTATATCAGCATTTATTCTTAATATTTCTGATTTCAAGAATAAAGTTTTTTTCTGCTTTTGAAAATTTTCTATTAAATCTTCTTCTTGTTTAATTAAAGATTCCTGCCGATTGGTCCATTGTTTTTCTTCAATTAGACGTTTAAGAGTTTCATCGTTTGTAGGAACCCCTCTACTTTTCGCTTCGTCAAAATAATGATCGTAGATCTGATCGATATCGACCTGATCTTCTAAAGACAAGTGCTTTAAATAAAAAAGATTCTCTAAAACTTTAATTTCAGAGAATCCATTTTTAATATCCCGAAAAGCTTTCTTGTATTTACTCTGTTGGGATTGTTCCATCTATTTCTCCAATGATTCTATCGAACTCTTCCTTTTCAGTGTTGCTTGTAAAGAACCAATAACTAATAAGACTTGCTAACTTAGTATAGCATTTTTCGTAAATTTCATTCTTATTTTCTTCATAATCAAACATTGCTGCTTCTTTAGCTTCAAAAGTTTTACCCGGAAATAACCATTCAAATTCAGCATTTTTCTTACTATTGTCCTTAAATTGAGTAAGATTAAGCACATACCATAGAATAGCTCTATTCTGAGCTTTAATATCAGCAGTATGATTAAAAAGAGTCATATAACTAGTCTCTTTTTCGATCAAAGTCTTGCGTCTTTGTAGAATTTCAGAGGTGACAGATTCAATTTTCTTTTTGTAATCTTCATCTCTTTCTGATTCTGGCTTTAGATTAAGAATTGTAAGTCTACTTTGTAGATCTCCAATTTCTCCAGCGGCAGAAACCATAATCTTTGCATCTGTATCGCTAATCAAACCACCAGTATCGCTATACTTATTTAGCAACATCGCTTTTGTTAAGATCCCATTTCTAATACATCTACTCATCTCAATACTAAATTCCATGTCGGCTTCTTGCATTTGTTTGCGATTTGGCTGCAAAATATTTATTTCTACTGGGATTTGCTTCTTTACCTTTTCCTTGTAAGTGCGAGTAACTGACTCGCCTTGTTCGTTTGTCACCGTTTCAGTCTTGTCTTCTTCGACCTCGGCATTTTTAAAAATATTGAAACTATACAGAGACTTTGACATAATTTATTTATACTAATATATATTCTATAGTTTTTCAACCAGTGTAAAAGTAAATATGGCTACAAATCTTATTTCTGCTTCCGAAAGAACTGCGCTCAACGCAGTTATGGAGGATATTCATGAGACATTTGCTCGCGAAATCACTGTTTTTAAGGAAGCTTCTCAAATCGTAATCATTACTGATCCTAACTTTAACCCATTATATAATACCGCTGGTCAAACCACTTCATATGTAAATACACCTGTTTACAAGACTTTCAAAGTTAGAATTCAATACAATGACGATATTGGTAAAAAATACTGGAGCGAATCAGGTTTAGCTTCTCAGATTAAACTAGAAGCAGTCGTTGGCTCTGTTAGAATTAAAATAAGAGCAGAAGATTATGACTATATCAAAGATGGCCGTCGTTTTGATGTAGATGGTAAAAGATTCGTTTTAAATTCTACTTTTAGACCACACGGTCTATTTGATAATCAATTTTATACAATGTATCTCAAGCCTGATCCATAAGATATGAATCCCGAATGGATAAAAATGTTTCAAGATTTGCAAGCTGATAAA
>Ga0315905_10001379_pt1 | contig 26094 bp, 15 predicted proteins | sample LakEriMetagenome_5_FD_203522 | JGI IMG/M metagenome (GOLD analysis project Ga0315905, IMG submission 203522) | Freshwater fungal communities from buoy surface, Lake Erie, Ohio, United States - Buoy 4 MA121 | ecosystem: Environmental > Aquatic > Freshwater > Lake | place: USA: Lake Erie, Ohio...
CGCTCTCGGCTTCGCCGGTGATGACAGTGACAGGGCCGGCGTCCGCTCCGAGAGCCGTGAGCAGCGCCAGCCAGGAGGCTGCGGGCCAGTTCTTCCGCGCGCTGCCGCTGCCGGGGTGGACGGTGATGCCGTGGCTGGCGGGCTGGCCCGGAAAACGGAGGCGGTGCACCGCAGCGGCGTCCGTGATGCCCAGCGGCCGGAGCGCGGCGGCGAGTTGCTGCGAAACCGGCGCGGCTTCCGCAAAGGTCCACGGTCCCTGGAGAATGTGCGGCACACCGCAGGCGCGCAGGTTTTCCCGAAAAGTCCCTGCCTCATCCGCGAGCCAGGAGACCACGAGGTCGAAAGCGCCCATCCATTCGCGCCAGGAGCCGTCCGAATTTCCCCCCGCGACAAAGAACGGCGCAAGGCCGGCGCTTTCCAGCGAGCGCCAGCCGTCACAAAGCCCATCCTCAGCCGCTAGGGCCGCATGCGCCGGATGCGCCAGCAGGTGCAACGAGGCCTCCGGATACCGCCGGCGCAGCGCCGCGAGAGCGGGCAGCGTGACGATGAAGTCGCCCAGCGCGCCGCCCCGGGCCGCAAGAATACGGCGCGGGGCGGCGGAAAGCTGGACGGCGCCCTCCATGCGCAGCGCCAGGCTCAGACCGCGGCGGAGCGCAGGAGGAAATACTCCACGCTGTCCGTCAGGGCGCGCCACGAGGCGTCGATGATATTGAAGCTAACACCGACGGTGCTCCAGTTGTCCGTGCCATGGGTGCTGTCGATCAGTACGCGGGTCTTGGCGGCAGTGCCGAGGTGGCCGTCAATGATGCGGACCTTGTAGTCTTCGAGTTTCATCTCGGTGACGGCGGGATACTTCGCAACGAGGGCTTTGCGCAGCGCGCCATCGAGGGCGTTCACCGGTCCATCGCCTTCTGCGACGGTGAGCACGGTCTCGCCACCGACGTTGAGCTTCACTGTAGCGAGGCAGCTCTCGTAGCCGCGCTCACTGTCGCGGCGGTAGCTGCACTCATATTCCAGCGTCTCAAAGAGGGGCTGGCAGCCGCCGAGATGACGGCGGAGGAGCAGCTCGAAGGAAGCCTCCGCGGCCTCGAATTCGTAGCCTTCGCTTTCCATGCGCTTCACTTCATTGAGGATGGAGGCGGCTACTGGCGCGCCCTTCTCCAGCTTGAAGCCGAGCGCCTCGGCCTTCACGAGCACATTGCTTTGCCCTGACATGTCGGAGATGACGATGACCTGCTCGTTGCCCACGAGCGCAGGGCTGACGTGTTCGTAAGTGCGGGCGAGCTTTTGCACCGCGTGAACGTGAAGACCGCCTTTGTGAGTGAATGCCGCCCGGCCCACATAGGGGGCGCGAATGTCCGGCGTTACGTTGGCGAGTTCATCCACAAAGAGAGCCAACTCGCGGAGCTTTGTCAGGTCCGGCGCGACCTGATAGCCATACTTGAGCTGGAGGTTGGCGATGATGGTGGTGAGGTTGCAGTTCCCCACGCGCTCGCCGTAGCCATTGATGGTGCCCTGCACCTGTACGGCACCGGCGCGCACGGCGGCCAGCGCATTGGCCACGCCGACACCGCCGTCATTGTGGGTGTGAATGCCCACGCCGCAGCCGAGATGAGCCACGGCTTTCTGCGTCACTTCGTAGATGTATTCCGGCATCGCGCCCCCATTGGTCTCGCAGAGCACTACAAGGTCGGCACCGGCGTCTTTAGCGGCCTTGATGGTAGCGAGGGAGTAGTCCGGATCCTCGCGGAAGCTGTCAAAGAAATGCTCGGCATCATAAAGCACCTCGCGGCCTTTGCTTTTCAGATAGCGCACGGTGTCGGCGATCATCGCGATGTTTTCCTCCAGCGAGACACGGAAGACTTCCGTGACGTGGAGCGGCCAGGTTTTGCCTACGATGCAGACGGCGGGTGTCTTCGCATCGAGGAGGCGCTGCACCTGGACGTCATCCTCCACTTTGATATTGCCGCGGCGGGTCATGCCGAAGGCGGTGAGCCTGGCGTGCTTCCATGTGTGCGTGGCGGCCTCGGCGAAGAACTGCTCGTCGCGCGGATTGCTGCCCGGCCAGCCGCCTTCGATGTAGTCGATGCCGAATTCGTCGAGCTTGTGGGCGACGCGGAGTTTGTCAGTGACCGAGAAGTTGATACCGGTGCCCTGGGTGCCGTCGCGCAGAGTGGTATCGTAGAGAGTAACGGGTTTCATGAAGCAAAGAAATAAAGTGTCAGGAGAATCAGTGGGAAAGGCGGTCTGGCTGTCAGGGCCACAGAGTGGGAGCCGCACACAAACTCAGAACCAGCCGAAGAGAGAAGCCGGGCTCAGTTGCCAGCCCCTTTCGCACCGTGCAGGACATCACGCCCTCAGCCCGTACGAAAGGGGCAGGCGAATAATCGCGCCCCCGGAACGGACCGGAATGGAAATGAGGCAGTGGGAAGCAGCCATGAGCGGAGTGAAAATACGCACTGGAGACGGAATGCAACGGGTTCATCCGCGCCGCCGCAGCCGCAATTCCATGGCCGCGGCCGTGACCACGAGGGTGATGAGCGGCAGCAGGCCGATCTTCAGTTCATGGCCGATCCACGGGATCTGCTGACCGGTAATGGCGAGCTGATAGCCGCCGGATTCCAGCAGGGGCGAGGGTTTCGTCATGCCGAGACAGAGGGTGTTGGCGAAAATCCACCCGGCATGGAGCCCGATGGGCAGCCAGAGGGAACGGGTGGCGCAGCGCGCCCGGGCGAGGATCACGCCAATGGCAAAAAGGGTGAGGAATTCCGAAAAGAAGAGCCGGGGTTCGGATTTCTTCCGGAAAATGGCGGCGGTCATTTCAAAGCCGGAAGTCCACGAAATAGCCGTGGGCGCGAAGGCCTTGAATTCGGGCGGGATCATCCAGTTCCCCTCCTCGGGACGGGTGCGCAGGGCATCGACGTGGTTCGGCCAGTCGGCGGACTTGAGCACGGCATTCACCCGGGCTCGCTCCCCTTCCCCGGACAGCAGGATGTCCGGCGCTTTGACGAGATGGAGAATGGAAAACAGCACGGAGACAGCGAGGATCGCCGCCCATGGACGGGACGTGCGCAGGGCGATGCCAAGAAACACCCCGCGGAAAAGCCATTCCTCCAGCAGCGCCACAATCACTCCGGTGAGAATGGCCCGCGGGATGATGCTGCCCCATTTCACCGTGCCATCCATCAGATAAGCCCCCCAGCCCAGCAGGGCCGCCGTGAGCACCGCGAGGAAGCCCGCCGCGAGCACGAAGCCGAGCACGGTATCGGCGGTGCGGCGCGGGTTCTTCTCCATCCCGAGGGGATCGCCCGCGAGCTTCATGAGCTTCAGAAACGGCCAGAGCAGTCCGAGCGCCGAAATAAGAAAGGCACGGTTGAAGTAGCTGTCGAACTGATGGGAGGTGAGCTTTTGCCCGACCCAGCCAATAAAGGGCGTGTCGGTTTGCTTGAAGCTCACGATCATCGAAGCCAGCCACTTGCCGCCCCAGTAGAGTGGCGGTGCAAGAATGGCTCCCAGCGCCAGAACGGCGGCGAGGAAGAGCAGGATGTGCAGTTGAGACCGGCCCATTCGGGGAAATAAGACCCGTTTTCACACAGGGGCTGCCCGGGAAAAGGGACTGGCTGGCCCTTACTTCCTCCGACGGCGGAGCAATCCAAGTGCAGCAACGCCGCCAAGCAGCGTCACAGAAGGCTCGGGGATGGCGGCAACGCCGGTCACATCCTGCCAGGTTTGACCCACACGAATCGCGTCAAGCTCGCCGTTTCCACTGCCGTTCAGCCACAGCAGAAGATGCGAGGCACTCATGCTGCTGTTGAAGGAATCGGTGAGGGACCAGGAAATGGTGTTCAGGTTGTTGTCGATGGAGTTGCCGTCGAAGTAAAGTTTGAGGTCCATGACATCGTTTCCGGCAGCGCTAGTCGTCAGGCGGCCTACGACCAGCGCCCGGCCATTGACGGTGCCCTCGGCGGTGTGCGCACGCATGGCATACGGGCCGTCGTTGTTTCCGGCGAGATTCTGATTCAGCGTCCCCCACGTGCTGTAGAGAGAATTCCGGGCCTGCGAGCCGGAGAGGTCCGTATGGTTGTCCCAGTGCGTTCCCACGCCCGCAAATTCAGAGGATGAAGCGCTGCCGCCGGCAAAACCAAATCCGGTCGCAACATCGCCGGTATTGTTCAGACGGACGCTGAAGTAGAGCGTGGCATCGGCACCAAAATTGATCGGCGCAGTGAGCACCTGTGTCGCCCAGATTCCAGTATTCCAATCTCCGCCGCCGCCTTTCCACAGTCCGCCAAGGGCAGAAGCCTGCGGGGCAAGCCCTGGAAGCGGCTGCACATTGAAGTTGTTGGCGGTGAGAATCGTATTTCCGGCATTAACGGTCCACGGTCCGGTAAGCCCGGTGGACGCAGCGCTGGGGCCCTGACCGGCAATGCTGACATCCCCCGACATGCCGTCGAAGAGTTCCTGAACAATGACGGCTGCATTCGTGTGCAAAGCGGCGGACAACAGGGCTGATGCTGTGACAAGGTGGAGTTTATTCATGGCGAAAAGTAAAGTGTTGTGAGCGCAATCAGGCGCGCAGCGATTCGATCAGTTCCTTTTTCTGCGCGAGAAACGACTGCTCAGTGTCAATCTTCCGCTGGAGACGCATGAGGCCCTCCAGCAGTGCCTCCGGCCGGGGCGGGCATCCGGAGATGTAAACATCCACGGGGATGATACGGTCCACCCCCTGGAGCACCGCATAGCTGCGATACATGCCGCCGCTGCTGGCGCAGGCACCCATGGCGATGCACCACTTGGGCTCGGGCATTTGGTCCCAGATGCGTTTCACGGCGAGCGCCATTTTGTAGGTGACGGTGCCGGCGACGATCATGACGTCCGCCTGGCGCGGGGAGAAGCGCATTACTTCCGCACCAAAGCGGGCGATGTCGAAGCGGCTGGAGGCTGTGGCCATCAATTCGATGGCGCAGCAGGCAAGGCCCATGGGCATCGGCCAAAGGGAGTTTTTGCGCATCCAGTTAATCGCCGCATCAAGGCGGGTGAAGATGATGTTGCCCTCGATTTTGGAATCGTAGGCGGCGTGGGTGAGCGTAGCGTCGGCCATGCGGGAAAAGCGGTAAATCTGATGAAACCATGCGCTGCCGCCCCACCCCCCAGCAAGGGGAAATCTCCGCCACCGGAAGATTTACCTCAGGTCATTGCAGGGCGGAATTGAGCTTGCCAATCCGGCCCCGCCTCTCATGAAGTGGCGGCGCATCGTCTGATCCACGCCATGAAATTCAGCCTCACACCCATACTTGCCGCCGGTGCCGCCATGGTGCTGTCGGCCACCTCCGACATGAGCCAGGGAACCATCACCAGCACGCCATTTGGAACACTTAAGGACGGCCGCCCCGCCGAACTCTTCACGCTGACGAACAGCCACGGCTCCAGTGTGCAGATCACCAACTTCGGGGGCATCATCATCAGCTTCAACGTGCCGGACCGCGACGGGAAGCGCGACAGCATTGTGCTCGGCAAGGACACACTGGAGGAATATGAAGCCGGTCACCCGTTCTTCGGCGTGATCACCGGCCGGTATGCCAACCGCATCGCGAAGGGGAAGTTTACTGTGGAAGGCAAAGAATACCAGCTGGCGATCAATAATGGCCCCAACAGCCTGCATGGAGGCAAAGAGGGCTTCGACAAGAAGCTGTGGGCGGTTAGTTCCAGCTCTGTGAAAGACGGAACCCCCACCCTGGTGCTGTCCTATACCAGTCCGGATGGCGAAGAAGGCTATCCCGGCACGCTGCGGTGCGAGGTTACCTATTCCTTCAATGATGCGGGAGAACTGAAGATCGACTACACAGCCACGACCGACAGCACCACCGTGGTCAACCTGACCAATCACAGCTATTTCAATCTCGCCGGGCACGGCAAAGGCGACATTCTGGACCACACCCTGCAACTCTACTGTGACGCCTACACCGAAACGGACGAAAACCTCATCCCCACAGGCGAGATCAAACCAGTGGAGGGGACTCCACTCGATTTCCGGAAACCGTTCCGCATCGGAGCGCGCATTGATCAAAAGGACTTCGCTCCGCTGCGCTACGGAGCCGGCTACGACCACAACTTCGTCATCCGCGGGAAGGCCGGGGCGTTGCGTCCGGCAGCTTTGGTTACAGACCCGGCCAGCGGGCGCACGCTGGAGTGCCTCACCACCGAACCCGGCGTCCAGCTCTATACCAACAACCACATGGGCGGTGAAGTGAAAGGCCGGGATGGGCGTACCTACGGCCGCCGCAGCGCCTTCTGTCTGGAGACGCAGCACTACCCCGACAGCCCCAACCACCTGTCCTTCCCCAGCACAGAACTCAAGCCCGGGGAAACCTACCGCCACACCTGCATCTATCGCGCCGGCGTTAGCAAATAGCGGTTACGGCGAACCGGAAGCATCCGCCGCAGGATCCTCCGTCTGAGGGAACGGCGGGCGATACACCCGGAACGCCGTAAGCCCCATTGCCCGCAGCCCTTCACCGCTCAGCTCGAGCGTGTGCTTTCCGTTGCTCAAGCCCTGAACGAAGGTCCCCCGCCCCAGCACCGGACCACGGGCCAGCGGAGCTGTATTCCACATAGGCTGGCTCTTCCAGCGAATGCGGAAGCCGTCATCCAGCTTGCGGCCAAAAACCTTGTGGCAGTTGGCCAGATTCCAGTCCTCCGGATCAATCACCAGCCGGCCGGATTTGCTGACAAATTTCTTTGTCGAACTGCCAATCCCATCCGGACCGGTCTTTGAACCGATGACAGCGAAAGTGAAATTCGTGCAGTCATCCGATGTCCTGCCGATTGAGAGGGTCCAATCCTCTTCCTGAAGCTGCGCCGCCCCCCGCTGCACGCGCAGCAGGCAAGGCCAGTTGGTGCCACTATAGCCAGTGGTCCTCGTGAAAGTGTAAAGCTGCCGGATTTGCTCCGGGGCTTTTCCATCAATCTTCATCGTGATGCCGCTCACATTGCCGCCGATGGCTCCTGTGCCGAAAACTCCATCCACACGGTTGCCTTCAAATGTCAGGCTGAGGCCGCCATTCTTCCACGATGCCTCTGTGACCGGCACTTCCTTCACTAGACTGCGCCATGCTGCATCCTGCGGCGCGTCTTTGACCACGAAGGCAGACTTCACGATCTCTGACATGAGATAATTGCCGTGCTCATTGAGATGCACGTCATCCTTGAGCAACTGCCGGGGAGACAGGCTGTGGTCGCGCAGATACTGCTTCCAAATGTCGCGCACCGGCAACAGTTCGCAGCCATACTTCCGGGCTGTATCCGGCAGAAATGCGTAGTTCATCCACGGATTCCACTGTGCTGGCGTCAGGCCGGCCGCATCCACCGGCTCATCCAGCTTGTCTGCTGCGGCCATGTGGTCCGTCTGCATGATGACCTCAGCCGTCGTGCGCTCCCGGATCCGCCGAATGATGTCTGCGTAACGGTTGTGGTCGCCATACACGTGAAACACCACGAGGTCTGGATAGAAAGGATAGAGGTCAGCCTCCGCGGTCTTGTGCAGCAACTGCGCACTGTGCCCGCCAATGGCCCGGTTTTCCACCTCCTGCACAGCGGCCGGAAACCGCCCCGCAAGATCCTCCTTCACGATCTCCCACCAGATCTGTTCTGTAATCGACTGCCCGTAAAACAGGATCCTCACGGTATTCTTTTTCTCCACAGCCGAGGAGTCCAGCAGCGTCATCGCCCGCTGAATCGCTGGCCCGCGGTTGGAGGTATCGCCCAGGGATTTAACTGGCGGAAAGGAATCTGCGGCCGGCAGGAGACCGGCCGCAGTCAAAGCACCGAAGGCAAACAGACGCAGCATCATACCGGCTCACATGACGGCAGAATACTGCGCTGCCAAAGGCGAAAACAGGCGTCTTCCCGGCAGCTCTACGGAATGAGCAGCGCCTGCACCTGGAAGAAGAGCCGCCCGCTGCTGGCGACATCCACCGGAGCCCGCCACACCGTGGTTATCGAGCCATCCGGATTCGGCGTCCGGGCGTGCAACGTAATGCCGGCACTGCTCCAGACATTCAAATCCGTACTGACTTCCGGCGTAAGCACCACATCGTCGCGGTCACGGTGAGTGAGACTGAAGGTAAGGAAACCGCTGTCCGTCCCCGCGAGAGGGAGATCATTGTTGGACGCGGCCGGACTGGTGCCAAGGACATACTCCATGATGGCATTCAGTCCGTCACTGTCGTCATCCGAAATCGCATCGGGGTCACCATTTCCGGCCCGCCATGCGCCCCAGCTGCTGGTTCCCGGGGTGCCGCCCACGATGGTGCCGCTGCGCCAACTGGAAGGCAGATTGTGGTCGGGATTGGTGCTCGGGGCGATGAGCACAAGGGAGACGGCGGCGTTGTCCGGGCCGGTGGGCCAGGGGGCGTTGTCGTCGTAGGTGAAGTCCTTAATGGCCGCGCCTCCGGCGGCATTGAGGATGACGCCTTCGCCCTGATTGCTGAAGCTGCCGGTGTAGGTGCCGAGGATGCGCGGGGCGGGTGAGAGGCTGCCGTAGCGCTGGGTGAAGGCGGCCACGTTCTTCACAAAGACGCCGCGCTCGCCGGGCAGGAGGCCGACATTGCCAAGCGCTGCGGAAGTAACACCGAAGGTGAAGCGGATGCCGGTGAGGTCCACGCTGGTGGTGGAGTTGATGTTCATGATCTCGACGAACTCATACTCGTCCTTGTCCGGGGAGATGGCGAGTTCCGCGGCACTGACGGGGTCGGCGGGGTTGTAGTGGAGTTCGCTAATGACAATGTTCGAGGCACTGGCGGCTTCGGTGGCGACACTGAAGAAGGCGCTGGTGAGGGCGCTCCAGACTCCATTGTAGAGAACGCGGGTCTGGACGGTGACGGGGTCGTTTAGCGTGAGGGCACCGGTGTAGTGCTGTGCGCCGGGGGTGATAGTGGCGGCGTTGGTGGTGGCGACATCGGCGGCGACGATTTCGGATTCGAGCAGGAGGTCGTTGTCACCGGCGGTGGTGTTGAGGGCCTGGATGGCGAGCACATTGTTGCCGTCCACGAGCAGGCTCTTGAAGGCGGTGATGTTGATCTGCTCCTGCACGATGGCGGAGGCATCGGCGCGCACCGCAGTAGCGGCGGAGGTGCCGGATGGGCTGGTGACGGAAGCGGCGGGGGCATTGCGCTCCGCGATCTTTGTGCCGTTGAGGTAGGCGATGAAGCCGTCGTCGTAGCGGATGTTCAGCTGGAGGTGCCCGGTGTCGGCAATCTGCGCGGCGGAGAGGGTGAAGTCCTTACGGGTGAGCACCGTGCTGGAGGCTCCCTGCGGCACAGTGGTGGCGATGTAGGGAGTGAAAGTGGGCACGGCTTTCGCATCGTAGCCGATGCCGCCGGTGGCGGTGCCCCATGAGGCGGGCACGGTGTAGGCCGGGTTTTGCCAGTCACCGGAAATGGAGACGGCGGCGGGGTTGTGAAGCGCGGCGACTTCCTGCGGGGTGAGGCCGCGGTTGTAGATCTGCACGTCGTCAATGCTTCCGTGGAAGGCACGCTCGGTGGGTGAACCGCCGCGGCTTCCGATATTCCATGCGTTGTTGGCGACGACGCTGCCGGCGACCGGGACGGCTCCGGTGGCGTCCACGGTGGTGGCAACCTGGACGCCGTTTTTATAAAGCCGCCATGCGCTGCCGTCATAGACGCTGACGAAGTGCTGCCATGTATTGACCGTGGCTCCGCCGACGAGGGTGGTGGTGTGGTCGGCTCCGTTCCATGAGCCGGCGTTGACGTTGGCGCCGGTGTTCACACGCAGGGTGATCTCGCCGTTTACGGGATTGGGGGCCACTCCGGTGGTGTTGTGACCTTTGTTCACGATGTTCCGCAGCGCGGCGGCGGTGGTGGGATTCACCCACGCGGCGATGGTGATCTGGCCGGTGATTTGGAGGCTGGCCGGGTCGCCGAGGGTGACGGCCTGGTTGGTGCCGTTGAGCACGATGGCACTGGAGGGGTTGCCGTTGCGGTCGGTGCCGAAAGTCGGGGCGTTTTGCAGCGTGCCGTTGTTGGCAGGGCTGGCGGAGCCGGTGTCGGTGGCGTTTCCATTCAGCTCATAGCGGCTGACGGGGCCGGGTGAAGGCTGCGGCAGCGTTGTGCTGGTGAAACCGTTGTCCCCGCCAGCGGCGGCGGTGGTGACATAGTAGCGCGTGGCGGCAGAAGTGCTGGCGTAAGTGAGCGGCGTGGGGATGCCGGTGCTGATGGCGCGCGGATCGGTGCCATCTAGCGTGTAGTAAATCTGAGCGCCGGGCGGCAGTCCGCCGGGCACACTAACCGTGAGCTGATAACCGCCGGGCACGCTGCCGCCGTGCTGGGAGAAGTCGGCGGGAGTAGTGGCGGGCCAGAGACCGTCCACTGTGAGCTGGCGCAGGAGGTTCTGCGGGTTGGTGAGGTCGTTGAGGTTCGTCCGCATCTTGAGGAAGTCCTCAGGGATGTTGTCTATTACACCGGCTCCATTAGTGCTCTCGCCAGGGATGCCGCAGAGGTTCTTCCATGTGGTGATGGAGGAAGCGGCCGTGGAGTAGCGCGCGGCATAGGGCACGATGGCTTTGGTGATGGTGCCGGCGCGGGCATTCCAGCGGGCGACGAGTTGACTCGGAGTGAGCGCACCATTATTGAAGAGATGGCGGCGGATGTGATCAGCGTAGCGGAGGCGATACTCCGGCGAAGCCATCAGCTCCTGGTGCAGCCACTGGGGATTGGAATAGGTGAAGTCGTTTTGCAGAGTGCTGGGCCACGGGCCGGTCTGGTCTGATGCCGCAGGCCCCCGGCTGCCCGCCCAACTGGAGGCGCGCAGGGTGTGCTCGGCGTCGTGATTGAAGAAGGTGAATCCGCGCTCGCCCAGACGGTCCCTCATGCCGTGCCAGTTGTTTGCCTTGGCAAAGCTGGCATTCGCTCCGTCCCCGAGAAAGCCGGAGAGGCAGGCATCGCCGTCGCCAGAGTAGAAAAGGGCTAGGGTGTAGGTAATGAGGTTGTCTACATCCAGCAGCACAGGGTAGGCCGGGTTGCGGGTGCCGTCGGGATTACAGCCGAGGAGGCGGTAGTAGTTCTCGTTGGTCGGGTTGTTCTTCACGTCCTTGCAGCGGTCCCAGAGTTCCTTCCATGCGGCGCGGCTGCCGTCGGGATTGGTTTGGAAGTAGCCGTCCGTGGCTTCGCTGACGAAATTGCCGTTCGAATAGCGGTCCTTATTTTTGACGACGTCGTAGTTGTCCTTGTCGCCGCCGAGGTAGGTCTGGCCATAGGAGTTCTCAGGACGTTCGTGGATTTCAAAGATGCCCCAGTAGAGACCATTGAGATAGACGTGAGCGAATTTACTGCGGGTCCAGTTCTGGCCCATCGCGCCCATGAGTTCGCGGCAGAAGGGATCGCGCACCATGGTCTCCTGGCTGTCATTGGCAGCGCCGGACCACGCGTAGTTCTGACTGCCGCGGAGGTCGAAGGTTTCGAATTCCCCCGCGCCGTCCGGGCCGTAGAGGCGGTAGTTGAGTTTGCCGTTTCCATACTCGCTGCGCCAGAAGAGGCGGAAGCTGTGCTTCACGAACTGGTCGTTGCGGCTATATCCCCCGCGCAGGCGCAGGCCGATGTTGCCGGAGAACTGTCCGTGGCCCTCCTGCGGGGTGGCACCGGGTTTGGAGAAGTCGAGATACTCCACGCTCGCGGGCCGCTCCCACGATCCGCCGTGACCGTTAGTGCCGTTGCAGTAGATACCGATGACGGGGTCGGAAAGATTCGCCTGCTGAGTGACAACGGAGATGCTGGGAATCTGCGTTAGGGCCTCGCGGACTTGCGCTGTGGTGTAGCCGACAGTGACGGCGGCAGTGAAGCCGAAGTTATAGGCCTGGCCGCCATTGGTCGCCGAGCTGGTGGGCCAGCCGGAGGGAATGGTACCGCTGACCGCTCCGGCCTGAGTGAGCGCGCCCTTCGTTTGCGAGAGCACGTTATCCAGGAAGATGTAAGTGTGGGTGTCTATGTTGGTGGACCTCCAGTTCGACTTGAATGCTCTCGCCCGAACGACGCGGGTGCCGCTGTAGGAGCCACCTGGATTTGCGATGTTGATGGGGGCAGTGTAGGTGACACCATTGGTCAGGGTGGGCTCGGAGTTATCCAGCGTGTAGCGAATAACAGCATCGGCAGTAGCGCTGGTGATGGCGAGACTAAACGGCGCATCATAGAAACCGCGGCGGTGGCTGAAGACGGTGTCTTCCACTTCAGCCAGATACCACGGGCTGTTGTTGAGAGCACCGGGCGAGGCGCTCTCAAGATAGACATTCGGCGTGCTGCTTATACCCGTGGAGGTGAGTTCCGGCTGGATGAGGAAGTTGTCGTCTCCCGCCGCGGAGTTCAGTCCGTGAAAGGCGAGCACGTTGTTGCCGGTGAGCAGCGCGCCGAGGTTCCCGTTGAGGCTCACAGTCTCCGCCAGCAGACCGTCGGTGAAGGCGCGGTCTATCGTCGCAGTGCTGGTATGGGCCGGTGAGGCCGGCGCATTCCGGCGCATGACTTCCATCCCGTTGAGGTAGGCGACAAAACCATCGTCGTAGCGCAGGCGCAGGCTCAGGCCCGTGAGCGCCGCAGGGTCCGCGACGGTGAATGGCAGACGCCAGTAAGCGGAGGGGCTCACGTCCTTCATCGCCGTCTGGATATCTGAGCGGATGTAGGGGCGGTAGCCGTTAAGTTCGGTGCCCATTACGAGCACTTCGCTCAGGGAAATGACCACGGCGTCGTCCGCGCCGGAACCGCCACTGGCATCGCGGGTGCGGCTGACCTTAACATACTGGCCGAAGACCGGATTTCCGCCGTTATTCGCCGCGACATCATAGACAAGCGTGGCCGGGCCGCTGAGAGCGTTGGCCGGATTGAGCAGCGGAGAAGTGTGGCGCACTGTGATACCGTCAGTATCCAGAATAGTCACGGTGATGTCGCGCAAACGCTCCGGGCAGCAGCCGACGCGGTTTTGCAGGTCCACCCGGCTGATGGCCGTGCGGCGCTGGAGATTCACCTGCCACCAGGGCGTGAGGTCCGTATTGATGGTGTGGGTGAAGTCACCACTGTTGCCCGTGACGCCGTTGATGGCGAGGCCGGCGACATAGGTAGCGTTCAAATTGGAAGACTGCGTTGCCACCGGTGCCGGGACGCCCGTGCGTGCGAGATTCACCAAACCCGGGGGCGCGATGCCGATGATCTGCACTTCGGCGAGGCTGAGCACGTTCTGCTCGTCCACCGTCGTGATGGCGCCGCCGGTGCCGCTGTTGTCGGGGTCCGGCGTGCGGCTCACCCGCACGTGACGGCCCACTACCGGCGCTCCAGTGAGCACCACAAGGTCCACGCTGAGGGTGGCCGGCCCGGCAGGCGCGATGAAGCCTGTGTTCTCGGGATTGAGCAGCGGCGAAGTCCACACCGGCACGAGCGCGGCGTCAAGGATGGTGATGGTGATGTCCCGCAGGCGGCTCTGGCAGCACGACGTGCGGTTCGTGATTGTGATGCTGTGAATCGTTGTATCGCCACTGAACGCCGCATTCCAGAACGGCGCGGAGTCGGTGCCCAGCGTATGAGTGAAGTCCGTGTTGAGCCCGTTTACGGCAAGGTTCGCCGTAAAGGCCCCGTTGGTCGTGCTCTGACTCGGTGTGGCGGCTGCTGCGATATTCGCCGGAGCCGGCGGCGCATTGGTCGCATCATAACCCAGTCCCGGCGGTGCGGCGGTATTCAGCCACGAACCGCCCGGGGTGAACCCTGCGGTATTCCATGCCGGGTCAGGAGCCGTGCCGGGGACATACAACTTGCCCGCCGAGGCCTGCACCAGCGGCGTGCTCACTACCTGCTGGGCGGTACCCCAGCTCACGTTTTCCTTCTGCGGCGGATAGGGATTCCATTCACTCGTATTCGTCGTCCCGTCCGGCTTTACAAGCGCCAGATATTCGCCGTTGTCGTTGAGCGAGAAATTAGTGTGCAGCTGTGTGCCGGCACGGTTTTTCCCCGACGCAAACACCACCACGAACTCTTCGGCATTCACCGTGCGGCTGGGGAACACCCACTTCTGTGGCAGCGCCGCATCGTCCGTCAGTGCCCATCCAGCGAGATCCACAGAGGCGGGGCCGGGATTATAAATCTCAATCCAGTCCATATACTGGCCGTCTTCATCCGGGGTGTGGCCGGCATTATCCGCCATGAATTCCGAAATGACCGGATCGGCCGCACGAAGCGGCGCAGTGGCGAGGGCAGCAAAGGCTGCGAGAAAAGCGATTGGGCGCATAAGAAGGGTGATGACTCGAATTCGCCTTCGATTTGACCTGATTTGCGCCGCGAATGCAATATTTGCCTGATATTCAGATGCGAAAACCGGACAAAACCAGCGGGCTGAAATCATCTGGTACCCAAAAGGTGTCCGTGGCATCCAGGAGCGCGCCGCCGTACCTCCTGCTGCCCGGAAAAAATCGCGGATTGCCCGCGTTCGACAGCCCCCTCTGCTAGAGGCCCATCAATTTACGCTGCCAGTTCAACAACAGCTCGCCAGCAACCGCCTCGTCCTCCGCGATGCGTTCCAACACGGCTCGCGAACCGATGAGCGACGGGTCAATATTCAGTTCCGCCCCAGTCCGGTCGCGCTTCTCCTTCAAGAGATCAAAGCGCCGCTCGGCCTCGGGGTTCCGCTCTGTGCGGCGGCGGGAGGGCCGGTGCGGCCAGTCCGCCTCCGGCGCTTCCCGGGCTTCCTTCAGTGCCCGGTAAAAGCGGCGGTGGAACGGCGGCGGGTAGCGGTCCGGCAGGGTCACTTCCCTGCCCTCCTGCATGGCAGTGGCAAAGGCGAGCAACTCCGCGTTGCTGATGATCTTGAACGAAGGCCGGTTGATGCGCTCCGCTTCGCGGTCCCGCCAGCGCCAAAAGGTGCGCAGGTAATGCAGGCCACAGGGCTTGAGCGCCCCGCTGCCATTGATGCGCCACTGCTCATCGGGATCCGGTGCCGGCCGGTTCAGCACCGACAGCCGGGCGTCGGCACAGCTTTCGAGAAACCACTCTTCACGGCCCAGCTCGCGCAGACGTGCCAGAAATCCGTCCGCCAGCGGAATGATGTAGTGCACATCGTTCAGGGCATATTCGATCATTTTGTCCGTGAGTGGGCGCCGTCCCCAGTCCGCACGCTGCGACTGTTTGGACAGCGCCACGCCAAACTTGTTTTCCACCAAATGAGCGAGGCCAAAGTGCCTTTCTCCAGCCAGCCGTGCGGCCACCTGGGTATCATAGATACGCTCCGGAATGTTGTTAAACGAACGCTTCATCAGCGTCATGTCCAGGTCCGCTCCGTGCACCCAGATTTCCGCGCGATCGAGGTAGCTCACCAGCGGGGAGAGATCCTCAATGCCCAGGGGGTCGATTAGCGCCTTCATTTCCCCGACGCCCATTTGAATCAGGCAAAGCTTTTCCCTGTAAGAGTGGAGGGAATCCGCTTCCGTATCCAGCGCCACTCGCACGCCATCGTGCGACGGCAGGCGGGAGAGCCATGCTTCCAGAGATTCCGGGGTGGCGATGTAATGATCCTTGGCGTTCGATTCAGGCACTTCAAAAAGAGGAAAAAAGTTAGAGGCGAAGGCCGGTTAGCAGCATCTCGGCATTGGATCCGGTCGCGCGGATGCTGCGGATGAGCACCTCCATGGCTTCTCCGGCCGGCAGTTGCGCCATTTGCTTCCGGATGGCACCGATGCGGCGGAATTCATCCGGATGATAGAGCAGATCGTCCTTCCGGGTGCCGGATTTCTGCACGTGAATGGCAGGATAGATGCGGCGCTCCACCAGCTCGCGGTCGAGTTGAATCTCAAGGTTGCCGGTGCCTTTGAACTCTTCAAAGATCACTTCGTCCATCTTGCTGTCCGTTTCGATGAGGGCCGTGGCCAGAATGGTGAGACTGCCGCCTTCATCGCATTTTCGCGCTGAACCAAAAAAGCGGCGGGACTTCTGCAGGGCATTGGCATCCATACCGCCGGACATTGATGGACCTTTGCCGCCGTGCATGTTGTTGTAGCCCCGGGCGAGGCGCGTGAGGCTGTCCAGCAGAATGACCACGTCGCGGCCCTGCTCCACCAGACGCCGGGCGCGCTCAAGCACCAGCTCCGCGACCTGAATGTGACGCCCGGCCGGTTCATCAAAAGTAGAGGAGAACACCTGACATCCTACCGTCTCCATGAAATCCGTAACCTCTTCCGGCCGCTCATTGATCAGGAGCACGATGAGTTCAACCTCCGGATGGTTTTCCTTAATGGATGCAGCGATGTCCTTGAGGAGCACCGTCTTCCCGCCGCGGGGCGGCGCGCAAATCAATCCCCGCTGCCCTTTGCCCAGCGGCGCCACAATGTCCACAACACGCGGCCCGACCGACTTGGTTTTCCGGTTCTCAAGGATAATGCGTTCGTTCGGGAACAGCGCCGTCAGCTTGTCGAACAGCTGAGGAGCCTGCCATTCATCCGCCGGCTTTCCTTCGATCGTCAGCACTGTTTCTGCACAAATGAATTTCTCCCTCGGATCCCTCGGAGCCCGGGCCGCCACCTGCATCTGCAGTCCAGGCCGCAGATTGTAGCGGCGCACCAGCGATGGGGACAGAAAGACATCGTCCTGAAACGGGGCAAAACTATAACGCGGGTCGCGAAGAATCCCGAAGCCTTCACGCGTGATTTCCAAAATGCCGCTGGCGTGGACCGCAGCTCCCTGACGGCTGTAGTGGCACAGGATTTCAAAAATCAACTGATGCTTGGATCTCACGCCACCTACGCGCAGGCCGAGGGCCGTCCCGAGGTCATAAAGCTCTTTAACCGTCTGATTTTGGAAGTCGTTCAGCACCACAGTCTCCGGAATAGCGGGCGCTGCCTCTTGCAGATTGGCCTGCGCGTCGCTCCCGGTGCCGGCTGCCTGTTCCCCGGATTCAACCGGGCTGGGTACGGATACCGGCTGCCCGCCCTCTACAGGCGAATGCTTAGGGTTCAGTTGCTGCTCTTGTTCTTCAACCATAGGAGAAAATGTTCAGTTTGGCGTATCAGGGCATCGGTACTCCCGCCATTCCAGATGGCTACGTCGGCGCGGTCCAACTTCTCCGCAACGGGAAGCTGAGCGGCGAGGATTTTCTCTGCAAGGTCTGGAGTCATCCCGCTGCGGACCATTAACCGGGCCCGCTGGGTCTGCGGACCGCACCCAACTGCGATGTCTAAATCACGCTGCAAAGGAAACCCGGATTCATACAGCAGCGGAACGTCGGCCAGAAAATACGACACCCTCCCCGATTCAGCGGCCTGCTTCTGCAACGCAGCACAGGATTCGCGAACCAGCGGATGCAGGATGCCTTCCAGCACCCGCCTGCATTCCGGTTGCCTGAATATAAGTTCCCTCAGCCGGCCGCGATCCAGTGATCCATCAGCGCAGGAGAGGGCCTGTCCCAAAGACCCGGCAATGCTGGCGACAATGCCCCGCCTTGTTAACAACTCATGCACGCACGCATCGGAATCGAAAAAAAACGTATCCGGAACCAGGCTGCAGAACAACCGGGCAAAAGTGGACTTGCCGGCGGCTATTCCGCCAGTGAGAGCCAGTGAGATCATTGGCAGCTAAGGGTTTACAGGCCGTCCCGGAGGTCAATGTTCCCGGGCTCAAGCACTAAAAAAACACAGGGCGGGGATCGCTCCCCGCCCTGCGCAAGAATGTCAGCCGAAGCGCTTATTCGCCGCTGGAGATGACCGGACTGTCAGCCGGCGCAGAAGGCGGGAACAGGCTGGCGTCATTGCTGCCACCCTCAGGAACGACCGGGGTGGTATCGCTGCCGTGGATCGGCTGACCAGCAGGGTCAACAAGCTGCCCGGTGACGTAGATCATGAGGTTCTTCTTGAAGTGTTCCTCATTCTTGGTCTTAAACAGGCGTCCGACGAGCGGCAGACTGGAGATAATGGGTACCTTGTCCTCAACGGACTGTACGTCCTCGCGAATCAAACCACCGATACCCACCGTCTGGCGGTCCCAAATGAGCACCTGAGTGCTCAGCTTGCGTGTGGCAAACACCGGCTGGAGAATCTTGTTATCCGTGAGCACCACGGGTTCGTTTTGACCAAGGGCATTGATACCGGTCGTCTGAATCGGGCTTCCGTAGTTGATGAAACCTTCGAACTCGACCACTTCCGGAGCAAGATTGAGGTCAATCGTATAACCGTCTTCACCCACAGTAGCCTCGACTTCCATCGTCACACCCGTGTTGCGGAAGGTGAAGCTGTTCGGAGTCGTCGGCGTGACCGGGAAGGAAGAACCCTGCTGGGCTCCGCCACCAAGACCACCAAAACCGCCACCGATTCCATTACCGCCACCGAAGGTTTGCGGAATTTGCGGGGGATCGAACTCGGTCGGATACGGGAATTCGCGGATCACCTCAATCTTGGAGCGCTGCCCCGCGCGAACGATGATGCTAGGAGCAGTCATCAAATCGACACCCTTCTTCTGGGAAAGAGCGCGCATCATGACCTGAAACTGCGGATCACTGAAAACACCGGCGATTGCGAAGGTCGCGGGAGTGACACCCGAGATACCGGCAGTAGTGCCGCCGGCAATCAATGCATCAATCGCATTGCGGCTGATCGCGTCGTTTCCGAATCGCAGACTGCGGGTGATGGGGTTACCGCCAACCGGCACTCCCGACGGGGTGATCACAGAATAATCACTGGAATCCAGCGGGCCGGCATTGCCGGAGGTACCACCGGAGCCAAACACACGGTCGCCACCGATATTGAACGCGCCGAGGAGCCAGTCAAAACCCAGCTCTTCGTTGTTACGCTGGGTCACTTCAACGAACTTCGTCGTGATGAACACCTGCTTCACAGATCCGCTTTGGATCATGTTTTCGACGAGCGTCTCAATCAAATCGAGCTGGTCGAAAGTGTTACGCACAATCAGTCGTCCCGAGGAAGGATCGAAAGCAGCCGAAGCCCCTTCGCCAAAAGTAACGCCCAGCGACTCAAGCACTTTGGTCGCCGTCGGGCGGCCGGTCAGCTTATTCGGAGTTCCCCCGGCATCGCCGCTGGCAAATGGGTCCGCAGCAGCATCGGCAGCACCAGCATCCGAACCACCGCCGGCAGCACCACGGCTGAGGAAGTCCGGCGGAACACGGAAGGTGCGGCTCGTCATCGTGCCACCACCAGCCTGGGTAGCCGGAATGATCACTACTGCATTGGGCTGCACATCGAAACGCACACCCGCCACTTCAGTGACGTTCTTGATGGCGTCCATCAGCTTCACATTGCGCAGTTCAAGCGTCACCGCTTTGGCACCCTCGTTGACACGGTTGATGAAATCGACCCCCTTCTTGTTCGGGTCAGACTCCATTTGGTCTGCATCAATACTCTTCTTGCGGAGGTAGGAAACCACTTCGCTGATATCGGCATCCGAGAACTCAATGCGGTCGATAACAATATTGTTCAGCTTGAAGGAAAGGGGTGCGGAATCCGCGCCATCCTGACCGATAGGGCCAGTAATATTGGGGGCCTTGGCCGTTCCGGGAACGGCGGTCACCCAGAGATTATCCACGTCATTCAGCATCTTGATGCGCGTGTGATCGCGGGCAGCACGCAGATAGTTACTGATTTCACGCTCCGTGCGCTCCAGTTGACGGCGGGCGGCTGTGTTGTGCGGGTCAATGGCCAGCACGCGGTTAAACTCAGCCTCTGCCTCGGTGAACTGACCAAGGTCATAGTAACCAAGCCCCTTGCGGAAAAGGCGGTTCACCTCCTCAGTATTGGCGTAGTGCTTCTCCGTCATCGACGGGTTGAAGCGGTCCGGATCGTCCAGTTGCTTCAGCAGACGCTCTGCATCCGGGTAACCCGGATACATGTTATCGGCCAGCACCAGGTTCAGCAGATTTTTCGCTTTGTCGAAAGCCCCGCGGTGGCCCAGTTCCCTCGCGTGCTTGACGGCAGCGCTGGCATACTTGGCAATGATGCGGTTACGGTCCGTCTGGTTGCTCAAACCATTCGGCATGGTATTGAGCGCAAACTGATACCGCTCGATCGCGACGGAATTGTCCTGTTTCGCAAACAGGCGGTCGCCCTCGCGCTCCGATTCCAGAGCCTGGCGGACGCGCTCCTGGCGCTTCACAATTTCGAGTTCAACGATCGAGGAACTGCCCTGGTTGTCACCGGCAAATGCGGTGGACCATGGCAGGGCTGCGGCGCAGGCCACGCCAGCGATCAGGGCCTTTTGGTGGAGTTTCAGCTCGGACTTTCTCATGAGATGGGTTCGGGGTTGGGGATAAAGCAGTTTGGAAAGCGTGGAAAGGAATTTTTGCGGGGTTTATGCCACAAATCGAAATTTGCGCATCAATTAATCTTCAGTTTGACCGGAGTTTTTTCAGGACCAGCCTCAAGTGCAACCTCTTCATCGGTCACGCTCAAGATTTTATACTTGTAGTCAGGATTGACGGTGAAGCTGAATTCTTCACCGCTGATCACGATTTTTTCCTCGGGAGTGCCCAAAGAACTGACGATTTTTGCTTTGCGGGTGGGCAATTCAAGCTCCTGCTTGAGTTCAATCTTGTAGTCATCCGGGGTGTCAGTCAGGAGATCATCTACCGTAGCCACCGGCTTATCCGGGTTGGTGGCATCGACTTTCACCGCTTTGAAGCGCATTTCCATGCTGCCCTTCTCGGCAGGGAATGAATCGCCCACTTTAAGATCAAAGGGGGTATTGAAAGCCTTATCGGCGGGCTTGGTGCGGCGGAAGCTAAGCTCAGTATCACTGATGTAAGTATTGAACTTCAGAGAAAGCTCATCCTTCACGCACTCCTTGTAGGCAAGTTTCGCAAAAGGCGGAGGCGTGCTTTTTTTGTCCCGCGGGTTGCTCTTCGGATCCGCCATGAACTCTTCTGTATTGGAAAAGCCATCACCATCATTGTCGATCTCAGCAATATCGGAGCGGGTGATATCGAGATCGTTCTCGTAGAGCCAGAGATTGTCGATGGGAGCACGCACCTGCTTCGCGGCGGGATCCAGCACAGCCACCAGTTCATTCTCAGCAGTCTTCAGGACGGGAGCCGAGACGAACAGGCCGATCGGCTTGCCGTCCTTGACCGGTGGCTTGATCGCCACAACCTCTGCGAGCCGGGCTTTGGCAGCCTCCAGAGACTTCAGCGCATCAGTCGTCCCAAAATCGGTCTTGGGCTTTGGTTCATCACGCTGGGGAAACTGCTTTTTGAATCCCATGACATTCATGACCAGCAGCCCGCCCACAAGCAGGGCAATGACTCCACAAATGCCCAGCAGCAGGCGGTCGTATTTAGCTTTGATCCACTCCATAGAAATGTGACTTGGTCGGCTGGTTATTTGTCAGCAGCGGCGGATTCTTTTTCTTTCGCTGCCGGTTTTCCTTTTTCCACTGGGGCCTCTTCAGGAACAAACCGAACGAGATCAAGCTCAAGGTGAAGTTTCACCTGCTCATTGCCGAGCAGATACATGGCATCACGCTTGATGACGTTGTCCTTGTTGTTGGGGTCACTCTCCTCCTTGATTTCCACCTGACGGTTTTTGTCCGGGCCATCCTTGAGTTCATTTTCGGTCCGGAGAGTCTTGATGATGAAGAAGTGCGGGGCCTTATCCGGGGACGCGTTGGAGAGGGCATTGATCAGGTTCAGCACGGAACGGTTCTTGCCTGTCACCGCGAAGGCGAGGGACTGACGCTCCAGCACTTTACTTTCGTCAAGTAGAGGACCTGCCTCTTTTTTCGCACCTGCTGGCTTCGATGCCGCTCCAGTTTTCTGGGCGGGCTTGCCAGGCTTTTTGGGTGCATCCTTCGGCTGCTCTTCCTTTTCTGCCTCAATGGCGAGCTTTGTGCGGTTAAGCACGTTGATTTCAGACACCCCTGCATCCATCGCGGCGTTCGTGAGATGGACCAGTGCATCCAATTGAGCGCTCAGAGCCGGTGCGGTTCCAGGGATGGGAAAACCGCCAAGGTATTCGGCCATTCCGAAATCAAACTTCTCATCCACCTTGACCGACTTGCTCTTCGCATCCTCAGTCAGCGTCTTGATCGCATCAACGAGCTTCTTTTGGAAGTCTGGGTTTTCAATATCGGCGATGGGTGCCTGGTAGGCCATAAGGGACTTATTGAGGCCCTGCACCTGCTCAACATAAGCCTTAACCCGATTCGCTTTCTCCGCGGCATTTTCTTTGGTCCGGGAAAGCTTGGCACTTTCCAGACGATCCAGCTCAGCGACGGCTGCCTTGTAATTCCCCTCAGCTTCGTCAGCCGTGGAACTCGCAGACCAGCCCAAATAGCCCAGACCGAGAGCGCCAGCTCCCAAAACTGAAAAATAAACGGGCAGGAATTTGCTTTGTTTTCCCTTACTCATGTGATCCTCAAAATGGTAATCTGCGTGCTCAGCAGGGGTTATTTCTTTGTGACCGGCAGTTCAACCTGGCGCTTCAGAGGAAGACGCATCTTGAACGCGTAGCCGTCTTTTGAAGCAAGGTCACCGACTTCGTGGATGAGGTACTTCTTGGTAAGCTCATCATCGTCTTTAAAAGTGAAATTGAAGAACTCTTTCGCCCTTTCGCTCTTGGCCAGGGATTTAAAGAACTCGATGGCGTTGGCACCGGAACTGCTGGCTTGATCCCGGTTCACCGCGACCACGAACAGATCGGTCACCAGCGCCTTTTCCGCCTTGGCACCCGCTGTGGCTTTGCTGTCAATGTCGAATGGCCATTCCGCAGCTCCCGGGAACAGCTCTTTTACGACTTCCCGGCCGTCGGCACCCACTGGAGAAATTTGAACGATCCAAATTTGATCGTCCTTCAGCAGACTATTGAGGGTATCAAACATGGCTGCCCAGTATTTCTGGTCAGCCACAACAGTCGCGAGGTAGTCTGCGCGCGCCTTGAACTGAGCCTCCTTCGCCTCCTCTTTCTTGATTGCGTTGTCGAAACCCGCAAGAGTGTCAATCTTGTTCTGGACCCCGTTCCGCTGCTTCTCAAATCCTGAAGCCGCGGAGGAGTTGTAAACCCAAAATCCCAGCAGGGCTGCGAAAAGAGCCGCAGCCGCCGTCATCAGGAAAGGCTTGCGGTTGCCCACATCACGACTGGCCTGCACGCTATTCGGCGCAAGATCCAGCTCCATTGGGCAGGCCATCTCACGAAGGGCCAGACCAACCAGTTCACCGAGGGTGTGGGCCTCCTGGCTGACCCGCTCGACATCCACCTTAGGACCAACGGAAACGTTCTTCAGCGGATTGAAGTACTCGACAGGAATGCGCAGTTTCTCCTCAATGACCTCTTTGACGTAGGGCAATGAAGCTCCGGCACCGGCAAGATAGGCAATCACTGGGGCACTGCCGCCCTGCTGTTGCCGATAGGCGGCGGTGCGCCGCACGATCTCCCCGTGAATCCTTGCGAGAGCATTGCGGATTACTTTCGACATCGCGTCGATTTCGGGATCCTCGTGGTCTTCATAATTGCCGCCCAAATTGACAAACCCGTCGGCTACCTTGCGCTGCTCGGCACTCTCGTAGTCCATCCCCATTTCCTTGGCGATGCTTTGGGAAATGGAGGCCCCACCGGTTTGGAAGCTGGAAATAAAGGCCCGGCGGCCCTCTATGAAAATAAGGTTGGTCGTGCGGGCTCCAAGGTCAATCAGGAGCGCACAGCCCTCATCCGGCGAATAGTTGTAGCGAAAGGCGTTGTAGAGCGCGACCGGAGCGGCATCCACCACCCGCGCAGTCAATCCGGCACTTTCGACGGCAGCATTGAGATCATTCAGGTGCTCGGAACGGACGGCTACGATGCCCACTTCCATCTCTCCCCCGCTCTTGCCCATCAACTGATAGTCCCAAACGGTCTCATTCAGGGGAAACGGCACCGCCTGCTGGGCTTCAAAGCCCACGATTTTGTCAACCTGGTCCTCGGCGAGGGCCGGCAACTTGACGAACTTCGCGATCAAATACTGCCCCGGAATGGCATAATTCACTTCGCTGTCTGCAGCGCGAAGCGGCCCTTTCAACTGGTTCACGGCATCCGACAGCGCCATACGGCGCGTTCCGTCGGTTGTGGGGTCGCCGGACATCTCGGTAAAAGCATATTCCTTCAGCAAAAGCGAGCCTTTGCCACCAATGCCGAAGCGCGCCATGCCGACGCGCTGTGAACCGAGATTAAGAGTCAGTACCGATTTCTTTTCTGCCATCGTGAGGGGTGCCTAGAGCGGCGATTATTCAGACCGTCAATGGAAAATGCCTTTGATGATGATGAGGTTTGGCAATTAACGGCCGCGCACGTCGAGGTGGTAGTCCGCCCACAGAATCGAGAACGGTGTCTCCATTTTATTCTTCAATTCAGCGGCCTTCGCCGGAGCAGACGGCGCTTCCCACCAGGGCTTGTCAGCGGACCCTACGCTGGCTTTAAAGCCAACCATCTCCCCGCCAATGAGAACCTCAACCCCCCAGTATTTGACCGCCCCAGCATTGCCCTCCGGCTTGCCGGTGAGATTCAGGATCGTGGAGGGCGTCACATACATCACCGAGTGAATCGGCTCGCCGATGGGGACGTTGGTGTGCGACACTTCCCCGGTCAAAATGCGACTTTTCTCTTTCGACTGGCCTTCCAGGTAAACATAATACTTGAAGGTGACTTCCGGATACGCTTTTTGATCCTTATCGGTCGTCTTCTTGGACAATTTCGCCTCGCAGTCGACCTCAATCTCGAGCCAGTCTTTCGGCTTCCAGCGCTTGTCGGTAGGTCCATCGGCCATGATTCGCGGTGTCTTCTGCACCCCCACATTCACTTTGCTGATCTTCACCAGTTCTTCCTTCGCGGATGCTGCGGCGGGGGCCTGCGCATGTGCATGAACCGGAACCAAAACAAGTGCGCCAAGAGTCAACATGGCAGCCGGAAGCAGTGAAGTGAACTTATTCATGAGTAGGGTTTTCCTTTATTATCGGGCGGAGAATGGAGAGTATTCTGTCCGGAGGCTAGAAAAAAATCCTATGCCTCTCAGATTTTTCTGAACGGATGGCGAAAGCTAAAGTCCGGCCTGCCGGGAAGCAACTTCAAAACCAGTCTTCTCCAAAAATACTGGCCCATTCAATTTAGAATTTATGGAAACCTGAGCGGCTGAGAGTTAGCCCTTCGCTGCGGACTCATCCACGCGGCTCCCCCGGCACCATAATCGAAGGGCAATTTGCCCCAATCATCGCTTCCCTTATCTCCGGGCACGGCCGGAGGGTTTCTCTCCCGTCAAAAAGCATCGGCAAAGCCAATGATCGCAGCGCGTCCCGCCCTGTATGACGCATCCGGCATCACGAACACCTGCGCTCCCGGTCAATACGCTGCCACTCTTTCCGGCCTGCCCCCCGGCCACCATTGCAGTTCAATGCGACGCACCGTCAAGCATTACGGCACAGCGCCGCCGAAGTGAATAGTGCCCCCTCCCTTCTCCCACGGCTGACATAATCTTTACAACCTCCGCCCAGGCAAAATGCGGAAGCCCCGTTATGCTCCCCGTATGAACACGATCGCTCTCCGCTGCCTCTGGATGCTTTTCGCCGTCCTGCTTCCCATGAAAATACATGCTGCCACACTGGAGGAACGCCGGGCCCAGGGCGATAAGGCCATGAAGGACGGCAACTGGAACGATGCGCTGAAAATCTGGCGCGGAATCCTGCCGCTGCCGGAGAACACAGGCGTCAATGTCGCCGGCGACCTCAGCAAGGCCCTCCAATGTATCAGCAATCTGAACCAGTGGGAGAAATGGGACGCGCTGGTGGAGGACACGATAAAGACGCACCCGCGCGACTGGATTCTCCTGCGCGATGCCGGCCTGCACTACCAGAGCACACAGACTTGGGGCACCATCGTCAGCGGCGAATTCCAGCGCGGTCAACGTCAGGGCGGAAAGCAGGTGAGCAGCGAGGATCGGGACCGGGTGCGCAGCCTCCAGCTTTTCCAGGAAGCCATGCTGAAGCTGGAAGCATCCGATGCCGGGCCGGATGACCGCGCTGCTTTCTACGCCCTGTTCATCCAGTCCATGATGGCCAGAGAAGGCTGGGAAATGCAGGCACTCACCGACCTCACGA